>OJNP01000598.1_pt1 | contig 23836 bp, 23 predicted proteins | sample 1597921 | NCBI WGS metagenome assembly OJNP01 (sample SAMN01915213, study PRJEB22387) | human gut metagenome | isolation source: stool | host: Homo sapiens | place: USA | reverse complement strand
GATCTATTCTCCTCATACGGCTTGGAGGAGCCATCGATCATAACGGAAGTAAAGCCGCCGTCAATGCAGCTTTTGCAGGTTTCAAAATCAGGGCCGTGATCCAGATGCAAAGCGATCGGAAGGCCGGTTTCGGCCACCGCTGCCTCGACCATCTTCACCAGATAGTCGTGATGCGCATACTTGCGCGCGCCGGAGGAGACCTGCAAAATAACGGGCGCATTGAGCTTTTTGCATGCGCTCGTGATGCCTTGAACGATCTCCATGTTGTTTACATTGAAGGCGCCGATGGCATAGCCGTTGTCATAGGCCTTTTTGAACATTTCAGTGGTAGTTACCAATGGCATAGAAAGCACTCCTTGTATTTCATTTTGCAGCGTCATAAATAAGCCGCCGCACATAGTTTACCGGGTTATTATATCGCAGAAAGGCAGGCTTGTCAAAGGAATGTCAACGTTTTCTGTGTTTTCCTTACGCAGGCAATTCCATCTAGTGTATCGTAAGGAGGAAAGCGAGCCAACCTTTCTAGGTCGCAGCTATTGCAACCTCATCTTGCCTGATCCTTACTATATGAAAAGGGAATTACCATAAGTATCCACCTCTTTTCCAGTAGACCCTTTTATTGAATCAATTCATGCTTCGTTAGGGAAACGACAGAGAATCAAAAATTTATGTTGACAAAAGCGGTAAGGGGCGCTATAATAAACTTCGCAAAAGCGCTCCTTTTGCAGACAAGTTCATATGGGGGTGTAGCTCACTTGGTAGAGCGCTTGCTTCGCATGCAAGAGGTAAGGGGTTCGATTCCCCTCATCTCCACCAAATGGACATTACACGAACACCTACTTTTTTAAAGGCGGCTTTGCCGTAAGAGTGTGGTTGTGATGTCAACACAGAACCAGAGGGCCAAGGTACATAGTACCTTGGCCCTCTGGTTTTTGTATCATTGATAACCCTTAGGTTTTCTTTGAAATCTTACAAAATATAAAAAGACTATTGACTGCCCGTAGCGTGCAGGAATTATAATGTTGTTACAGGGAGGGAAACACCATGAAGAGACTTAGTGAAGTCTGCAAACTTGTGGGTGTCACTCGCCGGACTCTGCAGGAATACGACAAGGTTGAATTACTGAAACCTACAAGTAAGACGGAAGCCGGATATTGGCTTTATGACGAAGCGGCAATCCAACGGTTGATGCTCATTCAAATTTTTGTAGAGGCCGATTATGAGCGAAAAGCCATAAAAGCACTCTTGGAATCACCTACCTTGGATATGCTTGAGGAACTTGACGGCCTGATTGATAATCTTGAGAAAAAGCGAAAAAGGATTGACGGTATGATAAATACCATCAAAACTATAAAGCTGACTGCGAAACTCCCTGAAAGCACACTTCGTGCAATGGGGAATTTGGATGTAACACGTATTTACAAAGACAAAAGCTTCACCTCATATTTTGAGGACTCCATCACGCATGCGGCTGAATATACCGAAACTGATAGCATTGAGGCAGAACTGTATATACCATTTTGGTATAACATTATAGCTATTGGGTGCCTTAAGGAATTGCCAGAAGATTCAGCACAAGTCCAATCTGCCGTTGAGCAAGTCTACAAAGATATGATCGACATGGTTGAGGACGATATAAACGATGGTTCAGGAGAAAATCTAACCGAGGCAGAATTTGCCGAGGCCTTCTCGGAGGGAATAAGTGACATGATAAACGATCCTGAGCTTTTGAAGATGGTCGAACTTCAGTGCGGAAATGGTGCCGCAGAATATATTATCCGAGCGGTACAGGTATTCAGCAATACAAGGAAATAACTTCGTGATTAAACAGAAAGGAGATAGAAAGTTCATGCAAGTGTCGGCGAGAATTTTGGGACGAGACTATGGCTTAACTGCAGAGGAAATGAACCGTGTCTTGGTTAAGCAAGGATTCCTTCAGGGGAGGCCTGGAGATTACAGCGTGACCCAAAAGGCACTGCAGTATGCCGCAGAAAAAGATTTTCATAGGGGAACAGGCGGATATGCCAGCTATAACCGCTATTGGACGACGAGAACATTCGATGATTCAATAAAAAATGTGCTGAATGTATCCTCCGAACTTATTAGTGAAGTGCGTAGAGAGGTTGCCGAAGATCGCGCTGCAAGATATGCTGCACAGGCCGCAGCGAGAGCAAAGGCAAACTCTGATTTCTTGGCAAAACAGGCTGCCGAGAAGGCTATGGAAAAAGCTGCAGAACGTGCTGCCTTAGAGACTGAAGAACTCATTAATAAATGTAAAGTAGTCGGCAAGGCTGGTCTCGTTATTGGAGGCGTCATCATCATTGGCTATGGAATATATAAAGTTACACCGAAAGTGAAGTCCTGGTGGTATGAACGCAAACTGACTTCAAAAAATGAGGACACTATTGGATAAAAAGTTAGTAAAAGCAAGTATTTCTTTCATCTATTAGCGTAATTAGTGAAGGAAGGGCTACCCCAAATTAGGGTGGCCCTTCCTTTGTCAGTACTAAATTTTATATCACTCCTTACTTTGATCAGAATACTTCTTTTCCCATACCTCAAGCTCTTTTTGCCCCTGTTCACTGGCATAGAATTTCTGAATTTCAGGTACGAGGAATCGGGCGAAGGAATCAATGATGGACTGCGGCAGTTCGATCTCGTATGGATTCTGACGCTTTTCTTGGCTGGCCATGGTGTATTGCCTCAACAGCAAAACCTTTCCAGTTCAACTCAGCCCATCCCACACTCCTTCCTGGTAATAAACAGTTTCCCAAAATGGTTCCCGTGCACAGAAGGAGAACAGATCATTTCAAAACCTGAGAAATTTCTCATAGAGCTCCTTTCCCATCCCTTCCCATCTGGGATTTTCACCGGAAAAGCCCGCACAAAATAGCTCGGATAGGAAGGGAATGAATCGAATTAAACTGGGTATATTTATCTTTTTATTTTCCGTCTGGTTTTCGCACTTCAAGAAAGCGGACTACCGTACTTGTCGAATCCATTATTCAGACTTCCGGCGTTCCGTAACCGGATTTCTTGAAGTCGGTGTTCGAAACCGCTTCATAGTGTTTTGGGTAGATACGGTTGGGTTTTCCACAACCCTGCTTTTTGATGGATACAAGATCTGCATATTGCAGCTCCCGCAGCGTGTCCACCGCTTTTTGACGGCCACAGTGCAGCAGTTCGCACACCTCGTTGATGGGGTAATACAGATAAATTTTGCCATAATCGTCGGCCCATCCGTTTTTGCGGGACAAATCCGTTCGACGCAGGATCATCGCATATAACAATTTGGCTTCGCTTGACAAGGAGCAAAAACTTGGTGCCTCAAACAGAAAATTGGGCAGTCGTATAAAACTTTGGGCCGGTGGCTTCTGATGAATGTAAAAGGGTTTTGTAGCCATGACAGGTACCTCCATGCGGACAATTAGAACGTGATTTCTGAGCGATAAGGGGTATTGCTATTCACCTCCATGATTGCCAGGCTGGAAACCTAGCATATATCCGGCTTTTGAAAGCTCTATTTGTCCGTATTCGACCTCCGTTTCCTGTCACTTGCTGTTTTCTGACGACGGCGTACCTTGGGGGCACAATCGGGACAATACTTGGCACGGTTGGATTTTGCCAGAAACAGCGCACCACATTTTGTGCATCGCTTCACTCCCTTGGGCTTGGTGATTTCAGCTTGTAAGGCTGGAGCGCCCGGCAGAACCCAATCCCGGAACCAGGTGCAGCACAGAGAATAAGAGATGCTCTGTACACAGATACAAGGCTCGCCATCATCCAGCGCAATACAATTGCCGCCGTCATAATTGCAGCAAGATTTTCGAATCAGCGCATTGGCTTTTCTCTTTTGCTTGGGCGTCATTTGAATCGACAAATTGTTTTTCCTCCCAGCTTTGTGGTTGCAGCTTATGCAGATATTTTTCCATGCGCTTTCCTCCATTTCATGCAGAGAATTGATTTTTCGAGATTTATGGTTTATAATAAACATAAACCGTAAACTCTAATTGAATTATACCGCAGGAAAGAGCTTGAATCGGTATATCAACCATAAATTATTTCAGTTTCAAAAATGATTTACTTATAAATTGTAGTTTACAAATAGACGGGAGGATCAACTCATGCTGTATGACGAAGCAAGGATGGCGTTGACCAAAGAGCGACTGGAAGATCTGCGCAAAGAAAAAAAGCTGTCCTTTGAACAGCTTTCCAGGCAGCTTGCGGAGCGTGGTGTCAACATTAGCCATACAAATCTCAAAAATTATGAAATCAATGATCCAGTCCATCCTCTGTATGGCCGCACCCGTAGCATGAGCATCGAGTATCTGGTCGCTTTTGCGGATTTTTACGATGTTTCAGTAGAGTATCTGCTGGGTCTGTCTAACTCCCGCAAACAGGAATACAACAATATTTCCGAGCAGCTGGGGCTGTGCGATGGGGCAATCGAAGAATTGATCCGATGCAAGGAAAAGTCCGGTAGCGAGGAAGACCCAAAAATGTACGCACAGCAGGATACAGCAATTCTAAATGATTTTCTCACCAGTATGGAGTTTGAAATTGTGATGGAGAAAGTCAAGCAGAGTCTGTTTGCGTATTATCTGTATACTTTAAGTCGTAATGATTTGGCGACAAGACGACGCGAGCAAAATGCCGCAGAGCTGGAAGAAGTCCGTCTGCAGATGAACAAATACGGTTACTTCCCGGTGGAGAATGATGTGATTTCCCAAGTCCACATAGAAAATGCTATTGGCGTACTGAACTCTTATTTGCGTAAACTGCCAAAGCGACTATGTGATGAATTTAGAAAGAAACAAACAAAAAGGTAGGTTGCTAATATGGATAATCAAATTCACAACCAAATCGTTAGCTTTATATGGGGGATTGCCGATGACTGCCTGCGCGATGTGTATGTGCGTGGCAAGTATCGTGATGTGATTTTGCCTATGACGGTGATTCGCCGTCTGGATGCTGTTTTGGAGGATACGAAACAGCAGGTTATGGACATGAAAGCCAAACTGGATGCCGCCGGTATTACCAATCAAACGGATGCGCTGTGCGTAGCCGCTGGACAGGCTTTCTGCAATACTTCTCCTTTCCGTCTGCGTGATTTGACGGCCCGCGCCAAGCAACAGCAGCTCAAAGCCGATTTTACCGCATACTTGGACGGTTTTTCTCCAAATGTACAGGAGATTTTGCAGAAGTTCCAGTTCCGAAACCAAATTCACACAATGATCGAAGCCGATATTCTGGGCGCAGTCATCGAAAAATTTGTGTCGAAGGAAATCAACCTTAGCCCTAATCCGGTTTATACCGATGACAGTAAAACCGAGATCAAGCTGCCGGGACTGGATAACCACGCCATGGGCACTATCTTTGAAGAACTGATTCGCAAGTTCAACGAGGCCAACAACGAAGAAGCTGGTGAACACTACACACCTCGTGATGTGGTGGAACTGATGGCAGCTTTGATTTTTGTTCCTATCAAGGACCAGATCAAGGATGCCACCTATTCCTGCTATGATGGAGCCTGCGGTACGGGCGGTATGCTGACTGTGGCGCAGGATCGTCTGTTGGAACTGGCGGAAGAAAACGGCAAACAGGTTTCGATTCACTTGTTTGGCCAGGAAGTGCAGCCGGAGACCTATGCCATCTGTAAAGCGGATATGCTGCTGAAGGGGGACGGAAAACAGGCGGAGCATATCAGTTATGGCTCTACGCTATCTATGGACGGTAACGCCACCAGACAGTTTGATTTTATGCTGTCCAATCCTCCTTACGGAAAGACCTGGAAAGTGGATGCAGAAAAGATGGGCGGCAAAAAAGACATTCTGGACAGCCGTTTCAATGCCTACTTGGAGGATGGCACTCAGCTTGCTATGATTCCTCGTGTTAGCGATGGGCAGCTGCTGTTTCTGTTGAATAATGCGGCGAAGATGAAGACGGATACCCCTCTGGGCAGCCGCATCGCAGAAGTTCACAACGGTTCCTCTCTGTTTACGGGGGATGCAGGTTCCGGCGAAAGCAACGCCCGCCGTTATCTCATCGAGAGTGACCTGGTGGAAGCAGTAATTGCACTGCCGGAGAAAATGTTTTATAACACAGGCATCGGTACTTATATCTGGGTGCTGAGCAATAAAAAAGAGGAACGCCGCAAAGGAAAAATTCAGCTGATTGACGCCACAGCTATGAAATCCCCGCTGCGTAAAAACATGGGCGAGAAAAACTGTGAGCTGACATCGGAGCTGCGGGATGAAATCATGCGAATTTTCATGGAGATGGAAGAAAGCTCCGTCAGTCGTATATTTGACAACCGGGAGTTCGGATATTGGTCCATTACTGTCGAGCGTCCTCTCCGCCTACGGGTGTACCCGGACAGAACGATTCCTGCCGACGCCTTCAAAAAGTCAGAGGAATTGGAGCAAGTACAGAAGGCAATTCGTTCTGTCCTGGTAGGAACTCCCACCGATGATTGGGCAGCTTTTGCCAAGGCCACAAAGCTAAAAGCGGTCGCATTGAAAAAAATTCGTCCCTTTATCACGGAGAAAGATCCCATGGCGCAGCCCATTGACGGAGAACCTGATACCGACCTGCGGGACACAGAGATGATTCCCTTTACTTATGATGGTGGGATCGATGCCTTTATGAAAAACGAGGTGCTGCCATATGCGCCGGATGCCTGGGTAGACGAAAAGAAAACCCAGATCGGCTATGAGCTGTCCTTTACCAAGTATTTCTATCAACCGGTGCAGCTGCGCAGCATGGAAGAAATAGTGGCCGACCTCAAAAAACTGGAATCGGAAACCGATGGTATGTTGGCGGACATTCTTGGAGGGGTGCAGTAATGGGAAAATATAATGTCTATGATCCATCTACTATCCGTTGGAATTTCGATAAACCACACCATTGGGATTGCCAAAAAGCGAAAAGAGTATTTGCAACCCTAAAAGAACTGAATAAAGAAAACACCGAAAACAATGTACTTTCGTTGACATTAAATGGAGTTATTCGGAATAATGCATCAAAGCCGATTGGCCTTTCTCCGAAAGATTATTGTACTTATCAAATTTTCGAGAAAAACAATTTGGTTTTTAAATTAATTGATCTTGAAAACATCTCAACAAGTCGTGTTGGATTAGTGCCTGAGCGCGGTATCATGAGTTCTGCATATATAAGGTTTCAATTAAAATCAACACAGAATATTCGATATTTCTATTATCAGTATCTGGATTGGTACAAGCGAAACATATTCAATGGATTAGGCGCAGGAGTGCGCCAAACTATGTCTTCCTCGGATTTAATGAATCTGGAAATTTTAATTCCGCCATGCGAAGAGCAAGATCAGATCGTTCGATATCTGGATTGGCAGACTTCTAAAATCAATCAAATGATTGCCGCAAAAAAACAACAGATTCAAGTATTGAGAGAACGGCAGCAAAAATTGATTTGCGAAGTAATCACAAAGGGCGTACATAGCGATGCGGACTGCAAAGACAGCCATATCGCTTGGATTGGCGATATCCCCAGCCACTGGTCGGCTATTCGCTGCAAATACTTGTTTAGGGAAAGAGATGCGCGGTCAAAAGAAGGTATGGAAACACACCTGTCGATGAGCCAGAAGTACGGCTTGGTTCCTGACTCCCAACTGGATGAGCGCCGTATGCTGTCAGAATCATACGCTGGCGGAAAGCTGTGTTATCAAGATGACCTGGTGTTAAATCGCTTGAAGGCCCATCTGGGAGTATTTGCATTAGCGCCACAATTCGGAGTAATCAGTCCGGACTACACCGTTTTGATACCAAATACAGAAAGAATAATTCCGTCATTTGGAGAAATGGTGTTGAAAAGCGCTTTGTGTCGGCGTGAACTGCGGGTTCGAGTTCGTGGTATTATCGAAGGATTTTGGCGGCTCTATACGGACGATTTCTATACGATCTATCTTCCTGTACCGCCCATCGAGGAACAAAAAGAAATCATGCAATATATCGACGCTCAGGCTAAAAAGGCTTCGGCAGTTGAGAACGCCTTAAACAGAGAAATTGAGCTGTTGCATGAACTTCGTACTCGTCTGATTTCTGATGTTGTCACAGGCCAGATTGATGTGCGGAATATTGAAGTGCCAGATTTTGAGTTAGTCGAAGAAACAGCAGATGAAGCCGAAGAACCAGAGGACGAGATGGAGGTGGAGTAATTGCTAAATCCATTATCAGATATTGCTCTTTCGAAGATTTTTAAGAAATCAACACGAAACCCAAATCTCATTGGTACAAATGAAGGTGTTACCGTAGAATATAAACAATCATTTGGATGGGCAAGTGTGAGCGATTATTTCAAGGCTATGGCATCCTTTACAAATCGGGATGGCGGCTATATTATTTTTGGAATTAAAGATAGGCCACATGAATTTTTGGGACTGCAAAGAGAAGCACTAGAAAGATTTGAAGGTATCGACAATCAGGTGTGGAGCACGAATTTAAGAGAACACTTTTCTCCTGAAATAATTTGGGAGAAAAAAGTATACACATTCGAAGCCAAACAATACGGTATTGTCTATACATATCCAGCAAGAGAGAAGCCTGTGATTTGTAAAAAAGATGCAGATGAACTTCGTAAAGCAGCAATATATTACAGGTATAATTCTCAAAATTCAGAGATTGATTATCCTGAACTTCACTCCATCATAGAGAAAGAGAAAAACAAGGTTAATGAGCAATGGATGCGCACGATTCGTCAAATTGGGGACTCTGGTATTACTCGCACGGCTCTTTTGGATTTGAAAAATGGTAAATTAACAGGAGCCAATACATCTCTGTATATGGATGAGTCGCTTCTAAATGAAATTGAATTCGTCCAAGAAGGTTCTTTTGTAGAGACCGGAGGCAATCCGGCACTGAAAGTTGTTGGGCAAGTTCAAACAGTTGTTGGTGCTCAACGTGTTGTGGTTGAAAGAGAATGCGATAGGGCAATCAATGCTGACGAGATAATCACCGCATTTATTACACAAGAACAGGTGAACAACCCCCTGGAGTTTGTAAAGCAAATATGTTATCAATCCACAGGAAACATGCCTGTTTATTATTATTTGCGGATGGCGCACATTACAAATGCAGATGCCTTGAACTATTTGGAGCAAGTACCTACTAATTCTGTATCAAAAGATTTGCTCAAAAGGCGAATCACAAATATCGAGTTAAAATTTAGTAGAATTACAAATTCGAATTCGACAGCCGCTAAAAAGAAAAAAGCCTACTATGAAGCTTTTCTAAATGAAGCCGTAATAATACCAGCCGATGAGACAGAACTGAAATATTGTTTGATTGCATTAAGGGGAATGGCGGCGGAAAGTATCCAAGAGCATCAAGATTATATCTTGAATGTTATGTACGAAATATATTCGAATTACTTCAACAATGCGCCATTTTCCTCGATTAAACCAGAGTTTCGGTATGCTCTCTGTTGGATTGATGAAGCACTATATCGAGATGATGGTACAGACGCATAAAATAAAATACAGTATCTGTCATTGTAAGAAATGAGGTGACACTATGCCAACCAATACAAAAGAATCTGGCATTGAAACTTTAATCGTGGATTGGCTGGTCAACCACAACGGATATGAGCAGGGTACCAATGCCGACTATAACCGCGACTATGCCATTGACGAAACACGCCTGTTCCGCTTTTTGAAGTCCACACAGGGCGATGCGATGGACAAGCTGGGCGTGTTCAAAAGTGAGCAGAAAAAGCAGCAGTTTCTCAATCGCTTACAAGGTGAAATTGCTAAGCGAGGCATCATTGATGTTCTGCGCAAGGGGGTCAAGGTCTACCCGGTAGATTTGGTCATGTTCTACCTGACCCCAACCGCCAAAAATATGGCTGCCCGTAAGATGTTCGAGCAGAATATCTTTAGTGTAACTCGCCAGCTGATGTATTCCAAGGACGCCACAAGGCTGGCTCTGGATCTATGCGTGTTCATCAACGGTCTTCCGGTCATTACATTTGAACTGAAAAACCAGCTCACCACGCAGAATGTGGACGATGCTGTTTATCAGTACCAGCATGACCGCGATCCCAAAGAACTGCTATTTCAGTTCAAACGCTGCATGGTTCATTTTGCGGTGGACGATGCGCAGATCAAGTTCTGCACCAAGCTTGACGGAAAATCCAGCTGGTTCCTCCCGTTTAACAAGGGATATAAGGATGGGGCAGGGAATCCGCCCAATCCAGACGGCATAATGACCGATTATCTCTGGAAGGACATTCTGACCAAGCAGAAGCTGGCCCGCATTATTGAAAACTATGCTCAAGTGGTGGAAAAGGAAGACCCTGACACCAAGAAGAAAACATATACTCAGGTGTTTCCTCGATACCATCAGCTGGATGTGGTAGAGCGATTGCTGGCGGATGTGAAGGCAAACGGTATTGGGCAGCGGTATCTCATTCAGCACAGTGCCGGTTCCGGAAAATCCAACTCTATTACTTGGCTTGCTCACCAGCTCATAGGGCTGGAATCGGACGATGGCGAGCTGATAGTGGACAGTGTGATCGTCGTTACAGACCGAGTAGTTCTGGACAAGCAGATTCGGGATAACATCAAGCAATTCATGCAGGTGAGCAGCACCGTGGCATGGGCGGAACATTCCAGTGATCTGAGAAAGGCAATTCAGGCTGGGAAACGCATTATCATTACCACTGTGGAGAAATTCCCATTTGTCCTTTCTGACATTGGAACACAGCACAAGGATAACCATTTTGCAATCATCATCGACGAGGCACATTCCGGTCAGAGTGGGCGCACCTCGGCAAAGATGAACCTTGCCCTGTCCGGGTTGGCTTCTGAGGAAGAACAGGATAATGAGGATAAAATCAATGCCATGTGTGAAGGGCGCAAGCTGCTGAAAAACGCCAGCTACTTCGCCTTTACTGCCACACCTAAGAATAAAACCCTGGAGACCTTCGGAACCCCGTACCAAGAGGGAGATAAAATCAAGCATCGCCCGTTCCATGTCTATACCATGAAGCAGGCAATCCAAGAGGGGTTTATCCTGGATGTGCTCAAATACTATACCCCTATCGACAGCTTTTATCGCTTGAAAAAGACCGTGGAGGACGATCCGCTCTACGATAAGAAGAAAGCCCAAAAGAAGCTTCGTGCCTTTGTAGAGAATCAGTCTTTTACAGTTGAGCAAAAAGCTGAAATGATGGTCAGCCATTTCCACGAACAGGTGATTGCCAAGGGTAAAATCGGCGGCAAAGCCAGAGCAATGATTATCACCAGCAATATCGAGCGTTGCATTGAATACTACTATGCGGTCAATAGATGCTTAGCAGCTCGGCATAGCCCTTATAAAGCAATCATCGCATTTTCTGGCGAAAAGGAATTTCACGGCCAGCAGCCTGCATTGACTTCTGCGGGGCTAAATGGATTCCCGGATAACAAAATCCAAAAGACATTTAAGCAAGATCCCTACCGTTTCTTGATTGTGGCGGATATGTTCCAAACAGGCTATGATGAACCGCTGTTGCACACCATGTATGTGGATAAGCCACTTTCTGACATTAAGGCCGTGCAGACGCTCTCTCGGCTCAACCGCGCTCATCCGCAGAAGCATGATACCTTTGTTTTGGACTTTGCCAATGATTCAGCCACAATTGTAGAGGCTTTTTCTCGGTACTACCGCACCACATTGCTGTCGGATGAAACTGATCCCAATAAGCTTTATGACTTGATTGCCGTGATGGAGGAGTATCAGGTATTCACACAGGATCATATAGAGAAACTGGTCAATCTCTACCTTGACGGTGCCGAGCGAGATCGCCTTGACCCTATTCTGGATGCTTGCGCTGCTGCATACAAAGAACTGGATGTCGACGGACAAATCAAATTTAAAAGTGCGGCCAAATCCTTTGTGCGTACTTATGGATTCCTGGGAGCTATTCTCCCTTATGGAAATCCAGATTGGGAAAAGCTTTCGATTTTCTTGAATCTGCTTATTCCAAAACTACCGTCTCCACCAGAGGATGATTTTACACAGGGGATTTTAGAAGCGATTGATCTGGATAGCTATCGATTAGAGGCTAAGGAATGTATTTCTCTTGTGCTTCAGGATGAAGATGCAGAAGTGGCCCCTGTGCCGACAGGTCAGATTGGAGCAAAGAAAGAGCCAGAGATGGATTTGCTCTCTGCCATCTTGACAACATTTAATGATATGTTTGGCAACATAGATTGGAATGATGCGGATAATGTCCGCCGTCAAATCCTTGAGATTCCGGCTATGGTTTCCAAGGATGAACACTATCAAAATGCTATGAAAAATTCCGACAAGCAAAATGCCCGTATTGAAAGTGAGCGTGCTTTGCAGCAGGTAATTTTTAGCATCATGGCTGACAATATGGAACTGTTCAAGCAGTTTCAGGATAATCCCGATTTCAAAAAATGGCTGTCTGATCTAGTGTTTAATTTGACTTATAATAAAGACGGAAAGCCTTATCAAACGCCGTCTCAGAATTGAGAAAACCGCAGTAGAATTACCCCTATGTCCTGAACCGTGGCATAGGGGTAATTCTAAATAAAAAAGCGTTTGCAGAACGCGTAGCCGCAGAATAAAATTCTGCGTTCAACAGGGGCTTGGGGGCGCTGCCCTCAACAAGCAGACGGCAGGAAATGTGAGTGTGTATTAACACTCGCATTGCTTGCCGGATTTGTGTGTGGCTATCCACACGCATTGCTTGCTACAATTTGTTGCCATTAAAAACATGGTACTTGAAAACTATGCGGTAACAGGATTTTAACTGCCGCGATGATGTTAATATAGGGTTGAAATTTATTCTTATATCTGATAAAATGGTGTTGACGAATGGGGGTGTATCGCTTGAAAGAAGTGGCCGAAAGATTGCGGTCTCTGCGGGAAAGTGTCACGCTATCCCAGGTTAAAATGGCTGAAATTGTCGGTGTCAAGCAATCCAGTCTGAACCGCTATGAGCTGAATCAGGCTTCGCCGACATTTGAAACACTTACCCGGTATGCGGATTACTTCGATGTATCTATGGACTATATATTTGGACGCACGGACAATCCTCAGGGAAAGCTGTATGAGTACAAACCTAAAATTCAGCAAAACGACCCTCAGATGCAGAAGTTTGTGGAGATGTGCTTTGACCCCACATCCCCCATGAATGCACGGCTCAAGGAAACACTGCTGATGATGCTTCAGGAGGGGAAAAATGAGGAGCACAAGTGAGAGAATTATTTTACCCTGTGAGTGTAAATGTTGCATGTTTGTCATAGAAAAAACAATATGGGAAGATGGCAGCATTGATTATGACATTTCCATTCAAGATTCCAGATATGACCATGGATATAATATGCTGTGGGGGCGAGTAAAAAGAGCCGTGAAAACACTGCTTGGCAAGCCCATTTATTATAATGATGTTTACTTGTCGGGCGAGGAACCATTCAAAAAACTTGTGGCTGATATGGAGAAAATGTCAAAGCTGACCTTCGATAAAGGTGGTGGCGCGGATTGAATGTTGTTATCTACGCTCGCTACTCCAGCCACAGTCAGACTGAGCAATCCATTGAGGGGCAGCTCAACACCTGTTACGAGTATGCCAAAAACAACGACTATCTCGTTGTTGGAGAGTACATCGACCGCGCCCAGAGCGGAACCACCGACAGCCGCGCCGAGTTCCAGAGGATGATTGCCGACAGCGACAAGCATACCTTTGAGGGTGTTCTGGTGTATCAGCTTGACCGCTTTGCCCGCAACCGCTATGACAGTGCCATTAACAAGGCAAAACTGAAAAAGAACGGCGTGCGAGTGATTTCCGCACGGGAAAACATCAGCGATAATGCCAGCGGCATTCTGGTGGAAGGTGTTCTGGAAAGTATGGCGGAATACTACTCCGCAGAGCTTTCCCAAAAGATTCGCCGGGGTATGGACATCAATGCCGAGAAGTGCTTGAGCAACGGCAGTAATCCATGACTTGGCTACCGTGTAGATGAAGAACGACGGTTTCATATTGATCTGGAAGGAGCTGCGGTCGTCCGGGAGATTTTCGAACAGTATGCCAGCGGAAAGACCGTAACTGAGATTATCCAGTCCCTCAACTCCAGACAAATCAAAACCTCCCAGGGAAAAGCGTTCAATAAAAACAGCCTGCATCGTCTGCTGCGGAACCGTCGGTATATCGGCTACTACATCTACAAAGGGGTGGAGACCCCCAACGGGATGCCCCGGATTTTGGAGGACGAGCTTTTTGAACGGGTGCAGCACATCCTAGACCGCAACAAAAAAGCTCCTGCCCGTGCAAGAGATCAGGAGGAGTATCTGCTCACAACCAAGCTGTTCTGTGGTTACTGCCGTGAGATGATGACCGGCTATGGCGGCACAGGGAAATCCGGCAAGGCGTACCACTATTATGCCTGCAATAATTTCAAACGGCGCAAATGCAAAAAGAAGGTTATTAGCAAAGAAAAGATAGAAAACCGTGTGGTGCTGGAATGCCGCAAGCTGCTGACGGACAACAATATCGAGCATATCGCAGCTTCAGTAGCCGCAGTTTGTGAGTCCGACCGGGACACAGTTTCCATCAAGCGCATCAAAGCTGCCATTCAGGACGCTGACACCGCCATTGAAAATCTCTGGAAAGTTCTGGAGAAAGGGCAAGCTGTTGACATGATTACCGAGCGGATTGAGAAGCGCCAGAAAGAAAAAGAAGAATTGCAAGCACAGCTGGCCATTGAGATGAACAAGCAGGTCAGGCTGAGTGCGCCCGACATCAGGGCGTACCTCTATGCGCTCAAATACGGCGATAAGAATGATGAGAATACGAAACGGGGCATTATCAATATCTTCCTTCGGGCCGTCTATCTGTTCGACGAGACCTTTACCCTGATTCTGAATGGCAGCGATAAGCCGATTGTTATCGATGACATTCTGCTGGACGAGATCGAGGAGGGGCTGGACGACGACCTGGCCAACCATAATTTGTGTTCGCCGTTGGTTGCGGACGCTCCACCACAGAAAAACCGCGTAGGTATCGGCTGAAAGCCATATCCATGCGGCTTTCTTTTTATTGCTTTATCAACCCGTGTGCAGTTCGTGTGCAACCGCTGAAAATATAGTTCGCTGGCCTGCCCGATTTGGATGATAGATTGTATAGAAGAACGATTGATTCTGTTGTCCACAAATAGAAAATCCGCCATCCCTTCTGGATAGACTTAACACAATTTTTAATAAAACCTCCTGAAAAATCGTTGATTTATGCAGCGGTACGTGCTAAAATAATTTTCGTATCCGGGTCCTGAGGGCAGAAGAGTGGTGGGTTATATACATGGGCGTAAACGTTTACGATTTCGACAATACCATTTATGACGGTGAGTCGCTGGTCGATTTGGTTCTCTACTATATCCCACGTGATCCACGGATTTGGTGGTATCTCCCTCAATTGATTCGGATTGCCTTACGGGATCGTTTTCACCTTTTTACGGTAGAAGAAGCAGTCAAAGCCTACGCAGGATTTTTGGAAGGGTATTATGTAAAGCTCTCCAGCCTCGAAGAGGATGTAGTGCGCTTTTGGGATCGTCATGAGCAAAAAATCAAACCCTTTTATATGAAACAGCGCAGGGTGGATGATATTATCGTATCAGGCAGCACAGATTTTTTGCTGGCCGAAATGATGAAACGGATGGGGATCACCCGCTATATCGGCTCTTCTGTTGATCCGCGCACGGGAAAATTTACAAGGCTCTGTTTCCTCGAAAACAAGGTAAAATTATTTCAGGAGCAATACCCCAACGTGCAGATCGAGAACTTCTACACTGATTCCATGAACGACAGGGCGATGATGGATATTTCCAACCATGTGTTTCTTGTGAAAAAAAATCAAGTGACCCAAATCAAATAGGAGGAATGTAAATGGGAAAACTCAACGAATTCCTGAACCGTAAGATTATCCAGAAGGATGTCGGTGAGGAAACTTATCTGACCTGGAAGGAAACGATCTCTTACGCTTTAGGCAGAGGCGCGCAGGGCATGAGCACGAGCATGACGAGCTCAAAGTATATCAACTACTTTTTGACCAACGTGCTCTTTAAGAAGCTCTCCAATCCAATGGGCGTCGCCTCCAATATTCGCTTTTTCTGTGGAATTTTTGATGCGATTAACGACCCTATTATGGGCGTTATCGTTGACAAGACCCGGACGAAAGAGGGGCAAATGCGCCCGTATATCAAATGGGCCCCCTGGTTTGTTTCCCTTGTTATGATTCTGTTTTTCATTGGCAGCGCGGATGCTCCACCCGTGTTCAACATTATTTACACGACAATCCTGTTTGTTGGCCTCGATGTTACATACACTGCGTTCGACATCCCCATGGGGGCACTGGCTTTTTCCATTACGCCAAACGGGATTGAGCGAACAAAGCTGTTTGGTGTGAGCTCCATTGTCCGCTCCGTAGTCGGCGCGCTTCCTCAGGTATTTGTCGCTGCTGCCGCATGGCTCCCTTATTTTAAGAGCCACACGCCGCAGGCCTATCTGACATCCGCTGCCGTTTCGGCAATTGGCATCATTTTTCTCACACGGCTTACCTTCCGCAACACAAGAGAACGCGCAGAGCATCGGGAGGACGTCCCTTCTGTGCGCGAGTGTTTTGGGCTGCTGTTTAAAAACCGTCCGCTTTTGATGCTTTTCTTAGGCAACATCTTTTTTGTCGTGTGCAAAATTGCGGAGCAGGTTTCCTTCTATTTTGTGGCGGATCTGATGTTCGACCGCAGGTATAATGTTGTTGTTGATGTGATTAAATTCCCAGGCTTCCTGCTGGCGGGTCTGATCGTGCCGAAGCTGATTGAAATGGCTGGGCGCAAGGCGGATTCCAAGCGGTTTTATCAGCTTTGCTGCGTAAGCGCAATTGTGATCCATATCCTGTTTGCAGTGGTATGTTACCGCGGCCTGATGCTCAAGGAGCCAGGCTCGCCGGTCTCCCTCCTGACTGGCGCTTGTGTCATTCTATTTACCGGCCTTACCACCATCCCTCTGGAATTTAAAAATTTGATCCAGAAGGAAATGGAAGCGGAAACGGTTGACTATATCGAGTGGAAAACCGGCACCCGTGTGGAAGGCATTATGCTCTCCATCATGAGCTTTACCGGTAAGATTGAAAACACTTTTTCCTCCTCCATTGGCCTCGCAATTCTTGGCCTGACCGGTTATGCGCAACACGTTGAGGGCAGCATGATTCAGAATGCGCAAACGAACTGGGCGCTGTTTTTGATGACAACGATCGTCCCCGCAGTAGGCTATCTGCTTATGCTAATCCCCATGCATTTCTATAATATTACGGGTGACGGCCACCGCCAGATGATGAAGGAAATCCTGGAGCGGCGGGTGCTTCGTAAAGAGCAACGGGCGCAGGAAGACGAGTTTGTTCCTCTGGATTAAAAGCTTTTGCCGGGCGGCCTATAGGGGGCCGCTCGGTTTTTTTACGGCACGCGGCAAACAGCTCAGCAGGAAAGGAGATATTGCAAATGGAAAGGCCGCTCAAGCTCACCTTCCTTGCGGATACGCATTACTACAGCAAAAGCCTGGGAGTCAGCGGGCGGCAGTATGAGCTGCGCTCCGGCTCCGATCAAAAATGCCTGGCGGAAACAGAAGAAATCATCACAGCCGCCTTTGAGGAGATTGGCAATTCCGACACGGACGCCGTAATGATCGCGGGCGATCTGACAAATGACGGTGAGCGCGTATGCCATGAGGAATTTCGAAAATTGGCGCGTGGACTGGCGCAAAAAAAGCCATTGTACCTGATTACCGCCACACATGATTGGTGCTGCGACGGCAATCCCCGCAGGTATGACGGAGACATGGTTTTTCACGACGTGCCCACGCTTTCAAGCGAATCGCTCTATGATTTTTATCGTGACTTTGGGCCAAAGCAGGCAATCAGTGTGTTTCAAACGCATTTGGGCACCGCATCCTATGTTATCGCGCTCAGCGGTTCCGTCTGGCTGCTCGCACTGATTGACGATCAAAACGGCAAAGGCCGGGCCGGTTTTTTCGAAGAACATTTTTTGTGGATTGAGGAGCAGCTCCGCCGCGCGCAAGAACAGGGCATTCTGGTGATCGGCATGGAGCATCACCTTTTGCTGCCCCACGTCAGCAGCCTCTTTACAGGCGGCGCATGCGTAGGAGATCGGGAGGCTGTTGCCTCCCGCCTAGCGGATGCAGGCCTGCGCTATATGGTGGCCGGCCATAGCCATATCCAGCATACCAAGCGGTTCGTCAGCAAAAAAGGGAACGCTTTAACAGAGATCAATGTGGGCTCCCTATGCGGCTACCCCGGCCCCATCTGCGAAATCACCGTTCAACCGGATCAAACGCTCTTTTATGAGGTGCGCCATCTCGCCTCCTTCCGCTTGGGAGGGGAGGAGATCGATGCCCAGCGCTTTTTCAAGCGGCACGCCACCGCGATGATCCGGCGCGTTTGGGAAAGCCCCGACCGCCGGGAATTCACAGACCGCCTCACCGCCCTCCAACTGCCGGGGGAGAAAATCGGCCGTTTTTATGGGGCTATCCGCCCTGTTTTGCAGTTTATTCGCACGGCTGATCTTGGCCGGTGCTACCGCCTGCTAAAAAGGCTTGGGCTGGCGCGCGGCATCCAAAAAGAATGGGTGCTGGCATATGAGCGCATGCCGCTGACGGAAGTGATTGATGGAATGATGTGCAGCTTCCTCGATGGAGCCTATGAGCCGCATTCCCGTAATTCCGCGTATTATCAGCTTGTGATGGGGGCGGTATCTATCCCTTCTCGGCTGTTTCCCAAGAACGGGGATTTGCAAAAACTGATTGACGCGGCGGATGAGATTCTGGCTGGCGGCGAGATCAACGCCCAGCGGGCAAAAATTTAATTTGTTTCTTCCCGCAGCTTTCCGTTGAAAAGCAATCGTCGCGCCCTTTCTTCAACCAGCATAAGATGAACTATCTTATTCTAAATGAAGAAAGGGCGTTTTTATGTCTTATCCAACTTACCCATACCGTGGGACTGAGGAAAAGTGCCGCACAGTGGGGCTTACTTTTCCTCCGCAGCACCAGCCCCGCCAGCCGGGGATGGAATACCTGATGGACCCGCTACCCATCGCTGAAAACCCTGCTGTGAAAGGCAGCGGCAAACTCAAAGGAAAAACCGCGCTCATCACAGGCGGCGACAGCGGCATTGGGCGTGCCGTGGCCTATGCATTTGCAAAAGAAGGGGCGAATATCGCCATTTCCTACCTTGATGAGGAGCGTGACGCCTGCGAAACACAAAGGCATATTGAGGCGCTCGGCGCGAGGTGCATCCTCCTGCCTGCCGACCTGCGGGAGCGGCGCAATGCCAAACGGATTGTCAAAGAAACAGTGGAACTATTCGGAGAGATCAATGTGCTTGTCAACAACCATGGCGTCCAATTTGTGCGCGAAAGCATCCTTGACATCACACAGGATCAGCTCACCGATACGTTTGAAACAAATGTCTATGGGTTTTTCTATGTCATTCAAGAGGCGCTTCCCTTTATCCCGGAGGGTGGGGCGATCATCAACACCACCTCCATCACCGCTTATCAGGGCGACGATAGGCTCATCGACTACAGCGCCACAAAGGGCGCGATCGTCTCCCTGACTCGTTCGCTTGCAAAATCCCTTGTCAGCCGTAAAATCAGGGTCAATGCCGTTGCACCGGGGCCGGTATGGACGCCGCTACAGCCTGCCTCCTTCCCGGCCGACGCGCTGGAAACCTTCGGCTCGTTTACCTCGGAAACGCCGATGGGCCGTGCCGGGCAGCCGTTCGAAATGGCACAGGGCTATGTATATCTAGCGTGTGACGATTCCGCTTTTATGACGGGGCAAGTGCTACACATCGACGGCGGCTCCTTTGGCTATTCCTAAAGCGGACGCATCTGTGCGCACAGCGCCGCGAAATCAGGGGGAGGCGTGGCCTCTACCGTCATCTGTTTACCGGAAACGGGATGATCAAACCGGGCGAGTGCACAGTGCAACGCTTGCCGAGCAATTCGGCCATCTCCTGTACCATACATTGTATCTCCCACAAGAGGCGTGCCGAGAGATGCAAAATGAACACGTATTTGATGCGTGCGCCCGGTTTCCAAGCGCAGGCGCATGAGCGTCATTGCATCTCCCTGCATGACCGCCGTCCAATGGGTCACCGCCGGCAATCCACCCTCTCCAACCGCACGGCTGGTATGCATCGGGTTCGGCCGGATGATCGGCCGGTCGATCGTTCCGCTGCCCCGGTATAGGCCGGATACAACTGCGAGATATTCTTTTTCCACCCTTCCGGAAAGCCGTGCGGCAGCATAGCGATTGAGCGCGCAGAGAACTATCCCGGACGTATCCCTATCCAATCTGCCCACACAGCGCATGACGCACTGGCGCCCCTGCTCCTGAAAATAGGCGGCCACCGCATTTGCGAGCGTATCGCCCTGATGGTTATGGGTTGGGTGCATGGCGAGGCCGGCGGGCTTATTGAGGATCAACAGATCATCGTCCTCATAGCGGATATCGAGCGGGAGCTCAAGCGGCTCTACGCGGTTTAAATCGTCCGGCAGGCGGAGGGTCAGCTCGTCCCCCTCGCAGAGCTGATCGATCGTGCGGGTTGGAGCGCCATTGAGGCAGATTCCATCCGGCAGCCGTTTGAGAGATTGGACGAGCCGTGCCGACAGCCCCGCCTCTCCGCGTAGAAAATGGACGACCTTGCGGCCGTCATAACTTGCATCGATCTGAAAGCGCAGGATGCGCGGCATGGCCTCTCCTCCCCCATCCGGTTAAAAATCATGCAGTTCGATCTGTATTTTAAAATCAAAGCGGCCTTTGCCCTCTAGCCGTTGGATGCCCTGCTTCTGCGTAAAATCCAAAGCCGGCCGGCAGGGGTCTGCCACGCCATACCATGGCTCAATGCAAACGAAGGGGGCGCCCGGCTTCGCCCAAAGCCCAAGATAGGGTGCGCCACCGAGCATAACGGTAACAACACGCCCTTTACGGCGGCTTTCCAGCGTGACGCATCGGGAACGCAGGCCGGAGAGGATCAGCGCATCATGAAGGAAGAGCTCCTCTGTAATTTCAATTTCACGGCCATTGCCAGGCACAGCAAATAGCTCGCCGGTGCGTAGGCCATCCGCCCCGATACGCTGGGTATGCAGGTTTTCCTCACGGCACTCAAAGCGGAGCGTATCCCCAATTTCGCAGCGAAAAGCAGGATGTGCGCCGAGTGAAAAATACAGGGGCTCCGCCGCCGGATTCAGCACGGTGTGAGTTACCCCCAACTTTTGCCCCGTTAAAAGATATGTGACGCGCAGCTCAAATGCAAACGGATATTGTGCGCGTGTTTCCACATCGTCCGTCAGGGAAAAAACAAGCCTATCGTTTGACTCATCCACGCAGAAAAAGCGTTTTCTACGTGCAAAGCCGTGCCGAGGCATCTGATAGGGCTGGCCGCCCAGCCAATAGCGTTCCTCTGCCAGGCTTCCAACGATTGGGAAGAGAATTGGCGCCTGCCCTGGCCAAATAGCGGGGTCGCCCTGCCAGAGGTATTCATAGCCGTCTTTCCTCCGGCGCAGGCTGTGCAACTGCGCGCCAAGTTCATCCACTTCCACATGCGCAAAGGCGTTTTCCATCTGATGATACATCGCTTTCCTTCCCCCTGTAAGAGCTGTTATCCTTCTCCCTGCTTCAGCGCCTCCGCCACAGCGTGCGCAAGCTGATCCGGGCAGGAAGTGGATTTCATACCGCATCGAATGCCGGAAAACGTGTCAATCACCTTTTGTGCGGGCATCCCCTCCACGATTTTGGAGATCCCGGCAAGATTCCCGGCACATCCGCCGTGAAATTTCACGCGGCGAATTATCCCATCCTCTATCTCAAGGTCAATTTCCCTGGAGCAGGTGCCATGTGTACGATACTGGTATATCATAACCATTCCCCTTTTTTCTGTTGAAATACCACAATCCTTGCCTGCGGACAGCAACCTCCACAGGCATCTCCAGTTTAGCATAAAACAGCAAAAAGGGGAACCGTCCTAACAGATTCTTTTTTGTAAAAAGTAAATTGAATGGCAAAACAAACCTTCTCTATAGCCGCCCTGTTCAGGATACCGCATTACACATGCCGATGCGCCGGTTATCTCCTGCACGGCCGTCTTTTTTCTTGTATATCCGCGGATATCCTGCTATACTAAATGTGGTTTATTTTCTGCCGATTCAAGCGGCGGAAGCGCAGTCAGAAAGGAGACAAATCATGTTTCGCATCATCTGTATTGCCATCGGCTATCTCTTCGGCTGTTTTCAAACCGCCTATCTCATCACGCGGCATAAAATCTCTCAGGATATCCGCGATTTCGGCACCGGCAACATGGGCACCGCCAACGTCACGCAGACGCTCGGCCCCAAAGCCGGCCTGATTACGCTCTTGGCTGATGTGCTTAAAACGTTTGTCGCCTGCTACCTCTGCGGCCTGATTTTTCCCGGCCAGCCGGATGAGCTGGTTGTCGTTTATGCGGGCGCGGGCGTCGCTTTGGGGCATGATTTCCCCTTCTGGTTAAAATTCAAAGGCGGGAAAGGCGTGGCCGTTACCATTGCAATCCTTTTGCTGCTGGATAATCATTTGCTCGCCATCTCCTTCTGGTCTGTCCTCCTGGCGTTTTTATGCAGCAAACGGCTGGTGATGGCCGTTGTAGCGCTGTGTATCACGTATCCTCTGGCCATGTTTTTTTATGGCTACCGGATGGAAACCGTCATCGTTGCCGGATTGCTGGCCTGCTTGATTATCGTGCTGCACCGCAGTAGCTTCCGCAAAGAGGTAAAAGTAGAGGATGACTACCGGGCGGAATACCAAAACCTTGGCAAAAATATCGCCTATTACCGGGCGCAAAAAAACTTGGATTCGCATGATCTCGCTCTGAGCGCAAAGTTAAGTGAAACCGTCCTGCGTGATTTGGAGGGCGAGGAGATCAAGCTTGCGCCCTCCCTTGATGCATTGTTTCATCTGGCGCGGGCGCTTGGGGTGCCCCCGGCGGAGCTGCTGAAACCGGCGGCAAAGCCCCCGGAACCGGAAGAGGAGGATACGGAACCGCCCATCCAGCAATAGAGTCCCTTAGAAAAAAGAGCAACGCCCCTGGCTGACTGGCAGCCGGGGGCGATTTTTCTCCGTGTTTGCTTTTCTCCAGATAAAAAGAGGCACCACGCCAAAAGCGGGCGCCTCATGTAAGCAATTTTGATCCCGAATCAGTCGCTCGTATACGGTAGCAAAGCTACGTGACGAGCCCGCTTGATAGCGGTTGTCAGCTCGCGCTGATGAGCGGCGCAGGTGCCGGTCACACGGCGCGGAAGGATCTTGGAGCGGTCGGAAATAAATTTGCGAAGCCGCGGCACATCCTTGTAGTCAATCGTCTCAACCTTATCCACGCAGAAGGAGCAAACCTTCCTACGGCCCTTGCGGCCGCCGCGGCGGTCATTGCGATCATATGCCATGAGAATAACCTCCTTTTCAAATCTCTCAGATATCCTGAATCCGCCATGCGAATTCAGAAGGGAAGATCATCATCGTCCTGGATTTCCTCGAAGTCGCCCATATTGCCTGTTGCATAGGCTGGAGCGGGTGCCGCTGCTGGCGCCGCGTAGTCGTTGCGCGGGCCCGTGCCACTCTCGCTTTTAGAGCCGCAGAAGCTGACATTGTCGGCGACAATCTCAACTGCCTTGCGTTTAATCCCCTGCTTATCCTCATAGGAACGCGCCTGGATCGAACCCTGCACGGCAATCATCGACCCCTTGTGGAAATAACGGGATACG
>OJNP01000572.1_pt1 | contig 24710 bp, 22 predicted proteins | sample 1597921 | NCBI WGS metagenome assembly OJNP01 (sample SAMN01915213, study PRJEB22387) | human gut metagenome | isolation source: stool | host: Homo sapiens | place: USA | reverse complement strand
TGCTGACCCACCCCACCACCGGCGGCGTGACCGCCAGCTTTGCAAGCCTGGGCGATATCATGCTGGCCGAACCGGGGGCACTCATCGGCTTTGCCGGCCCCCGTGTCATTGAGCAGACCATCGGTGAAAAACTGCCCGCCGGGTTCCAGCGCAGCGAATTCCAGATGGAACACGGCTTTGTGGATCAGGTGGTGCCCCGCAGTCAGCTGCGGGATACGCTGATCCAGGTCCTGCAGCTTCATGCCGGAGGGAGACACGAATGATAAAAGATATTTTGGAGCAGCTGGCCCCGCTGGACGCACAGATCGCCGCGCTGAAGGGCAGCGGCAGTGACATGGAGGCCATCACCGCCCATGCATCCGAACTGGCAGAGCTGGCGGTGGAAGAGGACGAGATCCTGCGCTCCTGCGGCCCGCTGACCGCCGAGGATCGGGTCTTTCTGGCCCGTCACCCGGAGCGTCCGCACATCGACGAGACGATCTCTGCCCTGTTCACGGATTTCTTTGAGCAGCGCGGCGACCGGCAGTGCAAGGAGGACGCGGCCATTCTGGGCGGCGTGGCCCGTTTCCACGGGATGCCGGTGACGGTCATCGGCCACCGCAAGGGCTCCACGCTGGAGGAAAATCTGGCCTGCAACTTTGGAATGCCGGGGCCGGAGGGTTACCGCAAGGCTCTGCGCCTGATGAAGCAGGCTGAAAAATTCGGCCGTCCCATCATCACCTTTATCGACACGCCGGGCGCTTACCCCGGCAAGGATGCCGAGGAGCGGGGGCAGGGCGAGGCCATTGCCCGGAATCTGATGGAGATGAGCGGCCTGACGGTGCCGGTCATCGCCGTGGTCACCGGCGAGGGCTCCTCCGGCGGCGCGCTGGCACTGGGTGTGGCCAACCACATCCTCATGCTGGAAAACGCGGTCTACTCCGTGCTGAGCCCCGAGGGCTTTGCCAGCATCCTGTGGAAGGACTCCTCCCGCAGCGGCGAGGCCTGTGAGATGATGAAGCTGACGGCGCAGGATCTGTACCGCGGCGGCATCGTGGAAGAAGTGATCCCGGAGCCGGTGGGCGGTGCCCAGCGCTGCCACGCGGCCCTGTTTGAGCGCATGGATGCCGCTCTGCGTGCTCACCTGAAAGAATTGTGCCGCATGAGCGACCGGCAGCTGGCCGATCAGCGCTATAAAAAGTACCGCCAGATCGGAGAAACGAGGAACGCATGAATGGTTTACAGCTGATCGCCACCGGCGGGGCACTTCCCGGACGGACGATCACCAATGACGCGCTGAGCCGCATGGTGGACACCAGTGACGCATGGATCACCAGCCGCACCGGCATCCGCACCCGGCACTGGTGTACCGAGGACGAATCTGCCGCCACGCTGGCCATTGCGGCTGCGCGGCAGGCCCTTGACCGCAGCGGCCTTGCCCCGGCGGACATTGCCTGCTGTGTCTGCGCGACCCTTTCTGCCCCGGATGCCACCCCCAGCGTGGCCTGTCAGGTACAGGCGGCGCTGGGCCTGCCCGAAAACCGGCCCGCACTGGACATCAACGCGGCCTGTTCCGGTTTTCTCTATGGCATGGCCGTGGCGCGGGGAATGCTGACGACTCTGGGCGGGCAATATGCCCTCGTCATCGGGTGCGAAGCACTTTCCCGCCTGATGGACCCCACCGACCGCTCCACCTGCGTGCTGTTCGGCGACGGGGCCGGAGCCGCCATTTTCCGGCTGGCAGATACCCCCTTTGCGTTGACGCTGGGGGCACGCGGCAGTGATGTTCTCCATGCGGGCGGGCCGAGCCGGGAAGGCTCTGCCCCCATCACCATGGACGGCAAGGCGGTATTCCGCTTTGCGGTGGATGCCCTGCCCAAGTGCCTGCACACGGTGCTGGACGAGACCCAGCTGACCCTCGAGGATCTGTCGTGGGTGGTCTGCCATCAGGCCAACAGCCGCATCATCGACCATTGCATCAAGGCCCTGCAGGCCGACCCGGCAAAATTTTATAAGAACATGGATCGCCACGGCAACACCAGCGCCGCCAGCATTCCGGTCGCCCTCAACGAGCTGGCCGAGAGCGGGCAGCTGACCCCGGGCAGACCGCTGGCCTGCATCGGCTTTGGCGGCGGCCTGACCTGGGGCGGCGCGATCCTGCAATACAAAGAGTGAATACGTCAGCGTTCCGGCAGCTTTCTCAAAACGGGCCATCCCAACGGACGACCCACAGAGAAGCCCCCGGCCCGCTGACTGGAAACATCATATGAAATTACTGAACGAGATCTTAGGAACGAAATACCCCATCATCCAGGGCGGCATGGCAAACATTGCCACCGGTGAGTTTGCCGCCGCCTGCTCCAATGCAGGTGCACTGGGCATCATCGGTGCGGGCGGCATGAATGCCGATACCCTGCGCGAAAATATCCGCCGGTGCAAACAGCTTACTGACAAGCCCTTTGGCGTGAACATCATGCTGATGCACCCGCAGGCAGATGAGTTTGCCCAGATCGTTGTGGAAGAAGGCGTGCAGGTGGTTACCACCGGCGCAGGCAACCCGGGCAAATATGTTCCCATGTGGAAAGCGGCGGGCATCAAGGTGATCCCCGTGGTGGCTGCCGCTGTGCTGGCAAAGCATCTGGAGAAGCTGGGCATCGATGCCGTGATCGCCGAAGGGACCGAGAGCGGCGGCCATGTGGGCGAGATGGCCACCATGGCACTGGTGCCGCAGGTGGTGGACGCAGTGGATCTGCCCGTCATTGCGGCGGGCGGCATTGCCGACGGCCGTCAGCTGGCAGCCGCCCTTGCGCTGGGTGCCTGCGGCGTGCAGGTGGGCACCTGCCTGCTGGTGAGCGAGGAGTGCCCCATCCACGAAAACTACAAGGCTGCCCTGCTCAATGCCAAGGACAGCGATACCATCGTGACCGGACGCATCGGCGGTTCCCCGGTCCGGGTGCTGAAAAACCGGATGAGCCGTGAATATGTCCGGCAGGAAAAGGCCGGTGCCGATAAGATGGAGCTGGAAAAGTACACCCTGGGCAGTCTGCGCCGGGCCGTGTTTGAAGGCAACACCTCCACCGGCAGTCTGATGGCCGGTCAGGTGGCCGGAATGCTCCACGAGGTGCGCCCTGTGGCGGACATTCTGGATGACCTGTGGAACGGCGGGAGGCAGCGTATCCACGCGCTGAGCGAGGAATGCTGACGCTCGGAAAGAAAGTCCTGTCTGTGCCCATCCTGCAGGGCGGCATGGGCGTGGGCGTTTCTCTGGGCGGGCTGGCCGGTGCCGTGGCGGCCTGCGGCGGCATGGGGTGCATCTCCACCGCCGATGCAGGCTACCGGGAGCCGGACTTTGCCCGTGACCCGGCCAGCGCCAACCACCGCGCCCTGACCGCTGAGATCCGGAAAGCAAAGCAGATCGCAAACGGTGCCGGTATGGTGGCCATCAATGCAATGGTGGCCACGCAGGACTACGCCGCCGCCATCCGCACCGCGGTGGAAGCGGGCGTGGACGCTGTGGTGTCCGGCGCGGGTCTGCCGCTGGAGCTGCCCGGCCTTGTGAACACGATGGAGGTCGCCATCGCGCCCATCGTTTCCAGCGGACGGGCGGCAAAGCTCATCCTGCGCCGCTGGGCCAAGGAGTTCGGCCGCACCGCTGATTTTGTGGTCATTGAGGGCTGCAAGGCAGGCGGTCATCTCGGCTTTGCGGAGCAGGACCTGTTCTCCGGAAGCTGCCAGACGCTGGATGAGATCCTGCCGGAGGTGCTGGCCGAGGTAAAGCCCTATGAGGCGCAGTTCGGCCACAGCATCCCCGTGTTTGTGGCAGGCGGCGTGTACACCGGGGCCGATCTGGCTCACTTTACCAGACTGGGTGCCGCAGGCGTTCAGCTTGCCACCCGCTTTATCACCACCTACGAATGCGATGCATCCCAGGGGTACAAGGACGTTCTGCTGAATGCAGGTTCTGAGGATGTGCGCATCATCCACAGCCCGGTCGGGATGCCGGGCCGGGCGCTGAACACGCCGCTGGTGCAGGCCATGGCGGAGGGCAGACGCTTCCCGCCCCGGCACTGTGCCCGCTGCCTGAAGACCTGCGACCCCGCCAAGGTGCCCTACTGCATCACCCATGCACTGATCGAAGCGGTCAAGGGCAACCTGGAGGAAGGACTTTTCTTCTGCGGGGCCAATGTGGGCAGGCTGGACCGGATGTACACTGTCCGTGAGCTGATGGATGAACTTGTGACCGAATGGAGGCAAAACCGATGAAGCTTGCTGTTTTATATGCCGGTCAGGGTGCCCAGCACCCCGGCATGGGCAAAGAATTTTACGAAGCATCTTCCGCTTTCCGTGCCGCGTTCGACGCTGCAGACCTTCCGTTTGATCTGCACCGCGTCTGCTTCGACGACCCGGACGGCGTTCTGAATCAGACCGAATACACCCAGCCCTGCATGGTGGCCTTTGCCTGCGGCGTATCCGCCGTTCTGGCCGAGCAGGGGGTCAAGCCTGCTTATGTGGCCGGTCTCTCTCTGGGCGAATATTCCGCGCTGGAAGCCGCCGGTGTATTCACCGCCAAGCAGGCCATTGAGCTGGCAGCCTACCGCGGCAAAGCCATGGCCGACGCGGCCAGCGGCATCGACTGCGGCATGACCGCAGTGCTGAACCTCGACCGGGTCCCCCTTGCAGAATGCTGTGAGCAGGCATCCGCGCTGGGCTGTGTGCAGATCTGCAACTACAATTGCCCGGGCCAGCTGGTCATTGGCGGCGAAAAGGCCGCAGTGGACAAGGCTGCAGAGCTTGCAAAGCAGGCCGGTGCCCGCCGGTGCATCCCGCTCAAGGTGAGCGGACCGTTCCACACCCGTCTGATGGCTCCCGCCGGGGATGCCCTGGCAAAGCGCTTTGCCGCCGAACCCTTTGGCGAAATGAGCGTTCCGGTGCTGTTCAACTGCCTGGGCCGTGAAAAAGCCGAGAGCGACAGCATCCCGGCCCTGCTGGTCCGGCAGGTACAGAGCAGTGTCTACATGGAGGACACCCTGCACCGTCTGGGTGAGCTGGGTGTGGATCACATTCTGGAGGTCGGCCCCGGCAATGCGCTCTCCGGCTTTGTGAAAAAGACTCTGCCCGGTGTGACTTGTGTGTCGGTGGAGACCCCGGCGCAGCTGGACACCGTTCTGAACGCATGGAAGGAAGAACAATGAACGAAGAAACCATCATCCGTACCGCCGTTGTGACCGGCGGAAGCCGGGGAATCGGCCGGGCCGTGTGCGTACAGCTTGCCCGGCAGGGCTGCCATGTGGTGGTCAACTACTGCCACGGCGAAGCGGCCGCCGCTGAGACCGTGTCTCTCTGCAGGGCCCAGGGCGCGCAGGCTGTGGCCGTGCAGGCCGATGTTTCCACCGCCGAGGGCTGCAAAAAGCTCTTTGAGGAAGCGGTGAACGCCTTTGGCCGGGTGGATATCCTTGTGAACAATGCAGGCATCACCCGGGACAACCTGATCCTGCGCATGTCCGAAGCAGACTTTGATGCTGTGCTGGACGCAAACCTCAAGGGTGCGTTCCTCTGCTGCAAGGAAGCGGCCCGCCGGATGGTGCGTCAGCGCCGGGGCCGGATCATCAATCTGAGCAGCGTCGTTGCCCTGCGGGGCAATGCAGGCCAGACGAATTACGCTGCCAGCAAGGCTGGGCTCATCGGCCTGACCAAAAGCCTGGCCCGGGAGCTGGCCAGCCGCAATGTGACAGTAAACGCTGTTGCGCCCGGCTTTATTGAGACTGATATGACCGCCGCCCTGCCGGAGGCTGTCCGCACCGAAATGGCAAAGGACATCCCGGCAGGCCGCGCAGGCCAGCCGGAGGACGTGGCAAACGCGGTGGCGTTTTTTGCCGCAGAACAAAGCAGCTATCTCACCGGGCAGGTGCTCTGTGTGGACGGCGGCATGGCAATGTAAAAGGAGAAATTCTCTATGGAAAAACGCAGAGTCGTGATCACCGGTCTGGGCACCGTGAACCCGCTGGGCAACACTGCTGCCGACAGCTGGGCTGCCGCAAAGGCAGGCCGGTGCGGCATTGGCCCCATCACCCAGTTTGACACCACCGATTTCAAGTGCAAGCTGGCCGGTGAAGTGAAAAACTTTGACCCCGAGACCGTTGTGGACAAAAAGGAAGCCCGCAAGATGGCCCGCTTCACCCTGCTGGCACTGGCTGCTGCAGCCGAAGCCATTGCCGACAGCGGCCTGAACACGGAAGCAGAAGCCAAAAACATCGGTGTGGTCCTTTCCAGCGGCATTGGCGGCCTGCCCACCATCGAGGAGCAGCACACCCGCGGGGAAGAGAAAGGCATGGAGAAGGTCAGCCCCTACTTTGTGCCTATGTCCATTGCCAACATGGCGGCGGCACAGGTGGCCATCCGCTTTGGCCTGAAGGGCATGTGCACCTGCCCGGTCACGGCCTGCGCCGGCGGCACCAACGCTGTGGGCGATGCCTTCCACCGCATCCGGGACGGTTACGAGACTGCCATGGTCTGCGGCGGTGCCGAAAGCTGCATCAGCCCGCTGGGCATCGGCGGTTTTACCAGCATGAAGGCGCTTTCCACCGCCACCGACCCGGATGCTGCCAGCCTGCCCTTTGATGCCCGCCGCGGCGGCTTCGTGATGGGCGAGGGCAGCGGTGTGCTGGTTCTGGAAGAGCTGGAGCACGCCCGGGCACGCGGTGCGCATATCTACGCCGAGGTGGTGGGCTATGGTGCCAACTGCGATGCTTACCACTTTACTGCACCGGCTCCCGGCGGCACAGGTGCCATCGACTGCATGAAGCTGACACTGGCCGATGCAGGCATTGCCCCGGAGCAGGTGGATCACATCAACGCCCACGGCACCGGCACCCACATGAACGATGCCTGCGAGACGGCTGCCATCCATGCCGTGTTCGGTGAGCACGCAAAGCAGCTGACCGTGGTCAGCACCAAGAGCATGACCGGCCATCTGCTGGGCGGTGCGGGTGGCATCGAGGCCGTGTTCACGGCACTGGCCCTGCGAGACCAGTTTGCCCCGCCCACCATCCACTACGAGCAGCCTGATCCGGAATGCGATCTGGACTATGTGCCCAATGCAGGCCGTGCACAGGCCATGACCTACGCACTGAGCAACAGCCTGGGCTTTGGCGGGCACAACGCCTGCATCGCCCTGCGCAGATGGGAGGGCTGAGCCATGGCAGAACCGCGCACCGTGCGGGAGAACGCAAACACCCTGAACAGTGAGCAGATCGCAGCCCTTCTGCCCCACCGCTACCCCTTTGCCCTCGTGGACCGTATCCTGGACTATGAGCCGGGGCAGTGGGCCATTGGCCGCAAGTGCGTATCCCGCAATGAAGAATTCTTCTGCGGTCACTTCCCGGGCCAACCGGTCATGCCGGGGGTGCTGATCCTGGAAGCACTGGCCCAGACCGGAGCCGTGGCGGCGTTGAGCGTTCCCGAAAACAAAGGCAAACTGGCCCTCTTCGGCGGCATCAAGAATGCCCGCTTCCGCAAACAGGTCACCCCAGGGGATGTTCTTACGCTCCATTGTGAGCTGGTGGAACAGCGCGGCCCTGTGGGCATCGGGAAAGCGTCTGCTTATGTGGATGGCAAGTGCGCTGCCACAGCGGAGCTGACCTTTGTGCTGACCGAAGCAAACACAGGGGCTTAAGGCGCTTTGTGCGCAGCGGTCGCCCCCAATACCATATCGTATATAAAAGGCAGGATACCATCGCCATGATGATATCCTGCCTTTGTTCGTTCCTGTTTACCGTTCTGCATACTCTCGGCATAGAGAACATCTTGTGAAACAAAAAAGTACCCGAACCCTTTTTCGTAAAGAATCGGGTTCGGGTACAAACTGTATGGTGGACGGTACAGGACTCGAACCTGTGACCTCCTGCACGTCAAGCAGATGCTCTACCAGCTGAGCTAACCGTCCAGATGTCGTATCGACTTGAGTATGATACCACATTTTTCGCGCAATTGCAAGGGCTTTTTTGAAAAAAGGTCTGCCTTTTCCGTTTTTTGCCCCGGAGGATTGGCACAAAGGACCCTTTGCGGGGGCTGGCAGGGGAGAGGTGCGCTCAGAGCGCCCGGCGGATGATGTCGTAGAGGATGGGCTTCATGTTGTCGATGTTGTCGGGCTTGCCCTCCAACACGGAGGTATAGCACACCGATATGCACATGCTGCCCAGGGCGGTGATGCGCTGGTAGATCTCCCGCTCGGTGCGGCCCGCCATCTCGGGGCTGCACATCACGATCTGGAGGACCTTGCGCATCAGCGGCTCGGCCTCGCCGCTGGCTTCGATCTGATCCAGCCCGGGCCAGACAAAGCTGCGCTCCAGGAAGCGGAGCATCAGGGTGTCCGCGCGCAGGGCTTCGATGATATGGTCAATGACAAAGATCATCTGGTCGGGGAAGCTGGTAAGCTCGGCGGCGTGCTGCTCGGCGGCGGCACAGGCGTTGTCCAGCAGCTGGTAGCTCACCCGGGCCAGCAGGGCCTGCGTGACCGAACCCTTATCGGCAAAATAGAGGTAGAACGTGCCCTTGCCCACCTTGGCGCGGGAGGTGATATCCTCCACGCTGGTCTTGGAGGTGCCCCGCTCCAGAAACAGCTCGTAAGCTGCGTCCAGAAGCGCACGGCGCTTTTCCTGTTTCTTTCCTTCCACGGTGCTCATAGCTTGCTGCATCCTCTTTTCTGACGTTGTTTTGTCGTGTAAACAATATTTTAGCAGGGAGAAGGGAAGAGCGCAAGAGCAAAAGCCCCCGGACAAGCTATACAATTTTTGCTTTGTGATAAGAAAACTGACTTTTGGTCATTTTTTATCTTGACACCTTGCGTCGATTGGTTATAATAGTGCTTGCTCAGAAATGACCACGGGTCATTTTTAGAGCAGATCCAATCAACTTTCGTATGGAGGGTTCCCATGAAAAAGATCGCACAGAGCATCGTGCGTCTGCGCAAGCTGATCTTAACAGTAGCGGTCCTGCTGTTGATCCCTTCCGCAATCGGCGCGGTTGCTACCCGCATCAACTATGATGTCCTGACCTATCTGCCGCAGGAGCTCGACTCCATGATCGGCGAGGTAGCGCTTGAGGACGACTTCCATCTGGCCTCTACCGGCATGATCACGGTGGAAGGCCTGCCTACCAATGAACTGATCGCCATGAAGAAGGACATTGATGCGGTGCCCGGTGTCACACAGACCTTCTGGCTCAGCGATGTCATCGACCCCAGCATCCCCACCGAGATGCTGCCCGCGGATGTCCAGCAGTTCATGTTCGGCAAAAATGATTCCACCATGCTCATCGTCCGGTTTGATGCGCCCAGCGCCAGCGACGAGACGATGAACGCCGTCAAGCAGATCAAACAGGTGCTGCGGCACGACTGCTACTTTGGCGGCATGAGCGTCATCTTGCAGGATACCAAGGCGCTGATCAATGAAGAGATGCCGCTGTACATCCTGTGCGCTGTTGGTGCCAGTATGCTGGTGCTGTTCCTCTCGCTGGAGAGCACCATCACGCCTGTGCTGTTCATGCTGGGCCTGCTGTTCCCCATTGCGTACAACTTTGGCACCAACATCTTCCTGGGTCAGATCAGCTACATCACCCAGGCGCTTTCCACGGTGCTGCAGTTGGGCGTGACGATGGACTTCTCCATCTTCCTGCTCCACCGTTATCAGGAGGAAAAGGAACTCCGCTCCTCCAACGAGGAAGCCATGGTGACCGCCATCTGCAAGACCATGACCTCCATCACCGCTTCCTCCCTGACCACCATTGCGGGCTTCCTGGCACTGTGCGCCATGCGCCTGACGCTGGGCCGCGATATCGGTGTTGTTATGGCAAAGGGTGTGGCGCTGGGTGTCATCTGCACCATCGTCATTCTGCCTGCTTTGATCCTGACCTTTGATAAGCAGGTCGAAAAGTACAAGCATCGCACCATCGTTCCCAAGCTGACCAAGCTCAGCTACTTTGTTTCCAAGCATGCAATGCCCATCGTGGTCGTCTTTCTTGTGCTGCTGGTGCCCTTTGTGGTGGCCCAGCAAAAGACCGAGGTCTACTACACCCTGTTCGACTCGCTGCCCCAGGATCTGACCGGCATCGTTGGCACCAACAAGCTGGGCGAGGACTTTGGCATGACCACCTCCCACTTTATTCTGGTGGATGAGGACCTGACCGCAACGCAGGTGTCTGACCTCTGCGATGAGCTCAAGGATGTGGACGGCATCACCCAGGTGGTGAGCCTGGATTCCATCACCGGCCCGGGCTTCCAGACCGAGCTGCTGCCCGACAGCGTGACCGAGATCCTGCAGTCCGGCGGCTACAAGCTCATTCTGGCCAACAGCTCCTATAAGACCGGCACCGATGCCATCAACAACCAGCTGACCGAGATGAATGACCTCATCAAGGCGGTTGACCCCAACGGTGTCATCACCGGCGAGGGTGCCATGACCAAGGACCTGATCGAGGTCGCGGATGTGGATTTCAAGAACGTCAACGTCTGGTCGATCATGGCAGTCGCTGCCATTATCCTGATCTCCTTCCGGAGCCTGTCCATCCCTGTGCTGCTGGTTGCCAGCATCGAGGCCGCCATCTCCATCAATATGGGCATCCCGTACTTCACCGGTACCCAGCTGCCCTTCATCGCCAGCATCGTCATCGGCACCATCCAGCTGGGCGCGACTGTGGACTACTCCATCCTGATGACCACCCGTTATCACGAGGAACGCAGCTATGGCCGCACCCCGCAGGAAGCTGCCCAGCAGTCGCTGGAGCACTGCAGCCAGTCCATCCTGACCAGCGGCCTGACCTTCTTTGCCGCAACCGTCGGCGTGGCCGCCATCAGTAAGATGGAGCTGCTGCAGAGCATCTGCCGGCTCATCTCCCGCGGCGCACTGATCAGTATGGCTGTCATTCTGGTCGTTCTGCCCGCTGCCCTGATGCTGCTGGACTGGGTCATCCGCCACACCACCATGCACTGGCTGGTCCCTGAATCTTCCAACGCCAAGAAGTCTGATAAGGAGTAACTACCATGAAAAAATCGCTTCGTTTCGCCAGTGCGGCGCTGGCGCTGACTCTCGCCGCAGGCATGACCCTGCCCGCCTTTGCAGCCGCCAAGGCCGATTATTCCAAGGACGAGACCGTCTACGCCGTGATGAACGCCGACGGCTCCATCAAGTCCACCACCGTCAGTGAGCACCTGTACAGCGCTTCCGGCCTGTCCAATGTCACCGATGAGAGCACCCTGACCGATATCCAGAACACCGAGAGCGATGCCGCGTTCACCCAGGACGGCGAAAAGCTGGTCTGGAACACCGACGACACCGACGTGTACTATAAGGGGAATACCGACAAGGCCCTGCCCATCACCGCAAATGTCACCTATACGCTGGACGGCGTGACCGACAGCCTTGAGAACCTGATCGGCAAGAGCGGCCACTTGACCGTGACCGTTGACCTGACCAACAACGAGACCGGCACCGTGACCGTCAACGGAAAGGAACGCACCGTTGTCACCCCGCTCATCACTGCTGTGGGCGTGATCTTTGGTCAGGATGCCACCAACCTGAGCGCCGAGCACGGAATGCTGGAATCTGCCGCCAAGAGCAGCGTGGCCGCTTTCGTCTGCCTGCCCGGCGTGAAGGACTCTCTGGACGGCCTGCTGCCCGATGACCTGTCCACTGTGGAGGATTATCTGCAGGACAGCGTCACCGTGGAAGCCGATGTCGAGAACCTGACCGCGCCGCAGGTCATGCTGGCCTGTGCCACCAACGCCGATGCGCTGGGCACCAATGCCTTTGACCTGAGCAGCCTCAACGAGCTGACCGATGGCATCAGCCAGCTGAACGATGCCATGAACCAGCTGATGGATGGTGCCGCCCAACTGGTGGACGGTGCTTCCCAGCTGGCCAACGGTACCCTGGCCCTGCTGGACGGCGCTTCTCAGCTGAACAGCGGCGCTTCTGCCCTGAACGATGGTCTGGGCCAGCTGACCAACGGTCTGGATACCCTGAGCTCCAATAACGCTGCCCTGCAGGCTGGTGCCCAGCAGGTGGCCGATGGCGTTCTGGCCTCTGCCAACAACACCCTGATGGAGGGCGGCCTGATCGACACCCCCATGACCTGGGACAACTATGCTTCCGTCATTGACGAAGTGCTGACCATGAACGAAAAGACACTGGCCGCTGCCCGCAAGAAGATGGTGCGCACCGTCTGGGAGCAGGAGCCCAGCTTCAAGGACAGCCAGCTGGACATTGCCCTGTATCTCTCCGCAACCAAGACCAACCACGACCTGGAAGCTGCTCTGCGGCTGATGCAGAGCTACGACCCCTCCATGTTCAGCGCCATGCTTGATCTGAGCACTGCCAGCGCCAAGCAGACCGTGCATGACGAGCTGAAGTATCAGGCTGAGAACAGCCAGGATATCGCAGATGTCCGTGCCCTGAAGAACAGCCTGGCGCAGATCCAGTATTTCGTGTCCAGCGTCAACCAGTACACCAATGGTGTCGCCACCGCCGCTGACGGTGCCCACTCCGCAAAGGACGGTGCCGCCCAGCTGGCCGATGGCACCAAGACCCTGTATGACGGCGTGACCACCCTGAATGACGGCGCAGGCCAGCTCAGCGATGGCACGGTCCGGCTGAACGATGGCCTGAACCAGTTCAATGAGGAGGGCATCTCCAAGCTGACCGGCGCTCTGGACGAGGAGCAGATCCATGGCCTGAAGACCGTGCTGGACGAGATGACCGGCCGTCTGGAGGACTACACCAGCTTTGCCGGTAAGTCCGAGGATGCTTCCGGCAGCGTGAAGTTCGTCTATAAGACCGGTGAGACGGTCGCCGCTGCGGATGTTACCGCCGAGACCACCGCCGATGTGCAGGAAGGCAACTTCTTCACCCGCCTGTGGCAGCGGATCGTGAACCTGTTCAAGTTCTGAAAAGACGGCGTGCCTGCTTGACAAGCCGCCGGAGATTGACTATACTACAAATAGATTCGTCAAGAAAAATGACCGCTCAGGCACTGAAACGTTGAGGCGGTCATTTTTTATGCCAATTTTAAGGAGACCACAGCATGGCAGAGAGGGAATTGTATCCGGACGGGGAACAGCGCCGCCGCATCATGGATTTTATTATGGCGGCCGGTCAGACCCTTTTGGAGAACGGGGCAGAGGTGTTCCGGGTGGAGCAGACCATGGAGATCATGGCGGCCAGCTTCCACCTGCGGGAGTTCCATGTCTATGTGCTGACCAACGGCATTTTTGCCAGCGCAGGCACGGCGGAGATGAGCGAGGTGCGCAACGTGCCCACCCGTACCACCCACCTGGGGCGAGTGGCGGCGGTGAATCAGCTTTCCCGCCAGATCGCGTCCGGGGAAGTGGATACCATCGATGTGGCCGAGACCCGGCTGGCTCAGGCCAGGTGCATCCCTTTTCCGAAGGACTGGGTGCAGCTTGCGGCGGGCATGGGCGGCGCGTTCTGCTTTGCGCTGATTTTTGGCGGCGACCTGAAAGCCGGGCTTGCCGCCGCTGCGGCCGGTGTTGCGGCCAACGCCTACCTGCTGTTCTGCGGGCGGCACGGCGTGGGGGGCGGGTTCCGAACCATCTCCACCGCCGCCCTCATCACCCTGTGCTGTATTCTGGGCTGCAGCCTGCTGGGCACTGAAGCCAGTCACGCCATCATCGGTACTCTGATGATCCTGACCCCCGGCATCGCCTTTACCATGGGCATCCGGGACTTTGTGCAGGGAGATTACCTGTCCGGCACCATCCGGATGATCGACGCGCTGCTCATTGCGGCCAGCATCGCCATCGGCGCCGGCCTTGTGCTGAGCCTCTATGCCTTTTTGAAGGGGGTGGCCGTGGTATGACAGAACTTCTTTTCACCGGGGAGCAGCTGGGCCGTCTGGCCCTGCAGTTCCTGCTGGCCGGGGCAGGCACCCTGAGTTTTGCCATCCTCTTTGCCTGCCCCAGGCGCACCCTGCCCTACTGCGGGCTGGTGGGCGCAGTGGGGTGGCTGGTATACGAGATCGCGGAACTGTTCGGGATGGAAGCCTTTGCAGCCTCGCTGCTGGCGGTCATTCCGCTGACGCTGCTGGCCCGCATCCTTGCGATGACCCTCAGAGCACCGGTGACGGTGTTCCTGCTCACCGGCATCTTTCCGCTGGTGCCCGGTGCGGGCATCTATTACAGCGCCTACTACTTCATTCAGGGCGACAACGCGCTGGCGCTGGCAAACGGCATCTCCACCTTCAAGATCGCCGTGGCGCTGGCCGTGGGCATTGCCCTGGTGCTGGGCATCCCCCTGCCACAGAAACGCCGATAAAACAAAAACGAGACCGCCCACCGGGCGGTCTCGTTGGTTATGCGGGAGCATTCAACGGCAGAACGCAATGGAAAGGCAAAAATACCGAGCCAAAATGTATATATACATTAAGAATAGGCCGCTGTATGTATAAATGTTTTCAAAAGGGTTTCATTTGTTCCGATTTTTTGCACAACACTTGACTTTTTTATTTGTACAACATATACTAATCCTGTTCCTTGATGACACGATGAAGCGCATCGTGCCGGGAAAGTGAAAAATTATACAATCAACAGAGGAGTGTTTGAATATGAAAAAGATCAATCGCCGCAGCTTTCTGGCTGCCGCTGGTCTGACCGCTGCCGCTCTGGCTCTGACTGCCTGCGGCGGTTCCGCCTCCAGCACCGCTTCTTCCACTGCAAGCAGTGCAGCTTCTTCCGAGGCTGCTTCCACCAGCGCTGCCGCTGAGCTGACCACCGTTGAGGCTGGCAAGCTGACCATGGCCACCAACGCTGCCTTCCCTCCGTACGAGATGACCACCGATGCCGGTGAGTTCGAGGGCATCGACATCGACACCGCCAAGGCCATTGCTGAGAAGCTGGGCCTGGAGCTGCAGATCGATGATATGGACTTCGACGCAGCACTGCTGAGCGTGCAGCAGGGCAAGGCCGATATCGTCATGGCTGGCGTTACCGTGACCGACGAGCGCAAGGCTGTGATGGACTTCTCCGACAGCTACGCTACCGGCATCCAGTCCATCATCGTTCCCGATGGCTCTGATATCACCTCTCCCGATGATCTGGCAGGCAAGAAGATCGGCACCCAGCGCGGCACCACCGGCTACATCTACTGCTCTGATGACTTCGGCGATGACGCTGTGGTCGCATACGACGACGGCCTGACCGCTGTGCAGGCTCTGAACAATGGCCAGGTCGATGCAGTTGTCATCGACAATGCCCCTGCAAAGGAGTTCGTTGCCGCCAACCCCGGTCTGGTCATTCTGGACACCAGCTACGCCGAGGAGGATTACGCCATCGGTCTGGCAAAGGGTTCCGCTCTGGAGGATGCTGTCAATGCCGCTCTGGAAGAGCTGAAGGCTGACGGCACCCTGCAGTCCATCGTGGACAAGTACATCACTGCTGAATAATTCAGCTGTACCTTGTATCACGGGGAGGCGGCCCCATCTGGGGCACCTCCCCTTTTTTGGAAAGAACAGGTTACAAAATTCTAACAATTTTAGAAAGCGAGGATGCGAATGGCCGCACAATACGAACTGCTGAAAGAGCTGCTCAACAGCGGCACGAAGCTGGACTTCGGGCAGGAAATGTTCTTCAAATTCTATCAGGCGTTCATCCTGAACGACCGCTGGGTGCAGTACATCCAGGGCGTGGGCACCACGCTGCTGGTCACCGCCATTGCGCTGGCACTGGGCGTGGTGCTGGGCAGTGTGGTGGCACTGGTGCGTGTTGCGCACGACCAGCAGCGTCCCGGCCGCAGGAACCCGGTGCTGGGCTTCTTCAATGCCGTCTGTCAGGTGTACACCACCATCATCCGCGGCACCCCCATGATGGTCCAGCTGCTCATTATGAGCATGGTCATCTTTTCCAACAGCCGCAACTTTACCATGGTCGGTGCGCTGGCACTGGGCATCAACTCGGGCGCTTACGTCTCGGAGATCATCCGCGGCGGCCTGATGGCGGTGGACCCCGGCCAGATGGAAGCCGGCCGCAGCCTGGGCCTGAACTACATGACCACCATGGTGGTCATTGTCATTCCGCAGGCCATCCGCGCGGTGCTGCCTGCACTGGGCAACGAGTTCATCGTCCTGCTCAAGGATACCTCGCTCATCACCGTTATCGGCGGCAAGGAGCTGCTGTATGCGGCGCAGGGCATTATGAACCGTACCTACGAGGCCATGTTCCCCCTGTTGGGCGTTGCAGTGGTCTATCTGGTCTTAGTCATGCTCTTTACATGGCTGCTGTCGAAGTTTGAGAGGAGGATGGCGCAAGGTGACCGCTAATCATGCTGAAAAGATCCTGGAAGTCCGTGGTCTGACCAAGACCTACGGCGGTGAGGCCAAAAAGGGCGCAAAGCAGCCCACCCCCACCCTGGATGTCCTGAAGGGCATCGACATCGACATCTACCGCGGCGACGTGGTCTGCCTGATCGGCCCCTCCGGCTGCGGCAAGTCCACCTTCCTGCGCTGCCTGAACCGGCTGGAGATCCCCACCGGCGGCTCCATCAAGTTTGAGGGCATCGAGGTGGATGATGCCCACATCGATGCCGTGCGCCAGAAGATGGGCATGGTGTTCCAGCACTTCAACCTCTTCCCCCACCTGACCGTCAAGAAAAACCTTGAGCTGGCCCCCAGCCTGCTCAAGCTCAAGGACAAAGAGGCCATCTCCAAGCGCGCCGACGAGCTTCTGGCCCGCGTAGGTCTGGCCGACAAGGCCAACGTCTACCCCAAGAGCCTTTCGGGCGGCCAGCAGCAGCGCATCGCCATCGCACGCGCACTGGCAATGGACCCGGACGTCATCCTCTTCGATGAGCCTACCAGCGCCCTCGACCCCGAGATGGTCGGTGAAGTGCTTGAGCTGATGAAAGAGCTGGCTCACACCGGCATCACCATGCTGGTGGTCACCCATGAGATGGGCTTTGCCCGCGAAGTCTCCAACCGCGTCATCTTCATTGACGAGGGAAGGATCCAGGAGGATGAGCCGCCGCAGGAGCTGTTCACCAACCCCAAGCACCCGCGTCTGAAGGCATTCCTCTCCAAGATGCTGTAAGATATAAAGAAGCAACACAAAACCCGGAACTCTTTTCAAGCCGTCCTGGCTCTGAAGGAGTTCCGGGTTTTGTTCATTGTTTTTTTCAGAGAGCTGTTTTGCAGCAGTCTTTCTTCTTATGCTCAGTTGTTGGCTTCCACCTTGCTCAGGAGGATGCGGTCATTGTCGAGAGCCTTGCCGGCGTTCTCGCGGAACTTCTCGAGCAGGTCGTCCACGGTCATCTTGCTGCGGGCCTCGCCCTTGACATCGAAGACGATGCGGCCCGCGTCCATCATGAGGGTGCGGTTGCCCAGCTCCAATGCCTGATGCATATTGTGGGTGACCATCAGGCAGGTGATCTTCTTTTCGGCCACGATGCTCTTGGTGAGGTCCAGCACCTTTTCGGCGGTGGCAGGGTCGAGAGCGGCGGTGTGCTCGTCCAGAAGCAGGAGCTTCGGGGTGACGAGGGTGGCCATCAGCAGGGTCAGCGCCTGACGCTGACCGCCCGACAGCAGGCCCACCGGCTGCTTCATCCTGTCTTCGAGGCCCATATCCAGCAGGGCCAGCTTCTCACAGAAGATCTCCTTATCCTTGCGGGAGATGCGGGAGAAGATGGCGTTGGGGGCGGTCCCGGCGCGAAGGTAGGCCAGCGCCAGATTCTCCTCGATGGTCATGTTGGGGGCCGTACCCTTGAGCGGGTCCTGGAACAGGTGGCCGATGACCCGGCTGCGCTGATATTCCGGCGCGAAGGTGATGTCCTCGCCGCCCAGCGTGATGCTGCCCTCGTCGGCGATGAAGCCGCCGGTGATGGCGTTGAAGAGGGTGGATTTGCCCGCGCCGTTGGAGCCGACGATGGTGGCGAAGTCTCCCGCTTCCATGGTCAGGCTGACGCCGTTCAGGGCCACTTTCTCGTTGACGGTGCCGGGGTTGAAGGTCTTGTGCAGGTCACGAAGTTCGAGCATCTCCATTTTACACACGCTCCTTCCGTGCCTGACGGGCCGCATTGCGGCGCTTCTCAAAGGCGATCTTCTCCCGGATGGCGGGCATCGAGATGGCCACAGCCACGATGATGGCGCTGACCAGTTTCATGGCAGCAGCCGGGACGTTGAAACGGAGGGCCACCGCCACGATAAAACGGTAGAGGCAGCTGCCGAACACGACGCCCAGCACACGGCGCACCATCGTCCGCTTGCCCACCAGCGTTTCGCCGATGATGAGGGAAGCCAGCGCGATGGTCACCATGCCGGTGCCTACGTTGATGTCGCAGCTCTTCTGGTACTGAGCCAGCAGGCCGCCGGAAAGGGCGGTCAATGCGCCCGAGATGCAGAGGCCCACCGTGATGGTGAAGGCGGGGTTGATGCTGGAAGCACGCACCATGGCAGCGTTATCGCCGGTGGCACGAATCGAGAGACCGAGGCGGGTGCCGAGGAAGCCCACCATGGCGGCACCGGCCAGCGCGATGACTACCGCCGCCAGCACCAGCTTATACCCTCCGCCCGTAAAGCTCAGGGCGCTCTTGGCGATGGAGAAGACGGTATCGGTCTTGACCAGCGACATGGTGGACGAGAAGCCCATCACGGCCAGGTTGATGGTGTAGAGGCCGGTGTTGACGATGATGCCGGCCATGATGCTCTCGACGCCGAGGCGGGTCTGCAAAAAGGCTGTGATGAAACCGGAGCACACACCGGCCGCCATCGCCGCCAACAGGGCGAGGAAGGGGTGGCCGGTCAGCGCCACCTGACAGGCGACAGCGCAGCCAAGGGTGAAGCAGCCGTCGGTGGACAGGTCCGCGATATTCAGGATGGAATAGCTCAGAAACAGAGCCAGCGCAACGAGGGCGTAGATGCAGCCCAGCTCGAGCGCGGTCTGGATGACGTTGAGCGAAAAGATACTCGCCAGCATGGTGTGCTCCTTAAATAAATATTAGTTGAAGTTTTCCGCCGTGGTCACTTCCACGACCTCGGTGCAGTAGGGTGCAAAGGCCTTCTTCACGGTGTCAAGGTCGAGGCCCAGAGCCTCGCAGGTCTCGGTGTTGATGGTGGCAATGCCGTTGTCGAAGGTCTGGAAAGGCAGGTCTGCAGGGGTCTTGCCGTCGCAGAGCAGTTCCACCACCATATCGGCGGTAGCCTCGCCCAGCTGGACGTAATCGACGCCGTAGCCCACGAAGGCACCGTTCAGGGCGAAGCTGTCAGCGCCGGTGTAGTGCTGGACGCCTGCCTCGGTGAAGGTCTCGTAGATGGAAAGCTCGGCGGTCATGACGGTGTTATCGGTGGGGGTGAAGACAGCCTTGACACCGGCGGCGATGAGGGCCTCAGCGGCCATCTGAACTTCGGCGGTGGTGGTGCCGTTCTTCTCGATGTACTTGATGCCCTTGCTGTCGCAGAAAGCCTTGGCGTCTGCAATGGCCTGTGTAGAAGCATCCTGGCTCAGATCATACAGCAGGCCGATGGTGTCGATGTCGGGGTTGACGGCCAGGATGAGGTTCATGATGGCGTCGGTGTTCAGGGCGTCGGAAGTGCCGGTGATGTTCGGCTCGGTGTCAAAGCCTGCGGCGGCGGGGTCAGTGACGGCGGAGTAGACGACGGGGATGTCGGTGTCCTCCACAGCGGCCAGCATAGTAGCGGCGGTGGGGGTAGCCACAGCCACGATGACGTCCACGCCGTCGGCCACGAGGTCGGCGCCGATCTGGTTCAGGTTGGTCTGGTCGGCCTGCGCATTGGCGTAGTAGTCGGCGTAGTCGAAGGTAACGCCCTTCTCCTTGCCCACCTCGTCCAGACGCTCTTCCACCGACGCAACGATCTGGTTCAGAGAAGCGTGGTCAACATAGTTGACAATGCCCACCTTAAAGGTCTGGCCTGCCTCGCTGGCGGCGGCAGAAGATGCTGCTGCACTGGAAGCGGTGCTGGATGCAGTGCTCGAAGCGGACGAACCGCAGCCGGTCAGACCCAGAGCGGAAACAGTGGCGGCGGCCATAGCGGCTTTCAGAAAGCTGCGGCGGGAGATCATGTTCATGGTTTTCATAGCGGTTGCTCCTTCCCTGGAGCGGGCGGCATGTAAAATAAAAACCCGCTCCACTTGCGGGACGGGCTTTTGTTCTCATATAACAAAACGACCCTGTCCCTGTGTGTTCATCCACAAGGACAGAGTCGAAAAATTCGAATCTGCGGTGCCACCTTGCTTGCCTTGCTCGCTTTCCTCTTGAAAGCCGCAAAGCCCCTCACGGAGAGCCAACACTCCCCTGCCCTGTAACGGAGGCTTCCGTCCCAAGCTACTGGAGGCTCTGCCTCGTTTGCCCGGCCCTCGGCGGCCCACGAATCTCTGCCCCGCTCTCGCCCGTTTTCACTGTCCGGGCTCACTGAAGATGCGCTTTGCAGGTTCTCTTCCGCCTCATTGGTTTGATTGCATTATACACTTTATCCGTGTAAAGTCAAGAGGGAATTTCAAAATTTTCCGTCAGATTTTTTCACGTTTCATCACTCGAGGTTGAGTTTGTTTCGCATCAGCCAGACCGTCAGCCCGAACCAGAAGACACCGAACGCCGCCGCGATGCCCAGCGTGACCATCGCGCTTCCCATGTAGCCCAGAGCCGAGACGGCTGTCTCGATGCTGCCCACATCGCCTACGGCGCTGTAGATGGCCGTCTCGTAGACGCCGGTGCCAATCTGGAGCAGCTTTTCGAGCCAGCCCTGCACATACTGCATGACAAAGAAGCTCAGGATGCCCGCCAGCGCGGGGTGGTTCTTGAACTGATGTCCCACCATGCAGGCAGCATAGATGCAGGCGATGACGCTGACCATCCGCACGAAGCCGACGACGCCGCTGAAAGCCAGCGCTCCCCAGAACTCCATGTTATAGCGGGCAAATGCCTCCCGGATGATCGACCACATCCGCGGCAGCTGCTCAAGCAGGTCCATATCCGCCATCATCAGGACAGCCAGAATGCCGAAGGAAAGGCAGGCTGCGAGGATGCTGCACAGGCTCCACACGGCGCTGGAGATGAGCTTCGAGGTCACAAGCTGTGTTTCCGTCACCGGCAGGGTGTGCATCAGATAGCCCTCCCGGCCCAGCAGGTTGCGGTAGAACCGCTGCACGATGGTCATGATGGTGACGACCACGGTGCCGATGATGACGGCGGTGTAGACAAGGCTCAGCAGGCCCACGAGAGTCGAATAGGCGTCACTATTGGTGCCGTTCCATCTCCGGACGAACCCGCCAAAGAGCACCGACGCCGCCAGCAGGGCCAGATACATTCCGCCGTAGGTGCGGGCGGTAGCCTTGAACTCATATTTCAGTAACTTTTTCAGCATTTGAATACCTCCCGGAAATATGCATCCACACTCATGCCCTCGGTCTCGCGGAGCTCATCCACCGAGCGGTGGGCGAAAATTCTGCCGTTCTTCAGGAACACAGCCTCATCCAGCACCGGCTCCACATCCTCGATGAGGTGGGTGGAGATGATGACCGAGGCGTCCCGGCTGTAGTTGGTGAGGATGGTGTTCAGGATGTAGTCCCGCGCCGCCGGGTCCACGCCGCCGATGGGTTCATCCAGCAGGTAGAGCCGGGCATTCCGGCTCATGGCAAGGATGAGCTGGACTTTCTCCTTGTTGCCCTTGGAAAGGCTCTTGAGGGGTGCTTTGGGCGAAAGCTCCAGCTTTTCCAGCATCTCATTCGCCTTGGCGGGGTCGAAGTCGGCGTAGAAATCCCGGAACATCTCCACCAGCTGCTCCACCCGCATCCAGTCGGGCAGCCATGCGGCGTCCGGCAGATAAGAGACGATGGCTTTCGTGTCCGGGCCGGGGTCCATGCCCGCGATTTTTATACTGCCCGCCGTGGGCTGCAAGAGGCCGTTCGCCAGTTTGATGAGGGTGGTCTTGCCGCTGCCGTTGGGGCCAAGCAGGCCCACGATGCGGCCAAAGCCGATGTGCAGCTCGATGTCATCGAGGGCGTTTGTCCCCTTCTGGTAGGATTTCGTCAGGCCCTCACAAGTTAAAAGCTCATTCATTTCAATCACTCTCCTTTGTTTCCCAGCCCGTCATAAGTTTTGCGGCCTCTGCCGGGCCGTAGCCGATGCCGCGCATTTTCTCGAGATATTCGGCGGTCATGGCGCGGGCCGTCTCGTCCCGCAGCTGTTCCAAAAGGGCTGTATCTTCGGTGACGAAGCGGCCCGTGGTCCGCTCGGTGTAGACGAGCCCTTCCGCTTCCAGCTGGGCCAGCGCCCGCTGCATGGTGTTGGGGTTGACGCCTGCCGCTGCGGCCATGTCGCGCACCGAGTCCAGATGTCCGCCGGGCGGGTAGATGCCCGCCAGAATTTTTGCCTTGAGCCGTTCCACGATTTGTGCGTAGATGGGGCGGCTCATATCGAATCGTTCGCCCATCGTCTCATCTCCTTGTGTCGCTGTACTAAGTGCCTAATACAATAATACTCAAATCATCTTTTTTGTCAAGAGGGAATTTTCAATTTCTTCAAAATATGTTATACTGTCTTTTGTATGCTAGAAGAAAATGCGCAGGAGCACAGAATCTATGAAAGCAACCATCATCATCCCCAACATCAACGGCAAAGGCTGGCTCAAGGACTCCATCGAATCGGTCTACGCCCAGACGGAGCAGGACTTCGAGCTTATCGTGGTGGATAACGGCTCCACCGACGAAAGCCTTGAGCAGGCCCGCAGCTATTGCAGCCGCCCGAACTTCCAGCTCATCGAGAACGGCTCCAACACCGGCTTCTCCCACGCCGTCAATCAGGGCATCGCCCGGGCGAAAAGCGAGTTCGTGGTGCTGTTCAACAACGACGCCTTTGCAGAGCCCCAGTGGCTGGCCGAGCTCATCCGCGTGGCCGAGAGCGACGAGAAAATTTTTGCCGTCCAGAGCCTTATGATCCGCCACTTCGACCGGGAGCTTGCCGACGACGCTGGCGATTACGTCACATGGATGGGCTTTGCCTGCAAGACCGGCGACGGCCGCCGGGCCAGCCGCTACACCAAACAGAAGCGCATCTTCTCGGCCTGCGGCGGCGCGGCCCTCTACCGCAAAAGCATCCTCGACGAGATCGGCGTCTTCGATGAAAACTTTTTTGCCTACTTCGAGGACGTGGACCTCAGCTGGCGCGCCAACAACGCGGGCTACAAGAATGTCCTCTGCCCCACGGCAAAGTGTTACCACATCTGCGGCGCCAGCACCGGCGCGGTGCGGTACAACGCCTTCAAGAGCCAGCAGAGTGGCCGCAACAGCATCCTTCTCCCCCTCAAGAACGAGCCTCTGCTGATGCTCATTCTCAACTTCATTCCGTTGGCGCTGGGCTATCTGCTCAAGTGCTACAAGTTCCACAAACAGGGCTTCGGCGAGGCGTGGGACAAGGGAATGCGTGAGGCGTTCGATTTGCTCAAAAACGACCAGTTGGGCAAGCGTCCCTTCCGCCTCCGCGACCTGCCGAATTATGTTCTCATGGAGCTGTGGATGATATGGAACATGGTGCCGTATCTCTGGTATCGGCTGGTGGTCGTGCGGTTTGATTTGAAGTAATTCTGGATATGCAAAAACCGGGAAGCTCTGGGAGCTTCCCGGTTTTTGTTTGTGATTCGTTTTATGCCGCCGCGCTGGCCGCACTTTCGGCCTGCGGCTCTGCGTCCGAGGCAGCTTCGCTTTCGGCGGTGCTGTCCGCTTCCTCGCTGGCGGCTGCGGCCTCCGAGGACGCGGCGTCGGAGTCAGCGGGCGTTTCGCCGCCGGTGGCGAGGATAGCGTCCTGCACCTCGCTGTCTGCCATCATGGCAGGTTCGGAGGCAGTGGACGCCGCCGTTGACTCGGGCTTCGTCTCACTCTCGGTCAGGCCGGTGAGATACCAGCTGCCGCTCTGGCGGCTGAACAGATAGTCCATGTACTTGACCGGCGTATCCGAGGTGGCGGTGAGGATGCTGTCCGTTGCGTTCTGGTTGGGGATATAGCCCACGGTGACGTGGAGGAGGCCGTCCTTCTTGAACAGCTTGGTGACAGTGGCGCGGTAGCTGCCCACGCTGCCGGTGACGGGGATCTTATAGCACTGGGTGGTGTCGTCGAACTCGATGGTCATATCCTCCATCTCGAAGGTCTTGTGGGTCATGCGGAAGCTGGGGCCGACAAGCTTTGCGAGGTAGGCGTCCACGTCCACCGAGGGGATGAGCAGCTGCTCGGTATCGGGGTCGGTGTTGTAGCCGTCGAAACCGCCCTGCGTCTCCTGGATGCTGTACACACAGCCCCAGACCGCAGCCTCGCGGAGGGTCAGGTCGTCGATGTTCTCGATGCCCTCAAAAGGCACGGGGTCGAACAGCACCAGACCTTCCAGCTTGTCCTCGTATTCCTGCTTCTGGGCCGTATCGTCAAACAGTTTTGCCACGGCGTTCACGCCTGCGTGCAGCACGGTCAGCACGCCGATGAGCACCAGCACCGCGATGACCAGCCCGAGGGCCTGCCGACCACGGCGGCGGTGGAGCCGGGCGTGTTCTTCCGGGGTCATTTCTATCTTCATATGGTTATCGTCTCCTGCGTTGTTTCACTTTTCAGATAAAAACAGTATACCACAATCATGGGCAGGGTGCAAAACCCTGCCCGTGTTATTTTGGTGAAAGCCGTTCACTCGTATAATAAAATAGTAGTATTTATAGACCGCTCTCCAGCGGAATGCTACAAT
>OJNP01000552.1_pt1 | contig 25198 bp, 18 predicted proteins | sample 1597921 | NCBI WGS metagenome assembly OJNP01 (sample SAMN01915213, study PRJEB22387) | human gut metagenome | isolation source: stool | host: Homo sapiens | place: USA | reverse complement strand
CCGCCCAGGGCAAGACTCTGGTGGTGAGCTACGTGGGCTACACCACGCAGGAAGTGCCCGTGAAAGGTTCCACAGTCAATGTCGTACTTAAAGAAGACACCGCCCTTCTCGACGAAGTCGTCGTAATCGGCTACGGCACGATGACCCGCAAGGACATCACCGGTTCTATCTCGACGGTCAACGCCAAGGATCTCAACGTAGGTGCCTACACCGATCCCGGTCAGCTCCTGCAGGGTAAGGTTCCCGGCCTCGTAGTCGTTCAGAACTCCGACCCTAACGGCGGTGTGAACTCCATGACCCTCCGCGGCGCCTCGACCCTCAACGGCTCCACCTCGCCTCTGTATGTTGTCGACGGTATCCCCGGCGTTAACCTCAACCTTATTCCCCCCAGCGATATCGAGAGCATCGACGTGCTCCGCGACGCATCAGCCACGGCCATCTACGGCTCCAAGGCCGCCAACGGCGTTATCATCGTAACCACCAAGAAAGGTGCCGAGGGTCCCGCACGCGTAACCTATTCGGGTTATGTCAGCTGGGAGAAGATTGCCAGCGACCACAAGATGATGAGCGCCGACGAGCTCCGCCACTATGCCGACGTCAACGGTATTGCCATCAAGAACGACCTCGGCGCCAATACCAACTGGGCTGACGAGGTTCAGCGCACCGGCTTTGCCACCAACCACAGCCTTGCCATCTCCGGCGGCAACAAGACCACCAACTACACCGCTTCGCTCAACTATATTAAGCGCGACGGTATTATCAAGGGCGTGGGCAACAACCTCTTCACGGGCCGTGCATACGTCGAGACCAAGATTCTCAAGGACCGCCTGACCCTCGCCGCCGGTATCAACGGTAACATCCGCAACGAGTGGGGCGTCCCCCGCGGTATCGAAGGAGGCTCGGTATACGAAGGCATGTACGACTACTCGCCGCTCGTTCCCGCCGTCAACGAAGACGGTTCGTGGTACGCCGACAAGACCATCTCGCAGAACTATAACCCGCTCTCGCTTATCTACGAAAACCGTTCGAAAGCAACTTTCAAGCGCCTGCAGTTCACCGGCAAGGCAAGCCTGAAGATTATCGATGGCCTCCTGCTCAACGCCAACTTCAGCTACGAGACCCAGAACTACCACTACCGCGACTACACCTCCACCCAGTCGCAGAACAATACCCGCCACGGCGAATCGAGCCGCAACGTAACCGATGACTGGCACAAGCTGATGGAAATCTACGCCAACTACGACAAGACCTTCAGCGACGTCCACAAGCTCGCCCTCATGGCAGGTTACTCCTGGGAGCAGCATAAGACCGGCGACGGCTTCGGCGCACGCGGCTACAACTATTACGACGACCAGCTCGGCTGGAACAACATCGGCATGGCCAACTCGTGGGACAAGGATCCCGTATGGGGCAACCTCGAGAGCCAGACACGCATGATTTCGTTCTACGGACGTGCCAACTACAGCTACGCCGGCCGTTACATCGTTCAGGCTGCCGTACGTCGCGACGGTGCATCGGTGTTCGGCTCCAACAACAAGTGGGCCACCTTCCCCTCGGCCTCCGTTGCATGGCGTCTGAGCGAGGAGAGCTTCATCAAGGACCTCGGCATCTTCACCGACCTCAAACTCCGCGCAGGCTGGGGCCAGAGCGGTAACTCCCAGGGCTTCGACATCTACGCCGCCCGCTTCTTCTACGACCTTAAATATGAGAATGATAAGCCGGGTCGCTTCGACTACGTCGACCCCGTGACCGGCACTGTTACCTCCTATAAGACAATTACCGCTGCCCGCAACGTAAACGACAACCTCAAGTGGGAGACCACTACAATGGTTAATCTCGGCCTCGACTTCGCGTTCCTCAACGGCCGCATCAACGGTACCATCGAATGGTACAACAAGACCACCAAGGACATGATATGGGATTATAAGGTTTCGCTTGCCCATTATCCCGTCAACACCCTCACCGCCAACGTCGGTAAGATGCGCAACCGTGGTTTTGAAATCACTATCAACGCGGTGCCCATCCAGACCAAGGACTGGAACTGGTCGACGTCGCTCAATTTCTCCCACAACCAGAACGAGGTTCTTAAGATAACCAGCGACGAATTCAACAAGACCACTCTCGACCAGTATGATCCACACCTCCCGGGCCTTTCGCAGGGCTGCAATACCCAGCGCATCGTAGAGGGCAAACCTATCGGCTCCTTCTATCTCTGGGACTGGGCCGGATACAACGAAAAGGGTGAATCCACCTTCTACCGCTACGACGGCGACGGCAACCCCATCCTCGATGCCGACGGCAACCGCGAGACGACTCAGCAGCCCGGTGCCGACGACCGCATCTACATGGGCAACGCTCAGCCTAAGCTCACCATGGGATGGAACAACACCGTAACCTGGAAGAACTGGGACCTCAACGTATTCTTCACCGGGGTATTCGGCCAGAAGATTTTCAACGAGCCCCACGCATACTTCAGTTATGTAGGTTCTATCTCGCAGGGCAAGAACGTAATGAGCTCCGTATGGGACGACCAGCTCGCTACCGACGGTCTCGCACACTACCCCTCTCAGCGCTACCTCGAGAACGGCTCCTACTTCAAGCTCGCCACCCTTACGCTCGGCTACACCTTCCGCAACTGCTTCAACGGCTGGCTCAAGGATCTGCGCCTCTACGTTTCGGGCAACAATCTCTTCACAATCACGAAGTATACCGGCCGCGATCCGGAAATCTGCCTGGGCGGCCTCACTCCCGGCCACGACACCCGCTCCGACCACTACCCGCGCACTCGCCAGGTGCTTGTAGGCGTCAACATCAACTTCTGATAATTTCTCCAGACTCGATAACTTAACAATTCAGTTTTCAGAATAAAACCATGAAATTATATATAAAAAGTCTGATGCTCTCCGGTCTGCTCGCCGCCTCGGCGTGCACCGACCTCGACACAGACATCAACACCCGTTATACCGAGCTGCCCGACAACCCTATCGTGGTCGAGGGCGAGTTTAATGGCTGCTACAAGTTCCTCCACGGCTGGTTCGGCCGCGACTTTCTCGAGGGCGTAATGCTTCAGGGCGACGAAATCATGGGCTGCAACTATGGTCTCGGCAACTATTGGGACGACGGCCGTATTTTCGACGGCTCGGTTCACTCGCTCCATCTCGACAACTGGCGTACGAAAATTATCGACGGCTGTATGTCTGGTTGCACCTACACCAACGAGAAGATTGCCGCCTACGGTGGCCCGCAGTTCAACGACCCGGGGGTGGCTCCGCTCCGCGCTATCCGTGCCTTCTACATCTACTGGATGATGGAGCTTTATGGAGATTGCCCTCTCATGAACCATGTTGTAGAACCAGGTGAAATTCTCAACCGCACCCCTCGCGCCGAGGTATGCCGCTGGCTCGAGCAGGAACTACTCGAAATCCTCAATCAGGAAGGCGCCCTCAGCAAGGCCAACGACGTTTCCACCTACGGCAAGCCCAACTACTGGATGGCTGCCGCTTTGCTCGCCAAAATCTATCTTAACTGGGGCGTATATACCAACGACATCACCACCGTTGACTTCAATACTCCCAATCCCAAACTCGCCGAATGCCTGAAATGGTGCAACGAAATCATTTACAATGGCCCGTTCGCCCTTGAGAGCGGCTACCGCAAGAAATTTTTCCCTGACAACGGCGTTCATATCAAGGATTTCATCTATGCTCTCGACGTTGATCCCGATGGGAAAATGGATGGCTCTGCGACTTGGTACCGCTGGTGTGCATTCAAGAAATATGGCCTTGTACAGCCTGCGATACTCGGATTCGATTTACCCGCATCTACTGCCGGCGTCTGGATTATGACGAAGGAAGCTGTCAACCGCTTCAACCTTCCCAACGATGAACGTAACCTCATGGTGCAGAAAGGTCTACAGTATCAGTACGATAACAACTACAATCAGACCGATGTGCCTGTGTACCTCTATGCTAATATTGCTGTCGCAAGTTCCAAACTTTTCCAGTTGAATTTCATCGACGACTTCATGTTCGACGACGCTTCTATTCTTAATCTGGGAGACGAGAGCTCGCCCAAAGCCAATGGCACTACTAAGGCTGATGGCACGGCTCTTATGAATATTCGTAAAGGTGCCCGTCTCTTTAAGTTCCCGCCTCGTGAACAGGACTATACGCTTTGGGAACGTCAGCAAGCTAACGACTATCCCATCTTCCGTCTCGCCGACATCATCCTTATGAAGGCCGAGTGCATTATGCGCGGTGTTTCCGATCCTCATGGCGATACCTTCGAAGGCCTTATCAATCAGATTCGTGCCGTCTCCGGTGCTCCCTCTGTCAATGTCGCTCAGGAAGGTGCCAATCCCGCTTCCGGTCTGACTCCTCAGGCTCAGGTGCTTCTCGACGAGCGTTCGCGCGAACTTATCGAAGAGCCCTGGCGTCGCAACGACCTTATCCGTTTCGGGCAGTTCGAAGCAGACTGGGGTATGAAGAACAAGTACACCGTGTGGGACATCGAAGACCACTACAAGGCAGATCCCGTGGAAGGAGTGGATTATCACTGGGTGGAGCGTCCCGGTGTAAAGGACCACAACCGTCGCCTTATGCCTATCCACCGCGAGGTTCTTCAGGCCAATACCAACTGGAGCCAGAACCCCGGCTATAAGGGCCTCTGATTTGCCCCTACGACCCTTGAAATATCCCCTTCTCAATGTAGGGATGGTGTCACAAGAATACTCGCCCTGAATTGTAGGGACGCACGGCTCGTGCGTCCGTGCAAATGGTTGAAAATCCAATATCAGGACGCACAGGCCGTGCGTCCCTACATTGAGAACGCCCCCCTTTTTGCTCGAAGATTCGATGAGGTTGCACCCTCGGAGGTTTGAAACACCGATATGGTTGCACCCTCGGAGGCTCGGAGAGCCGGGATTGTGATTAACCCCAGGCGATGGCGTAAGCCAAGCCTGGGGATAGTCAAGAAACATACAACAACTGAGGCTCGGAGAGCCAATGTTGTGGTATCAAACTCAGACAACATTTTTCTAACATTTCTTTTTTAACCTTAATCATTAACCTCATGTTAAAAGTCTACATGAAACGCAGCCTTATGCTGCTCGGTGCTGCTGCCGTCGTTGCAACAGCCAATGCAGGCGCTTACCGCGACGTGACCGCCGAATATATTGTGAATCACAACTGCGCCGGTGGGTGGCAAGGCGCCATCACCAACATTGCCGAAGGTGTAGGTGAAGTCTACAATGGTGCTTTCAACATCTATCAGACCCTCCCCGACATGCCGGCCGGTGAGTACACCCTTACCGTTAACGCTTTCTATCGTTGCGGTACCAACGATTTCTCCAAGGCCAATATGGCTAACGGAGCTCTTCACAATGCTTACATCTACATCAACGATGCCAAGCAGCCCGTCAAGGGCCTTTTCGAAGAAGGTGAAAGCGCTCCTAACGGCATGGGAGAAGCTGCTGCCGCTTTCGCAGAAGGCAAATTTCTTAACACTGTAAAGGTCCAGCACGCAGGTGGCGACCTCGTTGTCGGCATCGCAAGCACCGGTTGCTACAACGACGAATGGTGCTGCTTCGACAACTTCAAACTCACCAAGGATGGCGATGACATGACTTCCAATATCGTTAATGCTGATTTTAATAACCAGATGGAATGCACCGGCATGGATGGCTCTCTCCCTATGACTGGTTGGGAATGCACAAACTCGACTGGTAAAGACAAAAAATATCCTGATTTTAATAAAGGCGGTGGCGTTTATCGTAAGTGCAATGCTTCGCCCTACAATATGGGTCAGCAGGTTGATCTTCCCGCAGGTAAATACCGCTTCGGTATGATTACGTTCTTCCGTTATGGCGGCGCCGGCGTTGAAAACGGACAGATCATCACTGTAAAAGGTCAGTGGGGTAAAACCGCTACTGAGTCACCTAAGGATTGGTTCGACAACAACAAGTACGCCGAGGACGACGTGCACAACAATGCCTATCTATTCCTTTCTTATGGCGAAACAAAACCCCTGTCGCTTGACATCGAAGACAACTTCGGCGAAATAAACTTCGCTCGTGGTGACAAGCGTGTACGCATCAAGGATACATGGGAACTCAACAACGGCGACATCACCAAGATTCCTCAGAACGAGCCCCTTACTGAAGCGGGTGACCCCTACGAAACCGTTAATGGCATCACCGGCTGGGGTGATTCCGGTATTGAACGTCAGGCTGCAGCAGCTTTTGTAAGCGAGCCCGACAAATATCGTCAGTGGATGGAATTCGAACTTACCGCTCCCGCTAAAGTTTGGCTCGGCTTCGGCAAGAACGACAATGCTCCTGCACAGTACTGGCACCCCTGGGCCGACGTACGTCTTGAGAAATACGACGACGCATACGGTGCCGTTGAAGGCGTAGGCGTTGACGTTCTCGAAGCCGAAGGCCCCGCTGAATACTACAACATGCAGGGCGTACGCGTTGCAGAGCCCACCACCGGCCTCTACATCGTTAAGCAGGGCAACAAAGTCTCCAAGCAGCTCATCCGCAAATAAGCCGCTTCCCGACATGCTCCTTTTATAGGACATCAATCTAATTTGCCTATATAAACACCGCAGGCCTTCGCCCTCCCGGGCGAGGGCCTGCCATTTTTATAATTGCCAGATTGATAAAAGCCAAAAGAGTCTCTAAGGTCTTTAAGGACTCTAAGGTCTCTAAAGTCTCTAAAGTCCTTAAGGTCTTTAAGGACTTTAAGGGCTCTAAGGGGCACGCAGGGCTCTAAAGTCCTGAGTGGCGTCAAAGGGGCTCTCAGGGCCGCATTAAGACTCATTAAGGCGCGCAATTTTGCCGTTTGCGAAATTGTAGCTAAATTTGCCGTTGATGGAATACCGCAACACACAGCGTAGGTTGCGAAGCATTGCCCGCAGAATAGGCGGACGGATTGCCTTGCGTGGCGAGGCTTTCCGCCGGGTAGTCGCGGCCTTTCTGGCCGTGGCCATGCTTGCATCGTCGATGCCGATAGGGGCTTACGCGCAGGCTCCCCAGCAAGGACGCCGCATAAGTTCGGCCCACAAGGGAACTCCTGTGCGCCGAACGGCGCAGGCCGCTAAAGCCCCGGAGGCCGATGCACAACTCCCCGACAGCATCGGGCTGAGCGCTCCCGCCACGGGCGACGTGGAGGTGGTGCAGGAGAGTTTCACTACCGACGGCAACCGCGTGGAAATCACCGCACGCGACACCATCCCCGTGGAGGTTGACCACCAGGCTGTGGAGCGCCAGATTCACTGGGCCGACAGCGTGAACGCCGCAGCCGACTCGCTCGGACTCACACCGGGCGAGGCTATGGCCAACGACTCGATAGCCGCACTGCTGGCCAAGGCCGACAAACCCAGGGAAGACGAATGGGTGCCCCGCGAGGTGGAATTCAACCCGGACCCCACGAAAGCCGTATGGATGTCGGCGCTCTTCCCCGGTCTGGGTCAGGTGTACAACCGCCGATACTGGAAACTGCCGATAATAGTGGGAGGCTACCTCGGGCTGGCCTACGCCACCAACTGGAACAACTCGATGCTGCGCGACTACACGGTGGCCTACGCCGACCTGCTCGACAACGACCCCAACACGCGCAGCTACATGAATATGTTCTCGCCAAACGTAAAGGAGGAGAATCTCGACAAGGGATGGCTGCGGAACGTGCTCCAGTCGCGTAAGAATTATTTCCGCCGCAACCGCGACCTCTGCATCATCTGCATGGTGGGGGTCTACCTGCTCGCCATGGTCGACGCCTACGTAGACGCCTCGCTATCGCATTTCGACATCTCACCGGACCTGTCGATGGACGTGGCGCCGGCCGTGATGCGCGACGGACGTCAGCGCTATCCCTCCGTAGGGCTCGTGTGGGCCCTTAATTTTTGAACACAGTGCACAACGAATGAAAACGCTCCGACACATAGCTCTTTCAGCCGCCCTCTGCGCCGCCGCTCTCTGCGCGCAGGCACGGCCCTCGATACTCACGCTGGCCGACGCTGCCGCCGACTCGACGGTGGTATTTCCCGAAAGCGTGGAGACCGACGTGAACCGCATGATGCAGAACTGGTATCTGCAGAACTACACCGCTCTCGACAAGGAGGTGGACAACCGTCCGGACGTGGCAACCACCGACGCCGAACTGATCGAGCGCCTGCAGGCCATCCCCACCACCATCGAAATGCCATTCAACTCGGTGGTGCGCCAATACATCGACATGTATACCGGACGCAAGCGCTCGCTGGTGGAGAGCATGCTCGGCATGAGCCTCTACTATATGCCTATCTTCGAGCAGGCCATCGAGAAGGAGGGGATTCCAATCGAGCTGAAATATCTGCCCGTAATCGAGTCGGCGATGAACCCCGACGCCGTATCGCGCGCGGGAGCCGTGGGCCTCTGGCAGATTATGCTCCCGACGGCTCGCGGGCTTGGGCTGGAAATCAATACGCTTGTTGACGAGCGCCGCGACCCGGTGCGTTCGTCGGAAGCTGCCGCGCGCTATCTGCGCGAACTCTACGACATATATAAAGACTGGTCGCTTGCCATCGCCGCCTACAACTGCGGCCCGGGCAACGTGAACAAGGCCCTGCGCCGTGCCGGCGACGACGCCCGAAAGGACTTCTGGGCCATTTACCCCTACCTTCCACGGGAGACGCGCGGCTACGTGCCCTGCTTCATCGCAGCCACTTACGTGATGAACTACTACAACAAGCACAACATTTCGCCCGCACTGGCAAAGAAGCCGATTGTAACGGACTCAGTCCACGTGAGCCGTCGCGTACACTTCCAGCAGATTGCCGACATACTGAAACTCCCGGTAGAGCAGCTTCAGGTGCTCAATCCGCAATACCGCAAGCAAGAGATTCCAGGCACGCCCGAGCGCCCCTGGCCGCTTGTGCTTCCGGCCAACCAGACCTACGCTTACATAATGAGTGAGGACGCCATAGCGGCTCACAACGCCGACCTTTACGCCCGTCGCGACGTGGTGGAACCTGCCACAGGCATGGAGGCCCGTCCGGCCACCGTCGACGGCCAGGAGGGGGAATGGGTCGTGACCGAGGACGTGAAATGGCACAAAGTGCGCCGCAACGAGACGATGGCTTCTATCGCCAAGCGCTACGGCGTGAGCCTCAAGAGCCTCAAGCGCTGGAACGGCAATATCCGCAAGCCGCGGCGCGGGCAGTCGGTGAAAATCGTAAGCACCAAACGGGTGTTCAAGCCCTACGAGAAGCAGCCGACAGATTCCACGACGATACAGCAGAACGTGGAGCCAACAGACAATCTTCTTGTGCGCAACCCCGAGACGACCGAGACCCCCACGGAGCAGCTCACCGCCACCGTGGATGAGGCTACGGCGCTCGATCCCATCGACAACGGCAGCGAAGCCGTGGCCGACGCCGGAATGGACGCCGCCACAACCGCTGAAACCTCCGCCGGAGCCGCATCCGATGCTTCCGGTAAGGTAGGAGGAGCTTTCTCGGCCTCGCACGCCAAGCAGGAAGCCGCCCGACAGGCTGAAGCCGAACGCCTCGCAGCCGAACAGGCAGCCGCCGACAAGGCCGCACAAAAGAAAGCCGCAGCCGACAAAGCCCGGAAAAAGAAGCAACAGCAGCATAAGACAGTAACCGTGCGCAAGGGCGACTCTCTGGCCCGCATAGCCAAAAAGAACGGCACCACCGTGGCGGCTCTCCAGAAACTCAATCCCAGCGTGAAGGCGGGCAAAATTCAGCCCGGCGACAAAATCCGCGTGAAATAATCCCGGAGCAACCGCTCCCCCATCCTACCGATGACACAGATTCCCGACAATCTCGAACTCATTCTTCTCAACATATCGGGCCACGACCGCCCGGGCGTAACGGCCGCACTGACCGAAATCCTCGCGCGCCACAACGCCATGATTCTCGACATCGGCCAGGCCGACATTCACCATTCGCTCTCGCTTGGCATTCTCGTGCAGACCACCTCGGACGAAAGCGGCGACATGCTCAAGGACCTGCTTTTCAAAGCCTACGACCTCGGCGTGAAAATCCGCTTCAACCCCATTACCCGTGAGGAATACGAGGCGTGGGTGGGCCGTCAGGGCAAAAACCGATGGATCATCACACTGCTGGGCCGACGGCTCACTGCGCGCCACATAGCCCTGGTGAGCGCCGAAATCGCCCGTCAGGGACTCAACATCGACTCCATACAGCGCCTCACCGGGCGCCAGCCGCTCGACCTGACGGCATATGCCCGCACCAAGGCATGTATCGAATTCTCCGTGCGCGGCACCCCCGCCGACCGCGACGAAATGCAGAGCCGCTTCGTGCACATTTCGGCCGAAGAGGGCTTCGACATCTCGCTGCAGGAGGACACCATGTACCGCCGCTGCCGCCGACTGATATGCTTCGACATGGACTCCACTCTGATTCAGACCGAATGCATCGACCAGCTGGCCGCCCGCGCCGGCGTGGGCGACCAGGTGGCCGCCATCACCGAGCGCGCCATGCGCGGAGAAATCGACTTCACGGAGAGTTTCCGTGAACGCGTAGCCCTTCTCAAGGGCCTGGATGCAAGCGTGATGCAGGAAATCGCCGAAAGCCTCCCGATTACCGAGGGCGTGGACCGCATGATGACCGTGCTCAAACGTGCGGGCTTCAAGACGGCCATCCTCTCGGGCGGATTCACCTTCTTCGGCGAATACCTCAAGCAGAAATTCGGATTCGACTACGTCTACGCCAATGAGCTCGAAGTGGCCGACGGACGGCTTACGGGCCGCTACGTGGGAGATGTGGTCGACGGCAAGCGCAAAGCCGAACTGCTGCGCCTAATAGCCCAGGTGGAGAACGTGAACATAGCCCAGACCATCGCCGTAGGCGACGGCGCCAACGACCTGCCCATGCTTTCTGCCGCCGGTCTGGGAATTGCCTTCCACGCCAAGCCGAAAGTGAAGCAGACAGCACGCCAGAGCATCTCCACAATCGGCATCGACGGCGTGCTCTACTTTCTGGGATTCAAGGACTCGTACATAAACTGAACCATATACCGCACTCCACCACGATGATCGACAACACCACGTTCGGAACGATGAAGGCTATGTACCACACCTTCGGGTGCAAGCTCAACTTCGCCGAGACCTCAACGGTGGCACGCATGCTCGCCGAAAAGGGGGTGATGCGCGCCGGCGCGGGCGAACGCCCCGACGTGATTGTGGTGAACACATGCAGCGTTACCGAGGAGGCCGACAAAAAATGCCGTCAGACCATCCGCTCGTTCCACCGTCGCTGGCCGCAGGCCGCCATCGTGGTAACGGGCTGCTACGCCCAGCTCAAACCGGCCGAAGTGGCCGCAATCGAAGGGGTGGAAATAGTGGCTGGCAACGACCGCAAGGGGCGCCTTGCCGAATTCATCGAGCAATGGACGGCCGAACACCGCGAGCACGTGGAGGTAGTGCCGACGCAGCAGCTGCGCGGGTTCATCCCCTCGTGTGCGCGCGGCGACCGCACGCGCTGTTTCCTGAAGGTGCAGGACGGCTGCGACTACTGGTGCACCTACTGCACCATCCCAGCCGCTCGCGGACGCTCGCGCAGCGGCACAATCGATTCTCTCGTTGCCCAGGCCGAGCAGGCTGCCCGCGAGGGAGCCCGTGAGATTGTAATCACCGGGGTGAACATAGGCGACTTCGGCCGGCGTACCGCCGACGCCGACGGTGAAATCGCCCCCGCACCCGGCGAGCCACGCCCTACGCTTCTCGACCTTCTGCGCCGTCTCGATGCCGTGGAGGGGATAGACCGCTACCGCATCTCTTCGATAGAGCCTAATCTTCTAACCGACGAGATAATCGGGTTCTGCGCCACGTCGGCCCGGTTCATGCCCCATTTCCACATCCCCCTTCAGAGCGGCAGCGACGAGGTCCTCCGCCTGATGCACCGCCATTACGATACCGCACTCTTCCGCCACAAAATAGAGCGCATACGCGCCCTGATGCCCGACGCGTTCATCGGCGTGGACCTGATATGCGGCGCGCGCGGCGAGACACGGGAGGAGTTCGAGCGCTCGCGGGAGTTCGTGGAGTCGCTGCCGATTACGCGGCTACACATCTTCCCCTACTCCGAGCGACCGGGCACAAAGGCACTGGAAATAGCCCACAGCGTGAGCCGCGAGGAAAAACACCGCCGCGTGGGCGAGATGATGCGCGTATCGGAGCACAAAATGGAGGAGTTCGCGCGCCAATACATAGGCACGGTGCGTCCGGTGCTTCTCGAACACAGTCGCCCGGGAGAACCTATGGGCGGATTCACCGACAATTACCTGAAGGTTTCGGTCGACGCCCCCGAGGGGATGGACAACAGAATAGTGCCCGTAAGGCTGCTCGAAACCATAAAGGACGAAACGGGCGACATAACTTTCAAAGCCACTCTGGAAATATGAAAGACCGTGCGGCCGACATATCGTTCCGACTGCTCACAGGGTTTATGAATGCCCTGGCGAGGCTGCCGATGCCGGTGCTTTACACGCTGAGCGACGCCACATTCGCACTGCTGTACTTCATAGTGCGCTACCGCCGCCGCCTGGTAGACCGCAATCTCGCCACGAGCTTTCCTGACAAAAGCAGCCATGAGCTTCACTCCATACGGCGCCGCTTCTACCGCAATTTCGCCGACTACATATTCGAGACAATAAAGCTGCTCCACGTGAGCGACGCCGAAATGCGGCGCCGCATGACATTCAGCGGAGTCGACATCATAGACGGCTACCTGCGGCAGGGACGCCCGGTAGTATGCTACTTTTCGCATACGGGCAACTGGGAGTGGGCGCCGTCGATTACTCTGTGGTCCGGTATGCGCCCTGGCGTCGACGCTGAATTCTGCCAGATTTACCGTCCCCTGCGGAATCGCCGCATGGACGCGCTGATGCTGCGCCTGCGCTCGCGTTTCGGATCCGTGTCGCTGGCGAAAAACATGGCTTTTCTCGACCTGATGCGATACCGGCGCCGCGGGATGCCCACCGTGACCGGCTTCATGAGCGACCAGAAGCCGAGCCATGGCGACGCCGGCTACATAACCTGTTTCCTCAACCATCCCACGGCAATGATAACCGGCACTGAAACGGTAGCCAGGCGCATGGATGCAGCCGTGGTATACTGGGACATGCAGAAACCCTCGCGCGGCCATTACCATATCGATATCCGTCTGATAACCGACGCACCGACGAAGCTGCCGCCCGACGCCATAACCCACCGCTACACCTCGCTGCTTGAGCAGACTATCTGCCGGCAGCCGGCTATATGGCTCTGGACCCACAACCGGTGGAAACACCCGGTCGACGCCGTGCATACGCCCGTAATCACCAAATAACCCACGAAATCATCCGACAGCATTGAAGGCAGCCGTAATAATCCTCAACTGGAACGGAGAGAAACTGCTCCGTGAATTTCTTCCCTCCGTAGTGGCCAATACCGACCCGGCACTGGGCCACATAATCGTGGCCGACAACGGCTCTGACGACGGCTCACTGAAGCTACTGGCCGAGCGGTTTCCATCGGTAGAGGTGCTCGCTTTCCCCGAAAACTATGGATTCGCCGGAGGATATAACCGTGCGGTAGCCGCCGTAGCCGGACGTTTCGAGCTCGCCGTGCTGCTCAACAGCGACGTCGAGACTCCTCCGGGATGGCTCGATGCACTTTCCGGAGCGATGAAAGCCGATCCTAAAATCGGAGCCTGCCAGCCAAAGATACTTGCATACACCGACAAGAAAAAATTTGAATATGCGGGTGCGGCCGGAGGCTTTCTGGACCGCAACGGCTACCCATACTGCCGCGGGCGCCTCTTCTCGGCCGTGGAGACCGACCACGGACAATACGACGACCCGATAAACATATTCTGGGCCACTGGAGCGGCATTGATGGTACGCACCGACCTCTACCTGAAGGTTGGAGGGCTCGACGAGGATTTCTTCGCCCATATGGAGGAGATTGACCTCTGCTGGCGCATCCATCTGGCAGGCTACCGGGTAATGGTGATTCCACAGAGCAGAGTATATCATCTGGGGGGTGGTTCCCTTCCGGCCTCCAATCCGCGGAAAACATATCTGAATTTCCGCAACAACCTGCTTCTGCTCCATAAAAACCTGCCGGCCCACAGGGTGAAACCCGTACTTCTGCGGCGACGGCTGCTCGACACTCTGGCATGGCTGAAATTCGCGGCCACATTCGACTGGGCCAACGCCGCAGCCATATGGCGCGCGCACCGCGATTTCGCCCGGATGCGCCGCCGCTACATCTTCCACCCCGACACCGACCTGCTTGAGGCAAATTGTCCGCCGGACCTTCTCATCGACTACTACCTGCGCGGAATCCGCACCTACGACCGCCTGCGCCACCACCGCTGAACGGAGGGAGCGGGCCCGGGCCTCAGAGCGACTGCGTGAGTGTGTCGATAAACAGCATGGCCGTCACTCCGGCCACAAGCGCATATGTAGCCGGTTTCTGGAATCCATGAGCATGCGTCTCGGGGATCATTTCGTCGGAGATGACATAGAGCATCGCACCGCCTGCCATGCCGAGCAGTCCGGGCAGAAACATTCCAGACAGACCTCCCAACACGAAGCCAAGTATCACACCGGCCATCTCCAGCAGAGCGACTACAATGGAGATGCCGCAGGCGCGTAGCCATCCGACACCAATCATCAGAAGAGGCGTCACCACAACCATCCCTTCCGGAATATTCTGCAACGCGATGGAAACGGCGACCGAATACGCGCCCGAGAGATTCGACTCGTCGAAGACAATACCGGTAGCCATCCCCTCGGGAAGCTTGTGGATTGCTATTGCAACCACAAAAAGCAGTACGCGATGAGTCGTGGCATCGGCGCTGTGGCGCTCACTGTCAAGACCCGTAAGGCGATGAAGATGGGGTGTGAGGCGGTCGAGCATCCCGATAATAGCTACCCCGGCAGCCACGCCGACAACAACCTGCCACCAATCGGAGAGACCGCATTGGCCGATTGCCGGAAGCAACAACCCGACGATTGCCGCCGCAAGCATCGTGCCGGCGCAGAAACCCATGAAAATGTCGTTCCACTTGTGCGGAATCCGCTTAACTGCCAGACCGATTACCGAGCCGACCAGCGAAGCGGCCGCCAGTCCGGACGCGCTGAGGAGCACATGCTGCCAGATATTCATGAGTCTCAGGATTTTATCACACCCGCCGGTTGCGGATTAAACGTATGCCCTCCCCTATCCACAGCACCAGCGAAGTGCCAAGCAGAATTATAGCCCAGTCGGAGAGGCGCAGCGGGGTCACGGTAAAGAACCGGCCTCCCAATTCCACGATAAGAATCTGCCCGACCAGAATCACTCCCGCAATGAGCAGGAACTCACCGCAGTGGCTCAGACTCAGACCACTTCTATGCGAAGCGTAGGCGCGTGCGTTAAACATATTCCAGAACTGAAGCATCACGAAAATCGTGAAGGTCAGGCTAAGTTCGTAGGCCGTAAGACCCGAACGGCTACCGAGACGCTCATGCAAAAGCTGTGGAAGCGACGTGATGTCGGCATGTTCGAATGCATACACCAGGTAGAACATTATCCCGAAGAAAATCAATCCGGTGGCTATGATGTTGCGCCACATGGAACGTGTGATTATAAACGCCGTGCGGCTGCGAGGCCTGTCAGCCATCACGCTCGGTGAGGGCGGGAGCGACGCAAGCGCCATGGCCGCGAAAGTATCCATGATGAGATTCACCCAAAGCATCTGGGTGACGGTGAGCGGAGACTCTGTACCCATAAACGCGCCTGCCAGCACAATCAGGCAGGCAGCCAGATTGACCGTCATCTGGAACATAATGAAACGCTGGATATTGCGGTAGAGCGAACGGCCCCACATCACGGCGCGGCCTATCGAGGCAAACGAATTGTCGACTATGGTGATGTCGCTCGCTTCCTTTGCCACAGAAGTACCGTCGCCCATCGACAGGCCGACATGGGCGGCCTTGAGGGCCGGAGCGTCGTTTGTGCCGTCGCCGGTTACGGCAACCACCTGCCCCTTCCGCTGAAGAGCCTCGACAAGGCGCTTCTTGTCCATCGGGCGGGCGCGGGCAATAATTTTCAAGTCCATAACGCGGTCGAGCAGCTCATCGTCAGATAGCGCGCCGAATTCGGGCCCGGTGATTATATTGCGGTCGCCGTCGGAGGGGAGCCAGAGGCCAATCTGACGGCCTATTTCACGGGCAGTGCCCGGAGTATCGCCGGTTACGATTTTCACGGCTATGCCGGCGTCGGTCACCTCGCGGATGGCATCGGGCACATCGGCGCGAACGGGGTCGGAAATAGCAACGAATCCGAGAAATTCAAGTCCGGCAGGCTGTAGCTGACCGTCGACAATCGGGTCGACACCCGGAGCGAGCTCCGCATAGGCAAATCCGAGCGTACGCATGGCCATGGCCTGATATTCTGCCAGACGGGCGTCGACGTTGGCTCGCGTGGCGCCTTCCGGATAACGTGAGCAGAGCCCATAGACGATTTCGGGCGCGCCCTTCACAAAGAGCAGCCGCCGCTCCCCGTCGGCAACCACCGTCGCCATGAATTTGCGCTCGGTGGTGAACGGAAGCTCGTCGACAGGCGTAAACTGCCTGCGCAGACTCTCATAATCTATCCCGTTGGCATCGAGCCAGAGAAGCAGAGCACCTTCGGTGGGATTGCCGAGTACGGAAGGCAATCCCTCGCCGCTACGGTCGAGTCGCGCCGTGGAGTTGACGGCTATACCCTCGGCAATCAAGCGGGCGAGAGCGGTATCAGACCGGAGTCCTTCCGGCGGCAGCCCGTAGAAATCGAAGCTGTAGACCTGCATGCGGTTCTGCGTGAGTGTGCCGGTCTTGTCGGTGCATATCACGGTGGTCGCTCCCATCGTCTCGCAGGCGTGGAGTTTTCGAACGAGATTGTTGGTGCGCAGCATTCGGCGCATGCTGTAGGCGAGCGAGAGCGTGACTGCCATCGGAAGCCCTTCCGGCACGCTGACAACCACAAGCGTAACTGCAATCATCAGCGTCTGGAGCAGATATGTGAGGAAGGGGACCAGCTCGAAGGACGGGTTCATATGAAGATACATGATGACACGGCCGATTACCACGGCCGCACCAACGATATAGCTCATGCGGGCTATAAGGCGTCCGAGCCGGTCGAGCTGCTCGGTGAGCGGCGTGCGTACCGAATCGTCGATGCGGGTCGCCTCGAAAACCTTGCCGTTCTCGGTATCGTCGCCTACGGCGGTTACGCGTGCCACGCCATGCCCCTCCATCACCCGTGTGCCGCGCAGCACCATGTCGGTGGGGAAGGTCGCTTCCGGGTCCTGCTGCTCCGGATCGGCGCTCTTGCGCGCAATGGGCTCGCCCGTAAGGGTGGATTCATCTACGCTGAGCATCATAGACTCAAGCAGCCGTGAGTCGGCCGGTATTTCCTGGCCGGTATTGAGCAGGAGTATATCTCCTACCACCACATCGCGCCGCGGGACGGAGGTAGGATTACCGTTGCGCATCACCTGCACCGGCTCGTCATCGTTCACCTGATTAAGGATGGCAAATTCTTTGTTGGCTCGCCATTCGAAGTAGAAACCAAGCCCTGTGGCAAGGAGTATGGCGATGAATATGCCTACCGGCTCAAAAAATACAGTCGGCCCCTGCTCAAGCGAGAAATACTCGTAAAGCGATATGCATACCGACAGCAGCCCGGCCACGAGTAAAATTATAATCAGCGGGTCGCGGAATTTTGCAAGAAACTGACGGTACCAGGGCACCGGTTCGGCAGGTGTAAGAACGTTGGAACCGTTGAGGCGCCGGCTTTCGGCCACCTCGATATCAGTAAGCCCCGGATAGGCATTCCCTCCGGCAGCCTTGGGAGACGTTGCGGTCATGTAAGCAGATGAAATGTAAGGATATTAAGTAACCGTTCAAAATTATTTTATATCTACAGCTCCACTGGCAGTGGATCATAGAATACTGTAGCGGAGCACGATTACGATAAGAAGGGCATAGAAGCCGGCCACGACGTCGTCGAGCATCACGCCCCAGCCGCCACCCACGCGTTCCATACGACGCGCCAGCGGAGTCTTTACTATGTCGATGACCCTGAAGGCGGCGAATCCGGCAATTGCCAGAATGGCCGTAATTCCCGGATGGCCGGCCACGCCGGCGGCGAGCATGGGTATCCACGTGCCGAGGTATTCGTCGATTACCACCGACCGCGGATCCTCGCCCCAGTATTTTTCCATAATTCCGGAAGTCCACGCTCCGGCCACGAGTGTGACAACCACAAGAGCGATAGTGGCCCACATAAGCGCTACCGGACTCAGAACGAGATAAAGCACATACCAGATGACAAGAGCCACGAATGCTCCGGCCGTACCCGGCGCTCCTGGCACAAAACCTGCGCCGAAACCGGTGGAAAGAATCACATGAAACCAGGGAGCCTGGCCGAGCGGATGATTATTGTTGTTGCTCATCGTTGAAGGCGATATTCGGGGTTGGAGGCGGAAAGGGAGATGGGGAGGGATATTACTTCTCGCGCATGAACACCTGGACGGGGGTACCGTTGAAATCCCAGTTCTCGCGGATTTTGTTCTCAAGGAAACGGCGGTATGGCTCCTTTACCCACTGCGGGAGATTGCAGAAGAAGATAAACGTCGGAACCTGAGCGCCCTTCAGCTGGGTGACGTACTTGATCTTGATGTATTTGCCTTTGTTGGCCGGAGGGGGATATGCCCCGATAGCCTCGAGCATTACTTTGTTGAGCTGCGAGGTCGGCACCTCGCGGCGGCGGTTGCGGTATACGTCGACAGCAGTCTCTATAACCTTGAAAATACGCTGCTTGGTCAGGGCCGAGCAAAAGATTATCGGGAAGTCGGTGAACGGGGCGAAGCGGTTACGGATTGCCTCCTCGAAATGCTTCTGCGCCTGTATGGATTTGTCCTCGGCTATATCCCATTTGTTGACGCACACCACCAGCCCCTTTTTGTTGCGCTGAATCAGACCGAAGATGTTGGCGTCCTGAGCCTCGATGCCGCGGGTGGCGTCAATCATAAGGATACAGACGTCGCTGGCCTCGATGGCGCGGATAGACCGGATAACGGAATAGTACTCGATATCCTCGTTGACTTTCTGCTTCTTGCGTATGCCGGCGGTGTCGACCAGATAGAAGTCGAACCCGAACTTGTTGTAGCGCGTGTAGATGCTGTCGCGTGTGGTTCCGGCGATATCGGTGACGATATGGCGGTCCTCGCCGATGAATGCGTTGATGAGACTGGATTTGCCGGCATTGGGTCGGCCGACGATGGCAAAGCGCGGAATCTCCTCAAGGTCTGCTTCTTCGTCGGTAGGCTCGGGGAGTTTCTTTACGATTTCGTCAAGGAGGTCGCCGGAGCCGTAGCCGTTGATGGCGCTGACGGGATACGGATCACCGAGCCCGAGGCTATAGAATTCAGGCACGTTGTAGAGCCAGTCGTTGGAATCAACCTTATTGGCTACAAGTATGACCGGCTTGCGCGACTTGCGCAGAATTTCAGCCACATGGTCGTCCAGATCGGTCACGCCGTTCATGGCATCGACTACAAAAAGGATTTCGTCGGCCTGCTCGATGGCCAGCTCGACCTGCTTGTTGATCTCGCCTTCGAAAATATCGTCGGAATTCACCACCCATCCGCCGGTGTCGACGATGGAGAATTCACGTCCGCACCATTCTACCTTGCCATACTGGCGGTCGCGGGTTGTTCCGGCCGTCGGATCGACTATGGCCTGGCGGGTTTCGGTCAGGCGGTTGAACAGCGTGGATTTGCCCACATTCGGACGTCCGACTATTGCTACGAGTTGCGACATTGCGTTGATTCGTTGATGTTAAATTTCAATTGCAAAGTTAACTAAAATCCTCCCAAAACCCAAGATGGGCGGTATAAATGCTGATACTACGCCGAAGGACATGCAGACGTGGAAAGGCTAAGGCCCATCATTCCATGTAGCCGAAAGCCTTAAGCTTGTTCTCGCGGTTTCGCCAGTTGGGTTCGACCTTGACGAAGAGTTCGAGATATACCCGCTTGTCGAAGAACTTCTCTATGTCCTTGCGGGCTTCGGTGCCGACTTTCTTAAGCATGGCGCCTCCTTTGCCGATGAGGATTCCTTTCTGCGAGTCGCGCTCCACATAGATTGTGGCCATGATGTGGATGGCGTTCTCGGATTCGTCGAACTTCTCCACAATCACCTCTACGGAATATGGCACTTCCTTGTCGTAGTTGGTGAGGATTTTCTCGCGGATAATTTCGGTGACGAAAAAGCGGGCGGGCTTGTCGGTCAAGGCATCTTTCCCGAAGTATGGGGGCGAAGGCGGGAGGAGCTCCACAATGCGGGCCATGAGGTTGGCAACGTTGAAATTCTCTTTGGCCGACAGCGGGAACACCTCGGCGTTGGGAAGAATCTCTTTCCAGCGGCTTACGATAGCCTCAAGTTCCCCATTGTTTTTCAGAAGGTCGATTTTGTTGATTACCAGCAGCACAGGTATCTTCTCCTTGGCCACGCGCGCAAGGAAATCGGCATTTTGGGTGGGGTCCTCCACGACGTCAGTAACGTATAGGAGCACGTCGGCGTCGGTAAGTGCGCCCTGAGCGAATCCGAGCATGCTTTCCTGCAGCTTGTAGTTGGGTTTGAGCACACCGGGGGTATCGGAGAAAACAATCTGATAGTCAGGCGTATTTACTATCCCGGTGATGCGGTGGCGCGTTGTCTGGGCTTTAGAGGTTATGATGCTCACGCGCTCGCCAACGAGCTGATTCATCAGCGTGCTCTTGCCCACGTTGGGGTTCCCCACAATGTTAACGAATCCGGCCTTATGGCCTTCGCGACATTCGGAAGGCGCCTCACCGGGGCAACTTACGGCATCGGTTGCGGCTGCAAGCAGCGATTCAGCGTCCTGACGCTCAATCTCGTCAGAGATACGGGTATTTTTATCTTCTGTCATAGTTTTCGGATTGTTATATTTCGGATTGATAAGCATCTTATAAACGCTCCGGAGTCGTCGAGGGTTTATAAGAGGCCGCTCCCGGGGGTTTAATAAAACAAAAATAGCATCTTTGGTGGGAAGATGCTATTTCGGTTTGGTATTCAGGGATAAAGAGGGTCAAATATCCCACACCAGCAGCATCGAGCCCCATGTGAAGCCCGCGCCAAAAGCGGTGAGGAGAATTTTGTCGCCCTTCTTGAGCTTATTCTTGAATTCGTCGAGACAGAGAGGAATGGAAGCTGCCGATGTGTTGCCGGTATGCTGGATGTTGACCAGCACCTTTTCTTCCGGAATCCCGGCGCGAGAGCTTACGGCCTCGATAATACGCAGGTTGGCCTGATGAGGCACAAGCCAGTCGATGGTCTCGGCGGTGAGATTATTGCGGTTGAGAATGTCGACGGATGCGGTATACATGTCGGTAACGGCATTCTTGTAGACGTTGCGGCCGTCCTGGAAAAGGAAATGCTTTCCGGCGTCGAGTGTCTCCTGAGTCGTAGGCTCTGCCGAACCGCCTCCCCACATGACCAGATGCTCCAGTCCGCGGCCATCTACATGAAATACGGCGTCGATTACACCCTTGGAGGTATCCTCGGTGGGTTCTACAAGCACGCAAGCGGCTCCGTCGCCGAAAAGCGGGCATGTGGCGCGGTCCTTATAGTTGACCATCGACGACATTTTTTCAGTGGCAACGACCACAACTTTCTTGCGGAGACCGCTCTTTACATATGCGTTGGCATCTTCGAGCGCTACGATGAAGCCTGCGCAGGCGGCCTGAATATCGTAGGCATAAGCATTCTTAAGTCCTGTGCCCTCGCAGATTATCGATGCGGTGGAAGGGAAACGGTAGTCGGGATTGGATGTCGCGCAGATAAGCAGGTCGATTTCTCCGGGATCCGTTCCGGTATCGGCCAGCAGTTTTTTCACCGCCTCGATGCCCATATAGCTTGAGCCGACGGGCTTGTTGAGGATGCGACGCTCCTTGATTCCCACGCGGGTAGTAATCCACTCGTCGTTGGTGTCGACCATCTTCGAGAGCATTTCGTTGTCGAGGATGTCATCGGGGATATACGAGGCGATACCAGAGATTTTTGCGTTGAGCATATCGGTATATGTGTGCATTTGCCGGAGGTGCCGGGCCCCGCTTCGCGTGGCCGGAGGTGCCTCCGGACATTCTTGTTTGAAATCTGTAATTGCTAAAAGGCTGCCCCGGGGAAAGACGTCTCGCTCGTCGGGAGTTCAGTCGTCAGTCTGGTGCAGCCGTTCGGTCGTGATGCGCCGTTATACCACAGCGTTCTTCTCGATTGCAATTTTTCCGCGATAGTAACCGCATTCATTGCAAACGCAGTGGTAAACATGCCATGCTCCGCAGTTGGGGCAGATTGCCAGCGTGGGCATAGCGGCCTTGTCGTGGGTGCGGCGTTTTGCCGTACGTGTCTTGGATTGACGTCGTTTAGGATGTGCCATGATTCTTTTCTTCTATATTATTCTTTATTGTTCAGTTTATGTCTTTCGTTTGGGTGGCGTACGATTTCGGCTCATTCCCCTCCGTCGGGCTGTAGCCCTTTCAAAGCGTCCCAACGCGGGTCGGTCGAAGCCTGAGCGGCGCCATCGGCGGTATCGGGCATCGAATCCATCTCGTCGATAAGCTGGTCTTCAAGTTCCGAATCCGGATCGGAGGCGTCGGTGGCCCTGTGCTTTTTCAGCAGACTGCTCATTGCCCGGTTGCATTTACCCATAGGGTGTACATGCTTGATGGGGATGGCAAGCGACACGGTGTCGAAAATCATATACGCCACGTTGAGGTCGTTGTCAGACGCGGGAATCTCCATCAGCTCATCGGAATCATCGCGATAGGAGTCGCCATACTTCACCTTGATACCGTAGGAGGCGTCGACCTCCAGCGTCAGGTCGTCAAGGCAGCGGTCGCAGGGCACTGTCACCGCTCCACGGCAAACGAAAGCCAGCGCATATACATCGTTGGCATACGTCACCGTAAGATGCACATGCACATCGGCATCGCGCACGTCGGAGCTCTCCATATCCTCAAAAAACTGCTTGCCGAGGCGGTAGTCGAATTCATGTACACCCGGCGACATGCTTTTGAGAGGAAGCTTGAACTGGCTGAATTTTCCCATTGTTGCTGTCGGCTGAAAAACCGTGCAAAGTTAATCAATTGATTCTATTTCACCAAGCTTTTCCGCAAAATCTCGCGAAATTCTTAATAATAAGGCCCCTTGACAGCGCATCGGGGCGACACGCATCCAACCGGAAGCCAATTTGGGCGCGCGACAAAAGTGCAGCCGGACAGACCGCCGGCGCTCATACGCCAACCGTCCGACCGGCCGCTTACTTTCCTTCACGGGAGCGTTTCGCTCACACTCATTATTTACCAAGCTTGGCAACGACCTCAGCCTGATAAGCAGTCTCTTCAGTTACAATCTGATTGCATTTATTGCCGAAGTCGAGAGCTTTCTTGGCCTTGCCCATCTTCATAGGATTAAGCGACTTCATCCCTTCGGCAGCCTTCGGAGCGAGCTTCGTAGATTCCGTAAGGGCTTCCTGCTCAGCCTTAACCCCCAGGCCAAGCTTCAGAATATTTTCAGGAGTAGCATCGCCCTCGACGACAGCCTTGAGAAGCACGCTGTTGGACACGGCAAGCGTTCCAGCATCGGCCGAAGCCTTTACATAGGCATCAAGATCTGCCAAGCCCGTTGCCGCAGGCATGGACTTGAGCATCTTTTCGAGATTAGCGATACGCGTAACCGCCTCTTCCTCGGGCGTAGCGGCAACCACCGCAAACGATGCCGAAAGAACCAACATCATTGCAAGAAAAAACTTTTTCATAGAATCAAGAATTAAATTAATAAATCGGCACAAAGTTAAATAACTTTTCACATTACCCCCCTAAAATTGTTAATTATTATTAATCGCAGCATATTTTCACCTACCCCTTCTCCCGACCATATCTATAGCACAACATACATTATCTCAATTTACCAAAACGTCATCACACACATATCATTCCATCACCCCATGTCAACGACACGGGGTGTCGCCGTCTTTAGCAATAACAAACACCTGAATATCAAACAATTAACCGCAGCGGAACTCCTTATCTATTTTACTGACATCCAAATGATTACAAATTATCGCCGAGCCATCATATATTGTTATAGAAAGCATTCCCAGAAACACGGTCTCACTGCCCGTCCAAGCAGGCACTTATCTATTGACCTGGTTGGAACTCACAGGCGAATCCGGCCCAGCTGACCAGTTGACGCTGCCATGCTAATCCGGTGGGACCTCCCAGGTTAATCCCTCACTGTTGACCCAATTGGTCCTTCCCAATTGCTCCTTCCCGAAAAGATCATTAAAAATTTTTCAACTATGTTTGTTTGATAAAAAAAATATCGTAACTTTGCACAACCAAAACGCGATGCCCAGGTGGCGGAATGGTAGACGCGCGCGTTTCAGGTGCGCGTGCCGAGAGGCGTGCAGGTTCGAGTCCTGTTCTGGGCACCCCGTCAAATTGCAAGTGATTAATCCTCAATCACTTGCAATTTTTACTTTCAGCCCGTGTCAACGCCGTGTCAACCGACACCGCCGCAAGCCCCCGCTTCAACCCAAATGGACGCCGTTGCCGCCACCTGAATAAACCGAATTTGAATTCGTTAACATTTATTAGTACAGATATGGCAAATACTATTTGTGAACATAGTCATAGGTATGACTCTAAATTTGATGCTCTTCCAGACGATCAGGGGGGAGCGGGACGCCATCGTTGTGCAGGTTGTGCGTATGAACGAGGATATGCAGATGGTCTAGAGCGAAAAGAACAGATAAATCTCGATTTGGATTCTCTTCCGCAAAGCCAGGCGGGTTCAGTACGACATAAAAGCCCTCATGCCGCATATGCATTGGGTTACCTGCGAGGTGTAGAGGAATCATACAGATAAAATAGATTTTGAAAAAGATTATAATTCTGCAATTGTTCCCGCGAGAGTAACAATCCTTTAACTTATTCCTTCCCCCGGCTGCTGCGTCATCGAGATGCGGCGGTCGGGACTTTTGTTGTTCAAGATTGTATTAAAGTTGCTTCATGTTGATTAGTTGGAAAACCCAGGCTCGGATGACCCCTGGGGCCAAGGTTGATTTGACCCCTG
>OJNP01000543.1_pt1 | contig 25467 bp, 25 predicted proteins | sample 1597921 | NCBI WGS metagenome assembly OJNP01 (sample SAMN01915213, study PRJEB22387) | human gut metagenome | isolation source: stool | host: Homo sapiens | place: USA | reverse complement strand
CACTATGGATTTTTATTTTTTGATTAACTGTTCAAGTTCATTTTACAACTGACCGGCGATATAAGAAGACACAAAAGATCTCATAATGATGCCTTTCCTAAGAGCCTGAAGCGCATCCCCGGCCAGACGGCACTGCTGTCCGTGCGCACACGGACATTAAAGGCCATGACATCGGTGTCGCCCCGTTCGCTCGTCGCCTTTTGCGTCGCAAAATCAGCTTTGCGGCGGATACTTTCAGCAGAGATTGTCAATTCCAAACAAGAAAGCACCGATCCGCGCGGAAGTATCCGTCAGACCGGTGCCCGTGAAGCGCATCGGATAAGCTTATATATGTTTTCTTACAAAGGAATCCAGAAGGTCATAGGTCTTTCCGGCTTCCGGCAGTTCCGGGAAGATCAGCGGCCAGTCATGGGACATGCCCGGGAAAAGATGCACCTCGACCTTGACGCCGGACTCCCTGGCATGGCCTGCAAAAAGCAGCATGTCATCCACAAACATCTCCTGAGCTCCACCAATGATAAGGGTCGGCGGCAGCTGTTTCAGGTCTGCGTACACCGGTGACACATAGGGATCCTTCAAATCGGCATCCCGGAAATAATCTTCATTCTGCGTCACAGCCGCAAACATCCTCACATTCCGCTTCCCCAGCACAACATCGCTGGTCGCGTTCGTATCATGGGTGGGCAGATGGCCCGCGTCTTCCCAGGGAGAATAGAGGACCAGGACCGCCGGCATAGGAAGCCCATGGTCCCGGCAGTACAGTGCCAGCACTGTTGCCAGGTTGCCGCCGGCCGAATCGCCCGCCAGGATGATCCGCTCTGCTGGAACGCCGGCATCCAGGATAGCCTTGTAGGCCGCCACCGCATCATCCAGGGCAGCCGGATAGCGGCCATCGGGGGCATATCGGTAATCCAGCATATAGACATCACCGTTTCCCAGGGCATGGGACTGGGCAATTGCCCAATCGCGATGGTTGTTGCTGTTGCCAAGGATGTAGCCGCCGCCATGGAGGAAGAAGATGACATTCTTTGTTTTTTTCTTCTCCGGCGTGTATTTTTCCACACGGACGGACTTCAGTGTTTCCAGATCCTGCTGCCATCCTTTCGGTACGACATAGGCGACTGGGTTTTTGACCTTGCCCGAAAACATGGCCCGGGTCTTCTGGTCCAGGTACGCCGTCTTTTCCTCGCCCTTGACGGTGACCGTTCTGGGATACTGGTATGTATTTTCATAGGCCGCCAGGGTCGTTCCCTGGCCCAGGAGCAGCAGGGCTGCCAAAAGGCCTGCGGCAATCCTCTTTTGTCCTTCCTTCTTCATGGTTAGCACCCGTTCTGTTGCAGACCGCTTTTGCATTGGAGCAGCGGTTGCCCTACCCTTTTATTGCGCTGTCAGCTGATACATTCATCTTACGGCAGTCCCCCACCCGTTCGCCCGTCACGTAATACTGGTACGTCGGGAATTCAAAAAGGACCGGTTTAAATATATCATAACTGATTTGGCCCTTCTCATTCAAGATACTTTCGTCTGCAAAGACATTTTCCACTTTACAGAAAAAGTTCTCGAAGCCCTCCAGCTCCGTCATCCCATCGACAATACATTCAATGGAAATCTTCGCATTGTCCACCAGGGGTGATCCCAGCGGTCCCCGCGTGAAGGCAAAGGCTCCGGATTTATCCACCTGGCTGCCGGAGACGCAGCCCATGCGGTCCGCTTCCTTAAGCCAGCTTTCATCGACGACATTGATTGAAACGACCTTGTTTTCCCGGATGCCCTTGTTCGAATAATGTTTTTTGACCATGGAAAGCATCAGATGGCTATGGGCGACGGTGCCTGCATGGGCTACCAGCGTCCAGTTAGGCCGGCCGTCCACCATGGTTCCCACGATGATGACAGGCACGGGATACAATGCCAGTACACGTCCGATATTCTTTTTCACATTGCATTCCCCTTTCTCGTATCGGGAATCAATCCGGCAACAAAACGGCAGAGGGGAACCGGTCCTTGCCCTGCCGCTTCACCGTCGTCATAACAGTCCGGCTTTTATCAACCAGGGGTCGATAACACGGTAGTCCGTGTCCTTGTCCAGCGTAAGACCCGTAAAGAAACGGGCGCCCGGAGCTGCGGCAGCCAGGGCCGGCAGCGTAATCTCAAAGGAGCTGCTGTAGGAACACATGTACGGCACAATGAGTTTGCCCTTCAAATCCTTGCCTTCGAGAAAAGCCGGGATAATCATAGGAGCCGTAAACCACCAGGCCGGATATCCCAGGACAATGACATCATATTTCGACACATCCGGCTGCGTCCCGGCAATCTTGGGCTTTATATTCCCGTCCACTTCTTTGGCCGCTTCCTTCAGCACGGTGGAATAATCCCTGGAATAATCAGGATCCCGTTTAATCTGATAAAGTTCTCCGCCGATTTTCTTCTGAATCATCTGGGCCACTTCGCCGGAACGGCCGCCCCAAGTGAAATAGGCGATGAGGATTTTCTGTCCCTTGTGACTGCCTTTCGGTTCTTCCTTGACGGTAGGGATGGCTGCTGCCTCTTTCCTGTGAAGGCTTTCCAGTTCATCCTTGATATCTTCCGACAAGGGTTTGCCCGTCGGATTCGGGACGTATACCCCGCCTTTGCCGGATCCGGCCTGGGCCGTCGTCTTTGCCGGCTGCGCCATGCCGCTGCTGTTCTGTTTCCCTGTCCCGCCTGTACTGCCGCAGGCAGAGAGCGCCAGCAGGGAAAGGCATACTGCCGAAATCTTGATCCATCCTGCCAGTTTCATGTTTCTTCCTCCTTGGTCTCCTTCGTCATTCACTGCTTCTCAATCGTAATCTTTCCCGATAACCGGGCAATCGACTCCCTGCCGCTTTCTGCTTCTCCCAGTCCGTAAAGCCCTTTGGCAGAACCGAAATCACGGTAGAACATCACTACATCACCCCAGGGAGCATAATAGGCGAGTGTACCCGTCCTGGCATCTGCTGCCGGCGTATTGCCGGTTTCCAGTTTCTTCGGGTAGAAGATTTTTTCATTGCTGCCGTAGTTTTCCACGTCAATGGTCAGAGGCAGCTGATTCCACAGGCCCCTTGCCGCCTGACTCTGATTCAGTGCAAAAACCACCGTATTTTTCCCGTCACTCACTTTAATCTTCATCGGGGGCTCCTCCTTTGTCCGATCCACAGCCTGCACGGGCTTTGGGGACTGTTCCGTCTTTCTGGTTTCGCCGCAGCCGCCTGGAGAAAACAGCAGGACCAAGGCGGCCGCAATCAACAGGATACGTTTCATAAAGACTCCTTTCGAACCAGGTGTTAAGGTCTGGTTGAGTTTGACCCCATGGGAGTGCGGACATTTTCTTAGGCTGGATGCCATCCGTGCCTTTTCCCTGGATACAGGTATAGCATACCTGATTCCGGAAACGATGTGAAATATTTGATTCGTATGGACCATTATGCTTTTTAATTATATGTTTCACAGGCAGGGGATTCATGTTAAAATGAAACAAAACCACAAGGTATCTGCAATCAAAGGAGGAAACCTATATGAGGAACCTGTTTCGTTTACTGACTCTGTGCCTTGTCCTGCTCGCCGTTGCAGCAGGCCCTGTCCTGGCAGCACCGGAACCGGCCGTACCCGACCAAGGGAAACTGGCGGTGGCCGATGCCCTGGTAAAGCAGGACCAGCAAAAGAACGTCCAGGCCAAAGGCTGTATCGCCCTGGAGTCCATCCTGGGGAATGCCGTCGTCGATTTCAAGGCGGAAGCGGCGCAGGAGCCGCAGCCCGTCGCCAAAGTCACCGGAAAGATCACCTTGACCACCCTGGCGGATAACGCAAAACGGGTGGTACCGCTGAAGCTCTATGTGCTGCAGGAAGAAAAAGAGGTCTGGTGCTACACCCAGCGGCAAGACGGTTCGTGGGTACGTACTGTCACGGAAAACGAAGACTTCGGCAAAGATTCCGTCCTGACCCGGGAAAAGGCACTGGAAAAACTACAGACCGTCACCCGCGTGAAAGATGACGGAACCTTTGTCACCTACCGGATTGTCCCCGCGAAGAAGGGCGTCACGGAACAAGCCATTCCCCAAACAGTTCCGAAGCTGGGGACGCTGACACCGGAACAGCGTCGGACCATAGCGGATGCCATTGACGGCCAGGCTTTCACCGTGACCATTGAAAAAAAGGGCCTGCCCGTATCCTGCGAAGCCGATGCGGGAAAGTGCCTCCAGACCCTCCTCACTGTGGTCATGGACCAGGCTGCCAAGGAACAGAAACTGTCGGATCTGCAGAAGGGCTTCGCCAATGCCATCCTCCAAACCGTCCAGCTCCGCTTCCAGGCGGACCTTGCCTACAAAAAGCGCAAAGCCCCCAAAGTCCCGAAAGCCGCCTTAAACGCTCCCGTCGTGAAACAGGAGCAGTTGGGAGACGAAGTCATCACCCGTCCGGACAAGTCGCCCCGCCAGGCTGCCTGAGCCAGGTGTCCCTTGTCCCGGCTGGATTGGGCAAAGGTGCTACTTTTTTTACAGTTCACCGGCCTTTTACCGTGCTTTCCGCGGCAGGAGGCCGGTTTTATTGACACGGAAATTGAAACCTTTTAAAATGAAAATGTTACGTAAAACCCAAACAGACTATATTAAAAAGGGAAAGAGGTATGCACCATGTGTAGTTTACGTAGTAATCTCGTCAAAAAAGGCTCTACCCGCGCCGCCCACCGTTCGCTGTTTTACGCCCTGGGCTTCACGGAAGAGGACATGAAGAAACCCATGATCGCCGTGGTCAACGCCCAGAGCGAAGTCATCGCGGGACACGCCCATCTGGACGACCAGGCCAAATACGTCAAATATGGCATTCTGGCCGCCGGCGGCGTCCCGGTCGAAGTACCGGCCATCGGTATCTGTGACGGCATCGCCATGGGCCACGAAGGCATGAAGTACCCCCTTGCCAGCCGCGAACTGATTGCGGACAGCGTGGAAGCACTGATCAATGGCCACGCATTCGACGGCATGGTCATGATCCCCAACTGCGACAAGATCGTCCCCGGCATGCTGATGGCGGCGCTGCGTGTGAACATCCCGACGGTGTTCTGCAGCGGCGGTCCCATGCTGCCCGGCCGTTATGAAGGCCGCGACATCTCCATCTCCCAGGCTTTCGAAGCCGCCGGTCGTTTTGAAGCAGGCAAGATTGACAAGGCCGAACTGACCTGCATCGAAAAGGCCGCCTGCCCCAGCTGCGGTTCCTGCGCCGGACTGTTTACGGCCAACACCATGAACTGCCTGACCGAAGTCCTGGGCATGGGCCTGCCCGGCAACGGCACCATTCCGGCCGCCTTCCAGGGTGACCGTGCCCGCCTCGCCAAAAAAGCAGGGGAAGCAGTGGTGCGCCTTGTACAGGAACAGGTCCTGCCCCGCGACATCATGACCCTGAACGCTTTCAAGAACGCCATCACTGTCGACATGGCCATCGGCGGCAGCACGAACACGGCGCTGCACCTGCCCGCCATTGCCCATGAAGCAGGCATCCGGCTGCCCCTTTCCCTGTTCGACAAGATTTCCCATAAAACGCCGTATCTCACCAAACTGAGCCCCGGCGGCACGCACCATATGGTGGACCTGAACGAGGCCGGCGGCATTCCGGCCGTCATGAAGGAACTGGACAAGCTCGGGCTCCTCGTCAAATCCTGCCGCACCGTTACGGGCAAAACCATCGGCCAGCTCATCAAAAACGCCGACATCAAACGGCCCGATGTCATCCGCAGTGTGGAGGATCCCTACCGCAAGACCGGCGGCATCGCCGTCCTGACCGGCAATATCGCACCGCATTGTTCCGTTGTCAAGGAAAGTGCCGTAGCGGAAGAAATGCTGGTTCATGAAGGCCCGGCCCGCGTCTTCAACTCCGAAGACGAAGCCATCAAGGCCATCTGCGGCAAGAAGATCAGCAAAGGCGACGTCGTCGTCATCCGCTACGAAGGGCCCAAGGGCGGCCCGGGCATGCGCGAAATGCTGAACCCGACCTCCGTGCTGGCCGGCATGGGCCTCGACAAGGATGTCGCGCTCCTGACAGACGGCCGCTTCTCCGGCGCCACCCGCGGCGCCTGCATCGGCCACATTTCGCCGGAAGCCCGCGAAGGCGGCAATATCGCCCTCATCGAGGAAGGCGACATCATCTCCATCGATATCCCGAACCGTAAGCTGAACGTCAAGGTTTCCGATGCGGAGCTGGCCAAACGCCGCAAAGCCTGGAAGTGCCCGCCCCCGAAAGTAAAGCACGGGTATCTGGCACGTTATGCCGCGCTGGTTTCCTCTGCCGCGGAAGGCGCCATCCTGACAGCACCTGGCGAAGACTGGGACATCAACAAATGAAGCAGGAATAACAGCAGATACCGGTCCGGACATTTCTGTCCGGACCGGTATTTTCCTGTCTTATGGGATTGTTCCTTTCCTGTCCCCGCTCAGGCGAAAAAGCCTGCGAACAACCGGTACAGGAAGAAGGCTGCCGCTGCCACAAGAGCGAACAGGAAGAAGGCCGGCAGCAGGAAGAAGACGATGCAGACCACGAGGATGAGCAGGACGGCCCAGAAGAGGATGCCGCCTGCGTGGAACTGGTGGACCTTGAAGCCGTCGTCGGTTCCGCTGCCCGTCTTCTGATTCTTCCCGTCTGCCCGTTCATAGGGGCCTTCCCCGTAGGTTTCCTGGTACTCCCCTTCCCGGGCGGAATCGTCCCCGGACTGGCGGGAGCCTTCGTAAACGGTACCATCGAGTTCGATGGTGTCGCCGCCGAAGCTTTCCCGTTCCTCCACGGTCAGGCTTTTGGCGTCCTTCTCTACCACGCGGTGGCAATAAGGGCATTCGGTCAGGTTGTCGTCGAATTCATGTTGGCAGAAAGAGCAAATCATCTGTTTCTCCTTACATTTTCAGGACCATGGCGAGCATGCCAGGTTCGCCCACGTACCGCGGATCGAATTCCGTCAGGTGCAGGGCATTCCGGATGGTTTCATGATACTGGCAGATGGTCTCCCGGGAAATCCGGAACGTGCTGGTCATGGAGGGGATTGGGAAATCCTGCAGGTCATTGACCTTTGTGAAGGCAATCATGCAGGCGATGGCCCAGGCGAAAAAGCTGACGTCGTCATCCAGATGGTCCAAAACGGAGCGGCCTTCGGGCGAAGCGGCAAAGTCGCTCCAGAGGGCCTTGATCCGGGCCGTATCCCGGAATCCGAAGTTGGTCATGCGGCTCAGGATGGACAGGGCCTGGATGACCGTGTCCTCTTCGTCCACCGGCGCCGGCTGGTAATCCCGGATTCCCGTCGTATACGGGAAGGAGGAGACGTAGGATGTCTCCATCGCCAGCTTGGCAGCCGCCAGCTGCACGACGGCGGCGTTGTCCTGGAGAAAGACCTCCATATCCTTCGCTTCCGGTTTCTGGACGGCGTACCACTGCTGCAGGTGGCTGCAGACATATTTGATGCGCAGCTCCGCCGACGTGGTGGTCTTGAGACCGCGCAGGTACGTGAACACCATGTTGCCGTTATCCATTGCATGTCCGACAAACAGGGCATCCGTCGTATCAAAATCATCGTCAATCGGCAGGGACAGGTATAAAATGTCGCCGGACAACAGGTCTTTGCAGTAATACCAGCCGACAGCTTCCTTGTCGCGGCGGACCTGGGTCAGGAGCACGAAGCGCGCGGTCAGCAGGCTGTTCAGTATGTCCTGGACGGCCTTCAGGCGGCTGGCACCGTCTTCCGGTTCCGGCTCATAGGAGTCGGCATAGGTGCGGATCGGCGTCTTCCCCGTGCCAAGGAGGTGATAGTCGAACAGGAAATATTCCCAGAACGCTTCCTCGTCCCGCGTCCCCCGGACCTGGTCGAATTCGCGCATGGTTTCAGACAGGCCGAATCCCAGGGCCGTGGCATTGTCCCGGTCTTCCCGGTATTCGGAGGCAGAAAAATACCGGCGCATGTCGGACAGGACATCGTCCAGGTAATTGTCCATATCCAGGTAGACCTTGGCGTTCAGGTCCGTATCGATCTGTTGATGGTGTTTCAGCAAATCGTACCGGAAATTACCGTCGCCATCGACAAGAAGGAGTCTTTTATTTTCTTCATCAAGGACGACGCTGCGGCACTTGTCTGCAAAGGTATCGTCCGTAATGGCATGGCGCATTTTCAGGAAATGCAGCAGACGGGACCAGACAGTGAGCATCTGTTCCACCGTATCGTAAGTCAGGGCGAAGTCGGCGATGTTACGGCTGCACCAGCCGAAACAGTCGATAAAGTCGTCCGGCCGCATATCCCCCATTTTGATGTCGACGTTTCCGCAGTACACCAGCAGGGTCAGGACGCAGTTCCACGTGTCGTACAGTTCGTCTTCGCCGGCACCGTGGAAGGCTTCCATGCGGATGAAATCGTCGGCGTAGCGCCGGGACAGCCATTCGCCCCATTCGTTGGAGTTGCCGTAGAAGTCGGCAATCAAGTCATAAACATTGTGCATCTGTCAAACCACTCTCATTCTTCGCCGAGGATCATGACCTCCGGCACCAGTTCCACGCCGTCCGTGCGGCGGATGACATCCTGGATATGGCGGATCAGGGCAAGGACGTCGGCAGCCGTCGCGCCGCCGGCATTGACGACGAAGCCCGCGTGTTTCGTGGAAACTTGCGCGCCGCCGATGCGGTACCCTTTCAGGCCGGCCTTTTCCACCATAGGCCCCACGAAATGACCCGCCGGCCGGCGGAAAGTGCTGCCTGCGCTGGGCATTTCCAAAGGCTGTTTGGACTGACGGCGCTGGCTGAAGTCGTTCATTTTGGCCTGGATGGCGGCCGGATTGCCGGGTTTCAGCTCCGTCGTGATATCCAGCACGATGGCGTGCCGTTCCTGCAGGACGGAGTGACGGTAACCCAGGTCCAGTTCCTCTTTCCCGACCGTGCGGACAGTGCCATCGTAATCGAGCAGACGGGCCGCCGTGACGACGTCCTTCATTTCCCCGTCATAGGCGCCGGCGTTCATGAACAGGGCGCCGCCGATGCTGCCGGGAATGCCGACAGCGAACTCCATCCCCGTCAGGCCCGCTTCCCCGGCCAGACGCGAAGCGGCAGCCAGGCTCAGGCCGCTGCTGAAGACCATGCGGGAGCCCTCCTGACGATGGTATTTCAGGACATTGCCAAGGACCAGCACGATGCCGCGGATCCCCTTGTCCCGTACCAGCACATTGGACCCGTTGCCCAATACGGTCAGGGGCGTCGCCGTCTCTGCGGCGAACCGCAGCACGGCCGCGATATCTTCTTCCCTGCCGGGCAGGACGAGGGCGTCGGCCGGGCCACCGATATGGAAGGACGTATGGGCGGACAAGGGTTCATCAGCGCGCACTTCCCCTGCTGACAGGTCCCGCAGGCGGGAGACCAGTTCTGCTTTATCCATCATCATTCTCGTTACCCCGGCTTTTAATCAGTGACTTCTTTGACGACATCCGTAATGGTTTTGGAGATGTCCTGGAACATGAGCTGGAAACGCTGGAAGGCGTTCAAGTATTCCACGGCCAGCGGGTTCAGGCTCAGCGTGCGCATCATACGGTCGAATTCTTCCTGTTTTTCTGCCGGAACGTCTTTTTTCTGGTATTTCAGGATTTCCACTTCCTGGCCGAGCTGCATGAAACGGGACACGAGGTTCTTCGTGTCCGGTTCCGCTTCCAGCCTGGCCTTCGCTTCCTTCAGGACCTGGAATTCGCGGGTGCCCCGCATCTCTTTGGCTAAATTTGAAGCAATGTCGTATACGTTCATCATGCGTCTCCTATCTTCTTGTGGTCATACATGGTTATACATTATCACGCGTTCGGCATTTGTCAAGGCAGTTGGCTGTAAGGAATATTCAGATGGGCATACCCGGAGATATCCCCGTACACGAAATGCCACCATTCCTGTTCGCCTTGCCGGAAGCCGGCCGTAGTCATGGCCTCTTTCAGCAGATCGCGCAGCCGCCGGGCTTCCGTTGTGCTGCCGGGATAGTCCGGATACTGGCGGACGGACACCTCGTCGAAGTCGCTGGGCATTGCCAAGGACGTGCCGGTGGACAGATCGTACAGGCCGACATCCACCGTCATGCCGGTATTGCGGTCCTCGCCCTTGTCCGGCAGGGGGAGCATGCCCTTCCGGTTGCCGGGCAGCAGGTCCGACGCGAACTTCGAAAGGTACCAGGGGCGGTAGGCTTCGTAGACGACAAGCCCGTATCCCCGTGCCGCCAAGGCCTTGGCAGCCTTCTGCAGTCCTTCCGCCACCTGGGCCGAAGCATAGGCCTTTTGGGCCGTGTCGTGGAGCGGACGGCCGAAGATGTTGTCGGCCGCAGCATAGCGCAGGTCCAATTTTACGGAAGGCACAGCCTGCTGCAGATTGACCAGGGACGCCGCCGTCCCCTGTTTCAGTTTTTCCGGCTCCGCCGCACCGGCGGCCGCCGTCTTCAAGGCATCATAGTCGCCGGAGAGGGTGACCCGGAAGACATGGCCGTCCTGGCCGGGGAAAAAGAGCCGGTTGAAACTCTTGCCACCGACGCGGCACAGGGCCCCGTAACCGTTGGCATCCCGGTCGAATTTGACTGGCGCCTCCGTACTCAGCAGCGGTCCTTCTTCCGTCAGGGTGTACGAATCGAAATGGACCTTGGCCAGCGGAAAGATGTTGCCACCGCTGAAGTCGCGGTCCGTATCGCTGAAACGGTAGACCATTTCCAGCCTGCCCTTGTTTTCCCGGATAAGGAAGGCCGTCCCCGTGCCATAATACATTCCGAGGAGGTAGCCTACGTCCTTCGGGACGGGAGCCTTTTTCGCAGCCAGGACGGGAGACGCCCCCAGGGTGGTCAGAAGCACAGCTGCCAGGAGCGGGGCCAGGACTTTTCTGGAACCGGCCAGAACGTGCCGGAACAAGATATGGCGATGCATCAGGATTGCCTCCTTCATTTGTCCGCATCCGCAAAGGGCGGGACGGAAATACGCAGCCGCACGTCTGCCAGGGAATTGAGGATTTTCCGCACTTCCTCGCTGCGGGCCGAATCCATGTCGGCGTAGACGATTTCCTCTCCATGGCCTGCCTCCGCGATGATGCAGCCGTTCGGGTCGACCAGGCGGGAATGGCCGTAGAACACATCCTGTTTGAAGGTGCCCACGGCATTGACGGCGGCCAGGAAGAGATGGTTTTCAATAGCGCGCGCCCGGCACAATACATCCCAGGCGTAACCGCGCCGGTCCGGCCACTGGGCCGGTACCAGGATGAGCTGGGCATTCCGGAGGGCCAGGTAGCGGTACAGCTCGGGGAAGCGCATGTCGTAACAGAGGGTCGAGGCGCATTGGACGCCGTTCAATCCATAAACTTCGAACCGGTCGCCGGAGGCGAAGAAATCCTCTTCGTGGAACATACCGAACAGGTGGGCCTTGCCATAGCGGCTGAGGACCTTCCCTTCAGCATTGATGGCGAGGGCCGTGTTGTAGATCCGGCCGTCCTCCCAGCGCATGGGGAAGGAACCGGGCACCAGGGCACAGTGATGCCGGGCCGCCATATCCTGCAGACGGCGGATCAGCTCGTCACCCGGCGTTTCGGCCTGTTCCTGGAGGTGTCCCAGGGAATAGCCGGTCGTCCAGATTTCCGGCAGGATGGCCAGGTCGCAGTGTCCGGCAGCCTCCTCCAGCATTTCCAGCCCGTGCGCCGTATTTTCAGCATGCTGCTTTTCCTTGATTTCCATTTGAACCAGTGCAATCTTCATCAGTCGGTCTGCCTTTCTACCGTAATGGTTTGTTTTTTCTTTTACTGCTCCCCCGGCCAGCGGCCGGCATCTGCGAGGCGGTTGATGACCACGCCTTCCAAGCGCCGCATGCAACGTGTGAACACGAATTCGCGGCTGCCGAGGGACGGGACCAGGGCGGCCGGGAGTCCGACCAGGTGTGCTCCCAGCACGTCCGTGAACAGCTGGTCGCCGACGACGAGGAGGGACAAGCCTGCGGGCAGCAGCGCCCTGGCCTTGCGGAACGCCCGGTTCAGGGGTTTGCAGGCCCAGTCCACGACGGGTATGCCCGTAAGGCGGCGCACTTCCTCCACACGCCGTCCCCCGTTGTTGGACACAAGGACGACGGCGATGCCGCCGCTTTCCAGGATGCGGATCCACTCCAGATGTTCCGTCTCCGGTGTCAGACTGTCCCGGCGCAGGAAGGTGTTATCCAGGTCCAGGATGATCCCCCCGTACCGGTTTCGCCGGAGCCAGGCCGGCGTGAGGACGGTCAGGCTACTGAAGCGGTATTCGGGAACAAGCAGGTCAAGCATCTTCTCCTCCGTCCTTCCCTTCCGGAACGACCGCCTTGGACGGAAAGGTCACAATGAAGCGTGTGCCCTGCCCCACCTTGGAAAAGACTTCAATCGTACCGCGGTGACGCCGTACGATTTCCTTGGCGATGGCCAGTCCCAGGCCCGTACCTTTGACGGCACTGTTGTAATGGGACTTGTCCACTTTGTAGAAGCGGTCGAAAATATAGGGCTGGTCCGCTTCCGGGATACCAGGCCCGTTATCGACGACGGACATTTCGAATCCGCCGTCTTCCAGCATCTTCGTCTCATACCGCACGAAACTGCCTTCCGGGGAATACTTGATGGCGTTATCACCCAGAATCAGGGCGAGCTGCACCATCTGGTCCCCGTTGCCGTAAATCCTGCAGCCCTCCTGAAGCTGCAGGTCGATGGTGATGTGTTTCGGGCTGGCCTTCACGTTCAACTGTTCCGCCACAGACCGGATGATGTCCGCCATCGGCAGGGCTTCCACTTCGGCGGGGGTCAGCTTGTCCGACGCCTGCAGGCGGCTGATGTCGAGCAGGGCCCGCACCAGGCGTTCCAAGCGCTGCGTTTCCTTCGAAATCAGTTCGCAATAGCGTTTGTTGACATCTCCATCCGCACCGGGGTCGTTCAGGTTGTCCTGGATGATTTCGATATAGCCGCGGATGATGGTGATGGGGGTGCGCAGTTCATGGGATACGTTGGCCACAAAATCCCGGCGCGTCTTCTCCATCCGGGCCAGTTTGCCCAGATAGGAACTCAGTTCTTCGCTCAGATGGTTGATGGCCATGCCCAGTTCCGCCACTTCGTCGGCCCCGTTGACAGAAACCTTGACGGAATAGTTGCCGTTGGCGATGGCCACGGTGGCGTCCTTCATGGCGACCAGGGGCTGGACGATGAGCCTCGTCAGCCGCTGCACCATGAAGAGGCTGATAATCAGCGCGATAAGGCCGACAATGGCCGTAAAGATGTAGATGTTGCGCAAGATACCGCCAAAGCCACTCATCGGCTCGGCCAGAAGGATGGCTCCCTTATGGCCGGACCGGGATCCGTACGGAATACCTACCAGCATGACCTGCTGCTTGAAATAGGGGTGGTAGACCTGGGAGCGTACGGTACCGCCCTCATAAATATCGTCCAGGATCTTGTTGACGTGGTAGGACACGGTGCCGCTCTTGATTTCCTGCGCCAGGCGCGACGTGTATTCGAAGCGGGGAATCAGGTCCGCCTGGGCAGCCACGTCCGGTTTGGAGCTGTTGCTCTTGCCGTGTTCCTTGGCTGCGGCGTCCACATCGGCCCCGATGTTGGAGGCGGCCAGCAGGTTGTAGTTGTCGTCGAACAGCCAGATACGGGCCCCCACCAAGTGGTCGATGGCGATCAGGTAACGCATGAGCAGGTAATGGTTCGCGTCATTATCGATGAAATATTCAACTGTCTCCGCCATTTCGCGTCCCCGTACGGACAGCTCCTCTTCGCGGAGCTTGACGAAATAATCGGCAATCAAATAGGAAGTACCCGCCGAGACACCTACCACGACGATGACGATGATCGCCATGAAGCTGTACATGAGGCGAGTACTGAGGGATTTATTCACATTGCACCTCGGATTGCAGAATTCGGATTACAGCAGGAAGGAACCCGCGCCGCGGTTCCTGTCAGGCTTCGGCCTGTTCAGCCGGCTGCTTCAGTTCGAACTTGTAGCCGACGCCCCACACCGTGGCGATATCCCACGTGGAGTCCTTCGGCACGGCCAGTTTCTGACGGATGCGTTTGATGTGCGTGTCCACCGTGCGGGTGTCGCCGAAATAGGTGTACCCCCAGATGGATTCCAGAAGCTGGTTACGGGAATAGACCTTGCCCGGCGTGGCAGCCAGATACCACAGTAATTCGAATTCCTTCGTCGTGAAGGTCACGTTGCGGCCGAACGACGTGACTTCCATCTTTTCCTGGTCGATGAACAGCCCTGGAAATTCAATGGTCTTTTTGCCGGAAGCCAGCTGGAATCCGCCGGCGCGGCGCAGCACCGCCTTGACGCGGGCCACCACTTCGCGGGTGTTGAACGGCTTTGTGATATAGTCGTCAGCGCCCGTCTCCAATCCCAGGATGCGGTCGTCGTCATCGTCCTTCGCCGTCAGCATGATGATAGGGATATCATACTGCTTCCGGACCTGTTCGCAGACCTGCAGGCCGTCCATGACGGGCATCATGATGTCGAGCAGGATGATGTCCGGATGTTCGGCATCCACTTTGCCCAGGGCATCCTGGCCGTTTTCCGCTTCGATGACCTGGAACCCTTCTTTCTGAAAATAGACCCGCAGGATTTCACGGATCTGCGGCTCGTCATCTGCAATCAATACTTTGTAATTACCCATAATGTTATCCCACCTTTAGAGAAATCCATGTTGTACCATCTTAGTCGAAAATGCAGGAAACCTCCTCCGGGAGTTTGTTTTCTACATTTAATGCCTATTACCGTAAGCTTTTTTTATTATATCAGAAATCTGCCGGGAATTTAACAGTCTCCGCCTACTTTCACAAAAGGTTTACAACTTGCCCGGACATATAAAAACAGACAGGCCATCGGCCTGCCTGCTGTGCAGTTCACATTCAGTTGTCTGTCGGACGGAAACTCAGTATACACGGCCTGCGCCGATGTACTGGGCCCCCCAGTAGCCGCTGAAGACGCTCGACACCATGACGCCGTTGCTGGAGGACGCGTGGATGAACTGTCCGTTGCCCACATAGATGCCTACGTGGGAAGCACCGGGGGCATAAGTCGTGAAGAATACCAGGTCGCCAGGACGCAGGGACGAGGAGGAAATGCGCGTGGAAGCGTAATACTGGGCATCTGCCGTACGGGGAATGTAGATGCCGGACTGGGCGAACACGTAGCTCGTAAACCCGGAGCAATCAAAGCCGTAAGGGGACGTGCCGCCGAACACATACGGGACACCCCTCATGTTGTAGGCGCTCCGCAGGATCGAACGGGTCAACGCACTGTTGCCGGAACGGTTGACCGGCATATCGCGGTTCATGAGGCTGCGGTAAGTGGCTTCGCCAACGATGCCGTCGACTTCGAGGCCGCGGGCCGTCTGGAATTCCCGAACCGCTTCTTCCGTGGCCGGTCCGAAGACACCGTCCACCGAACCGATGTTGTAATTCATCGAAGCCAGCTGCTTCTGGATTTCAACTACTTCGGACCCCCGGTCACCAGCCGAGAAATCCGCAAACGTCATTGTCGCCGTAAAGCAGGATAACGCAACGGCCACAATCGTAGAAAACACCTTGCTCTTGGTTGACACTGTAACGCACGTCCTTTCCATGTTCCCGAGTGAAGACCCCTCAAAGGTCATTCATGTTTGTCTGATTACGTTCGTTTCATGTCGTGCCACAGAGTGTACAGCAACCACCGGACCCCTTTCGCCGCCGGCCGGAATACTCTCTCAAACAACACAACCAACGTTTTTACAAAACGTTTACATCGCTTATTATAGCACAAACCCCGCCCTGAAATGTGAAAAAAGTGCGAAGTTATTTAAATGTGTCGTTGCGACGTCTATATGACGTCATTTTGCGCATCCGTCAACCATGCGGTTTGCGCTGAATTGCGCGAGGATCCGGCACAACTCCCCAAGGAAATTTTAGCACCATGGAAATTCGCAAGTGATAAAATGGTCACCGCAAAAGCCTTCTCATCCCGACATGAAAAAGAAAAAGGCTGCCGTCACCGGCAGCCATATTTTCCAGTGTGAGTATTCAATAAGCCGAGTTCTGTACCGACAAGCGGTGGCAATCATTTATCTATACCAGGGATTACTCCCCGGTTACAGCGACACAACCCGGAAGGTTCAGCGGGCAACATCATCCCTTCCCTATTTGGTCTTACTCCGAGTGGGGTTTACCAAGCCAAGTAATTACTTACTTGCTGGTGCGCTCTTACCGCACCGTTCCACCCTTACCAGGCAAGCCTGGCGGTACACTTTTCTGTGGCACTATCCCTGAGATTTCTCTCGCCGGACGTTATCCGGCACTCTGCCCTTTGGAGCTCGGACTTTCCTCACCGTCCGCAAGGGACGCCGCGATTGCCTTTTATACTCACGGCCGTAGTATAACATATTGCGGTTAAATTGGCAAGTCGGCTTATTTTGCATTTTCGAAAAAAATGAGGACTTTTTATAGGAAAATTTAAAAAATTTTATAACACAATGTCAATTTCTGTCATTTGGAAGTATTATAATAGCACTATAAGTAATAACAGTTAGGGACAAAACATTTAGGGGAGGAAAAGGAATATGCCGAAAAGTGTAGCCATGGGGACAATTGCCAGCCGCATATCGTACCTCATCCGCAAAAAGAAGCTTACGTCGAGGGAATTCAGCGAAATCTGCCAGATTCCGGTTTCTTCATTATTTGCCTATACATCGGGCAAATCGGAACCGAAGGCATCCACCGTCATGCGGATTTCCAAAGCTTTCCTGATCGATTCCGCCTGGCTCATGGGGGAAGGCGAGCTGGAGGACATGTACGATGTGACCAGCAGCCTGCATATGAATGCACCGGTGGAAAAGGAGCTGCATCATTACCTGAGGGAACTGGACGATGATTCCCAGATGCTGATTCTGCGGATCACGAAAGCACTTGCCCTGCAGAAAGAGGAACGCTGAACCAGACTGAAAACCTGGATTTGAAAAGAGGGATGTGGTTTTTCCACATCCCTCTTTTCGCCTTCCCTTTCACCGTTTCAGGTAAACGCGAAGGTATTCCTTGTAATGTTGGAGTGAAGCCAGCAAGATATCGCTGGTCGTCGAATAAGGAAATTCATCGCTCAAGACCCGTGCATAAGGAAGCATCGCCTTGATTTCCTTGACATTCTTCTTCAGCTCCTCCAACTCTTCCGGGCCGGTCCGGACCTGATAGAACTTGTTCATGCTCTCGCCGTGGACCGGCTGCCTCTTTTTCTTTTCCATATCACATTATCCCCTTTCTCTGTAGACGCCCGGACCAGCACAAGGTTTTGCGGCCACCTTGCAGTTTTTTATCTATGCTTGGTCTGTACGCCCGTGGTGCAATGAAACTGCTGGAACTACTGTTGGAACTACTGAATCTGTCGGGCCTGCCAGAGGTCCCTTTTGCGCAGCTTTACACCGGCCGGTATGCCGCGGCAGGACTATTTCCGAAGAAACAGGTCCCGCTTGAGCATATAGTCAAAGCTCCAGCTGCCTTTCGCTTCCGCCGTATCAAACTGGTTCATGACTGCATCCACTTCGTCGGCGTAATGCACGATGAAGGCTTCCTTGGTGACACATTCCATAGGGGAACCTTTTTCCTTTTCGCCATGATGGGAAAGGATGATGTGCAACAGTTCCTGGATGGAGGCGGCAGGAATCTTCAGTTCCGCCGCAGCATCCCGAACCATCAGCGCGGAAATGGTGATATGTCCCAGTAGTTTGCCTTCCGTCATATACGGGAAGCCAAGCTCCGTACTGATTTCCTTGACCTTGCCGACATCGTGCAGCAGGGCGCCGCTGAGGACGAGGTCCATATCCACATTCCCAATGGTTTCGGCCATGGATGCTGCCAGTTCCGCAACATTCACCGTATGTTCCAAAAGACCGCCTAAATAGGCATGATGCATCTTCATGCCTGCAGGGGTCTTAAAAAACGTCTTGCAGAATCCGGGGTTGAAGACGGTTTCCAATATTTTCCGCAACGTCGGTGTATGGACGCTTTTACACAAAGCCTGGAATTTTTCTTCATAGGCCTGCCGGTCGAACCGGCCCTCCGGCATGAGCATAGACACATCGTCTTCCGGCTTCAACGGCTCGATGTGTTCAATCAGGACCTGCAGTCCGTTGCTCGAGTACTTGGAAACATCGACCTTCCCTGAAACAAAAAATGCCTGCGGTTTGGAATTATCCGAGTTCCGGATGATTTCGACCGTATTCGCGTCAAACGTGATGTACGGCAGGGACCCGCTCTTGTCTTCTACATTCCCCCGGGCAAACAGGCTTTCGCTCGGCGCTTTCGATTTGCCTGTCTTGATGGTCTTCAAAATCATCGGCTGGAATACGTTTTCTCCAGCAACCAGTTCACTGATCATGAGGTTATCACTCCCGGAAATTTCCAATAAATTTATGGCCCTTAACTCTTATATCATAACACAGAATCGTGATATATGTATGTTAATTTGGTCATTTCTTCATGATATCCACGGATTTTCCTGAATAACGGAACCAATCCGTTTCCGCGCATTCGGGAAACGGATTGGGTGTCATAACTTTTTTGTTATAAATGGCAGTAGCGAAGCTGTTCAGAGGACTGTCAGCACCGGTTTTTCCCTGGCCACCAGTACCCGTACGGCATAGCCTTCCTTACTCAAGCGCAGGGCCAGCCGGTCAGCAAAATGATTGACGACGATGAGTTCCGTCCCCTGATGGGTACCGTCAATGACGTTGATGCCCCGTCCCTGCGCATCCTGTGCATCGTGGTACTTCACATCGCCCGTGACATAGGTGTCGGCGCCGGAACGCACTGCTTCTTGCAGGAAATCCATGCCGGAGCCGCTGCAGACGGCGACTTTACGGACCGGTTTACCCGCCGATACGACCGTGACGTGTGCCAGACCGAGCTTCTGCTTCACTGCTTCTGCGAACGCACCGAGTTCCATCGGCTGCGGCAGATATCCCACGCGCCCCAGGCCGGCAAGCCGCCCTTCCTGAATGGCGCAGAGGGTTTCCCGGTTATCCAGGCACAGCAGTTCCGCCAATACATCGTTTACACCGCCTACGGCGCTGTCCAGGTTCGTATGGGCGCTGAAGACCGCAATGCCCTTTTCAACCGCTTCCAGCAGCAGGGCCGTGCGCCAGTCCTCATCGGTCAGGCGCCGGATGCTTTGGAAGATGGCGGGATGATGCGTCACAATCAGGTTGGCATGCAGTTCCTCTGCCTGTGCCAGCACATCAGCCGAAAAATCCAGGGCACACAGGACGACCCGGACAGGCATGCCCAGATGGCCTGCCATAAGGCCTACGTTGTCCCACTCTTCCGCAAGGGAAGGCGGCGCTATCTCGTTCAGGATTTTAATGACATTCTTCACGGACGCTGTCATGTTGTAACAACTCCTCCAATTGTGTATGGATTGACTGCCAGGAATGGTACTTTTCCCCCGCTGCCGCTTCCCTGCTGTGTTCCATTTGCCGGAGCAGTGCCCCGTAACGGCGTTCCAGTTCCACCAGCCAGGCGCGGCGTAAAGCGGACGCTTTACGCAGGATCACGGGGCCGGCCACCTTTTCCAGGTCCGTCAGGGGTCCCTGTCGGCCCCATGCAACGACTAAAATCACATAGAGCCGCTCCCGTTCTCTGCAAAGGACCTCGTCGCGGATGCAGTACCCGTGTCCGGCAAGCCACTCACGCAGCACTGCCTGGCCGTTCATGGGCTGTAATATGAACGTGTGGACGCCTGCGGCGACGGCGGGATTCTCTTCCAGAATCATGCGGATGGTGCTTCCTCCCATGCCGGCAATGACGACCGCTTCCGCTTCGCCGGGCTGCAGGCCGGACAGCCCCGGGGCCTGCCGCACTTCGATGCGCTCCCCCATTCCGTAACGGGACACCGTTTCCCGGGCTGCGGTACAGGGACCTTCGGCAATGTCGGATGCAACCACTCTGGCACAACGCCCGGACTGAATCAGCAGGACCGGAACATACCCGTGGTCCGTGCCGATATCGGCAGCCGTCTTACAGGCGGGAACCAGAGATGCCACCGTTTCCAATCTCACTCCTGCATTCATACAAATATCCCCTGATAACTTGAATTTTGTTATCTACATTATAACAAAAAGAGTTGCCAGGGGAAAGGTGCAAAGCGTTTTCCTTTTTGTTGTGCCCTCATAAGCTCCCGGCCGTGGGTTGTCGGGACGGATTCTGCAGGCCGCCACTTTGATACAGTTCGCTGGCACCCTGGTACCACGCGATGGCCCGTTCTTCCAGGGCGGAATCCGGCGGGAGTTTTTCGTAACGGCTCTTCTGCCAGTCCGCTATGCGGAAGACGGAGGACTGTTTGCCGGGTTTCAGCATGACAAGCCGGTCCCCTTCCACATACCCCAGCGTCTGGTAGGTGCTGATGAAGGCACGTTCCTGCCCGGCAGGCACGGTGGCGATATCGCGCCCCATGAACCGCGACGTGTAGGAGATGCCCAGCATGCCCAGCAGGGTCGGCGCCAGGTCCATCTGGCTGATCAGCCGGTCGTTCACACCGGGGGCAATCAGCGCAGGGGCATAGACGAGACACGGAATATGGTACTTGTTCACGGGCAGGGCCGTTTTTCCGGCTGCCGAAGCCTGATGGTCCGCCACGATGACGAAGACCGTATTGTTGAACCACGGCCGGCGTTCCGCCTTTTTCAGGAAATCATGGATGGCCCAGTCCGTATAACGGACACCGCCTTCCCGGCCTCCCTGCTTTGCCTGGATCCTGTCCTCAGGAAAAATGAAAGGACGGTGGTTGCTGGTCGTCATGACCATCTCGAAAGCCGGCTCTCCTTTGGCTGCATGGTCATCCATGGCCTTCAGGACCTGCTGGAACAGGGTTTCGTCTGCCACGCCCCAGACGGATTCACAGAAAATTTCCTCCTTGGGAATGGAAAGGCGGTCCAGGACGCGGTAGCCGTTGCTGTCATAGAAGGCATTCATGTTGTCGAAATAGCCATATCCTCCGTAGAGGAAATCACTGGTGTACCCGGCTTCCTTCATGGCCCCGCCGAGCGTAGCGAGACCTTCGTAAGCAGGCCGGCGCAAGATGGACTGGCCGGGCGTCGGGGGCACGGCCAGGGATAAAGCCTCCAGTCCCCGGACCGTACGGGTACCGGTGGCATACATGCGGGAGAACATGTAGCATTGTCCGGCCAGTTCGTCAAGGTGCGGCGTCCAGTCGACGCTTCCCTTGTAGACACCCATATAATCCGTACTGAGACTTTCCACCGTAATCATGACGACGTTCGGTTTCTGCCGTGTCAGGGCGTTTTGATTGACGACCCGGCGCGTGATGTCGATCCCCTTCGTCCCCTTCCCGTCCAGAAACGTGACATTCGGGGCGGCCAGGGCCTGTTTCAGATCCTGTTTCACCGTATCCCCGTCTTCCTGTCTGTAAAACCGCGGATAACTGATTTCATTATGAAAATAGGCGTATACGAACCCGTAGGGCCCGTTGCCCGCCAGTTCCACATTGCAGACGTTGTCGCTGACACGGTCCCGCCAAGCGTCGTCAGGCACTTTGACGGCCAGGACACACAGAACCAGGACGGCGCAGCACCCCGCCAGGGCGCCGGACCTGCCTTTGCCCTCGAAGTGCCGGGGATAACGGCGTCCCTGCAGCCAGGTCACCAGGGCTGCCGCCACGGCGATGGACGGCAGGATGACAGGCATATTGAACGATTCCCGGATTTGGCCGATCATTTCCTGCGTGTAGATCAGGTAATCGACGGCAATGAAATTGAAGTTGGTATGGAACTCCTGCCAATACAGGTACAGGGCCACCAGCGTAAAGACCAGGAAGGCATTCAGGACAAAGGTCACGCAAAGCAGTGCGCAGCGTCCCGCTTTCCGGTTCAGCCAGCGCGTCGGCAAAAGCCAGAGCAGTATGGCCAGCGGCAGCGTAAAAAAGACGCCGGACGACGCGTCGTAGACCAGCCCTGTCAGAAAGGTGCGCAGCAGGTCTCCGGCCGCCAGCGACACCATGTCCAGCGACGTCAGGAGATTGACGGCGCGCAGAAGGGACTGCGCCGCCATATACGTCAGAAAAAAGAGGGTGAGGCAGCGGATCCTGCCTTGCCGCATCTTGTCAAACCATTGCATAACCGGTTCTCCTTTGCCATGTGGAATCCGGAGACTGTACCGCCTCCGTTTCATCCCATCTTAGCAAGCAGGATTAAAGCCGGGACTACGGAAAATTAAACAAAGTTTAAACAGACATTAAAAAACCATAAAACATTTCCCGTAGATGTTTGCAGTGGAGTACAAAGATCCGTATAATTTTAGAAGGAGGGGACAAAAAATACTCCCGGCCGGGTACTTCCCGGAGCTTTCTGAAAAAGGTTTGATGGGGCCATCGGCCCTTTTCCGAGGTAGAGCTATGAACATCAAGACCCGCCTGATTCTGTCGCATATCCTGACCTTCTTCATTCCCATCGTCATGACCTTCTTCGTCTTCCTCCTGTGCGCCGGAGGCCTGGCCGTCTTCGCACACAGCGGGAACCATATTTATGCCGAGAACGTCAACCAGTTCCAACGTATCACCATGGTCCTCCACCACGTGGTGTTCCGCAACCTGCGCAACCATCCTGACGACAATCTGTCCGGCATGTGGCTCATGGGTCTGCTGGATCCGGACTACAACTGCATCATGGTCAGCCGGGAAGGACAGGCCGTCTACACATACGGGAATCTGTCCCTGGCAGAAGGGATGACACCGGAAATAAAGGAAACCATGGCGTCCCTGGAACAGGGTTCCAGCGGAGTACGCTACGCTTCGTCCCAAAAGCAGAACTACTTTATGGAAAAACAGGTTGTAAAAGGACGGGTATATTCGCTTCACTATTTTAACCGGATTGCACCACCTGCTTCGGACGAGGTCTTCGAACACGCCCTGCATATCACGGAACTCGTCTGCGCCCTTTCACTCCTGGCCTTCATCCTGCTCTCCAGCTGGTTCCTGTCCCGCTTTGTGCTGCATCACATCATCCCGCCCCTGAAAGAACTGCAGCACGCCTCGGAGCGCATCCAGGAAGGAGACCTGGGTGTACGCATCGGCCACGGCCGGCAGGATGAGTTCCGCCCCGTGGTCGACGCCTTCAACCTCATGGCCGTGAAACTGCAGGATTCCCTGAATGAGCGGGAGCGGCAGGAAGAAAACCGCAAAGAGCTGATCGCCAGCATCTCGCACGACATCCGTACACCTCTGACCGCCATCAAGGCCTATGTCGAAGGACTGAAGGACAACGTGGCCTCGACGCCAGAAAAGCGGAAACAATATCTGGACGTCATCGACCATAAGACGGAAGATTTGAACCGCATGGTGGAACAACTCTTCCTGCTCTCCAAAATCGACCTGGGGGAACGGGCCGTTCCCATGAAACTGCTGGACCTTGGACAAACACTGCGCACCATTGCCTCCGAAAACGACCTGCACTGGCAGCAGGCCGGCGCCGCCGTAAAGATGGCCGTGCCGGAAACACCCGTTTTCATCCGGGGCAGCACGATGCTGCTGGAACGGATTCTGCAGAACCTGGTTTCCAACAGTGCCAAATACAGGACATTGCCGGAAGCGGAGGTCCATTGCCATCTTGCCGTAGAAGACGGACGCGCGGTGCTGCACGTATGGGACAATGGGCCCGGGGTCCCGGAACAACTGCTGCACCGGCTGACGGATCCCTTCTTCCGGACGGATAAGGCCCGCTCGCACACAGCGGACGGAAGCGGCATCGGCCTGACTATTGTGGCCCGGTCCATGGCTGTCATGCAGGGAACGCTGCAAATTGAAAACGTGACGCCGAATGGGTTGTCCTTCACGATGACGTTCCCATTGGCTAAGGAGGAATGACGATGAAAGACATGATTCTGATTATTGAAGACGATAAAGACATTGCGGCCATTGAGAAGGATTATATGGAAATCAACGGATACGGCGCCGTCATCAAGGGAGACGGCACCGAAGGCATGGAAGCGGCCCTGACCGGTCATTACAGCCTCATCCTTCTCGATGTGATGCTGCCCGGCATGGACGGATTTGAAATCTGCCGCAAGATCCGGGACAAGATTGATACGCCGATCCTTATGGTGACGGCCCGCAATACGGACATCGACAAAATCCGGGGCCTGGGCCTCGGAGCAGACGACTACATTGAAAAACCCTTCTCCCCTGCCGTCCTGGCAGCCAAAGTGAAATCACAGCTTGCGCAATACAGACGGCTGCGCGGAACGAAGGAATTGCGGCGCATCTCCCTCGGCGGCCTCACCATTGAACCGGACACCCGCCGGGTCTTTGTCGGCGACCAGGAACTGTCCCTGCCGAACAAGGAATTCGAGCTGCTGGCATTCCTCATGGAAAACCCGGGCATCGTCTTCAGCCGGGAAACCTTGTATACCCGCATCTGGGGCATGGATTCCCTAGGCACGACGGACACGATTCCCGTCCATATCAACCGCCTGCGTGAAGCCGTGGAGGAAAACCCGTCCAAACCACGGCACCTGCTCACTGTCTGGGGCGTCGGCTATAAATTCCAGCCGTAAGCACCCCCTTCTTTGTGCGGTTTTCCGCATCCTTACACCAAAACGAAAACCGGCCTTCCGGCGCATCGGACCCCATCGGGCAGTCCGAACGGCGGAAGGCCGGTTTTTTCTTTTTAAAGATCCAGGTCAGCGGACACGCCGGCCGGAGAGTGGCTGGAGCGGCGCATTTTCCAGGTATCGGCCGGCAAGGTGCTGCATGGCCGGGACAATCTTCCCCGCCAGAATCGCGGCGCCGCAGGCCAGCAGGATGCCGCCCGCCACGTCACTGGGATAATGGACGCCCAGATAAAGGCGGGAAAACGACGCCATAACTGCCAGCACCAGAGCCGGTATACCAAAACGCCGTGGCAGGAAACGGTACAGCACCAGGGCGATGGCGAAGGCCGCTGCCGTATGGCCGGACGGGAAAGAGGACCCGCCTGCATGCACGACCGGAATCAGGTCGTAAAAGGCCTCGTACGGGCGGGGACGCAGAATCAGGTGTTTCAGGATTTCCTTGCCGGCCAGGGCCAGCAGAAGGACTGTGCCGGCATACAGGGCGGCCTGCCGGCCCTGCTTCCTGTTCCGCAGGATCAGCCAGGCGGCCAGGAAAGCGAACACCCAGAACACACCGTTGGTAACGACGTTCCAGAAGATATCGCCGCCAGGTGTACGCAGGTTCTCCTGTATCCATAACAGGACGGAATAATCCCCTTCCGTAAGTTCCGTTGCAAAATACATAGCCGCTGCATTCATTGCTGAAATCATGATGGTCACCGCTCCTTTGTTTGCTGCCTTTACAATAACAGGCAGGTTTAAGGAATGTGTAACCGGAATCTTGCGGCGGAATTAAGAAATTTTAAATAATGGTCAGTTGTAAAATGAACTTGAACAGTTAATCAAAAAATAAAAATCCATAGT
>OJNP01000541.1_pt1 | contig 25554 bp, 24 predicted proteins | sample 1597921 | NCBI WGS metagenome assembly OJNP01 (sample SAMN01915213, study PRJEB22387) | human gut metagenome | isolation source: stool | host: Homo sapiens | place: USA | reverse complement strand
CGAGACAGTAAAAACCATCTCGTTACTAAGGTCTAACTTTTTGGGGTCACATCAAAGGCCTCCTTTTTTTGTATCTGTTCCATTTGCGGACGGACGGGCCGGACATCTTACCAGCTCAGTTTGTCCGACAGGTAGACGGCGACGCCCGTCAGAAGGACGTTGGCCACAGTGCGGACGATGTCCAGGTAACGTTCCAGCATCAGGAGCAGGGCCAGGCCCCCCGTCACGCCGAGGGGGACGAAGGACAGGTGGAAAAGCACCGGCGACAGGACCAGCAGCACCAGCCCCGCCGAGGGCATGGGCAGGTCCGCGCGGCCGGCGAGGATGCTGAAGCAGAACACGAGGACGGCAAGGACCGCGCGGACGCCGGCGGAAAAATACGGCAGCAGCAGGGTGCAGGCAAAGGCGATATAGAAGGTCGTCGCGGCGGAACTCCACAGCAGGCCGGCCCGGGTCCGGACGAGGGCCTCTTCGTCGCGCACGCCCAGACGGCGCAGGTTATGGGCAATCTCCCGGCCGCAGCGGCCGCGGGAACAGCAGGCGGCTGCCTGCAGCAGGACCCGTTGGAAGGCCCCGGCGAAATGGCCCGGGCAGTCCCGGCCGCACCGGCGCAGCAAGTACCAGCCTGTGCCGAAGGCGCCCAGCAGAGGCACCAGCACCAGGGGCAGGATCGTCCTGGCGAAGGTCAGGCCGCCGTGAAAGCGGAAGGAAACCGGTCCCCGCAGGGTATCGGGACCCCACAGCAGCGTGCCGAAGAGCCAGGCGGCGGCAAAGGCCGCCAGGGGCAGGAGCCAGGGGACCAGGCGTTCCGTCACATTCTGCATGACGCGGCAGAGGCTGAGGCCGAAGGCGCGGACGGGGGCGCCCTCCCCTTTCGTCAGGACCGCCGACGAGCCGGCGAGGTACAGCACGAGGCCCAAAACCAGCAGGCCCAGCACGGGCCAGGACATGAAATTGAAGACGGTTTCGTAAGAAAAGGGGGAAGCGGCGCGGTGCAGCAGGAATTTCCGCGCCGGCGACAGGTGCAGGAGCGAACCCAGCAGGACGCCCAGGAAGGCGGCGGCACAGGCCGAGCCATCCAGGAAACGGAGCATTTTGGCAGGGACGCGTCCGTCCTGGCGCACCTGCCGGCGCCGCGCCCCTGCGGAAAACAGGGCTGCCGCGATTGTCGGGAACACCACCAGCAGGGACAGGATCATGGCGCCCCGCAGGACGCTCTCCAGCCCGAAGCGGTACCCGGTGCCCGAAAAGGCGCTGAATATCAGCCCCAGCACCAGGGCGGGCAGCACGGTGACCGCCGGATTCAGGTCCAGGGTCAGGGTACCCAGGCCATGTCGTTCAAGTCTCACGGTACGCGCCTCCCTTCAGGTTCCCTTAACGCCAGCGTTATGCCTTCCAAGCCTTCTTCCGCTGTTCCGTCAGGTACTCATTGACGATCTTGACGGCGCAGTAGTCGCCGCACATGGAGCAGGCTTCTTCCTCTTCCTTGTTCTTCGACTTGCGGAATTCCTTCGCCTTGTCCGGGTCGATGGCCAGGTCGAGCTGGGCTTTCCAGTCGAGGGCTTTGCGGGCGCGGGCCATCTTGACATCCCACTCCCAGGCCTGCTTGTTGCCTTTGGCCAGGTCGGCCGCGTGGGCCGCGATACGGGCGGCGATGACGCCTTCCCTGACATCGTCCAGGTCAGGCAGCCCCAAGTGTTCCGCCGGCGTCACATAACACAGGAAGTCGGCGCCGCTGACGGCCGCCAGGGTGCCGCCGATGGCGCTCGTGATATGGTCGTAGCCGGGCGCCACATCGGTGACGAGGGGTCCCAGCACGTAGAACGGCGCACCGTGGCAAAGACTCTTCTGGAGCTTCATGTTCGTCTCAATCTGGTTGAAGGGCACGTGGCCGGGCCCTTCGCACATGACCTGCACACCGCGGTCCCAGGCGCGCTGCGTCAGCTCGCCGATGTTGATCAATTCCTGGATCTGGGCGCGGTCCGTCGCGTCGGCCAGACAGCCCGGGCGCAGGCCGTCGCCCAGGGAGATGGTGACATCGTATTTTTCGCAAATGTCCAGGATGTCATCGAAATATTCATAGAAAGGATTTTCCTTTTCGTTGTGGAGCATCCAGCCCGTGATGAAGCTGCCGCCGCGGCTGACGACATCCATGACGCGGCCTTCCCCGGTCAGCTGTTTCAGGACCATCTTGTTGATGCCGCAATGGATGGTCAGGAAATCGGCCCCGTCTTCCGCCTGGCGCTGCACGGCGTCGAGCATGTCTTCGCGGGTCATTTCAACGACGGCGCCCCGTTTCTTTATGGTTTCCACGGCAGCCTGGTAAACGGGCACGGTGCCGACCATGACGGTGGAAGCGTTGAGGATGGCCCGGCGGGAGGCGTCGATGTTGTCCCCTGTGGACAGGTCCATGACGGAATCCGCCCCGGCCTCGATGGCGGTCTTCAATTTAATCAGTTCCGGCGCCGGATCGGGAAAGGCGCTCGACGTACCCAGGTTGGCATTGACCTTGACCTTCAGGCCCAGGCCCACGCCGCGGGGCTGCAGCGTCTTGTGGTTGCGATTGCAGGGAATGGCGATCACCCCCTGGGCCACGCGTCCGCGGATCGTTTCCGCGTCCAGGCCTTCGTATGCGGCAACGGCCTTCATGGCCGGCGTAATGGTTCCTTTGCGTGCCAACTGCATCTGTGTGGTCATCTTGACTCCTTCTTTCTTTGTCCTGTACCTTTTCGGGATCCGGGTTTTCCGAATCGTATTCTTCCTTATTTTATCATACTTTGGGCAACGCTGTTGCGGATCTTGCCCAACTCCTGATTTATTTGTATTGTTTCTTGAAACAGGGCATAAAAATGGTGCGGGTGACAGGATTTGAACCTGCATGGATAAACCGCCAGATCCTAAGTCTGGTGCGTCTGCCAGTTCCGCCACACCCGCACGGAAAAGGAACCCCGGAAAGGGTTCCCATCGTATCCATTATACGGGATTTGCCCGGGAGCGTCAAATCGTGCCGCCGGGAAAAAGGCATTAAAAAAACCGGGGAATCCTGCGATCCTCCGGTTATGGACAAAATGGTGATCCATCCCAGACTCGAACTGGGGACACCCTGATTAAAAGTCAGGTGCTCTGCCAACTGAGCTAATGGACCATGTATAAACTGGCTGGGGTGGCAGGGCTCGAACCTACGCATACAGGAGTCAAAGTCCTGTGCCTTACCAACTTGGCTACACCCCAAATTGTCGATAAGAATGGGGTGGGTGACAGGATTTGAACCTGCGCGTAACGGAGCCACAATCCGCCGTGTTAACCGCTTCACCACACCCACCATGTCAAGCACTGCTTAAGACGAAACTCATTATAACATAGCGTTCAGGCTCTGTCAAATGATTTTAAGGCTGCGCTGCCGACAGGCCTGCGGCGCCCTCCGGCCTTCATTTACCGAAATATTTTTTGGCCCAGGCCTGCGCCGTCGGCGTCGTGGCCATGCCGCCTTCGGCCGTTTCGCGCAGACCGTGCGGCAGGGAGCGGCCGACCCGCTCCATAGCGTCGATGGCCTCGTCGGCCGGGATGAAGCTCGTAATGCCGAGCAGGGCCATCTGCGCCGCCAGCAGAGCCTGGACGGTGCAGCCGGCATTGCGTTTGATGCAGGGCACTTCGACGAGGCCCGCTACGGGATCGCAGACAAGGCCCAGCACGTTCTTGAAGACGATGGAGACGGCCGTATCGATCTGTCTGCCGTCTCCCCCCAGCAGGTACACGGCCGCGCCGGCCGCCATGGCGGCACCGCTGCCGCATTCGGCCTGGCAGCCGCCCGTCGCCCCGGCCAGTGTCGCCCGGTCAGCAATGACTTCGCCGATGACGCCGGCCACCATCAGGCCTTCCGCCAAAGCCGCCCGGCCCAGGTTATAATGCTTCTTCAGTGCCAGGAGCACGCCGGGCACGATACCGCTGGCACCCGCCGTGGGGGCCGCCACGATACGGCCCATGGCGGCATTGCATTCGGCCACCGCCGTGGCGTACAGTACGGCATCGCTGGCCAGGGGTCCCAGGAGCGCCAGGGATTCCGCCTTTTCCGCATCGGCAAAGGCTTCGGCCATCTTTTTGGCGCTGCCGCCGGTCAGCCCGCTGTTGGAGCGGACGCCCGTCAGGCCGTACCGGGCCGATTCCTCCATAATGTCCAGCAGGGACGACAGGCGCGCCAGGACGGCGGCCTTGTCCATTTCCAGCTGGGCCGCCTCGTGGTTCAGCAGGCAGTCGAACAGCCCTGTACGCTGTTTTTCCGCTTCCCGGACGAATTCCGCCCAGGATAATTTATCCAGTCTCATGGCATTCCTCCTCCCCCGTTTCAGGCCACACGGTTCACGAAACGGACCGTCCGGACGGGGTCCAGGCGCTCCAGCTGATGCACCACGTCGGGCGCCACGGTTTCATCACACTCGAGGACCATGGTCGCCAGGCCGCCCTTATTATTGCGGAAGACGCGCATGGAGGCAATGTTCACCTGGTGCATGGCCAGGATGCTGCTGACCAGGGCGATGACGCCGGGCTGGTCGCGGTGGGGGATCAGCAGGACCGGCAGGACACCCGTCAGCTCCACCGCGAACCCGTCGATGGAGGTCACCTTGACCTGCCCGCCGCCGATAGAGGAGCCGATGACATCGCACGTGCCGCCATCCGCGCCGGTCAGGTGGAAGCTGGCCGTGTTGGGATGGACCATGTCGCCCAGGTCCCCCGGACGGAACGTGAAGCCATAGCCTTCCTTTCCGGCAATGGACAGGGCTTGGGGAATACGCACATCGTCCGGCGCCCAGCCCATGAGTCCCGCCGCCAGGGCGCGGTCCGTGCCGTGTCCCTTATAGGTGCGGGCAAACGACCCATGGAGCAGGATGTCCGCCTTCACGGGCTTCTGCCCCAGAATGGCCGCGGCCAGCAGTCCCAGCCGGCAGGCACCGGCCGTATGGGAACTCGAAGGCCCGATCATGACCGGGCCGATGATGTCGAATAAGTTCATGATTACCCCCTGTGAAAAACACTGTACACGGTTCATTATATCATGCCGGCAGGGACCGTTCCTGTTTTTCCGTCCTTTTTCCCTGTTTTACCGTAAAAAATCCCCTCTCGGCACAACGGTCCCCGAATTTGTCTTTCCCTGCCGGTTTTTCGGACAGGCAATGTCATTTTACGATATTTTTACGTTTTTCGACGTTTTTCGTGGCAAACTACTAGTATTTTTAAAAAGAATCAGCTATAATATATGCGTTATAAAGGGAGAGTGTTGCCCACGGAAAGGAGGGAGTCCCATGTACAAGATCCTGATGAGCGCCGGCACCGGCGTGGACGAATACGATATCGGGCAGCTGGAACGCGGCTGCTGGATTGACGTGGTGGCCCCCACCCCTGCGGAAATCGAGACGCTGGTCAAGGCGACGAAGATCCAGCGGGATTTCCTCACGGCTTCCCTGGACAGCGAAGAAAAATCCCGTACGGAAGTGGACGAGGACCAGCTCCTCGTCGTCATCGACATCCCTTTCCTGCGCAGCAACAAGGATTACGACACCATGCCCCTGGGCATCATCCTCACGCAGGACTACATCATGACGGTCTGTCTGGAAGCCAACGCCGTGACGGCCGCCTTCAACGCCGGCACGCACAAGACCTTCAGCACCTATAAGAAGACCCGTTTCCTGTTCCAGATCCTCTACAAGTCCGCTACCTTGTATTTGAAGTATATCCGCAACATCATCCGCCGGACGGACGATTTGGAACACCATCTGCGCCAGGCCATGGAAAACTCCAAGCTGTTCAGCATGCTGGACTTGCAGAAATCCCTGACCTACTTCACGACATCCCTGAAGAGCAACTACATGGTGACGGAAAAGCTGCTGCGCCTGCGGAGCGTTTCGTCGGCCCAGAAGCTCGTCAAAATGTACGAAGAGGACGAGGACCTGCTGGAAGATGTCATCATCGAATACAAGCAGGCCATTGAAATGGTGGAAATGTACGGCCACATCGTCAACAGCACCATGGAGATGTTCGCTTCCATCATCAGCAACAACCTGAACATCGTCATGCGGTTCCTGGCCAGCATCACGATCATCCTGGCCATCCCGACCCTGTTCTTCAGCCTCTGGGGCATGAACGTGCCCGTGCCGTTCGCCGAAAACGCCTTCGGCTTCTGGCTGGTCATCGCCATCGCCATCGCCTTCAGCGCCGTCGCCGCCTCGGCCCTGTGGAAGAAGCATATGTTCTGACAGCCGCAAAAAAACAGACTGCCGCCTTCCCCGTCCTGCCAATCAGCAGGCTGCCGGGAAAAGCGGCAGTTTTTTTGTACGGTCGTCCTTGTCGTTCCCGCCGTCATTTCACGATGATGACGGGGACATCGGACAGTTCCAGCACGGACTGGCTCACGCTGCGCCGCAGGAGCTGCTTGAAGAAGCTTTTGCCGCGGCAGCCGAGCACGACGGCATCGCAGTTGTTCACAGCCAGCGCCTCGAGGATGGCGGAAGGCACATCTTCATCCTGCATGAGGACGTAGTCGCAGACCACCTCGGGATGGGCGTCCAGCAGGACCCGGGCGGCATCGAGCACATCGTTGCCGATCTGCATGACCGTCGTTTCGTCGCCCGCATCGTTCTCCCGCTCCTTACCGGTCCGCAGGGGAGCGCTGTGGAACGGGGACCCGCCTTCGTTGTCCACCACGGTCACGACGCAAAGGCCGCCTCCGGACAGAGAAGCCAGGCCGGCGGCGTATTCCAGGGCGCGCCAGGAATATTCCGTCCCATCAATGGGAACCAGGATCTTCTTTAAGATTGCCATGATTGCACAGCCTTTACTTGAGCTTTGTTGCGAAAGTATGTTCCGGCACCGGCCTTACTTGACGATCAGGACCGGAATGGCGGCGTACTGGGCGATCTTGGAGCTGACGCTGCCCAGGAAGAATTCCGCAATGCCGGACAGGCCGCGGCTGCCGAGGACGATGGCGTCGGCGCCGTTTTCTTTGGCGGCTGCCAGGATCCGTTCGGACGGATGGCCGACTTCCATCTCGTAGCTGACCTTCCCGTCATGCTTTGCGGCTTTGACGCGCTCTTCCGCGCGGTGCAGCACTTCGTCGCCGACCTGCTTCAAATCGTTGTTGCTCTGGCTGATGATGTTATGGTCCAGCGGCACCGCCAGCAGGGCGGCGTTGTTGTAAGGCTGGATGACGGTCAGCACGATGACTTCCCCGCCAAACTTGTCCGACAGTACCAGGCCCTGGTCCAGGGCACGCCATGCACTTTCAGAACCATCGACAGGAACCAGGATCTTGTTAAACATACAGGCCATCTCCTTTCAAACTTTCCCGGCCGGCCCGTGCGTTTGCGGGCCAGGCTGTATCATACATCCACCGTATCGGATAAAGTCACTTGCAGGATGGACTCACTTCTGTCCTTCCGTTTCCTTACGGTATTCATGCTGCTGATGCCGTTTTTCGCGGGCTTCGCGGATGCGGCGCGACTTTTTGCTTTCCGCCCGTTTGAAGTCACCGGGATCCGGCGCATCGAAATAGGCGCCACTGTGGCCGAATCGGTAGTACAGGCAGTAGCCTGCAATCAGGAACAGCGGAACGGCCCCGACCAGATACCCCCAGCGGCCGGACAGGATGATGAGGAAGTCCATGGCCAGGACGCAGATGGGGATCAGGACGAAGTTGAAGATCCTGGCATTCGTTGTACCCCGGCCAAAGGCTTTGGACACCATCACCCACACGATGGTGCCGACGGCAAAGGATACGAATACCATGAACAACAAGTACAGAAATGCTTCCAACTTAAACAGTCCTCCAAATCAGTTCGTCATACGTCGAATTTCTTTTTTTCGTCCCCCAGGGGCTCGTCCTTCTTCGGGTCCTCCTTGAAGAGGTTGATGTTTTCCCTGGCGTACTTGACGCCGTCCTGGTAGACTTTCTTAAAGGCGCTCAGGTCCTTCGGTTTCCCCGCTTTGATCCATTCCATGACGACGCGGCCCAGGCCGTAGGTCATGCCGACGGCCAGCGGAATCTGCAGCGGCGCAAAGGGAATCAGGGTAGCCAGTTTGCCGCCCACGAAGACCGTGCCCATGGAACCGAGCAGGCTCACGGCGGCCTTTTCCGTGATGTCCTGTTCATATACCTTGCCGATCTTCATAATCATATAGACGTCGTTCGCCACGGTGGACAGGGTACCCAGACCGGGGATCACGACGATGGCGCCGGCGCGTGCTGCCGCCCATTTGCACAGGGACAGGGCCTCTTCTTCACGGACCCGGTCGTCAATGACGGTCACTTTCGTTTCTTCGTCCATGTCTTCTTCCTTCCTGGCCCCAGGGGCCTTGATCTGCTTTACTTATATGCCGTTCCTCAGGCGTCCTCCGGCTTGTCCAGCAGCCGGACTTCGTCCTCGCGGTGCATGCGCACGGCATTTTCCTTAATATAGTTGGTATAGAGCGCGTGCTTCATTTCGATGACGGCCAGGAAATGCAGGTCGCCGTGTGCTTCCAGGAACGGAAAGATCCGCGACAGCTTTTCATAGGTATCGACGATTTCCACAATGACCGGCAGGTTGTAGGAGCCGCTGAACACGATGCTGCGCACCGTGTCGTCGAGACCGCGGATTTCCGTGCCATAGCCCTCTTCCGCCCTGATCAGGGTGCCACCGGCGATATCCTGCTCCCGCGCTTCCTCCAGGATGCAGCGGTAAAACGGCTTGTCCCCGCATACGACATCCTCCGCGGTAAAAATTTTCAAAGACCAGAGTTTGACAAATTTCATACTACCACCTCGTGCGACAGACAGCCGGCGTACCGGCCGAAGGAACGGAGCCTTCCCTGTCTTCTCCGAAGAACACAGCCAAGGTTCCGCAGCGGGGCGGAAAGGTTGTCTGCCAAAGAGAAGGACATCTTATCCTAACCTTATTATATCATGGAAATGGGATCCTTAGTGAACGGGAGCGGAATTTTTTATGGCGGCGGATGCGGGGCCGCCGATTTCCGTCCTTCCCTCCTCCCGATATGGTATAATGGGTAGGAAAAACAGGAATCTGGATCAGTTTGGAGGTTTCAACATGTTATATCTGGCCTGGGATATCGACGGGACCCTGCTTTTGACGAACCGCGCCGGGTACGCGGCGCTCACCGATGCCATCCGCGACTACCTGCGCCTCAGGGAACCCTATCAGTTCAAGGGAACCCTGGCGGGCCGTACCGATTCGGGCATCATCAAGGAAATCATCACGGATGTGCGGGGACGCTGCACGAGCGGCTGGGCGGCCGGCCTGATGCTGACGTACGAAATGCGGCTCAAGCAGCGGCTGCGGGAACACAAGGGCCATTTGATGGCCAATGTGGAACCGACCCTGCGTCATTGTAAGGAACACCATCCGGAAATCGGCCTGACCCTCATGACAGGCAACACGACGGAAGGGGCCCGGGACAAAGTGACGGAATACGGCATCGCGCCGTACTTCGACTTCCGGCACGGCGGATACGGCGACCTGGCGGAAGACCGGGGCGACGTGGCCCGCATCCTGTACACGCGGCTCTACAATGACGGTCTCATCCAGAGCCCGGACGAAATCATCCTCATCGGGGACACGCCGCGCGACGTCCAGTGCGCCGCGGCCATCGGATCCCGCTGCATCATCGTCCTCGACGGCAGCGAATTCAGGCGGGAGGATTTCACAGGCGCAACGGCCCCGTGGCGCTTGCTGGACAAGCTGCCGGACGATCCGGAATCCTTCTGCCGTCTCGTGACGGAACCAGTTCCTGCGAAAGGAAAGTAAATCATGAAAACAACCAACTCCCTGTTACGGCGTACGGCAGCCCTGGCCCTGGCCGCCGTCCTGGCCCTGGGCAGCCAGGCCTTTGCCTACAACGGCGCCGCCCTGGACGCCGTCCTGGCCGGAGCGGACGCGCCGGACGCCGACCTGTCCGGCGCCGACCTGTCCGGTGCCGATCTGACGGGCCTTGACCTGAAACATGCCGACCTCAGCGGTGCCAGCCTGCTCGGCGCGCGGCTGGAAAAGGCCGACCTGACCGGTGCCGATCTGTCCGGGACGAACCTGAAACGGGCCGTCTTCGCCGAAGCCGTCCTGGACGGGGCGAAACTGGCCGGTGCCGACGGCCCCTATGCCTTTTTCGGAAAGGCTTCCTTAAACAAAGCCGACCTGTCCGGCGCCAACTTCTACCGCGCCGATTTCCGCGGTGCAAAGCTGCAGGGAGTCTGGGGACGCGGGGGCCGCTTCCAGGAGGCCTCCTTCGACCAGGCCGACCTGTCCGGAGGGACCTACTCGTTCGCCAACTTCTCCTATACCTGGATGTATCAGGCCGATTTGTCCGGCACCACCCTGGACAGCGTCAACCTGTACGCCACGGACGGCCGCCAGTTGAAGGCGCCCGGCGCGGATTTCACGAGCGCCACCCTGAGCAACGCGGACCTGACCGGTGCGGACCTGACCGGCGCCGTCATGCAGAACGCCGTCCTGACCCGCACCAACCTGAAGGGTGCCCGGCTGGAGGACGTGCAGTGGGGCACGGCCTTCCTGCGGGGAGCCCGGTTCTGAACGTGTATTGAAGACGGACAACCTTCTGCATCTTATCAGGTATGGCATTGGATTTGTTACACCTTGCCGAAACGGCAGGGTGTTTTTATTAACTGAAATTTTCTGTTTTTTTAATGGTGTAAATGTGGTAAAATAAAGACATCATTGAAGGAGAGCAAACTTCCGCGAGAGGAGAGAAGGAGGAGTATTTTGAGAATCAATAAAGAGAGAGTCTTAAACCAGTTCCAGGAACTGATCGGCATCCCCTGCCCGTCCACCCAGGAACGGCAGGTGGCCGACGTCCTGGTCAAGGAATTGCAGGAACTGGGCGGCACGGTCGTCGAAGACAAGGCTTCGGCAGAGAAACTGGGCGGCACGACGGGCAACCTGGTCGCGTCCTTCCCCGGCACCGTGAAAGATGGGCCGACCATCCTGCTGTCGGCCCATCTGGACTGCGTCAATCCCTGCACGGGCATCAAGGCGACCCTGAAGGACGGCGTGTTCCGTTCCGACGGCACCACGATCCTGGGCGGCGATGACAAGAGCGGCGTCGTCGCCATCATGGAAACCCTGCGCTGCCTGAAGGAGCAAAGCATTCCCCACGGCCCGCTGCAGGTCGTCTTCACGGTCTGCGAGGAACAGGGCGTCGCCGGTTCGCGCAACATGGACCCGGCCCTGCTGCACGCCGACTTCGGCTACTGCCTCGATTCGAGCGGCCACCCCGGCAAGATCATCTTCGCCGCGCCCGGCCAGAACAAGATCTTCGCGAAGGTCCACGGCAAGACGGCCCACGGCGGCCTCGCGCCGGAAAAGGGCATCAACGCCATCAAGAAGGCTGCGGAAATCCTGATGGACGTACCGACGGCCCGCATTGACGAGGAAACGACCTGCAACATCGGCATCATCCACGGCGGCACGGCCACCAACATCGTGCCCGACCTGGTGGAGATCGCCATGGACTGCCGCAGCCGCAACCTGCAGAAACTCGAGGCCCTGACGGAACGCATCGTCAACGCCTACAAGGAAGGCGGCAGAAAGGCCGGCGTCCAGGTCGACGTGGAAGTACGTCCTTCCTATAAACCGTACGAACTGCCGAAAGACAGCAAGTGCATCATGCTGGCGGCCAAAGCGGCCGAAGAGCTGGGCCTGGCGGTCGACATCGCGGCGACCGGCGGCGGCAGCGACAGCAGCCACTTCAATGCGTACGGCGTGCCCTGCACCGTCCTGGGTACGGGCATGACGAACGTCCACACCGTGGAAGAGGTTCTATTGGAAAAAGACCTGTACGACATCTGCGAGTGGACCCTGGCCATCGTGGCCGGCAACGTGGAATAAACGACAATCCAGCCTTCGGAGGAATAGCTTATGGCTTTGACAATTGCCCTGGTCGTAACCTTATGGGTAGGTTACCTCATCTATAAAAAGTACAAACCCCAACCGGTCCTGGTCGTCGGCGGGTTCATCCTCATGTACATCGCCGTCATCATGGGCTACGGGAAAATCGTGGCGCCCAAAGCAAGTACGGGGGCCCTCCTCTTCGATACGTTCCAGTTCATGTCCATGACCCTGTCGAGCCGCGCGGCGAAACTGGGCCTGAACATCATGTGCGTCGGCGCCTTTGCCAAATACATGGACGCCATCGGCGCGTCCCGCGCCCTGGTCCGCATGACCATCAAACCGCTGCTGAAACTCAGATCGCCCTATCTGGTCCTGGCCCTGTCCTGGGTCCTGGGCCTCGTCATCGGTCTGTGCATCAACTCCGCTTCGGGCCTGGCCATGCTGCTCATGGTCACGGTCTTCCCCATCCTGGTCGGCCTGGGTGTCAGCCGTCTGGCCGCGACCGCGGCCGTCGCCTCGACCCTGTGCTTCGACTGGAGCCCCAGTGACACGGGCACCATCCTGTCGGCGGAAACGGCCGGCCTGGACCCCGTCATCTACTGGACGGATTACCAGGTCCCCATCGTCATCGTGGCATTCTTCGTCGTGTCCGCCCTGTTCTACTTCTCCCAGAAATACCTGGATAAGAAGGCCGGCCACGTGGTGAAACCTGTCGACGTGGACGCCCAGGAGGCCTCCGATGATCCGCGCGACCACGCGCCGGCCATCTACGCCCTGCTCCCCGTCGTCCCCCTGGCGCTGATCCTCTGCTTCAGCCCCCTGTGGATCACGTGGATCAAGGTCAACATCATCAATGCCATGATGATCGGCCTGGCCATCGGTATGATTGCGGAATACATCCGTTCCCGCAACCTGAAGGAAGTCTTCGCCGGCGTACAGGCGTTCTTTGACGGCATGGGCCTGCAGATGGCCAACGTCGTCACCCTGATCGTAGCCGGCCAGGTCTTCGCCCAGGGCCTCATGAGCATGGGCGTCATCGACACCCTGATCAAGAGCAGCCAGGCGGCAGGCTTCAGCCCCATGCTGATGATGATCGTCATGGTCGCCATCATCGCCGTGTCTTCCGTCGTCATGGGTTCCGGCAATGCCCCGTTCTTCGCCTTCGCCGCGCTCACCCCGGCAGTGGCACAGGCCAGCGGCATCGCACCGGTGCTCTTCCTGCTGCCCATGCATTTCGCGGCCTCCATCGCCCGTACGTGCTCCCCGATTACGGCCGTCATCGTCGTATCGAGCGGCATGGGCAACGTATCGCCCTTCGACCTGGTCAAGCGTACGTTCATCCCCATGTGCGGCGCCATGGCCGTCAACATCGCCATGACCTTCTTCTATTACTACCGCGGCTGACAGCCTGCGGCAGACAAAACACCTGCAAAAAAGGCGGTCCCGGGGGACCGCCTTTTTTGCAGCCTCCGTTCCAATTGTAAAATTTTTGTGATATAATGAGAAAAATTTGTGCCGGACCACGGGGTCCGCATACGTGATTCAATAGGAGGGGATTTCAGTGGAGGCAGTCGATGCTGTCATCAACACAATCAATGGGTTTCTATGGTCCAAATTCCTGATCGTCATCCTGTTAGGCCTGGGCCTGTATTTCACGTTCCGCACGGGCTTCGTGCAGATCCGCTGCCTGCGTGAGATGTGGCGCTGCCTGCTCGAAGGCGTCGGGGTCAAATCGGAGGGCAAGGAAATTTCATCCTTCCAGGCCTTCTGCATCAGCACGGCGTCCCGTGTCGGCGTCGGCAACATCGCCGGCGTGGCCATCGCCATCGTCCTCGGCGGGCCCGGTGCCATCTTCTGGATGTGGGTCGTCGCCATCATCGGCAGCGCCACGGGCTTCGTGGAAAGCACGCTGGCCCAGATCTACAAAGTTCCGAAAGGGGAAGGCGCCTTCCACGGCGGCCCCGCCTACTATATTGAAAACGTCCTGCATATGCCGAATCTGGCGAAACTGTTCTCCATCCTGCTGATGGCCACTTTCTCCCTGGTCTACAACTCCCTGCAGGCCAACACCATCACCCTGTCCCTGGAAGCCTCCCTCGGCTGGGACCGTGCCATCGTCGGCGCCGTCATCGCCATCCTGGTCGCCATCATCATCTGCGGCGGGGCCCAGGTCGTTGCCAAAGTCGCGGAAATGCTGGTACCCGTCATGGCCGGCATCTACCTGCTGATCACGGTCGTCGTCATCTTCATGAACCTGGACAAACTGCCGGCCGTCCTCGGCCTCATCGTTGCGAACGCCTTTGCACCGCAGGCCGCTGTAGCCGGCGGATTCGGCGCCTGCATCATGAACGGCATCAAGCGCGGCCTGTTCTCCAATGAAGCCGGCGAAGGTTCCGTCCCGAACGCCGCTGCCACCGCCAAAGTCAGCCATCCTGTCAAACAGGGCCTGACCCAGGCTTTCGGCGTCTATGTGGACACGCTGGTCATCTGCTCCGCTTCGGCCTTCCTGGTCCTGCTGTCCGGCGTCTATGAAATCGGCGGCAAGGTCACGGGGATCGCCCTGGTACAGAAATGCCTGTCCAGCGAAGTCGGCGGCTGGGCCGTCTACTTCATCGCCCTCATGATCACCCTCTTCGCCTTCAGCTCCCTCGTAGGCAACTACTACTACGGCGAAATCAACATCAACGTCATCTCCGAAAAGAAGGCCGCCCTGTATATCCTGCGTGCCTGCACCGTCGGCATGGTCATGTTCGGGTCCGTCGCCTCCCTGCCGCTGGTCTGGGACATGGCCGACCTGTTCATGGCCTTCCTGGCCACGACGAACCTCTACGCCATCGCCCGCCTCTTCCCGCGTGCCAAAATCGCCCTGTCGGACTATTTGAGGCAGCGCCGCGAAGGCAGGGACCCCGTCTTCGACCCCCGCATCATGCCCGACCTGGACGGCATCCGCGCCTGGGGCATCGATAACGAAAAATGATTTCCCGATGTAACAAAATGCCTGTCCCGGAAATGGCTCCGGGGCAGGCATTGTTTTTTGCTTGTTTTCAGATGTTGAAGAGGCACTGCAGCACATCGGCCGCGAAGGCCGCCTTTTCTTTTGCGTCCGCCGGCGGCAGGGACATCGTGCCCGGCGGGTCCGTCAGCAGCGACGGGTCCATGCCGAGATGGCGGGCACAGTGGAAGGCCCGCACGAGTTCGGACGGGTCCGCCAGGACCACGTAGCGGGCCGGCAGTTTCAGGTGCTGCCACGACAGGATGCTGCGGAACACGCTCCAGCCCTGGTCGTCGAGGACGAGCCGGCGGGCCGGCAGGCCCTGGTCCTCCAGGTACCGCGCCGCCAGGTCCGGGTCGGCGGGCCGGGGCCGGCGGTCCGATCCTTCGCGCGGCTTGACGGCAGGACGGCCGGACAGGACGAAGACCATGTCCGGATATGCCGCGGCCAGTTCCGTCACCAGGTGCAGGCGCTGTGCCAGCTCCCGGCCGGGCGCCGCGTCCTCCCGGACGCAGCGCACAAGGCAGTAGCGGCAGCCGGCCAGCCCTGAAAACGGCAGAATCCGTTTCTCCGCCTCGTTCCGCCTTTTTTCGTACAACTTGTCCCACAAAGGGGAAAACGCCTGATAGACGCCGCTCAGGAGCCCCATACGGTCACCTCGTTCCCTCAGGAGGCATCAGTCCTTGTCCTTGCCGTCCCAGTAATCGCTCCGGATGCCGACGACTGCGCCGGTGAAGCTTTCGCCGCCGGTCTGTCTGTAGTGTTCCGTCGCTTTGAGGACGTAGTGCGCGCCGATAAAGAGCAGCGGCACGTTGAAGTAGACAATGACGATGTTCGCCAGATCGGAGAAGGCCCACAGGTTGCCCAGGTCGTACCCGGCGATGTTGACGAGGATGCCGAAGGCGGCTACAACGAGGCCGGTGACACGGATCAGGTTGATGAAGCTGGCGTTCCGGCTGATGCGGTTGCCGGCGATTTCGGAATAGGAAATCATGCCCAGCAGGCAGGTATAGGCGAACAGGCAGAAGCACAGGGTCAGCAGGAAGAGCACCACGGCGTGGAAACCCGGCGCCGGCGTCATCTGCTGGACGCTCATGAGGAACTTCGGCAGTTTGCCGGCCTTGTCCCAGGCAGCGAAGTTTGTGGTCCAGACATGGGCCATGACGACGATGAAGCCCGTCATGGTGCAGATGATGTGTGTATCCAGGAAAACGCCCAGGGCGGCTACGATGCCCTGTTCGCAGGGATGCTTGGCATCGGCTGCGGCAGCAGCCATGGTGATGGTGCCCTGGCCGGCTTCATTACTCATGAGGCCGCGTTTCACGCCTTGTACCAGCGCGGTACCGAAGGCGCCGCCGAAGACGGCTTCCGGCGTGAAGGCGCCGGAGAAGACGGCACGGAAGAAGTACGGTACGCTGTCCACGTTGGCCAGGATCAGGACGATGACCGTGGCGCAATAGACGACGGCCATGACCGGAACCATGCGGTCCGTGACCTTCGTAACCTTTCTGATGCCGCCGAAGGCGATGACGCCCGTGCCGATGACCACGATGGCCGCCACAATCCAGTACAGGGCGGAAGTCGTCGCAATCTTGCCGCCCGTCAGGATTTCCGCCATAGCCCCCACCGAGGAGACGACGTTGAAGCCCTGGGCCGGCAGGCACATGAGGGCATAGAAGATGTAGACGCAGGAGAGGAGGACGCCCACCCAGACCCTGTTGCCCAGGAGGCGGCGGCCGTAGAACGGCAGGCCGCCGACGAACTCGTCATCCTTCTTTTCTTTGAAGAGCTGGGCCATGGTGGCTTCGGTGTAGGCCACGGCCATGCCGAAGAAGGCCGAAACCCACATCCAGAAGAGGGCGCCGGGGCCGCCGACGGAAATGGCGCCGGTGACACCCAGGATATTGCCGGGGCCGACGCGCATGGCCGAGGACAGGAAGAAGGCCGCCAGCGGGGAAATCCCCGTTTGGGCCGTGCGGCGGTGGACCATCATCCTGATGCCGCTCCGGAAGTGCGTCACCTGGATGAAGCCCAGGCGCAGGCTGAAGTAGATGCCGGCGCCGAAGAGGACGATGACGGCCAGGGAGAAATTCCCCAGGATGGGAATGGCCTTATAGAAGGCGAAATTCGTCGGAAAATCCCAGAAGAAATCCGACAAGGGTCCGACGAATGTCAAAATGCTGTTGACACTCTCAAACAACTCTTTCATGAACATACCCCTCTCTGCAGTCCTGCCGCAGCGGACAGGATTCCCCGTACGGGAACTGCATGTGATTCTTGTCCATTATAGTATATTTGGAAATAAATGTTAACATCCGGACCGCTGAAAACGGGAAAAATGCCCCAAATATAATGTATACACAACTTTTTTGTGAATTTTTGAACACAACGCGGCACCCGGCACGGGGCCGCAGGCATAAAAAAAGCCTTCCGCCTGCACGGAAGGCTGTTGTTTCATGGCAGCGCCAATGGGAATCGAACCCATGATTTCGCCTTGAGAGGGCGACGTCTTAGCCTCTTGACCATGGCGCCATCTGGAATTGTGTAACCATTATACTACATTTTCGCCGCCACGCAAACCGGTTGGGCAAAAAAAATGGCTCCGGGACTAGGGCTCGAACCCAGACAAGAAGATCCAGAATCTCCTGTGCTACCATTACACCATCCCGGAGTGACGTTACTCGTATATAGTAACGCCTCGAAGTGAATCTGTCAAGGGGTGGATTAAAAAAACTTTGCAACGGCCGGGGAAATTTGTGCTAAAATGAGGGTACATCCTTGTAAAACGTTTTGGAAAGAGGAATCTTATGCATCAATACCTGACCTTCATCGGCGATTTTCCCATCCGCATGTACGGCCTCATGCTCTGCCTGGCCATCTTCATGGCGACGGCGACGGCCTATTTCCTGGCCCGCCAGGACGGCCGCTGGCACCAGTACGTACTGGACCTGGGCATTTACGGTGGCTTTGCCGGACTCATCGGCGCCCGCCTGTGGGACGTGTTCTTCTTCGACTGGTCCTATTACCGGGACCACCTGCTGGAAATCCCCTTCGTCTGGCAGGGCGGCATGGCCGTCCAGGGCGGCATGCTCGCCGGCCTGGCCGCGGGCATCTGGTACTGCAGGCGCCACCACATCGACTGGATCGCCCTGGCCGACATCACCTGCCCGGCCATGATCCTGGGACAGGCCATCGGCCGCATGGCGAACCTGTTGAACGGGGACGCCTTCGGCGCCCCGACGGGCGGCAATTTCGGCATCCTCTACCCCGAAGGGACCCTGGCCCGCGCCACCTACGGCAGCCAGCCCCTGTGGCCCGCCGAAGTGTGGGAAGGGCAGATCGACGTGGTCCTTTTCGCCCTGCTGCTCCTGTTCCGCTCTTTCCGCCATGCCAAGGGGCAGACGCTCTGCCTGTACGGGTTCCTGTATTCCCTGGAACGCTTCTGCCTGGAATTTTTGCGCGGCGACTACGCGGAACCGTGGCTCTTCGGCCTCACGAGCGCCCAGTCCACGAGCCTTTTCTTCATGGCCGTCTGCGCCGCCTTCTTCCTCTATGCCGGCTGGTACGGCCGGCGGCATCCCGAAGCCGTCATGCAGCCCGGCGCCGCCGTCATCGTTTCCGAAGACGCCCCGGAAGCCTCCAGGCCTGCTGAAAATCAGGAAGATGTCCCGGCAGGCCAGGAAGCAAAACAACACCGCAAGCGGCGCCATTAAAACGAACAACCCCCGAAAACCCGCTGCCTCCCTCAAAGAGGCCGGGTTCCGGGGGTTTGTCTTTTCCGTACGGCAGGACTGTCACGGCTGCTGCACCTCCAGCCTTTCATCCAGGCTGCCGCTGCGGAACCCCTGCAGGTCCGCGGTCACATACTGGAAGCCCAGTTCCTTGAAGCGGTCGAGGATGCGCGACCGGGTCCGTTCCTGCGCCAGGAGCGTGATCTGGTGCGGGTCCACCTCGATACGGGCCAGGGCGCCATGGGCCCGGACGCGGATGAGGTCGAAACCCAGTTCGGACAGATAGGTTTCCGCCGCTTCGACGCGGGCCAGCTTTTCCGGCGTAATGGGTTCCCCGTAAGGAATGCGGCTGGCCAGGCAGGCGTACGATGGTTTGGAAGCCGTAAAGAGTCCGATTTCCCGGGACAGGGCGCGGATCTCCTCCTTGGTCAGTCCCGCTTCCTGCATGGGGCTGCGGATGCCCAGTTCCTCCAAGGCCCTGGCGCCCGGGCGGTACTCTTTCAGGTCGTCCATGTTGCCGCCGTCCACGACATGCGTAAACCCTTCCTGGTCCGCCACGGTCTGGATGGCGCGGAAGATGGCCTTTTTGCAATGATAGCAGCGGTCCGGCTGATTGGCTGCGAATTCGGGAATCTCCATCTGATCCACTTCCAGATAGCGATGGCGCACACCGAACAGGCTTGCCAGTTTGGCCGCGTCCCGTTTTTCCTTTTCCGCATAGCTGATGGAAGTCACCGTCACCGCCATGACCTTCATGGAATTCACGTGGGCCGCCTCGGCCAGCAGAAAGGCCGAATCGGCGCCGCCGCTCAGGGCGACGGCCACATTGCCCATTTCCCCGAGGATCTCCCGCAGTTTCAGTTCCTTCTGGTGCAGGGCATCGTATTTCAGTTTGCGTTTGGCTGTCACGCTTGGCATCGTGGCCATGGAAATCACCGTCCTTTACTTCAGGATGCTTTGGAGGAAACTCCGCAGGCGTTCGTTCTTCGGATGGCCGAAAACCTCTTCCGGCGTGCCCTGTTCCTGCACGACGCCGTCGCACATGAAGAGCACCCTCGTCGCCACTTCGCGGGCGAAGCCCATTTCATGAGTGACGACGACCATGGTCATGTGGTCTTCGGCCAGGTTGCGCATGGTCTTGAGCACCTCGCCCGTCAGTTCCGGGTCCAGGGACGACGTGGGTTCGTCGAAGAGCATGATGTCCGGTTTGTTGCACAGGGCGCGGGCAATGGCCACGCGCTGCTGCTGGCCGCCGGACAGGCGGCGCGGATACTGGTCCTGCTTGTCTTCCAGGCCGACCTTGCGCAGCAGGGCCAGGGCCTCCCGGCGCACGTCCCCGGCCGGCCGGTGCTGGACGCGCACGGGGGCCTCCATCAGGTTCTGGAGCACCGTCATATGGGGGAACAGGTTGAACTGCTGGAAGACCATGCCCATCTTGCAGGCGATGCGCGACGCATCGGGGCTGTATTGGACTTCGCCGTCAGGCGTCGTCTCCGCCAGGGTTTCCCCTTCGATGACGATGCGGCCGCCGTCGATGGTTTCCAATTTGTTCAGGCAGCGCAGCAGTGTGCTCTTGCCGCCGCCGGAAGGACCGATGATGGCCACCACCTCGCCTTCGCCGACTTCCAGGTCGATGCCCTTGAGCACTTCCAGGTCGTCGAAGCTCTTCTTGATGTTCTTCGCTACAATCTTTTTCATTTGCTTCCTCTGTCTCTCTGCATCTTATCGGTACGCGTCAATCCCATTTCGCGTAGTGTTTTTCCAATCTGTTGAACCCTGCCGTCAGGATGAGGGTCATGATCAGGTAGAACACGCCGGCCACCAGGAACGGCATGATGTTGAAATCGCGCTGGACCAGGTTGCGGGTCGTGCGCAGCAGGTCGTTCATGGCCAGGATGTAGATCAGCGACGTATCTTTGACAAGGGTGATGGTCTCATTGCTGATCGGCGGCAGGATGATCTTGATGACCTGCGGCAGGATGATGCGGCGCATGGTCTGGAGGTAGTTCATGCCGAGGGTCTTCGCGGCTTCGTACTGGCCCTTGGGGATGGCCTGGATGCCGGCGCGGAAGATTTCGCAGAAATAGGCGGCATAGTTCAGCACGAAGGCCAGGACCGCTGCGGGAAAGTCGTCGAGACGCATGCCGATGTACGGCAGGAAGGGCAGGCCGAAGTACACGAAGAGCAGCTGCAGCATCAGCGGGGTGCCGCGCAGCACGTACACGTAGGCCGCCACGATCTTGCGAAGCCAGCCGAACCCGGAGACGCGGGCGAAGGCCAGCACGATGCCCAGGGGAATGGACAGCACGATGGTGATGAAGAACAGGCGCAGGGTGTCCATGGTGCCTTGGAGCATCTGCGGGAGAATTGAAATAACGTAATCCATACAATAACCTCAAATCACGCCGAAAAGGCCGATGGTAAATGCCACCGGCCTTTTAAGCTGGAATTAATAGTGGATGATGTCGGAACCGAACCACTGCTGGGAGATCTTCTTGGCAGTGCCGTCCTTCTTCATCTCATCCAATGCCTTGTCGATGCGGTCCGCGAATTCCTTGTCGTTCTTGCGGAACCCGACGCCGACGACTTCCTTGCCCAAGCCTTCGTCCAGCAGTCTGTACTTGCCGGGGGCCTTCTGCATGTAGTAACGGGCCAGGATCTCATCGACCACGAGGGCGTCCAGACGGCCGGAATCGATGTCGAGGAAGGCGGCGGCGAAGTCAGGGTACTTTTTGTATTCCTTCAGGCCTTTGCGCAAGTCGGAGAACTTGCCGTCCAGCAGGTAGCTGCCGGTGGAGTCGTCCTGCACGCCGACGGCCTTGCCTTTCAGGTCCGCCAGGGTCTTGATGGCGGAAGCAGCCGGTACGGCCACGACCTGGGCATTGTTGATATAGGGTTTGGAGAAGTGGATGACTTTTTCCCGTTCCGGATTGATGGTGAAGCAGTTCCAGATGGCGTCGATGCGTTTGCCGTTCAGTTCGGCTTCCTTGGCGCTCCAGTCGATGGGCTTGAATTCAACTTCCATGCCGGCGCGTTTGCAGGCCTCGCGGGCCATGTCGATGTCGAAGCCGACAATTTTGTTGTCCTTGTCGCGGAAGCCCATGGGGGCGAAGTTGTCATCCAGGCCGATGACCATCTTCTTGGGGCCGCTGCTGCCGCAGCCGGCCAGGGCCAGGATCGTCAGTAAGGACAGTACGAGAACGAGTAACTTTTTCATGATTGCACCTCTCCAAGTCAGTTTCTGTTTGCGTCCGTCTCCCTTGCGGAAGTCCGGCCGCTTTCGTGAGCTTGCCCTTATTATACTTTATCATGCTAAACTTGTAAAGGTATAAACAGAAAAATCTTCATTTTTTTCTTCCGGCCTCCGCCCCGCAAAGACACCCGGCCGCCTCACCGGCTGGGCACCGTACGGCAGCGGCGGCGCACGGCGAAGAGGCGGCCCAGCAGCAGCACGGCCGAGGCAGCCAGTCCGAAGTCGAGGCTCTGCCAGTAGGACCCGGCCCCGTGGCCCAGGCCGTAATCCAAAAAGAGTCCCACGGGGGCACCGATGACCCAGTAGGCGACGACGGCAGAATAAAAGGGGAAACGGACCTCCTTGTACCCGCGCAGGATGCCCTGGATGGGGGCTGCCACGGCGTCGCCCATGACGAAGAGGCTGCCGTAGGCCATGAAGGTGGCGCAGAGGGCCCGCGCTTCCGGCTCGTCCAGATAGAGGGCCGCAATGCCGTCCCGGCCCAGATAGATGAGGCTCGGGATGAGGAGGGCGCAGGTGCCGTTGAAGGACAGGCCCACGTTGCCGTAGTGCTCCGCGCCGGACCAGCGCCGGGCCCCCGCCTCGATGCCGACGAGGATGGTCATGCTCAGGGACACGCTCAGGGGAATCATGTAGACGAGGCTCGTGAAGCTCATGGCTGCCTGGGACGCCGCAATGGTCTCCGTCCCGAATTTGGCGACGAGGAACGCGATGGCGCCGAAAATGCTCGTCTCCACAAAAATGGAAAGTCCGATGGGCACGCCGATGCGCAGGAATTCCGCCAGGAGCCCCGGGTCCGGCAGCAGCGGCCCTTCGAGGATGCGGATGTCCCGGTAGCGCCCGTCCTTCCGCAAAATCAGGCAGAAGAAGACGAAGACGAACCAGTTCGTCAGCCCCGTGGCGATGCCGGCGCCGACGCCGCCCAGGGCCGGCAGGCCCCCTTTGCCGTAAATCAGCACGTAGTTCAGGCACACGTTGACAGGCAGCGTCGTCAAGAAGGCCATCATCGTGAGGTGCGTGCCGCCCAGGGTGTCGATGAGGGACCGCAGCACGTTGTTGAGGAAGAACGGCACCAGGCCGATGCCGATGCCGGCCAGATACAGGACGGCCACGCGGGCCACTTCGGCCTCGACGCCCAGATGGTGCACGACGGGGGTCAGGAACAGCCAGCCGGCGGCATAGCAGAGCGCCGCCAGGGCCAGGGCCAGCCACAGGCCGTGGCGGATGACCCGGCCGATGCCGCCGCGCCGCCCGGCGCCCAGCAGCTGTGCCGTGATGGGCACGGCCGCCGTCAGGATGCCGTTCAGGGTCGTGAAGACGGGCATCCAGATATTGCCGCCGATGGACGTGCCCGCCAGCTGGGCCGTACCGGCGTGGCCGCTCATGACGGTGTCGCAGAAGTTCATGCCGATGATGGCCGTCTGCGTAATGAAGATGGGGACCATGACGCTGAAGAAGCGCCGGTACTTGGCGCGCACGTCCGTTCCGAAGAGTCTCTCTGTAAGGTTCATGGCAAAAATCCTAAATCCGTACGGGACGCCGGCGCGCGCAGGTCTCTGGGTTCCTCCAGGTCGCTCAGGTACGCCCACCGCTCCATCATGGCGTCCTCTTTGCGCTGCGCCTCTTCCAGTTGTTTCGTCAGGCCGGCCAGCGTCCCGAAGTCTCCGCCGGCCTGTTCAATCTGCAGGTTCAGCATCTTCAGGACGGCCTCCTGCTCCGCAATTTCCTGTTCCAGGGCGTCGCGCTCCACCTTTTCACTGAAGGTGATTTTCCGCGGGCTGTCCGCCGCCGCTGCGGGTTCCCGTTCCCCGCCCTGGTCAGCCCGGCCTGGAGCGGCCTCCCGGGAGGCGTCCCGGCGGGGCGCCCCGGTCCGGGCAGGCGCTTCGTCCGGTGCCTGCCACAGGAAGCGGCCGTGCAGGTCCGGCTCCGTGCCGCGCACCGCGGCCTCGTAATCGCTGTAGCCGCCGGGATACTGGGTCAGGTGCCCGTCCGCCCCGACGGCGAAGATCTTCCGGGCAAACCGGTCCAGGAAATACCGGTCGTGGGACACGGCGATGACGGCGCCGGGGAAACTGTCCAGATACTCTTCCAGGACGGACAGGGTCGGAATATCGAGGTCGTTCGTCGGTTCGTCCAGCAGCAGCACGTTCGGCGCCTCCATGAGGATGCGCAGCAGGAAGAGGCGCCGCTGCTCGCCGCCGCTGATGCTGCCTACCGGTACCCACTGCAGCTCCGGCGGGAACAGGAACCGTTCCAGCATCATGGCGGCGCTGATCCGCTCCCCGCCGGCCGTCACTACGTAGTCCCCGGCCTCACGGATATACTCCAGCACCCGCTGCTTCGGATCGGGAAATCCGCCCGTCTGGGAAAAATAGCCGATTCTGACGGTCCGGCCGCGTTTGATGGTGCCGCCGTCCGGGGCGCGCCGGCCGGCAATCATGTCCATGAGGGTCGTCTTTCCTGCCCCGTTGGGGCCCACGATGCCCACGCGGTCGTCGCGCAGCAGGATATAGCTGAAATCGCGGATGTAGTAATGGCCGCCGTACTGCGCGCTGACCCGGTCCAGTTCGATGACCGTCCGTCCCAGGCGCGACGCGGCGGAGGAAATTTCCAGCCCGCGGGTCACGGCCTTCTCCCTGGCCGCGGCCTCAATCTCCTGGAAGCGTTCCACGCGGTCCTTCTTCTTCGTGCGGCGCGCCTCCGCCCCGCGCCGGATCCAGGCCAGTTCGTGGCGGTAGATGTTCTGCAGCCTGCGGTACGCCGCCGACTCCTGCCGGTGCCGTTCGGCCCGCTTCTCCAGGAAGCCCGTGTAGTTCGCCTGGTACAGGTACGCGCGGCCGTTGTCCAGCTCCAGCGTGCGGTTCACGACGCGGTCGAAAAAGTAGCGGTCGTGGGTGACCAGGAGCAGGGCGCCCTTGCGTTTCGCCAGTTCGCCTTCCAGCCAGGCCACGGTGGCACTGTCCATGTGGTTCGTCGGCTCGTCGAGGATCAGCAGGTCCGACGGGCGCACCAGCACCCCTGCCAGGGCGACGCGTTTGCGCTGCCCGACGGACAGCTCCCCGACGGGCCGGTCCATATCCGTGATGCCCAGGCGCGTCAGCACCGCCCGGGCCTCGCTCTCCAGCTGCCAGGCGAAATTGCGGTCCATTTCCTGCTGCACGGCGAGCAGGCGCCGCTGGACACCCTGGTCCCCGGGACGGGCCGCCGTTTCCTGCAGGGCCTTCTTGTAGCGGCGCAGCAGCACCATCATAGGCGAATCGCCCTGGAAGATCTGCTCCATGACCGTCGCCTGCGGATCGTAGGACGGATACTGCGGCAGGTACTCGATGACGCACCGCCCGTTCGGCGTAATCTTCCCCGGCACGCCCGTCTCCTCGTCGCGCCCGCCGTCCAATCCGGCAATGTGGCGCAGCAGGGTGGATTTGCCCGTGCCGTTCACCCCGATGACCCCGATTTTGTCACCGGTACTGATATGGAAATGGACATCTTTGAACAGGGTACGCGCACCATAGCTGTGCGCAAGCCCCTCAATGGTAAGAAGCAGCATGTCTCTGACTCCGGAAATTCAGGTTTCGTCCGTGGCGATGCCGCGCGGCGCCGTCCGGACACGATATGTCTTATTATACTATATTGGCGGTAAATTGCAAGTTGAATTTGAACACTCATAATCAAGAAACACACTCAATAGCA
>OJNP01000535.1_pt1 | contig 25941 bp, 20 predicted proteins | sample 1597921 | NCBI WGS metagenome assembly OJNP01 (sample SAMN01915213, study PRJEB22387) | human gut metagenome | isolation source: stool | host: Homo sapiens | place: USA | reverse complement strand
TTGTAGAGCATGTCGAGCGCCAGCGCATCGTCGATATCGTTACCCATGTCGGTATCGAAAATCACCCGCAGGGGTGCAGCGGGCGTCTGCTGCGCCCGGACCACCGACGTACAGAGGGCGGCAAGCGCCGCCAGAATCAAAAGTTTCTTCATCGTTTCAGGTTATTCAGTTGCCTCCGGAGAGAATGATACATGCCAGACCGAGAATAAAGAAGAGGAACATGACCGCCAGCAGCCAGCCCACCGAGCGGCCCGCGCCCCGGAACTCCTTCCAGACGAAAACGCCCCAGACGGCGGCGACCATCGGCGCACCCTGTCCCAGCGCATACGACACCGCAGCACCGGCCTTACCGGCCGCAATGTAGCTGAACGTCGTACCCAGACACCAGATCGCACCGCCCAGCATTCCGACCAGATGGGTCGAAAAGCTGCCCTTGAAGTAATCGCGGTAGGCGACGGGCTCCCCGTCGAAGGGGCGTTTCATCACCCACGTATTGAAGACGAAGTTGCTCGCCAGCACGCCCAGCGAGAAGATGAAGACCGCCGAATAGGGCGTCAACATGCCCGGCGTCGGATTCTCGAAATGGTCCAGATCCATCGCAGCCGCGACGAAGCGGTAGAAGAGCGACATCAGCACGCCGGCCACGACCGCCAGCGCGACGCCCTTGCGGAACTGCGCACGCTGCGTACCGCCGCTCTGCACCCGCTGCGAGGCGATGCCGTTGCAGACGATCGCCGCAACGATCAGCGCCACGCCCAGAAACAGGATGACGGGATCGCCTTTGGGCGCACCCACGTAGTTGACGACGACACCCAGCACCAGTGCCAGTCCGACACCCAGCGGAAAGGCGACCGACAGCCCCGCCATGGCCACCGACGCCGAGAGCAGGATGTTCGAGGCGTTGAAGATCACGCCGCCCAGCACGACGCTCCCCACGCCGCGCGCATCGGCCTGCGCCAAATCGGGCAGGAACGAACGCCCCTCGGAGCCGATGCTGCCCATGGTGAACCCCACGACGAGCGTAAAGAGCACCATGCCGATGACGTAGTCCCAATAGAAAAGTTCGTAGCGCCAGCTCTTCGAAGCCAGCTTCTGGGTGTTGCCCCACGATCCCCAGCACATCATCGTGATGAAGCAGAAAAGCACTGCGAGGGCGTAACTGTTGACGATAAACATAGGTTGTAGTTTTAAGATGAACGCAATTCGTTCGCACTCGTTCTCCGAAACCGGCAAAAACCGCATTACAAGCCTTGCGCAAACGTTTGTACAAAAATAGATAAAAAATCCGAACTTCCAACATTCCGCCCGATTTTCCCTCGGCGGAACGCTGAAAATCCGGCTACGGGAAACCGCCCGCGAAGTGCGAATCCACCCCGACGAATGCCGCCGGCAACGAAAAGCCGCGGGAACATTCGTTCCCGCGGCCGTAACCGGAAGACGGCGGTTCGAGACCGCGGATCGTCCCCTATTTCTTGAAGTAACGGTTGTAAAGGCCCTGGAAGCCTGCGCCGTGACGCGCCTCGTCCTTGGCCATCTCGTGTACCGTATCGTGCACGGCGTCGAGATTCTCCTCCTTGGCCATGCGCGCCAGACGCATCTTGTCCTCGCAGGCGCCCGACTCGGCGTTCATGCGCTTCATCAGGTTGGTCTTGGTGTCCCAGACCACCTCGCCGATCAGTTCGGCGAACTTCGAGGCGTGCTCGGCCTCTTCCCATGCGTAACGCTTGTATGCCTCGGCGATCTCGGGATACCCTTCGCGGTCGGCCTGGCGGCTCATCGCAAGGTACATGCCCACCTCGGTGCACTCGCCCATAAAGTGGTTCTGGAGACCTTCCCAAAGCTCCTTGCTGGCGCCCTTGCCATCACCAATGACATGCTCGGTCACAAATTCGAGGTTGCCCTCCTGCTCCATGACCTCGACGAATTTCTCCTTGCCAACTTTACACATCGGGCACTGGTCGGGTGCCTCGGGGCCTTCGTGAATGTAACCGCATACGGTACAACGCCATTTCTTTGCCATAATCGTAATAATGTTTGAGTGTTAGTTTTTCTGTTTGTGCAGTGCAAAGGTAACGATTAGGCACAAAATCCGGATAAAATCCCGATTGTCTTTTTTTATAGGGCGATAAGCAACGCTTATAGCGGATGCGATATTCCCGCACGCGCAGAAGCGGGGACGGCGGGGAGGAACGGCAGAGGAAGGACAGCAGAAAAAGAAACAGCAGCGAAAAGAAAGCAGGAAGAGAGGATATGGCGGGACGGGAACGACAAAGAGGGGAAATGATGGGGAAGGACGGCGGAGAGGGCAGGACGCCCTACCCTCTCCGGTCGATAACCTCTTCGATATAGGGCACGTCGGTGGAATCCTTCACCAGCACGCGCTTGTCGCTGTCCAGCAGGTAGAGCGACGGAATGGCCGTCAGGTCGTAGGTGCCGTTTTCGCGGACGAGGCAGCCGGCATCGTAGGCGTTGATCCAGCTCGCGGGGATATGGTCGCGGTAGTTCCGCCACTCGGTGAGGTCTTCGTCGGGATAAAGCGCCAGTATTTTGAGGCGGCCGCGCTCGATCATCTCCGAAAGCATGGGCGAGCCGGAGATCTGCTCGCGCAGCTGCTTGCACATCCCACAGCCGGGGTTGTTGATGAACAGCAGCGTATATTCGGCCTTCACGCCGTAGAGCGTACCCGTGGCGCCTGAGGCGAGCGTATAGCGGAAATCGTTGGCACGCTGCCCGAGGCGGTTCTGCGACGCCATAGCGAGGTCGTAGGCCGGCCCGATGCGTTCGTATTCGTCGTAGTAGGGGCTCGCCAGCACGGCCTGCATCACAGGGATATAGAATTCGTCGTTGCGCAGCGGGGAATTGGGGTCGTGGATCACCTGTTGGGCGAGCATCGTGAAGTAGTCGAGCATCGGGCGCGAGGCGGAGGCGCGGCGCATGAGCGAATCCATCGGCGCGGCGTCGGCCGGACGGTCGGAGATCAGGGCCACCCACCGGGCATAGGCCTCGACCATTTGCGCGGTATCGGCCTCGCGGACGAACAGGGTATCGGCGAAATCGAAGCGATCCCAATAGTGCCAGCGCAGGTAGTCGCGCTGCTCTTCGGGCGAGAGGCGCGCCGGCGCGATCGCCGGGAGGAATACGCGAGGCTGCGGCACACTGGCCGTCTGCTGCGGCCGTGAACGGCGTCCGCCGCAGGAGGCGGCGAAGAGGGCCAGAGCCAGGATTAACGCGGTGCGGTACATAGGCGTAAAGTTTATGTGCAAATATAGTTTTTTTCGGCAACACTGCCGCTATCGCCCGGACAAAATGAGCCTGCCGGGCAGATTTGCACGGTAGTTGCAACCTCAATGAGCGTTAAAACCAATTTCAATCAAACCGAATTATGGATGTAAAGAAAACTACCACAAGCACAGGGTTCAAATTGAGTGTCATGACACTCGCGATTATGAACGTGACTGCCGTAGTAAGTCTGCGCGGCCTCCCCGCCGAGGCCGTCTACGGACTTTCATCGGCATTCTACTATCTGTTTGCCGCCATCGTCTTCCTCATCCCGACGGCCATGGTCGCCGCGGAGCTGGCCGCGATGTTCTCCACCAAACAGGGCGGTGTATTCCGCTGGGTCGGTGAGGCGTACGGCGCCCGCACGGGGTTCCTGGCCATCTGGCTGCAATGGATCGAGTCGACGATCTGGTACCCCACCGTACTGACGTTCGGTGCCGTGTCGATCGCCTTCATCGGCATGAACGACGCGCACGACGCGACGCTGGCCTCGAACAAGGTCTTCACGCTCTGCATGGTGCTGGCAATCTACTGGATCGCCACCTTCATCGCACTCAAGGGCCTGGGATGGGTCGGCAAGATCAGCAAATGGGGCGGTATGATCGGTACGATCATTCCCGCAGGCCTGCTGATCCTGCTGGGCATCATCTACATTTCGACCGGCGGACACAACCACATGGACATGTCGCAGGGTTTCTTCCCCGACCTGTCGAAATTCGACAACCTGGTGCTGGCCAGCAGTATCTTCCTGTTCTATGCGGGTATGGAGATGATGGGTATACACGTCATGGACGTGAAGAACCCGTCGCGGAACTACCCCAAGGCCATCATCATCGGTTCGCTCGTAACGGTCTGCATCTTCGTGCTGGGTACTTTCTCGCTGGGCTTCATCATCCCGGCCAAGGACATCAGCCTCACGCAGTCGCTGCTGGTGGGCTTCGACAACTATTTCCACTACCTGCACATGTCGTGGGCGGGCCCGATCATCGCCATCGCCCTGATGTTCGGTGTGCTAGCCGGCGTGCTGACCTGGGTGGCCGGCCCCTCGAAGGGTATCTTCGCCGTGGGTAAGGCGGGTTACCTGCCCCCGTTCTTCCAGAAGACCAACAAGAACGGCGTACAGAAGAATATCCTGCTCATTCAGGGCTGCGTCGTGACGCTGCTGGCGCTGCTGTTCGTGGTGATGCCCTCGGTGCAGTCGTTCTACCAGATACTTTCGCAGCTGACCGTACTGCTGTACCTGATCATGTACATGCTGATGTTCTCGGCGGCGATCGTGCTGCGCTACAAGATGAAGAACACCGACCGCCCGTTCCGCCTGGGCAAGGGCAACGGCCTGATGTGGTTCCTGGGCTGTCTGGGTTTCTGCGGAGCCCTGCTGGCCTTCGTCCTGAGCTTCGTACCGCCCAGCCAGATCTCGACCGGCAGCAACACCGTTTGGTTCTCGGTGCTCATCATCGGTTGCGTGGTAGTCGTGGGCGCCCCGTTCGTGATCTACGCCATGCGCAAACCGTCGTGGAAAGACCCCGAGGCCGCGGCCGACTTCGCCCCGTTCCACTGGGAGCAGCAGCCCGTCGTAGCGGCTCCGGTACATACCAACGCTCCCGAACCGATGGCGAAACCTTCGGATACGGAACTTCACAACAAATAAATCGGTAAATACATCAGACAATGATCCAGAAAATCGACAACGCAACGGTTCGCGAGGCCGTACAGCAGGCCTACGAGCGCTGCAAGAACGAAACGGGCGGCAAGAACGCCGACTATATCCCCTACCTGGCCAACGTACCGTCGACCCTCTTCGGCATCGCGGCCTGCCTGCCCGACGGGGAGGTGATCGCCGTGGGCGACACCGATTACAAATTCGGCATCGAATCGGTATCGAAAGTCCCGACGGCCATCCTGGCGATGAACCAGTACAGCGCACAGGAGGTGCTGACGAAGATCGGCGCCGATGCGACGGGGCTGCCTTTCAATTCGATCATGGCGATCCTGCTCGAAAACGACCATCCCTCGACGCCGCTGGTGAACGCCGGGGCGATCAGCGCCTGCTCGATGGTGCAGCCCGTAGGCGACAGCGACGGCAAATGGAAGGCGATCACGGGCTTCATCGAAGGGCTCGCAGGCTCGCAGGTCGAGGTGATCGACGAGTTGTACAAGTCGGAGACGGCGACCAACTTCAACAACAAGTCGATCGCATGGCTGCTGAAGAATTACAACCGCATCTACGACGACCCGGACATGGCGCTGGACATCTACACGCGCCAGTGTTCGATCGGCGTGACGGCCAAGCAGCTCGCCACGATGGCGGCGACGATCGCCAACGGAGGCAAGAACCCCGTGACCAAACAACAGGTCTTCAAGCCCGAGCTGTCGCCCAAAATCGCCTCGATGATGGCGACCGTGGGTTTCTACGAGCACACGGGCGACTGGCTCTTCACGACGGGGCTCCCGGCCAAGACGGGCGTGGGCGGCGGCATCATGGGCGTCGTCCCGGGCGTGATGGGCGTAGCAGCCTTCGCGCCGCCGCTCGACGAGGCCGGCAACTCGGTCAAGGCGCAGAAGGCGCTGGCCTACATCGCCGGGCACCTCAACCTCAATATTTTCGGCACCACGCGCTGCGTGATGGCCGAAAAGGAAGCTGCGCAGGCGTAGGCCTGCAACGGCAACTGGGCAAAAGGCCTGCGCATGACGTGCGCAGGCCTTTTCCATTGCGGGATGCACCGGGAGGCAAAAACAGGGGGGGGGGCGAAAAAAACAGGTACGGCCGGACGAACAATAGTGACGCTGTTCAGGGGGAGAAGAATTCATCGCCCGAACCGTACCCGGAGGCGGCGTATGGCCTGCGGCCTGCGAAAAAAAGCAAGGGCGCAGGTGCAAACTCCCCCACTGGTCTCGCGAACCGTTTCTGGAAGTTGCCCTTACGCCCAAGCCGTCCCGGCACGAGGCCGGGACATAGCAAAGGTTTCAGACAATATTTACACCACGCATAAACCTGTCATAGCAACAGTCGGAAGTTTGTTAACGGCGTAAAGGTTGTCTTAACCTTATGGTATGTCGTTACGGCGATGCCGTATTGTTCTGCAAAGTTAGCATAATTTCTGTATTCTGAATTTTACTGGTACAAATATAAGTAAATTACTTAATACTTAAACATGTTTAAGTGCAAAAAATCGACTTATTCCATTTTTTTGTAAAATGGAACGGAAAAAACAACGCCGCGACGAAGAATTGCTTCAAAAAATCATTCTGCGGGTGAAGGAACTAAGGCACATGCACAACCACCAATCGCAGGAGCAGTTGGCCGAAGCGACCGAGCTGGGAATTGCACAACTCGAATCCGGCAAGAATTTCCCGAATCTGACGACTATTTCGATTATTTGCAAGTTTTACAATATTACCCTCGACGAATTTTTCGCCCCGCTCCATTACCCGCCGAAAGAAAAATAAACCCCTCGGGGGCTTCGGCGGCGGCTATCGCCGGGGCAAACCCGATAACCGGCAAGCAGATAACCGAAAAACAGATAAACAGCAAGCAAGAACCGGCGGCAACAACCGGCAACTGACAACGTACAAAAAAAAGGTTCCGCAAAAGCGGAACCTTTTTACATACTGCAATACGGCGCCTTACTCCGCCTCTTCGGCAACGGCGCGGAACAGCGCGACGTCTTCGAGCGTGGAGTTCATGACGTAGGTATAGGCCTCCGAGATCTTACCCTCGGCAAGTTTGCAGAAGATTTTCGCCGAATCGGCATACTCCTCCGACTCGCCGGCCTGACGGGCCAGCAGGTAGGTGATGATGATATGGCCGGCGGTCTCGACCAGACGGCGTGCGTGGAAATCCTTGAAGCCGCAAAGTTCCTTGTCCCCGGCTTCGACATGGGCGGTCATTTCCGAGAACTTCGCGGTCAGCTCCTTCAGCTTCGCAACGACGGGCTGCATGGGCTGGCTGTATTCGGCGGCAGCGTAACGCTCGATCTGCTCCATGAAGGTGCCCTTGGTCACGGCGTTGATCGCCGCCACGACCTGCAGCTGCGAAGTACCCTCGTAGATATTCATGATACGTGCGTCGCGGTAGAGGCGCTCGCAGGGATAGTCCTTCATGAAGCCCGAACCGCCGTGGATCTGGATGGCGTCGTAGGCCTGCTGGTTGGCGTACTCCGACGAGAAGAGCTTGACGAGCGGCGTGAAGCCGTCGGCCAGGCGGTTGTAGAACTTCATCTCCTGACGCTCATCACCTTCGAGCGGACGCTCGTGCGCGATATGGCCGTACTGCTTGTAGACCTCGACGAAGCGCGTCGTCTCGTACAACAGCGCACGGACACCCTGCAACTTGGCCTTCATGTTGGAGAGCATCTCCGCAACGGCCGCGAAGCGGATGATCGGCTTGCCGAACTGCTCACGCTCCTGGGCGTATTTCAGCGCCTCGCGGTAGGCGGCTTCGCACAAGCCCACCGACTGCGCACCGATACCCAGGCGGGCGGCGTTCATCAGCGACATCACGTATTTGATAAGGCCCATCTTGCGGTCGCCGACCAGCTGCGCGGGGGCGTTGGTGAAGACCAGCTCGCACGTCGGAGAGCCCTTGATACCCATTTTGTTCTCGATACGGCGTACCTTCACGCCGCCGTCGCGCTTGTCATAGACGAGCATCGACAGTCCGCGGGCGTCGGTGGTACCCTCTTCGGTACGCGCCAGCACGAGCGAAACGTCACCGTCGCCGTTGGTGATGAAGCGCTTGACGCCGTTCAGCAGCCAGGTCTGCTTCTCCTCGGACCACGTAGCCTTGAGCATCACGGCGCCCAGGTCGGAACCCGCATCCGGCTCGGTAAGATCCATGGCGCAAGTAGCACCCGCGGAAACCCACGGCAGGTATTTGGCCTTGAGCTCCTCCGAGGCGAACTCGTTGAGCGTCTCGGCACAGTCCTGCAAACCCCAGATGTTCTCGAAGCCGGCATCGGCGCGGGCGACCATCTCGTTGGCCATCACGAAGCAGACCAGCGGGAAATTCAGGCCGTCGTACTTGCGGGGCAGCGTAAGGCCGCTCAGGCCCGCGTCGACGATGGCCTTCATGTTCTGAACCGTGCCCGCAGCGTACTCCACGTGGTCGTTCACGACGCGGGGGCCTTCGTGATCCACGCCCTCGGCATTCGGAGCGATGACCTCGCCGCAGACTTCACCGGCGATCTCCAGCACGCGGCGGTAGGAGTCCATGGCGTCTTCGAAATCCTGCGGCGCGAAATCGTAGAGGTCTTTCTCGGCGAAGCCGCGCTCTTTCAGCTCCACGATCTTGCGCATCATCGGATGCTGGAGGTGGAACTGCAAATCCTTATTGTCTGAAAAGAAATTAGCCATTACTTCGAATTTTGTTTGTAGTACTTAATCATCTTGGGGATCACCTCGTTGACGTCGCCCGTGATGGCGTAGTCGGCAATCTTGTTGATCGGGGCTTCGGGGTCGGTGTTGATCGAAATGACCATGGCCGAGCCGTCCATGCCGGCCGTATGCTGGATCTGCCCCGAGATACCGCAGGCGATGTAGAGTTTGGGGCGTACCGTCACACCGGTCTGACCCACCTGGCGCGCATGGTCTGCGAACCCGGCGTCGACGGCTGCGCGGCTCGCGCCCACCTCGGCACCCAGCACGTCGGCCAGCTCGAATACCAGGTCGAAGTTCTCCTTCGAACCCATGCCGTAGCCGCCCGCGACGATGACGCCGGCACCCTTGATGTCGATCTTGCTCTCGGCAATCTCACGGTCGATGATCTTCACCGCGAGGTCTGCGTCCTTCACGAATTTCTGCCACTGGATCTTCTTCACCTCGCCGGCACCCGGCTTGGCGGCATATTCGCGGCGCATAACGCCTTCGCGGACGGTGGCCATCTGCGGACGGTTGTCGGGGTTGACGATCGTGGCGATGATGTTGCCGCCGAAGGCGGGGCGGATCTGGTAGAGCAGGTCTTTGTACTCCCTGCCGCTCTTGGCGTCTTTGTGGTCGCCGATCACCAGCTGCGTACAGTCGGCCGTAAGGCCGCTGTAAAGCGCCGACGACACGCGCGGCGCGAAATCGCGGCCGTTGCACGTCGCGCCGAACAGCACGATCTGGGGTTTCTCCTGCTCGATCAGGCCGCACATGACGGCCGTATGGGGCAGCGTACGGAACGGTGCGAACACCTTGTCGTCGGCGATCCATACGGTATCGGCGCCGTATTTGGCGAGCTCGTGCTCGATGCCGGCGAGGTTCTCGCCCAGCACCACGGCTTCGAGTTTCACGCCCAGCGTCGTGGCCAGTTCGCGGCCCTTGGTCATCAGTTCGAGGCACACCTCGGCGGCCTTGCCGCCCTCGTTCTCGATATATACGAATATGTTGTTCATCTCCTATGCACGTATTAACCGAGCGTGTGGCTCGCGATAAGTTCGACCATCAGTGAATTGATATCCTCGTCGGCAGCAGTGAGCTTCTTGGCCTCCTTGGCCTGGAAAACCACGTTCTCGATCTTCTTGACCTTCGTGGGCGAACCCTGAAGGCCGAGCTGCTGCGGGTCGGGATCGACGTCGGCGGCAGCCCACTCGACGATCTGCAGGTAGGGCTTGGCGGCGGCGCGCCGTGCGGCTTCCGATTCGGGCGCCGCGGCGATTTCAGACCCCGAGAGGGCGAATTTGTAGGTCATCACGCGCTTGGCGTTGCGCGGACGGCACTCGGGAGCCGAGGCATTGACCGTAATGACAGCCGGGACGGGGCACTCGACGGTTTCGGTACCGCAGTTCAGGCGGCGCCGGATAACCAGCGTGCTGTCCTTGATGTCGAGGATCTCTTCGGCATAAGTAACCTGCGGCAGGCCGAGTTTCTCAGCCACCTGGGGGCCGACCTGCGCCGTATCGCCGTCGATGGCCTGGCGGCCGGCGAAAATGATGTCGGGGCGGATCTTTTTCAGGGCGCACGACAAGGCGTACGACGTGGCGAGCGTGTCCGAACCGGCGAATTCGCGGCCGGAGAGCAGGTAACCGCCGTCGGCGCCGCGGAACATCGCGTCGCGGATGATGTCGGCGGCACGCTGGGGCCCCATCGTCAGGATATGAACCGTCGAAGCGTCGGTGCGGTCTTTAAGCGCGAGCGCCATTTCGAGCGCATTGAGATCTTCGGGATTGAAGATGGCCGGCAGCGCCGCACGGTTGACCGTCCCTTCGGGGGTCATCGCATCCTTACCCACGTTGCGGGTATCGGGCACCTGCTTTGCCAATACAACAATTTTCAGCTGTTTTTTCATAGTAGGTATTTATGGTTAATAGCTATCTTACGATGGTTTCGCCGCGGTCGGGGCCGACGGAGATGATCTTCACCGGAACACCCGTCTCGCGTTCGATGAACTCGACATAGGCCTTGAATTCCGCGGGGAAGTCCTCGTAGCGGGTGAAGGCGCGCAGGTCGCATTTCCACCCCGGGAACTCGCGGTAGACGGGTTTCAGGTCGTCGCCGACCTCATAGGGGAAATACGACGTACGTTTGCCGCCGATCTCGTATTCGGTGGCGACGCGGATGGTCTCGAAATCGTTCATGACGTCGGACTTCATCATGATGAGCTGCGTCACGCCGTTGATCATGATCGAATACCTGAGCGCCACCATGTCGAGCCATCCGCAACGGCGCTCGCGCCCCGTGACGGCTCCGTACTCATGGCCGATGTCGCGCAGCCGGGCACCCGTTTCGTCGAACAGCTCCGTGGGGAACGGGCCGCTGCCGACGCGCGTGCAGTAGGCCTTGAAGATACCGTAGACCTCGCCGATGCGGTTCGGGGCGATGCCCAGCCCGATGCAGGCGCCGGCGCAGACGGTATTCGACGAGGTGACGAACGGATAGGAACCGAAATCCACGTCGAGCAGCGTCCCCTGCGCGCCTTCGGCCAGGATGCTCTTGTCCGCGGCGAGGCACTCGTTGACGAAATACTCGCTGTCGATGATGTTGAAACGACGCAGGTACTCGACCGCCGCGAACCACTTCTGTTCCAACTCGGTGATGTCGTACTCGCAGGCCAGGCTGCGCAGGATCTTCTCGTGGCGAGCCTTGGCGCGGGCGTATATCTTTTCGAAATCGGCGCTCAGCACATCGCCCACGCGCATGCCGTTGCGGCTGACCTTGTCGGTATAGGTCGGGCCGATGCCCTTGCCGGTGGTGCCGATCCTGGCGCTGCCCTTGGCCGCCTCGTACGCAGCATCGAGGATGCGGTGCGTGGGCAGGATCAGGTGGGCCTTCTTCGAAATGCAGAGCTGCTTGGTGAGGTCGTGGCCGCTGGCCGCGAGCGCTTCGGCCTCTTCACGGAAAAGGACGGCGTCGATCACCACACCGTTACCGATGATATTGGTCTTACCGCCCTGGAATATGCCCGAAGGGATCGAGCGGAGCACGTATTTCTCGCCGTTGAATTCCAATGTATGACCGGCATTGGGGCCGCCCTGGAAGCGGGCTACGACCTGGTAGCCAGGCGTCAGCACATCCACAACTTTTCCCTTGCCCTCGTCACCCCATTGCAGGCCGAGGATAACGTCAACTTTTTTCATTGTATCCGGTAATATTTATGGCGCAAAAGACATTTTTTGCACCCAAAGGTAAGAATTATTATCCGAAATACCCAACCCGCGGCGGCGACTTTTCAACAATGTATCAGAAATAAGCGTGCCGCAAACCCGCTGCGGAAGGCAAAAGACAACGCCGGGAACGGCAGGAAACGGACGCGGCAACCGACGGGAAGCGACGCGGGCAGCCAACGGGGAACAATGCGGGCTGCCAGCGGGGAAGCGACGCGGGGAGCCTGCGGGGAACAATGCGGGCAGGCGGCGGGGAACGGACACGGACAGGTGACGGGAAGCGACGCGGGGAGGCAGCGGGGAACAATGCGGGCTGCCAGCGGGGAACGACGCGGGCAGGCGGCGGGAAACGGACACGGACAGCCAGCAGGAAACGGACGCGGGCAGCCAGCGGAAAACGATGCGGGGGGGGGCAGGAAACGGAAGCTCCGGTCAGCGGACGACCACCTCGGTCGGCCCGTTATAATCGACGCCCTGCGAGCCGAGGCGATAGACGGTCGTAAGGAAAGGGTTGTCGCGCGTGTCGGCCTGCAACTGCCCCGAGCAGGGGGTCAGGTCGAGCGTCACCAGCAGGTTGCCGCGGCAATCGAGCTGGCGCAGGGAAGAGTTGGATTTCAGGTCGAGGCGTGCGAGCAGGTTCCCGGCACAATCGAGCACCGCCAGCCCGCGCAGGCCGTCGATGTCGAGCGACGTGATTTCGTTGTCGCCGCAATCGAGCTTTTGCAGGTCGGGGCATTTGCGCAGGTCGAGCCGCGTGAGGTTATTGCCGCTGCAATCGAGCTCGCGCAGGCGGGAAAACTCGCCGATCTCCCACATCGCGGAGATGTTGCGGCCGGAGCAATCCATCACCAGGACGCGCTGCGCCTCGTAGCGCGAAATGCGTCCGTCGTGATCCAAATCGAACATTCCGAGACAGAATTGCTCGAAGGCGGGGTCTGTGAATGTAATATAAATACGCTTGTTCTTATCATCCTGCTCGTTCTCAGCAAGGCCGCAGGCCGTGAACAGCAGCAGAGCGAGGACAGGGATAAAGCGCAGCATGGCCGGATCAGATATTCACGTCGTCGTCGGAGTCGCCGCCGCCGTCATCGGAATTGGCGTCGTCCTGGATTTCGTCGGCGCCCTTGATTTCGTCGTCGTAGTAATCCTTGTCGTCCTCCTCCTGCGCATTGTCGTCGATCTTCACGTCGATCTTCACCATATAGGCGATCTCGTCGGTATCGAACGGCACGGCATAGAAAAAATCGCCGTTGGGTTTGTCCACGCGCATCATCGCTTCGGTGAACCCCAGCGGGTATTTTTCCTTTACGGCATCCTGCAGTTCGGGAGTCAGGTTGTGAAAGCTCGTTACGATATGTTTCTTCGTCGTATTCTGTTTAGCCATAGTAATGCTTGGAAATTTTCTGCAATTATAAGCAAAATTTACATATCGCACCACATCCGTAATTTTTTTTTGCATTTTTTTTGAATTTGCAGGATGTTATAAACAAAATACGTACCTTTACGCAGGTTATACTTATATTATGATACGCGAGAAAATCGAAGAGCTGCGGCGGCAGCTCGAGTACCATAACTTCAGATATTACGTCGAAAACGCCCCTGAGATCTCCGACTTCGAATTCGACACGATGATGCGCGAATTGCAGGATCTGGAACGGGCGCACCCCGAACTGTCCGACCCCAATTCGCCCTCGGTGCGTGTCGGAAGCGACATCACGTCGGAGTTCCGGAGCGTAAAGCACCGGTTCCCAATGCTTTCGCTCGGCAACACCTATTCGCTCGACGAACTGCATGAATTCATCGCCCGTATCGAAAAGGAGGCCGGGCCGACGGAGTTCGTCTGCGAACTGAAATTCGACGGCACGGCCATATCGCTCACCTACGAGGACGGGCGGCTGCTGCGTGCCGTGACGCGCGGCGACGGCACGCAGGGCGACGACGTGACGGCCAACGTACGTACGGTGCGCACGGTTCCCCTGCGCCTGAGGGGCGACGACTGGCCGCCCTACTTCGAAATACGGGGCGAGATCCTGATGCCCTACGCCTCGTTCGACAAAATCAACGCCGAGCGCGAGGCGGCCGGGGAGACGCTCTTCGCAAACCCGCGCAACGCCGCGGCGGGGACGCTCAAGCAGCAGGCGTCGTCGGTGGTCGCACGCCGCGGCCTGGACTGCACGCTCTACCAGTTGGCGGGCGACGACCTGCCCTTCACGAACCACTGGGAAAGCCTGCAGAAAGCCCGCGAGTGGGGATTCAAAGTCTCGGACGCGGCGCGCATATGCCGCACTGCGGAGCAGATCGACGCCTACATCGCACACTGGGACGAGGGGCGCCATGCCCTGCCCTTCCCGACAGACGGCGTGGTGATCAAGGTCAACAACTTCGCCGTAAGGCGGCAGCTGGGATTCACGGCCAAGGCCCCGAAATGGGCCGTGGCCTACAAGTTCAAGGCCGAGCAGGCGCTCACGCGGCTGGACAGCGTGTCGTTCCAGGTGGGACGCACGGGGGCCATAACGCCTGTGGCGAACCTCGAACCGGTGCTGCTGGCCGGGACGACCGTGCGGCGTGCGACGCTGCACAACGCCGAGCAGATGGCCCTGCTGGACATCCGCCCGGGCGACATGGTATACGTCGAGAAGGGCGGCGAGATCATCCCCAAGATCACGGGGGTAGACCTCTCGCAGCGGCCTGCGGACAGCAAACCGTTCGAATACATCACCGTATGCCCCGAATGCGGCACGCCGCTGGTGCGCTACGAGGGCGAGGCGAAGCACTACTGCCCCAACCAGGGGGGATGCCCGCCGCAGATCGTCGGACGCATCATCCATTTCATCCGCCGCAAGGCGATGGACATCGAGGGGCTGGGCGAGGAGACCGTGGAACTGCTCTATGAAAACGGGCTGGTGCACGACGTGGCCGACCTGTACGACCTGAAGGCCGGACAGCTGGCGGAATTGCCGCGGCTGGGCGAGAAGTCGGCCGACAACATCATACGCAGCATCCGCGGATCGGTCGAGGTGCCGTTCCGCCGCGTGCTGTTCGGACTCGGCATCCGCTTCGTGGGCGAAACGACGGCCAAATACCTCGCGGAGCATTTCCGCTCGCTCGACGCCGTGATGCGGGCCACGCGCGAGGAGCTGACCCAGGCCGACGAGGTGGGCGGGCGCATCGCCGACGCGATCATCGAATATTTCGCCGACGAGCAGAACCACGCCATCATCCGCCGCCTGCGTGCCGCGGGGCTGAAGTTCGAGGAGGAGGCGCGGGAGCTGGCGTCGGAGTCGCTCGCAGGCCGCAGTTTCGTGGTGTCGGGCAAGTTCTCGCGCAGCCGCGACGAAATGAAGGAGCTGATCGAAATGCACGGGGGCAGGAACCTCGCGGCCGTATCGGCCAACGTCGATTACATCGTGGCGGGCGACAACATGGGCCCGGCGAAGCTCAGGAAAGCCGAGAAGCTGGGCGTGAAGATCATCTCCGAAGAGGAGTTCATCGCCATGGTCGGCGGGCAGCAAGCCCCGGCGGCAAACGGGACGGAAGCCGACAGCGCAACAACGGCAAATACCAGAGGTAGGAACAATGGCGCCCCGGCCGCGACGGAAAGCGGGGACGGCGAACCCGTCCAACAAGGCGAGTTGTTCTGAGCCCCGCGGAAAAGGAATACGCATAAAAAACTACATAATGCCAAACAGAATCATATGATACGACACAAGCTCTGCGGCGTGGGGGCCGCCATGATAACCCCCTTTACACCCGAAGGAAAAGTCGACTATCAGGCGCTGGCACGCATGATCGACTATGTGATCGAAGGCGGCGTGGACTACATCGTGGCGCTGGGCACCACGGCCGAGACGCCGACGCTCTACATGCCCGAACGCGCCGTGATAGCCATGTTCATCACCAACCACATCGCGGGACGCGTACCGCTGGTAATGGGCTGCGGCGGCAACTCGACGTCGGAGGTACTGGATCAGCTGCGCGAATTCGACCTGCGGGGCGCCGACGCCATCCTGAGCGTTACGCCCTACTACAACAAGCCCTCGCAGGAGGGCTTGTACCAGCATTTCCGCACCGTGTCGGAGCACTCGCCGCTGCCGGTGATCCTCTACAACATCCCGGGACGCTCGGGCGTCAACATGACGGCCGAGACGACGCTGCGACTGGCTCGCGGGATGAAGAACGTGATCGGCATCAAGGAGGCATCGGGCGACATCGAACAGATGCAGCACATCCTCGACCGGCGCCCCGAAGGGTTCATCGTGCTGTCGGGCGACGACGGCATGACGCTCGAGCTGATGCGCCGCGGCGGCGACGGCGTGATCTCGGTGGCCGCGAACGCTTTTCCCAAGCGGTTCATGGAGTGTGTGAACTACGCCAAGGCCGGGGAGTTCGACCGTGCGGAAAAGGCATACGAATGCCTCGACGAAGCGGTGCACGCCCTGTTCGAAGAGGGCAACCCCGTGGGGGTGAAGTGCGCACTGGCCGAAATGGGCATAATCGGCCCGACGATGCGGCTGCCGCTCGTCGAAGGTTCGGAGGCGCTGCGCGAAAAGTTCCGCAAACTGATCGCGGAATACGATTTGCGCTGATTTGAGCGTTAGTGCCTAAAATACGAATATGAAAAATTTACTGCTGACATTGCTCCTGCTCCCGGCGCTGGCCGCGGCGAAAGTCCCCGTCGAGGAGGACATCGTCGCCAAGACGTCCGACCCCGATTCGCCGTTCTACTACACATCGCTGATGATGCGCTACAACGCGGGCGACGAGACGCTCACCGACGAGGATTACCACTACCTCTACTACGGCTACGCCCACCAGGAGAGCTACAAACCGATGGAGGCGAACCCCGACCTGGACAAGCTGCTGATGCTGGCATCGGGGCTCGATCCCGACAACCCGCTGGCCGAAACGCTCGACGCGATGCTCTACGTGGGCGAAGATGCGCTCGCCCGCGACCCGTTCAGCCCCAAGATCCTGAACCTGATGGCCTATGCCCACGGGGCGCTGGGCAACAAGCTGCAGGAGAAGATGTATTACAACAAGGTGAAGGGGGTGCTCCGCGCGATCGAGGATTCGGGAGATGCCCTCACGCAGAAGACCCCGCGCCATATCCTGATGTTCGACCATGCGCTCGACGTGATGGCATCGGAGGGTTACACCTACGGCAAGAGCCGCATCATCAGCCGTACGGTGGAATTCATCCCCTTCACGGCGCCCCGGATGGTCGGCGACAAGAAACGCAAAGGGCTCTATTACGACTTCGGCCGCGTATACTGGAACAAGCCCGAAGGATATACCTATAAACGTGACCGCACATGGCAATTCAACAACCTGAAACCCCGTACCTACAAATAATCCGGCGCACGCTGTGGCTGCTGCTGGCAGTGACGCTGCTCGCCGGGTGCGAAAAAACAGAGGAACGCGCAGGGCTGACCACGACGCAGGACGAAGTGGTACTGCGCAGCACGGCGGGTTCGGAGGCGGCATTCACGGTGTCGTCGACCGAAGCGTGGTCGCTCACCACGACGGGCGGCGGGTTCGACGTCTCCCCCACCCGAGGCGGCCGCGGGGAGACGACGGTAACGGTGAGGGCACAGGACGACAACACGACGACCCGGCGCAAGGCGCTGGGCAGCATGGCGCTGCGCCTGTCGTCGGGGAAGGCCGAGGCCACGGTCTCGGTGGTGCAGAGCCCGGCCGTCGCACCCCAGACGGTCGTCATGTACCTGCCCTGGTCCGGGAACCTGTACACGCATTTCCTCCAAAACATCGAGGACGTGAAGAAAGCCGTGGCGGGGAATATCCTCCGGGACAGCCGCCTTGTGGTATTCCTGCAAACGAGCACCACCAAGGGGTCGCTGCGCGAACTGTACTACGACAACGGGGAGTGCCGCGAAACGGAGCTGCGCACATACGAAAACCTCGACGTGACGCAGGCCGAGACCATCACCGGGATTTTCGACTACATCAAGCAGACCGCACCCGCCGAACGCTACGGCATCACGATCGGGTCGCACGGCATGGCGTGGATCCCCGCATCGGGCTCGGGCCGGAGCGCTGCCGACGCGAAGGCCGGCACGGAACCGACGGCGACAACCGTCCCCGAGAAATGGCACTGGGAATACGTTTCGCCCGACGGGCAGTTCACCCGCTGGTTCGGCGACGGCGGTTCGCGGTGTACCAACACGACGACATTCGCCGAGGCGATAACGGCCGCAGGAATCCGGTTCGAATACATCCTCTTCGACGACTGTTTCATGTCGTCGATCGAGGTGGCGTACGACCTGCGCAAAATCACCAGGCACCTGATCGCCTCGCCCTGCGAGGTGATGGCCTACGGTTATCCTTACGACCTGGTGATGCCCTACCTGTTCACCGACGGCGGCACGGGATACGACCTGGACGGCGTATGCCGGAGTTTCTACGAATTCTACGAGCAATACGAGGCCCCGAACTATAACTGCGGGGCGATCGCCGTGACGGTATGCGACCAGGTGGAACAGATGGCAGAAGTCATGCGCCTCATCAACAATGCATCGCCCGCGTACATCCCCGACCCGGAGAAACCGTTGCAGCAATACGAGTACCTCTATGCCCCGACGCGGTTCTACGACCTGGCGGATTACGTCTACCAACTGTGCGACGACACCGCCCTGCTAAAGGAATTCGACGAACAGCTCGCACGCACCGTCCCCGAACGCTACCGGCTGCATACGGAGTATTTCTATTCGGGCGGCAAGCGGCCGATCACGACCTATTCGGGCATTTCGACCAGCGCGCCGAGCACGAGCGGGATCGTGGTGAACAATATCCGGGACACAGGCTGGTACAAGGCGACGCACTGACAAGGCGGGCAGGCAGTATTTGCCCGGCAGCATGGCGGCCTGAAGACAGCAGCAGAAAGACAGCAGCCGGAAGACAGCAGCCGGGAGATAGCAGCCGGGAGACAGCGGCCGACGGGTGCAGCTGGCATAGCGGCAACAGGTACGGCGGCAACAGGCACGGCCCGTCACCATACGCTTCCGCCGCGTGGGTGCCGTGGTTTTCCGGGCGCACCGGAATCGCCGCCATACCACAGGAATGCGGGGACATCCCGCAACCACCCGGATATGCCGGGATTATTGCTGTTAAAACAGAAGGAGGCTCCCTCGACAGGAGCCTCCTTCTGATTGTACCCTCTTATCCCTCCGGACAAAGACCGGATGCAGGGACTTATTCGTACTGGCCGGACTTGAGCCGTTCGACCTCCTCGCGGGAGAGGAAACGCCAGGCTCCGCGCTTGAGGTTCTTCTTGGTCAGGCCGGCGTAGTAGACACGGTCGAGCTTGGTGACCGTGTAACCCAGGAATTCGAAAATACGGCGCACGATACGGTTGCGGCCGGAGTGTATCTCGATGCCGATCTCCTGTTTGTTCTCCTTGACATAGGAAATTTCGTCGGCGAAGATTTCGCCGTCTTCGAGCGTGATGCCCTCGGCGATGCGATCCATATCGGCACGCGCCAGGGGCTTGTCGAGCGTCACCTGGTAGATTTTCTTTTTCAGGTACGAGGGGTGCGTGAGCTGCTTCGTAAGGTCGCCGTCGTTGGTGAAAAGCAGCAACCCGAGGCTATTCTTGTCCAGACGGCCTACGGGGTAGATGCGCTCCGTGCAGGCACCTTCGACCAGATCCATGACGGTCTTGCCGGCATGGGGGTCGTCGAGCGACGTGACATAACCCTTGGGCTTGTTGAGCACGAGGTAGACCTTCTTCTCGCCCTGCACGCGGCTGTCGTTGAATTTCACCTCGTCGGTGGGAAGCACCTTGGTGCCCAGCTGGGTGACGATCTGGCCGTTGACCGTGACCAGGCCCGCGGTGATGAAATCGTCGGCCTCGCGGCGCGAGCAGAGGCCCGACTGCGCGAGAAAACGGTTCAGGCGCATTTCGCCGACCTGCTTTTCGGGCGTGAATTTCGGGTAGGAAGCCGGTTTGTCGTCGTGCTTCCTCGGCCCCGGCTTATAGGGTTTGTCGCCGAATTTACGGTCGCCGTATTTCTTATCCCCGAACTTGCGTTCACCGTAGGCGGGCTTGTCGCCATACTGGCGGCGCGGTTTGTCACCGTCGCGGTGCTCGTAGCGGGGCTTGTCGCCGAATTTGCGCTCGCCATAGGCAGGCTTGTCGCCGAACTTGCGTTCGCCGTAGGCGGGCTTGTCGCCGTACTGGCGGCGCGGTTTGTCGCCGTCGCGGTTTTCGTAGCGGGGTTTATCGCCGAAACTACGTTCGCCGTAAGCAGGCTTGTCGCCGTACTGGCGGCGCGGTTTGTCGCCGTCGCGGTGCTCATAGCGGGGTTTGTCACCGTACTTGTGCTCGCCATAGGCGGGCTTGTCACCGTACTGGCGGCGCGGTTTGTCGCCGTCGCGGTGCTCGTAACGGGGTTTATCGCCGGACTTACGCTCGCCGTAAGCCGGTTTGTCGCCGAACTGGCGGCGCGGTTTGTCAAATGCAGGGCGGTTGTCCGCCGTGAAATGGGGATTGTAGGAGGCCCGCTCACGGGGCCCCTCGCTGGACGGTTGCTCCGAATCGGCAGCATCACGCTGTAAACGCGGGCGACGCTCGACACGCTCCGCCGTAGCAGTCACGGTACGCTGGCGCTTGTCGCGTCCGAAACGCGAAAGTACCGTGGTCGAGTCGTTTTTGTTGTCTTTCATACGTATTTGAATGAGTTTGTGGGGCAAAGGTAATCCATTTTTCCGGATTACGGCATATTGCAGACCCGATTTGGCGATAAAAGACAGGGGCCGTTACAAATTCGCCGCTTTTGCCTTATCTTTGCACCCGTAAACGACGTCCGGCAGGGGTTGCCGGACATCCCCGCCCCGCACCTATGAACATGAACCGCGAAATACTGCGCATCGCGCTCCCGAATATCGTTTCGAACATCACCGTGCCGCTGATGGGAATCGTGTCGACGGCCATCGCCGGGCACTGGGGCGCGGATTCGGCGGCGACGATCGGCGCACTGGCCATCGGGGTGTCGATCTTCAACTTCATCTACTGGAACTGCTCGTTCGTGCGCATGGGAACCAGCGGACTCACGGCACAGGCGTTCGGCGCAGGGAATTTCCACGAATGCACCAACATGCTCGTAAGGGCGATGGTCGTGGCGGCAGGCATGGGATTGCTGATGCTCGCCCTGCAATACCCGCTGGGCGAGCTGGCCCTGTGGGGACTGAACGGCAACGAAATGACGCGCGAATATTTCTACGCCCGCATCTGGGCCGTACCGGCTGGCATCCTCCTGTTCGGGTTCAACGGCTGGTTCACGGGTATGCAGAATGCCATGATACCGATGTTCACGGCTATTTCGGTCAACGCGGTGCATGTCTTGTGCAGCCTTTGGTTCGCCTTCGGCATGGACATGGGGATCGTCGGCATCGCCTACGCCTCGGTGATCGCACAGTGGACGGGCGTGGGACTTTCGCTGCTGCTGCTCATGCTGCGCTACCGCAAGGTGCTGACGGGAATCGACTGGGCCGAGGTATTCGACATGAAACCGCTCAAAACCTTCTTCATCGTCAACCGCGACATCATGCTGCGTACGCTCTGCATCGTGGCGGTCTACACCTTCTTCACGGGGGCTTCGGCCCGCATGGAAGACCCGGTGCTGCTGGCCGTGAACACCCTGCTGCTGCAGCTCTTCACGCTCTTCTCGTACATGAACGACGGCTTCGCATATGCCGCCGAAGCGCTGACCGGACGGTTCATCGGCGCCCGGGACGTAAGGGCGCTGCGCGACTGCCTGCGGCGCTGCATCGCATGGGGCACGGCCGTGTCGGTACTGTTCGTGGGAATCTACATCGTCTGGTGGCGCGACCTGGTGGGGCTGTTCATCGACGATTCGGCCGCAAACGCCGCGACGATCGTGGAGGTCGCCGGACGGTATATCGTATGGATCATCCTGATCCCCGTAGCCAGCGCCATGCCCTTCATCATGGACGGCATCATGGTGGGCGCCACGCAGACGCGCGTCATGCGCAACTCGATGTTCTGGGCTACGGCAGCCTATTTCGGCATCTTCTATATCGGGCATACGCTCATAGGCAACAACGCCCTGTGGCTCGCCTTCACGCTGTACATGTTCCTGCGCGGCGTGCTGCAATACTTCATGACGCACAGCCTGCGGACAATCTACCGCAAAGCCGGCGCATAAGGAAGAGGCGGTGAATCCCCGGGCAGGGAGAGGCCGGAACGGCCCGGGAGAGGCAACGTCCGGAATCTGGAAGGTTTCCTGCGATAACAGGCCGCATATCCGGGGAAAATCACTAAATTAGCGGAACGGAACCCAAAAAAAGCCCGCCATGATCTTATCCGAAAACGCACTCTATATCAAATATATCCGACTGAAAGAGGCCGGAGATTTGCCGCACGAATACCCCTATACGGTGCCCGCGCTGGCGGGGTTCAGCGGGTTGCGGTTCCGCCGCCCGGTGACGTTCATCGTGGGCGAGAACGGCATGGGCAAATCGACGCTGCTGGAAGCCATCGCCGTAAAGGCGGGATTCAATGCCGAGGGCGGGTCGAAGAACTTTCGGTTCGCAACGCGCGAGACTCATTCCCCGCTATACGGGAACCTCGTGCTCGGACGCGGGTTGCAGCCGCGCGACGGCTATTTCCTGCGTGCCGAGAGTTTCTACAACGTCGCCACCGAGATCGACCAGATAGCCGACGGCATACACCGCTATTACGGCGACAAGTCGCTCCACAGGCAATCGCACGGCGAAAGCTTCCTGAGCCTGCTCGAACACAGGCTCCGCGGAAACGGGCTCTATATCTTCGACGAGCCCGAGGCCGCCCTCTCGCCGTCGCGGCAGATGTATATGCTGTGCCGGATAAAACAACTCGTGGAAAGCGGATCGCAGTTCATCGTCAGCACCCACTCGCCTATCGTCATGGCCTACCCCGGCGCCGACATCTACGAGATCGCGGACAACGGACTGCAACTCACCGAACTGGAGCAGACGCCGCATTACCTGCTGATGAAACGCTTTTGCCTCGACCACGAAGGGATGCTCCGGCAGTTGGGCTTCGACATCCGGAAACCTTGAAGCGCGGGTCGCGCCACAGGCAGAATGCCCGGAGATCGGCACAACAGCACAGGCATTTCGCACGGATGCCGCACAGGATTTCTTGCACGGATATCTTGCACGAGTATCTTGCACGGATATTACCCTACGAATTCGACGGCACGGACATCACGACAGGCGCATCGGCGCATGAAAAATCCCGGCTCCGAAATGCGGAGCCGGGATTCCTGTAAGCGCAGGGCGGCAGCGCCGCCCCCGCAGGGGATTATTCTTCGCCTTTGGCTTCTTTGAGCAGGGTGTTGTACTTGTTGTACTTGTCCATCATGCCCTCCTCGTCGCGCAGGCGGAAGCAGATCGACTTGAGGAAGTCGAGCGTATTGACGTCGTCCTTTTTCAGCTCGTAAGCCTTTTCGAACCAGGGCACGGCATCCATATAGACGGCATTCACCTCCTTCAGGTCGGTATCGTAGGCAGTCTGGCTGCTATACTGCTTCTCGTTCATCACCTTGTTCATCTCGTCGGCCTTGATCGTGTAGAACACGCCCAGGTAATAGTTGCCTTCGAACAGGTCGGGCTTCAGCTCCACGACCTTCTTGAACGATGCGATGCTCTCGTCGTAGTTTTTCAGCGCATAGAAGATACGGCCGCGGCCGAACCAGAGGTCTACGTTCTCGGGGTTGTCGGCAATGGCCGAGTCGATCAGCGTTACCAGGTCGGCAGGGTCGCCCACGCCCTCTTCGGAGGTGTAGAGCTGCATCAGGCCGTCGAGGATACGCTCGTTCTTCGGGAATTTCCCGATACCCGTGATCAGGGCGTCCTTGGCCAGCATGACATTGTCCTGGCTGACATTCTTCAGGCCGTAGTAGCAGTGGAAGAGGTAGTAGTAGATGTTACCCTCCTCGTCGGTATACCCCAGGTCGATCGCTTTCTTGAGGTACTCGGCACCCTGTCCGAACGACGAGGGGTGCGCCGAACCGTCCACCGTGCGCAGGTAACCGGCATAGTAAAGCAGCGCGGGGTCAGCGGCTGCGCCGTAAGCGGGGCTCGACTGCGCCTGGAAAGCCGTGGCATAGGCGTCGGCAGCGGCTACGTACTCGCCCGTGTCGATGCCCGTATTACCGACCTGCGAACAGAAATCGCTGATCTGCTGCAACCCGTCCTTCGCCTTCGCAGCGCTCTTGGGGTCGATCTCGTAAGCCTTGTTGTAAGCCTCGATGGCCATGGCAGGGGCCTCTTTCAGCACCCAGTCGGTCTGCGTCCAGGTAACGACCTTGCCGTCCTTGATGTAGGCGATGAAATAGGGGTACTCCCACGCTTCGTAGGGAACGTTGAGAAGCGTCACCTGCTTGGTAGCCGAGGGTTCACCCACGGCCAGTTTCAGCATCGCGGCGTCCATGTTGACGAAGAGGCTCTTCGTCGGTTCCACGGCAGCCTCGTACAATGCTTTGCCCCGGTTGATCCACGTGGAGGCCTTGGCGTTCTTCTTCGCGTCGGCGATGTCGGCGTCGCTCTTCTCGATCTTGGTGAGGAGCCCGCTCTTGTTGACTTTCTGCGCCTGCACGGCAGGGCTAGCCACGAGCAGCGCCGCAAAAGCCGTCAAAAATGTTTTCTTCATAACAAAATTTAATTTAAAGTTTTCAAATTCATTTCATCTATTCCTCGGCCGGCTGTCCTGCTTCGGGCGTTGCGGCCCCGTTTTCAGCAGCCTCCGCGGACTGTACTTCTTCTTCATCGCCGGCAGCAGGCACGGCCATCACCGAGGCAATGGCATCGCCGTCGCGCAGGTTGATGATACGCACGCCCTGCGTGGCACGACCCGCCAGGCGGATCTGCGACACGGCCGTACGTATGGTAAGTCCCGAACGGTTGATAATCATCAGGTCGTTGTCGTCCGTAACGGCCTGTATGGAGATAAGTTTGCCGGTTTTCTCCGTCACGTTGATCGTCTTCACACCCTTACCGCCGCGGTTGGTGATGCGGTATTCGTCGAGGTCGGTACGCTTGCCGTAACCGTTTTCGCTCAGCACCAGCACGTCCTGCGTCGAATCGGGTTCCACACAGATCATGCCGATCACCTCGTCGGACTCCTCGATCGAGATGCCGCGCACACCCGCACCGACACGCCCGATCGGGCGCACCGTCGACTCGTTGAAGCGGATGGCCTTGCCTTCGCGGGCCGCAATCATCACTTCGGCGTTGCCGCTGGTGAGCTTAGCCTCGATCAGCTGGTCGCCCTCGCGGATGACGATGGCGTTCACGCCGTTCTGGCGCGGGCGCGAGTAGGCTTCGAGCTTCGTCTTCTTGATCGTACCGTCCTTGGTACACATGATGATGAAGTTGTTGTTCACATACTCGGCGTCGTTCAGGCGCTTGACGTTGATATAGGCGCGAACCTTGTCGTCGGGTTCGATCTGGATGACGTTCTGGATGGCGCGTCCCTTCGAGGAGCGTGCGCCCTCGGGGATCTCGTAGACCTTGAGCCAGTAGCAGCGCCCCTTCTCCGTGAAGAAAAGCATCGTATTGTGCATCGAAGCCACGTAGATATGCTCGATGAAGTCCTCGTCGCGCGTGGCACTGCCCTTGGCGCCGACGCCGCCGCGGTTCTGCGTGCGGTATTCGGCCAGCGGGGTGCGCTTGATGTAGCCCATGTGCGAGATGGTGATGACCATGTCGTCGTCGGCATAGAAATCCTCGGGGTTGAACTCCTCGGAGGCATAGACGATCTCCGAACGGCGCTCGTCGCCGTATTTCTCCTTGATTTCGAGCAGTTCGTCCTTGACGATCTGCATCTGCATGCCGACATTCTCCAGCACGTCCTTCAGGTGGGCGATCAGCTTGGTAAGATCGTCGCGCTCGGCGGTCAGTTTGCCGTACTCCAACCCCGTCAGGGCGCGCAGGCGCATCTCGATGATGGCCGAAGCCTGGATGTCGCTCAACTCGAAACGCTCGATCATCGCCTGCTTGGCAGCGTCGGGCGTCTGCGACGAGCGGATGATGTGCACGATCTCGTCGATGTTGTCCT
>OJNP01000520.1_pt1 | contig 26542 bp, 24 predicted proteins | sample 1597921 | NCBI WGS metagenome assembly OJNP01 (sample SAMN01915213, study PRJEB22387) | human gut metagenome | isolation source: stool | host: Homo sapiens | place: USA | reverse complement strand
TGCTATTGAGTGTGTTTCTTGATTATGAGTGTTCAAATTCAACTTGCAATTTACCTTTCATTTATATTTTTTCCGATTGAGGTTTGACACAATTGCCGTGCATACTAAGGTTGCTTCGTTTGTGACTGAATTCCGCAATAATGTTTTACGTGCCAAGCCATCTTACAACTTTCTTCCAATTCTTCTAAGTTGTAAAAGGCATCCATCAAAGTTTTACCACCTATTATTGGGCCATGATTTTTCAGTATATACCCATCGCTAAGGTTTAAAACCTTACGGAACGCATCAAAAAGCTCGTTGGACCCCGGTTTCGCATAATCGACCAAGCCTACCGTCCCAAGCCTCATACGCAAATACGGAGTATACTCCGGCACACAATCCGCTTCATTACCAAAATCCTCCATTGACCATAAGACGGAATAGAAGCTATGCGTATGAACTATTGCCTGAATTGACGAATCTTTGCCATATAGAATCTGATGCAAAGGCAATTCCTTGCTTGGTTCCCTCCCCTTAAGCAGTTGTCCATTGAGACCTGTCGCGCTGAAATCTTCTTGTGACAATGTTCCAAAGCAGCTTCCACTGGCTGTAATATAAACAACACCGTTCAACTTAAAGCTTAGATTTGCTGCAGAGCCTGTAACCTTATTTCTTTCGAACAAGCTATGCGCAATCCATATTGCCTGGGAAATGAGTTTTTCTTCATCCGTCATAATGCAGTACCTTCGTCCAAAACCTTAATTGCCCGTTCAAAAAAATCACGTTGTCCAAAATTGCCGGATTTCAGTACAATTTGCAGATTGTTTTTATTTACGGGACATAAAACCGGAACTCCAGGCGCTATCTCCGTTCCGATCAAATATAGATTCACACCAAGGGCCTGGGTCACCGCGCCCGATGTTTCGCCTCCTGCCACAATGATTTTTTCCCAGCCGGATTCATGAGCTTTTTGAGCTAATTTTGCCATAAACCGCTCTAAGTGTTGGGAAGTTTGTTCAACGCCATATTTCGCTTGTGCTTTTTTTACTAAGGACGACTCCTCAGACGTGTAGACCATAACGGCATTCCCTGAAGTTTCCTGGACTTTATTCCAAACCCCGTCAAAAGTTTCAGCCGAAGCATTTGTGGTTCCTAAAAGTTGGTCCGGGGAAACCTGGATCGCTAATCCGCCTTTTTCCTTAAAATCCTTAATCTGTTCCAATGTTGCATCAGAACAACTTCCCGCCAATATCAGCGTTCTTCCCTCCACTTTCCTCATTCTGTCATCACGCACATATTCTTTTTTGTAATAACGGCATAATTCTGTCAGAATTCCCGAACCGCCTGTTAAAAATGGCAATGCATGAAATTGTGCTGCAATCTTTTTCCCATCTTCATCACACGTATAGTCTGGCACAAGATATGCGTGTTTTTGTGTAGTCTGCTTCCCGATTCGCTGTGACAATAGTTCCGGAGGTTCCGATAAATTTTCTTGAGGAATCAAGATGCATCCATAGCTTCCTTGCCTCTCCATTAATTTCGGAATATAGGAACTCATCATTGGTGTTAAGGGATGATGCCGCATATGGGTTTGATTCAGGGGGATTCCATCAACATATATATGACCACCCTGCACCACACGGCCGTTTATTGGAAGTGCCGGACACAAGATGGTGTAGCGGACCTGTTCTTTTTCCAAAATTGCATCTGTAACGGGCCCTATATTTCCCTGATTCGTAGAATCAAAGGTAGAACAATATTTGTAATAAACTTGATTGGCACCGTGCGCCTTCAGCCATTTATAAGCCGACAAGGCCATATTCACCGCTTCTTTTACCGGTGCTGTCCGAATCTTCAATGCAATAACCACAGCCTCGGTGCCATCCGGAAGCAAAGCGTCTCCCGAAGGAATGCCATCCGTCAAAACCGTGCGCATGCCGGATTTTTTAATGAACGATGCTGCATCACTTGAACCGGTGAAATCGTCACCAAAACATCCAAATTGAATCTTTTCCATAAAATTCCCCCATATAATCTCACAGCAACAATGTCCTTGCCCAGACATACAGATATTTAATGGGTATAGAATATCACGGCAATATAACGTAACTCTTCATCGCCAATATTCTCAATTTTATGGTAGTGCCCATCCAGGCAATAGTTTACGTCACCAGCACCCACTTCCACCGAGTCCTTGTCGTCTGTCACTCTGCCATGTCCGCTAAGGAAATAACAGACTTCGTTATCTCCATGATGCGTATGGCCTCCAACAACGCCACCAACCTCCAAAGTACAGTCAGCAAAAAGACGGCCTGTATTTCCCATCTCTTCTTTCGTAATAATATGATGCTGCGTAAATGTACCTTTCCCATCAAACATATTTTTCAAGACAGAAACCCCAAGCTGTTTCGCTTTCTTTAACATATTTAATCACTCCACAATAAGCGTTTTCATTTTACCAGGAAATGGGCCGCCACAAACGTCAACCATGCCATATTGATGGCTCCACCGATACGGGAACAAATGGTGAGGAACGGAAGCAGCTCCATACGGTTTGCCGCAGACAATACAGCTACGTCACCAGTACCACCCATATCTGCGAGTCCCAACCCAGCCATAATGGCACCTTCAATAAAGTAGAATCCAAACAGATAACACAACGTTCCGGATACGATAGTCGTAACAACGACACACAGAACGCACAGTACCAGAAAGACCGGATTCCCAAACAATTCAATGACGCTTTTCAATTTTAATACGCCTAAAGAAATTGCACATAACGTACATGGTGTCATAATTTTAGCCATGAAGTTGGTCCATGCTCCGGACGCTTGACATACATCTTCTGATAAAAGATTCCCTACTTTTAAGGCCACCGCAATAACAATCATGAACAAATAGAAATGCAGGCCACCAGGTATGTACTTGGCCAAAATCCTTGAAGCGAGATAAATTCCACAAGTTAGAATAAACCCTGTTTGTAATGCACTAAAGGTAGTTTCGTTAGGATTTTTAGTAACCTGCTCTTTTTCTTGATCGCTAATATTGACTTCTTCATTCCGTAATAATCTTCCGTTCGATCCAGCAAACCCCCTTACAAGGAAATCAGGATGTTTTTTCCCAAAAGCCGCCAGGAAGCATGCAATCAATATCGTGCATACATTAGCAACCATGACAGAAGACGTTAATGTGGTAAGGATGACTTCCTTATTCCCTCCGCCGTAATTAGCATAGATTTCTGACAAAGGAACAGCTGATGCACTGACTCCGGATCCCAAAATGGGTCCGGCAACATTTAACATAGTGTTAACAAACCCATAACCCATTACTGCGCCAACAGCACCAGAAGCCGCTGTCGCTATAATGATAGTCAAAATCATAGGCAGAATAAAGCGGGTCCCCGCATTAATCAACGTTTTCCGATTCATCGCTAAAATACTGCCCACCAAAAGGCCTGGAACCAGAAACGAAGTAAAATCGTATCCGCTAAAGAAATTTTTTGCAATGGTAGCGGTAGATTCCGGTAATACACCAATATAAACCAAATAGGACGGAACAAGGACCGTTAAAACGGTACCTAGTCCATAGTCTTTCAAAACCGGGACATGATCCCCAATCCACATAAGGGCAACCCCTAAAACAAGGCAGATGGAGAAACCGCCGCCCATTTTATTGGGTACCAGCTTAAGTTCCACGGCTGCCACTGTACAGATCACAATAACCAGAAACACTGGAATGGACATACCGCCTATACGTAGTTTGTTCCCCATAATCACACTTCCTTCCTTTCAAGCCGCCGGGCTGCACAGACAAAGCGGCTGTGTCAGATCAACCATGGCAACATTTCTTCCTTTCGCACTTTCCCTTTTATAACCACAATTCTTCAGGTACGTTGTACTTTGCTGCCAAGGCACGGTTTTCTTTAATTACCTCTATTGGATAGATGATGCCGTCTGCCATAGCTTTTTTCAAATTATCCGCTTCGATTTCCCCAGGGACAAAGATTTCTTTTACCCCTTTCGCCTTACGGCCATTTTTAATATAGTCCACCGCTTCATCCATGCGCCTCTTAAAAGCATCGAGGTCATCAATTGCCTCAATATTGATGCACTGCATAAGATGGCCGGAATTTTGAATTTTCCCAGGTTCTTCATATAAATCAATGATTTGCGGCCCAAAGCTCGAATTATTTAAGATAGCTGCCAGCACTGCATTCATGAAAGTCTGACAGTATCCTTTATAGCCAGCAAATGGTTGGACCGTTCCAAGATATGCAGCCTCAGGATCGGTGGTCGGATTTCCGTCCACATCTTTGGCCCAAGTATCGGGAATTGGGGAATGCGTCTTTTTAGCCATGACGATTTTTCCTCTTGCCACTACACTTGTAGCCATATCCATAACCACATTTGGTTTCGTCGCGCACGGAACGCTGATGGCGTATGGGTTGTTACCCAGTTGCCGTTCCGTTCCTCCTGTAGGAGCCATGATGTTCACTGCATTAATAGTCCAGCAAAAGCCTATCATTCCGGCATTTGCGGCCATTTCAGCATAATGGGCACACGTACCGAAGTGATTGCTTCCTGTAATGGATACAGCGGATGTCCCATATTTTCTAGCTAAATCAACAGCCAGGTTCATGCCATAAGAAGCAGCCACCATGCCCATGGCGTTATGGCCATCCACCAATGCCGTGGCACCAAACTGCCTGACCACTTCAGGTCTGGCATCCACACTGGTACCGCCATGTTCAAATCTGTTAAAATATAACGATGAACGTTGGATGCCATGGGAATAAACTCCTCGAGCATCAGCACGCACCAAATGGTCTGCTACACAATGTGCGTCTTCCTCATTCATGCCAGCTGCCCGATATAAAGCTTCTTCACATTCCAATACGCGTTGGATAGGCAAAGTTACAGTCTCGTTAAAATGATAATCGGCATTGCTCATTCCTTACACCTCCAGAAATTTTGCTTAAAACATGATAGGTATCATGTCCATAAACTTTAACTGGACACTTTTTTCAGTCTCATGCTCGCGGCCACAATATGGTTCCGCATTGCTTCATATGCCCCGTCTGAATCCCCTAGCCGCATACAATTGAAAACTTCTTGATGCTCCTTCAATGTAATTTGCATTGAAGGCCTGTCCGTAAGGACTTTAGCAATCCAAATTTCCAATAATTTGCGAATGGTTTTTAACATTTGCGCCATTGCGGAATTGTTTGTAGCATTAACAATATTCATATGGAAATCCACATCTGCAGCAACAAAACTTTCAGGGTCATTTTCTTCAATTGCTTTATCCATATTGGCGATATCTTCGCCAATGCAATCCATGTCCTGCTTTCGAGCTCTTTCAGTTGCCAACCGCGCTGCTTCACATTCCAAAATGGTTCGGACCTCTATTAATTCCATAACCGAGCGTGATCCGATAATCAAGCCCCACCGGAGAGGAGCCGTATAAAACCCATCGGAGCCTTCAGAAATATATGTCCCCTGTCCTTTGCGTATTTCCAACAATCCCATTATCACTAAAACCTTAATGGCTTCTCTAAGAGTAGACCGGCCAATTCCAAGTTGCTCTGACAATTCACGCTCGGAGGGAATTTTATCCCCCTGCTGGATTATGCCAGCCATAAGGCCATCTAAAATATAATCGCAAAGTTCCTGAAGAACATCATCAACTACGCTTTTCCTTTGTGAAATCGACTTTAGTTCCATTTAACTCCCTCCCAGTTTCGTGGTCTGATGTCTGACCTCTATAAATATTTTAAAATTCAGAATTTTAAAAGTCAAGCTAAAAGCCGCTTTTTATTCGAGTTTTTTTAAGTTTGAAATCAATTTAAAGTGCTTTGAAATTTTTTATTTATGTTCCAACAGGGACTTATATTGTCCCTATACCATTAAACTGCAAGTTCAATTTTTCATTATAGAATCCATGAAGGGCAACTAAAACGGTCAGGAGAAGAAACCATTACGTACAGAATGAAAATGTGCCCCTTACGGTCAACGGAAAAACCGTAAGGAACACATTTTAAATGAACACATTTTAAATATAGAAGGCTGATTATAGGAAGATTGGATTTATGCCTCAATCCACCTTCCCCAAATAGTTAAAGACCTTTTGAACGCACTCATCCAGATTTTTATGTATATCACTTTCCCAGAACCTCAGGACCAGCCAACCAGCTTCAATCAAAGCGTCATCCACTTCCTTATCCCGCTCTATATTCCGACTGATTTTTTTACGCCAAAAATCATGATTTGTCTTGATTTGTTCAGCAGGATTCTTTTCATGACCACGACCGTGCCAAAAATCCCCGTCCACAAATATGGCGATATGCTGCCGCGTCAATACAATATCCGGCGTACCAGGAAGCGCCTTATAATTTTTTCGATACCGCAATCCTTTATGCCATAATGCTTTCCGCAACAAAACCTCCGGTTTGGTATCCTTCCCGCGATTGTGCTGCATCGCTTTACGGCGTTGTTCATGAGTCAACTTATCCATGAGCCCACCCGCCTAACCAAAAAAGCTCTCAGGATTCTCCAATGGCATTTGAAAATTTCGACATTTGATGATAAAAAACCTTTATTTTCATAAGCCTGAAAACACGACGCCTCCCATATCAATTCATGCTGGACATTGAGATGTCCAGGTGGTTATGCTAAAATGAATATCGGGTTCCCGATCCATCGTCCGATGGTGTTAACATTTTAAGGACCCGGAAACAAGTGGGATGGCCATGTACCAGGGAGGACTTATTGTGAAGAAGACTATTTGTGAACTGTTTGCCGGTGTCGGCGGATTCCGGATTGGATTCGACAGACTGCACACCGGTTGGGACACAGTCTGGTTTTCCCAGTGGGAACCTAAAAAGAAAACCCAGTGGGCCCATGACTGTTATGTACAACATTTCGGGGATTCTCCGGACAAGAACGGTGAATTTCACACAGGGGAGGACATCAGCACCGTCAACAAGGCGGATATTCCAGACCACAACCTGCTTGTCGGCGGATTTCCCTGCCAGGATTACAGCGTTGCCCACCCCCTTTCCTCTTCGAAGGGGTTGGAAGGTCAGAAGGGTGTCCTGTGGTGGCAGATTCGTGACACCATGCTGGCAAAACACCCTGCTTTCTGCCTGTTTGAAAACGTGGACCGTTTGTTGAAATCCCCTGCAAAACAGCGTGGACGCGACTTCGGCGTCATGCTCTCCTGCCTGGCGGACCAGGGATATGATGTGGAATGGCGTGTCGTAAATGCCGCTTGCTATGGCGCGGCACAGCGCCGCCGCCGCGTCTTCATCTTTGCCTATCGCAACGATACGGTCTATAGCGGCACCCAAAAAGATAAATCGCCGGAAGAAATCTTTATGTCGGATGGATTCATGGCCAAAGCGTTTCCCATTGAGGAACACGGCCCCCTCAGCGATACGGAAATCCTGAAAGACCCCTATGAAGTGTCCGAACACTTCGCCTTCAATTTCCGGCCGGCCGGTTATATGGTGAACGGCCATACATATACGGCGGACATCGTGGAAAAGGAAGAAAAACCGAAGTTGTTGGGAGAAATATTGCAAAAAAACGTGGATGCCCATTTCTACATCACGGATGACGCAACTTTATCCAAATGGACGTACATGAAAGGGGCGAAAAAGATTCCCCGCACTTCCGCCAACGGACATCAGTATGTGTTTTCGGAAGGGCCCATCGCTTTTCCGGATCCGTGGGACAAACCGGGCCGCACCATGCTGACCAGTGAGTCCACGCTGAACCGCAGCACGCATATCGTTTGTGATCCCGGTACAGGCAAACTGCGCACGCTGACCCCTGTCGAAGCTGAACGGCTGCAGGGATTTGGTGACGATTGGACCAATACCGGAATGCCGCAGCGGATGCGTTTCTTCTGTATGGGGAATGCATTGGTCGTACCGATGATTACCCGTATGGGCAAAGTGATGGATACAATTTTTGAACAGGAATCTTAATGAATCATGGGGGTTTGCATGGTATGTGTACGTATCATGCAGACCTTTTTATGATCTATTGCAGTATCAGGGAGATGAAAGCATGAAAGGGACCAAATACCAGACCACCGAAGAAGTCCTGCATCACGCCCAGGAAGCAATTGGCAAGCCTTTAAAGGAAATCGACCAGACCGGCCGGCTCGCAACCGGCAAGGGCAGCGTAGGTACGGTTATCGAAGAAAGTTGGTTTGGTTATCAGCCGAATTCGGAATCCGAACCGGATTTCCCGGAAGCCGGCGTGGAGCTCAAAGTCTTCCCATTTATAATCGGAAGAAAAGGGCTGCGTGCCAAAGAGCGGCTGGTATGCAACATCATCGACTACATGGAAGAGTACAAGCGGTCGTTTCCAGAGAGTTCCTTTTGGCACAAATGCCAGACAATGCTGCTGATGCCCTATGAGTATCAGAAAGGTCTCCCTAAAGGGGAGTATGAAATCAAGGCAGCAGTCCTGTTCCAATTTCCAGAAGAAGACCTGATCATCATCGAGCAGGATTGGGCAAAAATCATCCAAAAAATCCGTACCGGGAAAGCCCATGAAATCTCAGAAGGGGATACCCTGTATCTGGCAGCCTGTACCAAAGGGGCAAATGCACAGAGTATACGTCCGCAACCTTTTTCCCGGATTCCCGCAAAACAACGCGCCTACTCCCTGAAGCAGTCCTACATGACCCAGGTACTGAACAAATACATCTTTGGATACGAAGTCGACCCAAAAATCATTACGGATTGGCATCAACTGGCGCATTCCACGTTTGAAGACTATATCATAGAAAAGATACGCCCGTACTACGGTATGACGCAGAACCAGTTAAAACTCCGGTTCGGCATCACATCGAACGCCAAAAACATAAACGAAGTGATTTTAGCCCGTATGTTGGACATCGTTGGACGGATATCCCAGACCGAAGAATTCAAAAAAGCCGGTATCGTCCCCAAAACCATTCGTGTCCGGCAAAACGGCACCATAAAGGAAAGTATGTCTTTCCCTCATTTTGATTTCATTGAATTGAGTCAGGAAAATGTTTGGGAAGACTCAGATCTTTATAAATACCTGGCGTACACAAAGTTCATGTTCGTCATTTTCCAGGAAAACATGACTGGGGAATATGTATTTTCGAAGATTGTCTTCTGGAACATTCCAAGCCAGGATTTAGAAGAAGTACGAACCGTCTGGGCACGTACTGTACAAACGATTCGGAACGGCGTACAACTGGTTCCGACTGCAAGAGGGATCCGTAACAATCTCCCCAAGCAGAGTGAAAACCGGGTTGCCCATGTCCGTCCTCATGCGCAGACCGTATATGATACGCTGCCGCTCCCAGACGGCAGACAGATGCCGAAGCAATGTTTCTGGCTGAACAATACGTATATTCAGGAACAACTGGAAAAATATGGGAGATGAGGCTTACCTTCCGCTCCATCACATTTCCCGGGAAATCGATTGACCCATAAACAAGGAAAAACCACCGTCCCATTCCTCTGCACCACCGCAGAAGAGTGGGACGGTTTTCTTTGCAAATCGACGACGGTGGCCATGATTCACTGAACTTTTATTGTTGCAGGACCACTTTATGCCAGGTGCCGTCTCTTCGCCCCAAACACAGGGAAACAGGAATTTTTTATTGTTGTGTTGCACCAATACGGGACACTTTATCTGCAAAGGCGCTCAAATACCGATTAAAATTGACGGGGTCTTCATAAAACAAGGCATGATCCGTATCGAATACGCAAAGTTCGCTGTTTTGTGCGAACCCGGCTTCATACTTTCCCCGCTCCAGATTTTTTACGGGAACCATTACCATAAGGGGACTCTGCAGTTTCTTCAAGACTTCCGTATTGTCCTGCATCATGTAGTCGTTATATATGGCCTCGGATATCCAGATGGGGGTCTTCATGATTTCTTCGGCAAAAGGTCCGTCAAAATAGTTGGGATTTTTCAGTGCTTTCGCTTTATCCTCCATCTCCAATACCTTCAGGTATTTTTCTGTTCTATCGTTTAATTTCCGTATCAGGGCATTCATATTGTAACCTTGCAGATTCCCCCGGTTCCAGCTGGCGGTTTCAAAGGGACAGCAGGAGCCGTCAAGCAGCACCACTCCCAACAGGTCCTCTTCGCCGAAGTTCCGTATGTACTGCAGCGCAATTGTAACCCCCATCGACCAACCTGCCAGTACAAATTTTCGGATTCCCAGAAACTGCAGCAGTTGGTGCAGGTCATCTGCATATTGGTTGCACGTATGACCGATCAGGACTTTTGATGAAAATCCATGTCCCCGGTAATCAAATGTTATGATTTTATGTTTTTTCTTAAGCTCAGGAACGTTTTTGGCATATATGGCGGAAGATGAAGACCACCCATGCAGGAGCACGATCGGCGTCCCTTCCCCTTCCACTTGATAATACAGGTACGCCTCATCTTCGGTTTTGAAGAAATCCCCGGGGCTGAATGTGGTCATAAAGATTCCCTTCCACCTCACTTATTCCGCTGCCGCAAAAATTTGCTGAAGTCCTCTCCCTTTACATATTCGAAGAATAGTTTTAACAGCGGGGATTGCAATGCTTTTTTCTTACAGGCAAGCCATGTCCTCCTTACCAGCTGGTTGCCATCTTTGTATTTCATTTCCTTTGTATACAGCGGACAGGGGCTTTCCGGAATGATGATTTCAGGCAATATGCCGTACCCCAGCCCGTTAAATACCATTTCCTTGCACAAATCCAGATTTGTAACATGACTGCTGATGGTCGGCGGTACAGCGAAGTTATCTTTCCACCATTGCTGAATCTGGCTGTAGTATTGCTCTTCGTAAGGATAATCTACCTGCCGCATCCTGGGCAGGTCCTGCAATTCGAAAGGAGCCCGGTTGGCAACCACGGCGTTATAGGTTGTCAACAGGATACTTTCCGCTTCTGCCAGCCCTTCTGTATGTTTTACGATGACGAAATGCACAATATCGGATTTTAAGAGTTTCAGCAAATCGGACGATTGCTGGACAGTAATATCGAAAACCACCTGGGGATATTGTTTATTAAATGCATCCAGTAAGGCCGGCAGATAGTAGCGGCCGATAATGCTTGTAACTCCGATTTTGATGAGTCCGGCCACGCCTTGCCCCAAGGAATGCAGATGTCCGCGGAAGTCGGAGATTTCCGACAGGACATGATTGGCAAATTCCGCCACATAGATACCGTGTTCCGTAAAGGTGACGCCACGGTTTGAACGGTTCAGCAGCGGCACGCCCAGATCATCCTCTATATGTTTGATCCGCCCGGTCAGGGCTGGTTGGGAAATATACAGGGCGTTGGCTGTCTTCGTTATGTTTTTGTACTTGTACAGCAGGCTGATGATCAGCCAGTCCCTTTCATCCATACGCACCGCCCTTTCTTTTCCTGATTCAGCCTATTGACCAGTTCTTCCTTCCGTTTGGCCGACTTTCCAGTTGTGATTCAGATGATTTTCCGTTCCTTCAGCCCGGCGATGTCTGCGTCACTCATACCCAGAATGTTTTTATAGACATCTTCATTATGGAAACCCAATTTCGGGCCTGCCCATTTCACTTCGCCAGGCGTTTCCGTCAGGACCGGGCAGATACCAGGCATCTTGACCGTCCCGAATTCCTCGCAGGGCACCTCCAAAATATCCTGGCGCGCCGCATACTGCGGGTCTGCAAAAATATCTTTCATGCTCATTACTTTGCAGACCGGCACCCCTGCCTTATCGCAGCGGGCTTTGACTTCGTCCCATGTCTGATTGGCAATCCATTCCGTTACCGCATTCATGATGGAATCGGGGTCTGCCAGACGGTCTTTCACTTTGGCGTATTTGGGCAGCCAGTCCGGCCGTTCCATGGCCTCACACAGATGATCGAATACGGGATCCGTGCTGCACACCAGGATGACCCACTGGGCATCCTTTGTCTTAAATGTCCCAATCGGGCAGGAAGCTCCGCTGGACATCGGCGTCCTTTCCTTGTTGATGCCCAATACATCCAACTGGGCAACGAAGCTTTCTTCCATGCGGAACAACCCTTCGTACAGACTTACATCGACTTCCTGGGCCTTGCCCTTCTGTACATCGCGGTAATACAGGGCCATCATGGTCCCTGCCATGGCAAACAGGCCGGCCACATAATCTGCAAGCGGCAGTGGCGGGCTGACAGGAGGCCGGTCAGGATAGCCGGAAAGATACGTCATACCGGAAAAAGCCTGCAACGGGGTGCCCAGACCGGCCAGTCCGGCATTCGGGCCGGTCTGCCCGTATCCAGTCACATGCGTGACAATGATGTCCGGATTCGCTTCCCGCATGACATCGACACCAATGCCCCATTTGTCCAACGTCCCGGTTTTGAAGTTTTCAATAACCACATCGCTCTTCTTCACCAAATCCAAGAAGATCCTCTTGCCCTCGTCGTAATGGAAATCCAATGTAATGCTTTTCTTATTACGGCCCATCGCCGGCCAGCGGATACTGACTCCATCTTTCAGCGGCCCCATGCCGCGGAAGGAGTCGCCACGGCCGGGCATTTCAATTTTGATGACCTCCGCGCCGAAATCCGCCATCAAACCCGCAGCCCAGGGAGCTGCTATAACAGTTGCTATGTCCAGAACGCGGATACCTTCCAATGCTGCCTTTTTCATGTTGCTGCCTCCTGCTTCACGTATCGTATTTTCATCGCCCGGTCAGTTACTTCATCGTCTGGTTCTTTGCCTGCCCTTTCGGCAATTCGCGAATCAAATCACTCGCTTTGCCGGCGCGAAGCAGAAAACTATCGGGCTTGTGCCCGACGATATCTGCCACAGTACGGCTGACCGCCATCACCTTATCCAAATCGATGCCGGTTTCCACCCCGCACTCCAGCAACATATGGAGCAGATCTTCCGTCGTCACGTTGCCGGCCGCGCCTGGTACGAAGGGGCACCCGCCGACACCGGCAAAACTGGAATCGAACCGGGTGAACCCTACCTGCATTGCGGCCATGATGTTCGACAATCCCAGCCCCCTCGTGTTGTGGAAATGGAGCCACCAACGGACCGCAGGATAAGATTTCTTCATTTCTACACACATGTCGTAAACCTGCGTCGGATACGCCATCCCTGAGGCATCCGAAAGGCTGATTTCGTCAACTCCCACAACCAGGTACGCCTCCACAATTTTTTTCACGTCGGAAAGGGGGATTTTTTTATCCCAAGGAGATCCAAACGCCATAGAGATGGACCCGGAAATCCCGATTCCGGCCTCCGCCGCTTGCTCCACGCAGGCGCCAAACCGTGCGACGCTTTCCGCCGGAGTGCAGTTCAGGTTCGCCAGATTATGTGAGACACTGGCAGAAACGTTCAACTTCACCTTGCGGCATCCGCAGGCAATAGCCCGTTCCACGCCCTTCAGGTTTGCAATCAGGGCACGATATTCAACACCGTCCTTCTGCCGGATCCGTTTGAAGACTTCGTCAGTATCCGCCATCTGCGGAACGGCTTTCGGACTGACAAAGCTCCCCACTTCGATGACCGGGAATCCAGCATCAGCGACGGCCTCTATCAAAGAAACCTTCTGTGCTGTATCAGGGTACCGCTTTTCGTTCTGGATACCGTCCCGCGGTCCCACCTCGCAAAGCCTGACCTGTTTCACCAATTCAAAAGTCATTTGGTTACACCTCCTGTCTCCGTCTGCATATCGGACCGGCACCTTTCGGTGCGGGACTTTTTGACTACGCTTTTCAGTTTCAGTATATCCAACCATGTTGCAGTTGAAAAATACTGAATCAAAATGCCCGGTATCGGTTTTGCTTATAGCCGGATGATTTTTTGGCATAAGTTTTCCTGATGGCCCGTATACGGAATCAGTATTTCTCAAGGGATTGGGAAACACATATACTGATACCAGACAAGAAAGTGTTCCCATAAGATATCAAACTTTAAATTTGACAGGCCTAAGTACGCACAGGAGGGCATCATGCAAAAAAACATTGTACTACGAAACGGCCATGTCATCGACCCGGCCGACAAGACGGACGCAGTGGCCGATGTTTTCATTAAGGACGGGAAGATCACTACATCTTCAGAAATCGGCAAGATAGATATGGAATTGGATGCAACAGGAAAATATGTCTTTCCCGGCCTGATTGACTACCATGCCCATGTTTTTGCCAACAGCACGGAAATCGGAATTTTCCCGGACAGTTCCTTACTCTGCCAGGGCGTGACTTCTGTTGTAGACGCGGGCAGTGCAGGAATCAGCAATATCCGTACATTTATCGGGGACATCATTGATCGTTCCTTTATGAACGTGGAGGCCTATATCAACCTCTGCCCCAGCGGCATGCCGACCATGAAATTCCACGAGGATTTCAATCCCAGGCACTGGGATATGGAACAGCTGAAACAGACTCTGGCAAAACATCCGCGTCTGCTGCATGGCCTTAAAATCCGCATCAGCAGGCCGATTTTCGGCGGCCTGCCCTTTCAGGTGTTCGGGCAGGCCGAAGCATTGGCACGGGAATTGGATACCCGTCTGTGCGTACACGCAACCGACCCGCCGGAAACAATGGATAAAGTGGCGTCCGTACTCCGCAAGGGCGATGTTCTGGCCCACTGTTTCCATGGTACCGGGAATTCCATTCTGGATACCGATGGAACCGTACTGGAAAGCGTAAAAGCAGCGCAAAAACGGGGCGTCATCATGGACGCCGCGAACGGAGGAAACCATTGGACTTTCGCAATCGCCGAAAGAGCTCTCGCCGACGGCTTTGTGCCCGACATCATTTCCACAGACCTGACCGTCAAAACCCTTTTTAAGGATCCTGTATTCGGACTCCCGTACATTATGTCGAAATATCTGATGCTCGGACTGCCGCTTGCCGACATCGTGCAGCGCTGCACCGCCAATCCCGGCCGTCTGATGAAGTCAGAAAACGGGCTGGGGACGCTGGCGCCAGGTTCGCAGGCGGATGTAGCGGTATTCGAACTCGCAAAACACGCTGTGGTTTTCAGCGATACCCGCGGCGAAGAGCGGAGAGGGTCACAACTTCTGCTTCCCATGCTGACAATCTGCAAGGGGGAAGTCGTTTACAGAAACATGTTGTTCTGACCGGCATTTCAGTCTGTACGGACACTTCTCCACATCATAAATAAAGCTTATAGTGATGATTCATTATAAATATTATCTTAATTTTCTGGCATTTTATATAATTAATACAGATACCGGAACGGCTGGAAATTTCAATAGCAAGGAGGCGGCACTATGTATAAGTCTTGGCTTGAAGTATTCCCTGAGATTGCAACCATCCACGATAAGGATTTGCAGGAAAAGGTCGTGAAGACTTGTCAGGAGGCGCTGGAAATCGGTGGCTGGAACCTGGACGACGTCGATAAGGTCCCTTTCACGCTGCTGATTCCCGACACGGTGTTCAGTTACCGCACGCACGTGCAGGCAGTCACCCGGATGGCGATTCACTGTTACGAAGAGTGGAAGGTCTACGGGGACCGGTTCGCACTGAACTATGATTACCTGGTAGCAGGAGCTGTACTGCACGATGTCGGCAAGCTGATTGAGTACGAAAAAGATGCAACGGGCAAAACAGTCAAGTCCGATCTCGGGAAGAACCTCCGGCATCCTTTCTCCGGCACCGCCTTGGCCGTCAAAAACGGGCTTCCCTACGAAGTGGCCCACATCATCGCCAACCATGCCCGCGAAGGGGACGGTACCCTTCGCAGCCCGGAGGCAGTGCTCGTCAATAAATGCGATATGCTGAACTTTCAGGCCTTGAAATCCTTCGCTGGAATGATTTGAAAGAGGTGAATCACATGAAATGGCTACGTTGGTTAATCGTTTTCCTGGCACCGGCAGCGGTATTGATGTACCCCGTTCCAGCCGGACTGACCCCGATGGCGTGGAAAATATTTGCAGTATATTGCGCAGCCATCCTAGGTCTGATTCTCCAGCCGGCAGGCATTTCCGTCACAATGCTGACAGTGATTGCCTTTGGCGCTTTCCTCGTCCCCATCGGCCAGCTTTTAAGCGGTTACAGCAACGGCACTGTCTGGCTGGTGTTTTCCGCCTTCCTGATTACCCAGGCATTCATTGACACCAGCCTCGGCAAACGCATCGCGTATTGGATGATTGGCATTTTCGGCAAATCCTCCCTTGGCCTGTTGTACGGACAGCTGATCACCGACCTGATTCTCAGCCCTGCAACACCTTCCAACACGGCCCGTTCCGGCGGTATCGTATATCCCATTTTCCGCAATGTCGCCATCACCTTGGGCTCAGAACCCGGTCCGACTTCGAGGAAGATTGGTGCCCTCATCACCATTGCAGGCTATACATTCAGCCTTTCCACATCAGCAGTGTTCTTAACCGCCTGCGCCCCGAACATTTTGACGGCCGGCTTCGCCAAAGACATTTTGAAGGTCGACATTTCCTGGATGCAGTGGTTTATATATATGTCCGTACCTGCCCTGATTGCCTGTTTCGCGACCCCGTTGATCCTCTACCGGATTTATCCTCCGGAATTGAAGGATATCCCGAACCATAAGGAACTGGCAGAACAAGGCTTGAAGGAAATGGGGCCCATGTCTCGTAAAGAAAAGCTCCTGATGCTCTTCTTCGTACTGGCCATCATCGGATGGGCAACGGGCAGTATCACCCACATCAGCGCAACCCACATTGCGCTCTTGTTCTTCGCCATGGCTTCCATCTTCAAGCTGTTGGACTGGAAGAACGTGTTGAACAACAACGGCGCTTGGAACACGCTGATATGGTACGGTGCCGTCATGGGCTTTTCCGGCATCCTGGCGAAAGCCAAATTCTTCACCTGGCTTGCCAAAGTCTTCGGCGACTCCCTGGACTTTTCCGGTGTCAACCCGATAATCGTCATGGGCATCCTGTTGGCCATTTCCGTTGTGGTCCGGTATGTCTTTGCCTCCATGGGCGCCTATGTGGCCGCCTTTGTACCGGTCCTCTTTACGGTCGGCCTGCTTGCCAAAGTCCCGGCGCTGCCGCTGATTCTGTTGATTGCCGCATCCAGCGCTTACGGCTGCCTGCTGACCCATTACGGCGGTGCCGTCGGCCCCGTCATGTTCGGTACCGGATACGTTCCGCAAAAGACCTGGTGGACCATTGGCGCCATCATGAACGTTTTCAATATGGTATTGTACATGACGGTCGGATTAGGATTCTGGAAACTGATCGGCATCTGGTAAAATCCCTTCCATATTTTTCAGTCCCATTACAAAATCGCCGGCCGGAAGGCCGGCGATGCTTTTAGGAGGTTGTAACATGATGGAATTTACAGAGAAGGCTGTTCATAGCGGCACAGACAAAAAAGGTGATCTGCAGGTCACCTTGGAAATCGGCGGAAGCGGCCGTCAGATTGAAATCCACAGCAAGGTGGAAAAGAAATTCGGGGAAGCAATCCGACAAGATATCACCGCCATCCTGAACCTTTACCACCTTGACGATGTACGCATACTGGTCGAAGACCGGGGGGCTTTGGACTTTGCTGTCAAGGCCAGAGTGGAAACGGCCGTGAAAAGGGCGTTGAAGGAGGGGAAATAAATGAACTCGTTATACAGAACCTTGCTTTTCGTTCCTGGTAACAATCCATCCCAGATGGTAAACTCCGAAATTTACGGTGCCGACAGTATCATTTACGATTTGGAGGACGCCGTATCCGTTCATGAAAAAGATGCGGCCAGAGACTTGGTCCGTCATTTCCTGATGGAACACCGCCCTTCCGGATGCCGGGTCGGCATCCGCATCAATGGTCAGGATACCCCTTATTACGACGAAGATGTCCGGACGATGATTCCGTTGAAACCGGATTTTCTCCGTCTGCCCAAGTCGGAAACGGCAGAGGACATCCGGAAACTGGATGTCCTCATGACGGAGTGTGAAAAAGGAGCCGGCATCGAAGTTGGCAGCATTAAGATCATTGCGACGATAGAGACCGCCCTCGGTGTCTACAATGCCTTCCGGATTGCCAAGGCTTCGGCCCGTCTCATCGCCATCGGCCTGGGTGCAGAAGATTTCCGGACCGATATGCACATGACACGCAGTGAAGATGCCCAGGAAATCCTTTTTGCCCGCAACCTCATCTCTCTCTCCGCTCACGCCGCCGGTGTGCTGCCTTTGGACTATGTCTTCAGCAATTTCAAGAATACGGAGGGATTCCTGGCGGATGTCAAATTAGGCAAAATGCTCGGGTTTACCGGAAAGTCCGTCATTCATCCCAGCCAGATCCCCATTGTTCATTCCGTTTATACCCCGACAGATACAGAAATCGAAACTGCGAAAAACGTGGTGGCCGCCTACAAAGACGCCATGGAACACGCCTCCGGCGTTATCCAGCTGAACGGAAAGATGATCGATATGCCGATTGTCGTCCGTGCCCAGAACACACTGGAACAAGCAAAAGCCGCCGGAAAGGAGGTAGAATGATGGTTGATCATGCAGTGATGTCTGAATTGAACAAAATTCCCGGTTATGAAACGAAAACCGCTTTTGCCGGTGCGTTTGCCACACCCCCGCCTGTAAGGAAAATGGCCCCCCGCCCTGTAAAATATTACCGGCCAGGCACCAACAAACTCTTCGACATTGATTACGTTCTGGATGCTGTCGGCTTAAGGGACGGCATGACCATCTCCTTCCATCACGCACTGCGGAATGGTGATGCCGTGATGTTCTATGTCATCGGCCGGATTGCCAGAAAAGGGATCCGCGACCTGACCCTGTCCGCCAGCTCCTTAAGCAGTGTGCAGGATTGTCTGCTGCCTTATTTCGAGCAGGGTGTCATCACCGCCATTGATACGAGTGGAAACCGTGGTAAACTGGGCGCTTTCGTTCAAAGCGGAAAGCTGAAGAAACCTGCCATCTACCGCACCCACGGTGGACGCGCCCGCGCCATTGAAACAGGCGAACTGCATATCGACGTCGCGTTTATCGCTTCCCCGGCCTGTGACAAGTATGGCAACATCAACGGTGTGGAGGGCAAATCCGCTTGCGGTTCCCTGGGATATGCCATGCCGGACGCTGAATATGCCGATTACGTGGTCGCGGTGACCGACAATTACAGCGAGCTGCCTCTGGATTATGTCAGCATCCCTCAGACCCAGGTAGATTATATCGTCCAGGCCGATTCAATCGGAGACCCTGCCGGCATTACGACCGGGTCCATCCGCGTGAGCAAGAGTCCTGCAGAACTGGTCATTGCCCGCTATGCCGCCAATGTCATTGCCGCAACGGAGTACTTCAAGGACGGCATGATTTTCCAGTTCGGCAGCGGCGGAATGGCCATTGCCGCCGCCGGATTTCTGCGCGATAAAATGCTGGAACGCGGCATCACCGCTGCCGCAGGTGTTGGCGGCGTATCAGGATTCCACGTACAGATGTTGAAAGAAGGCCTTATCAAGACTTTTTATGACCCGCAGGACTTTGACCTGACTGCCATCCAGTCCCTGGGAACGAATCCGAAACATCATGAAATCTCGGCATCCGCATATGCCAATCCTTTCAGTGCCAGTCCGTATGTCAACATGTTGGATGCGGCGGTATTGAGCGCCACGGAAATGGACGTCCATTTCAACGTGAATGTTCTGACAGATTCGTACGGAAAATTGATGGGGGCTCCGGGAGGGCATCCGGATGCAGCGGCCGGATCCAAATTGACCGTCATCACGATGCCTCTGCTACGGAACCGCCTGCCTATGTTGCTGGACAACGTGACAACCATCGTGACGCCCGGGGAAACAGTGGATGTCCTGGTCACTGAGTACGGTATCGCCGTGAACCCCCTGCGGCCCGATATTTCCGAAGCATTAAAAGGCAACGGACTGCCGCTCCGGTCCATTGAAGAGTTAAAGGAAAAGGCAGACACCCTGACCGGGAAACCCAGCCCGCAGTACCTTGGTGAAAAAATCTGCGGATTGGTAGAATACCGTGACGGCACCATCATCGATATCGTGCGCGAAATGGACTGAATCACGGAACAGGGATAAGCCTGCCTGAATGACAGGCTTATTTTGTTGTGCCAATGTAAATCCCGCTATAAAGTTATGGACATGATGTTTTATAATGAAAGCAACGGAGTCTTTCACGGGAGGAGGTTTGACCATGAACGACCGGGATTTGCTGATCCTCAAATATCTGCACACATTCAACAATATAACGAAAACAGCCAACGCCTTATTCATTTCCCAACCGGCGCTGACGGCCCGCATCAAACAGCTGGAACAGGAGCTCGGCACCAAACTCATCTACAGCAGCAACAAGGGAATCTACCTGACCGCCACAGGACTCGAAGCCGCCGCATTTGCGGACGAGGAACTGCAGCGTCTCGATGATTTCAAACTGCGTATCCAGGCCATGGAGGATGAAACAGTCGGCAGCCTTAAGTTGGCTGCCCCCAACATCATTGCGCAATACTATCTGCCAAGTGTCATAAAGAAATTCAAAGAAACGCATCCGAAAGTGAAGTTCGATGTCACCGTGGCGCAAAGCAGTGACGTCGCAAGTCTGTTGAATTCGAAAAAATGTCATTTTGGTTTTCTCCGAAATGACTTTGGGTGGGGCGAAAACGAGCGTCTGCTGTTATGTGTGAATTACATTACTGCTGTTTCATTACAACCGTTCAGGCTGAAAGATCTGGAACATATGGACCGTGTCAACTATCGTACGGACACATACTATATAAAGATGTTGGATCTATGGTGGAACGATACCTTTTCCACCCCGCCTCAAACCGATGTCATGGTCAGCAGTCTGGATCTCTGTAAGGAAATGGTGTTCAGCGGGCTCGGTTTCGGGCTGCTCCCTTCCATTTTTCTGCCGGAGTGTCCTGAAGCATACAGCTATATCCTTAAGGACAAAGATGGCAGGCCGATTGAACGGAAGACCTGGTTCATTTATAAAACAGATACGCTCAACTACAAGCCAGCCAGAGATTTTTTCAAATTCATCAAAGAGAATGATTTCAACCAGTTCTTGCAATTAAGAATCCCTCGAACCCGGAACCAGGGGGGGAATACCTGACCCCCGGCCCCTGACGGCAACATCCCTGCCACCCGCTGATTACGGGTGACAGGGATGTTGCATGCAAGGATATTTCACTGTATACCGGGTTCACTTCCACCATTCCGTGAAAGTCTGGCTGTCGTCGTCGATCCGCAGGGCTTCGCCGATAAGGGGCGTCACGAGCCGGGGCACGGCCGCGCCTTCCGCGGTCTGCCCTTCCCCGCCCTGGCCGGCGGCAGCCCGGCGCCGGGACAGCGCCGCGGCCGTGCGTTCCAGCGGTTCCTGCCAGGGATGGCGGGCCAGGGTGAATTTGCTGTTGTGGACGGGCAGGAACTTCTTCGCGCGTACGTCGAAGGCCGCCTGCACGACTTCTTCGGGCATCATGTGGATTTTGCTCCATTGCACGTTGTACTGACCGTCTTCGAGGATGGCCAGGTCGAAGCCCCCGAATTGGCGGCCGATATCGGCAAAGTGCCTGCCGTAGCCGCCGTCGCCGCTGTAGTAGACTTTGTGCCGGGGCGTGACGAAGGCGAAGCCGCCCCATTCCGTGCCGTTGCGCTGCAGCAGGCGTCCGGAAAAGTGCTGGCTCGGCAGGACGGTGATGGTGAGGCCGCCGTCAATGGGGATGGCGTCGTACCAGTCGCCTTCAAGGATGCGGTCCGGAGCGAAGCCCCAGCGCTCGAAATCCTCGCCGATGCCCAGGGGCGTGACCACGTGCTGCACCCGGTCCTTCAGGGCGAGCTGCGTGTCGTAGTCCAGGTGGTCCCAGTGGTCGTGGGAAATGACCATGACGTCGATGCGGTCCGGCATGTCGGCCGGCGTGTAGATGTCGCTGCCCGGGTAGGCCCTGAAGTTTTTCAGCGGCAGGGGCGAGGCGTAGCCGCTGAAGACGGGGTCGACGAGGATGTGCCGGCCGTCCAGCTGCAAATAGAAGGACGAGTGGCCCATCCAGACGAGTACGTTGGCTGCCGGATCGAGGGTGCGGAGGTTCGTTTTGACGTGGGGCAGGGCCTGTTTCGGGTAGAGGGCGCTGTGGTCGCCGAAGAGGAAGTCCGTCCACAGTTTCAGGGTGCTCTCCCGCTTTGCCCCCGCCACGGGTGTTTCCACCGTCACCGGCTCCAGCGTGTGGAACTGGCCGTCTTTGTAGTGCGGCGACTGCTGGATGCGCGCCAGCCGCGCCCCCGACGGGGCGTAGCCGGTGCGGGGGCCGTAATGGGACCAGCCCGCGCCGGCCGCCACAATCAGTGCTGTACCGAATCCTGCAACCATTTTTCCAAATTTTTTCATGACAATTACCTCTGAAAAATATACTTTATATCCCTTTCCATAGGATTTACCCACAAAATTTACTGATTTTGTGGATAAAAAGGCATAAAGTTTATACTTTCGTATAATAGGATTATTTTGGAAAACATTTGCACTTGTCAACAAAAATTGGACACAAAACTAAAAAAATCAGGCATAAAAAACGAATCGATGTACAAGATTCATCAACTTTTCTGACATCCTTCAAGCTTGTTAGACAAACCATGCCATCGATAATGCAGACGAGATCAGCAGATGGGCGTGTGACGTTCCCGATACTGCTTCGGCGTCAGGTAGCCTAAGGAATAGGCTGGCCTCTGTTCATTGAAGAAAAGAATGTAGTCATCCACCTCCTCCTTGACCGGTTTCTCGCCGGTCACATGCAAGTCCATGAACAGCTCCGCCTTGATCCATCCATTGATGGACTCCATAGCGGCATTGTCTGTGGGGGTCCCGGCACGTGACATGGATCGGGTGATGCCGTACATGGGCAATAGCTCGTTGTAGGCTTTGGAGGCGTAGACCGATCCCTGGTCAGAATGGAGAACCATTTGGTGCTCCGGATGCCGTTTTTGCCACTCAATCAGATTTTCCAGTCCGCTGATGTAAGTCATGCGATCACCGCGTTTTGCAGAGAGGGAATGACTGACAATCTCATTGTTCCATAGATCCATATAAAGAGTCAGTTCATGGTAGATGCCTTTCACATAAAAAGCGGTCATATCACTCACGATGCACTGCATTGGCCCATCGATCTGCATTTCAGACATGAGCAGGTTGGGAAATATCCGCGCTGGATCGCCAGCCTTCTTGTACCTGTAGTGCTTGGATTTGCTCTTGATTCCCGCAATCCTACAGCATTTGTGGGCATAGGGATCGGACAGGACAATCTCTTTGTCCAACCGTATCTTGGCGTTCAGCCAGCGATAGCCGTGCGATGGATACTTCCAATGGTACTCCTGGAACAGCAGGACGTTGCTCAAAAGGCGCTTTTCTTTGCCCGACGGCTGAGAAAGATGTTTTTTCCAAGCGTAGAAACTGCTCCTCTGGATGCCCATTGTCTTGCAAAGAAGCTTCACCGGAATTTCTCCGGATAGTTCCATGATTACTTGATAATCTTGTTGCCGTACAGAATTACAGTACCATCCCCCTTCACCTCGTAGCCTTTTTTTAGCCGTGCCTCGGTTATCTTGGCCTTGATTAGTTCCTGGATAAGTTCTTCCTTTGTCATCGCCTTCAGTTCATCCAGCTCTGCCGGAGCTTTCTTGAACGAGGGCGCACAGATGCTTCTTCGTCCCTGCTTGGGCGGCAACTGGTTGGCATCCCGGTACATTCTCATGTAATTCCGTGCCGTCTGCTCATTGATACCGTATTCCTCTGCAGCTTCATACCGGCTGATTTCGCCGTCGTAAATGCGGCGGCCAATGTCCAATCTCTGTTCTTTTGTGTACTTCACGGCAAACCTCCTGTCCTGTGAGGGAGAATTTCTGTCCGATAATTAATTTCGTACTATCCGTACAGTATACACCGTATGTCCAAAAATTACCCCCTCCGTGTCCAATTTTAGTTTACCACTTCACATTCTATAATAAACATGCTGGATAGAATAACAATGCTTATTCTAACCTGCTTCATTTTCCATCCTTTATCCCCTACAAAGGATGCCCCTAACGCCCGAATCCAACCCCCATTGTGATTCGGGTCTTTTTTTGTATCGGAACAGCCCGCGGCCGGAGCCGCCGTCTTGCGGCGGTCCCGGAACGGGCTTTGTTTTTTGTTTTTTTGTTTTTCCGCTGGTCCGAAGGGTCCGGGCCCCGCCGCCTCAGTCGGCGGACCGGCCGCCGTTGTTGTCGCGCAGCGCCGCCTGGAGCTGGGACCGGTTGGTCACCTCGTATTTCTTGTAGATGGTCGACAGGATCTTCTTGACGGTCACTTCGGCCAGGTACAGGTCGGCCGCAATCTGCTTGTTCGTCTGGCCTTCCTGGACACCGGCGACGATGTTCTTTTCCCGCGGCGTGAGGATGACTTCCTGCGCGTGGCGCACCTGGATGAGCCGGTACTGGCGGATCTGCGTGACCACGGACTGGTAGAGCGGGTCGCCGTCCAGTTCGTCGAGGAACGGCTTCAGGAGCGACGCGTGTTCGACGACGGGCATGATCGCCCCGTCCAGGGCTGCTTCGTCGAGGATGGTCTTGAACAGGCTCATGCCCTTCTCCTGCTGTCCCAGGCGGCCGCACGCAATGACCAGGGCGATGTTGTCGTACATGCGGTTCATCTGGCTGGAGAATGCCGTGGCCGACGGAATGGGCGTGGGGCCCGTAAGGTCCAGCGTGGCGTCGCGGTTCAGTTTCAGGACCAGGCGGTGGCGCGTCGACCGCCACGACGGCCGGAGGGAGGGATAGGTCGACTGCTTCAGGTATTTCTCCAGGGTCTGCTCCATCTGGTCCGTGGGCAGTTCCAAGAGGGCCGAAATGAAATCGGCCACGATATCCAGGTCCATTTTCCAGACCGGACTGTTGATTTCGCGCTTCAGGACGTTGTAATAGTCGGTCCAGGCGGAAAATTCCTGCACGCGCCCTTTGAAGAGCAGGATGCGCGGCAGAATGGAAAGGGAAATGGCGGCCTGCTCGCGTTCGTCGTCGTTTTGGTAACCGATCAGGGACAGGCGGGCCATGAGGTCGTACGAAGGGTCGAGGGCGCCGGTTATATAGGCCGCCTCGCCCAGCAGGACCTGTTTCCAGCTGGCGGCGTCGACCCCTTCCATGATGGCGCTGCAGCAGTCGTAGATTTCACACAGGTCGCGCACGTTGTCCTGCAGCTGGCCGGGGCCGCGGTAATACAGGAAGAGCTGCCCCGCGACGGCCCGCGTCACCCCTTCGAAAAAGTCCCGGGGGATTTTGGCCTGCTGCAGTTCGCAGATGGACCGGGCCCGCCGGAAATACGGCAGCATGGCCTTCAGGTCAGGGACGGCGCTGATGCCTTTGAGCACCCAGAAGGCCGCCCATTCCTGCGGTGTCAGGCGGTAATCCCGCGGCAGGGACGTCGTCAGGGATTCCCGTTCGGAGGCCGCCGTCGCAAGGCCCGTACTCTGGACGATGTAGAGGATCATCAGCTGGCAGGCCCCCAGATGGCGGGCCCGGTCCTCCGGCGCCAGGTGGTGCAGGAGCGAGGTGACGCGGTCTGCCGAGAAGTCGAAGAGCGCCCGCAGGCCGCCCTTGGAAACGGCCTGCAGCATCAGTTCGTTGTTGCGGGCCCGGCAGGCGAAGCCCAGGGCATCGGACGGTTCGCCGTTGGCCAGGCTCCACGCAGCCGCCTTTGCCAAAAGGGCGCTCTGCACCTCTTGCGGCAGGGCGCTGAAGGCGTTGCGCAGCAGGGTCTTGAAGAGCGGATGAAACGAGTAGGTCCCTTTTTTATAGTCGAACGGGAGGAAGGACGAGCTATTGAACAGCGCCGTAATCTCTTCGCAGCTCAGCCGGTTGTCACAAAGGAAGCCCGCCTGGCGGACGGTGAAGGAGCGGAACATGGTCAGGGAAAGCAGCAGCTGCCGGTATGGCTCGGGCTGCTGCTCGAAGTTGCGGCGTACCGTATGGTACAGTTCCTCTTTGTAAGGGTCGGGCACGACCTCGTCGTGGACCTCGTGGACACGGCGGTAATTGCGCGTCGACTCCGTGAGGGCGAACATTTCGCCTTCCTTGAGTTTGTCGTAGGCGATGGACGTGTGCAGGTACGTGATTTCCCAGTCTACCGCGGCCCCGGGCGCGCTGCGGCGGTAGATGATGACGCCCCGTTCGTGGGCGTTCAGGATCATGCGGTACGAGGAATATGTTTCCAGGAAACACGTGAACTGGGCCAGCCACAGGTCGTGCGTCAGCGGCCGTACCCTGCATTCGTCCCGGCTCATCTTCGTCGGGACAAGCTGCTCCCGGGCGCGCTCGAAGCGCGCGGACACTTCCCCGTATCCATCCGCCTTCATATCTTTTCCGGCCCCGAGCCACGAGACATCTTGCGCCAGGTGATCCAGCAGCGGCTGCATATCCGCATGCGCGAAATACTGACAGAAGATATGCCGTGTCAGTTCCTCAATTCTTCTTTTTTCATTTTTGCCAGTCATCATACTGCGTCCTTTTTCCTACTCCTGAAACATACCTATATATATTCTCTAGTATTTTTGTTTGGCTATGTCACAACAAACAGTTGATAAATAGCCATTTTTATAGGGGAGTATC
>OJNP01000519.1_pt1 | contig 26543 bp, 26 predicted proteins | sample 1597921 | NCBI WGS metagenome assembly OJNP01 (sample SAMN01915213, study PRJEB22387) | human gut metagenome | isolation source: stool | host: Homo sapiens | place: USA | reverse complement strand
TCCTCTCCGAACATCCGGTACAATCGCCCCTGCAAGCGGGGATAGTCGTCCTCCAGGGCCAGATACAGGACGGTGCCTTGTTGTACGGCGTGGCCCCACAGCGGGAGGCCCGTACTCACATGATAGGCAAGCTGGGCCATGAGAAAGGACTTGCCCACCTTGGGAGCGCCCACAAAGAGATATGTCCCCGCATAGAGCAGACCGTCTACCACAGGAGGTCTGCCGGGGTACACCTGTTCGTAGAGGTCATTCATAGACACGGTAGGCAGATAGGCCGGGTCATTGACCCGGCTTATCTGCCGCAGGATTTCCTCCAAATCTCTTTCCGGGGGCTTGTGTTCTGTCACGCCCTCTGCTATACTTTGGTTAGGTTTTTGTGAGAGCGACTGTCCCCCGTCTGCGCCAACAGGCGGATATGGGGCAGTCGTTTTCTCTTGCAATCTATCCATCTATCAATCCTCCCTCATGCCGTCCATGATGGCGGCGATCAGCCGGATGGTGTCCAGCAACTCCCCATCCACGCCATTCCCGGCCTCGATACGCTCCAGTTCTTCCAGAACGGCGGCCAGCTCGTTCCGCAGGGCCTTATACACCCTGGGGTTGCCCTGTACCACCACATCCCGGCACAGCAGCCGTCGGGTGATGTAGTCCTGTTTGGTAAGGCCGGAGAGCCGCACAGCGGTTTCAATTTCCCTGTCCTCATCCGGGGACACCCGGAAAGCCACAGTTTTGTTTCTCCAGCGGTTGTGTCGGTCAAGATTTTTCACTGACATGATTTAGGCCCCCTTTCGCTCCATGTCCAGTTTGTCCGCCATCTCCGCCTGCCGGGTGGGGAACAGGTGGGCGTAGCGGTAGGTAATATCAATGCTTTCATGTCCCACCCGGTCAGCGATTGCCAGGGCCGTAAAGCCCATGTCAATGAGCAGCGAAATGTGGGAGTGCCTCAGGTCGTGTATTCTGATCCGCTTTACCCCGGCCTCTTTCGCACCCCTGTCCATCTCCCGGTGGAGGTAGGATTTTGTCACCGTGAAAATGCGGTCGGTGGGCTTCACCCCATACAGGCTCTTGATATAGTCTCGCATTCCTTCACAGAGGAAAGCGGGCATTTGAATGACCCGGTTGCTCTTAGGGGTCTTGGGGTCGGTAATCACATCCTTGCCCTTAATCCGCTGGTAGGACTTGGAGATGGTGACGGTCTGTTTCTCAAAGTCGAAGTCGCCAGGAGTGAGGGCCAGCAGCTCCCCCTCCCGGACGCCGCACCAGTAGAGCATTTCAAAGGCGTAATAGGAAAGGGGCTTGTCCATCATGGCCTCGGCGAATTTCAGATACTCCGCCTTTGTCCAGAACAGCATTTCCCGTCCCTTTGGCTTTCCCATATTGCCCGCCTGGGCAGCGGGATTGACCTTTAGATTGTAGTGCCGTACCGCATGGTTGAACACGGCGCTCAACTGATTGTGCAGCGTTTTTAAGTACACCGGAGAGTAGGGCTTGCCGTTCTTGTCCCGGTAACCCAGCATTTCATTCTGCCAGGCGATGACCTCCTTGGAGTGAATGTCGCACATCTTCCGCTTGCCGAAGTACGGCACCAACTTCTTGTAGAGGATATGCTCTTTCGTCCCCCAGGTGTTTTCCTTGATACGGCCTTTCATGTCCGCCACATAGACAGCCACGAAGTTTTCAAAGGTCATTTCCAGGTCGGCGGTCTGTTGTTGCAGGAATGTCCGCTCCCACTCCAGAGCCTCCCGCTTGGTGGGAAAGCCCCGTTTCATTTTCTTTACTTTCTTGCCCGTCCAGTCCTCGTAGTAAAAGGACGCATACCATGTGCCCTTTGCCTTGTCTTTGTATGCCGGCATTGTGGTTCCCTCCTTATTGTCTGTCCCGCAGCCCATAGAATTTTTCCTCGAAGTAGCGCCTGCTTACCCGTCCGGGAATGGTGAGAAAGCCTTTTTTCTTCAGCTCCTCGTTCATCTCCCGCACCAGCTTGTAGGCGTAGGGCTTGGAAATGCCCAGCTCCCTGGCGACCTCCTCTGCTCTCACAAACAGCTCCTTTTCCATGGTCAGCACCTCCTTATTTTAGTTTCGCAAATATGTTAATGTCACCATCTTCATTATACATTAACATAAGTGTTAATGTCAAGAATTTATTTCGCATTTTTGTTAAAGATTATCTTGCATCTTTCGCTTTTTTGCGCTATACTATTGGCAAAGGCGGTGGGATATTATGACAGTCGGAGACAAGATAAAGAAAATCCGCACCTTTCGAGGCATGACACAAAAGGAATTGGGGCTTGCTATCGGCTTTGAGGAAAAGGGAGCGGACAACCGGATCGCCCAGTATGAGACGAATTACCGTGTTCCGAAACGGGAACTGCTGGACAAGATGGCCGAGGCGCTGCGGGTAGACCGCCAGAACTTCTACACCATCGCCCCCGGCTCTGCCGAGGACTTCATGCGGACATTCTTCTGGCTGGACGAGGACAGCCCTGGCGCTATCCGCCTGTTCCAACTTGTCCGCAATCCGGGCAGAGCAGGGGCCGCTGATGATACCGCTGTACGGTACAATGATAGCGATGACTGGCCCGCACACCCTCCCGTGGGTATGTACTTCCAGTATGGCCTTGTGGACGAGTTCATGCGGGAATGGCTTTTTCGTCAGCAGGAGTTACACGCCGGGGAGATCACCAGGGAAGAGTATTTTGAATGGAAACTCAACTGGCCCCATACCTGCGACGATGGCCTGGAAAGCGAATATTATATCCCTTGGCGGAAAAATAAATAAGACAAGCAAAAAAACCGCCCTGCTGAATTTGTCGTTCAGCAGGGCGGTTTTGCTTGTCCTTTTGGGATTTTTCTCTTGAGAATACCGGGCGGACACAAATAGTATCAATCCAGTATCAAGAGCAGTATGGACGGGCAAAAAAGCCTGTATTCATGCGGGTTTTCGCCGTTTCGAGCGTCATTCCCACTCAATGGTTGCGGGCGGTTTGCTCGTAATATCGTAGACCACGCGGTTCACGCCGTTCACCTCGTTGACGATGCGGCGGGAAATGACATCGAGCACACCAAAGGGGATGTGCGCCCAGTCGCTGGTCATGCCGTCCGTCGACAGCACCGCGCGCAGGGCAATGGTATAGCAGTAGGTCCGGTCGTCGCCCATGACACCGACGCTGCGGATGTTGGGCAGGCAGGCGAAATACTGCCAGATTTTACGGTCCAGGCCGGCATTGGCGATTTCCTCGCGGAAGATTGCGTCAGCTTCGCGCACAATGGCCAGCTTGTCTTCGGTGACTTCGCCAAGGACGCGGATGGCCAGGCCCGGTCCCGGAAACGGCTGGCGCCACACCAGATTGTCGGGAATGCCCAGTTCCGTGCCGACGGCCCGGACTTCGTCCTTGAACAGTTCGCGCAGCGGCTCGATGAGCTGCAGGTCCATGTCTTTCGGCAGGCCGCCTACGTTATGATGGCTCTTGATGGTCGCGCTCGTACCGGTGCCGCCGCTTTCCACGACGTCCGGATAGATGGTGCCCTGGACCAGGAAATCGACCTTGCCCAGTTTGCGCGACTCTTCGTCAAAGACATGAATGAATTCGGCGCCGATGATCTTGCGCTTCCGCTCCGGCTCCGAAACGCCCTGGAGTTTGCCCAGGAAGCGGTCCTTCGCGTTGACGCGGACGAAGTTCATATCAAAGGTATCCTTGAAGACCTTCTCCACCTGGTCCCCTTCGTCCTTGCGCAGCAGGCCGTGATCCACAAAGATGCAGGTCAGCTGTTTGCCGACCGCCTTGTGTACCAGCACTGCGGCAACGGAGGAATCGACGCCGCCGGAGAGTGCGCAGAGCACCTTCCTGTCACCGACCTTCTCCTTGATTTCCGCCACTTTGCGTTCCACAAAGGACTTCATGTTCCAGTCGCCGGAGAGTTCGCAGATGTCGAAGAGGAAGTTCCGGAACAGTTTCCGGCCAAAGGGCGTATGCTCCACTTCGGGATGGAACTGGACGGTGTAGAACTTTTTGTCCTCGTTGATCATGGCCGCGATGGGGCAGTCCGTCGTCGAAGCCACCGGCGTGAACCCGTCCGGCACTTTGGACACGAAATCCGTGTGGCTCATCCAGCAGATGTTGTTCTCTTCCAAGCCGCGGAACAGTTTGCAGTTCGTCTGCAGCACGATGGACGTTTTGCCGTATTCATGCGTGTTGGCGCTCGAAACGGTACCGCCCAGGGTCTGGGCCGTAAACTGGTGGCCGTAGCAGATGCCCAGCACGGGCACGCCCAGTTTGAACACGCCGGCATCTACCTTGGGTGCGTTTTCCACATAGACGCTGGCCGGGCCGCCGGACAGGATGATGGCCGCCGGTTCCTTGGCCTTGATCCGCTCCAGCGTCGCAGTGTACGGCAGGATTTCACAATACACGCCGCATTCCCTGACGCGGCGGGCAATCAGCTGCGCATACTGGGCACCGAAATCGATGACCAGTACGAGTTCATGTCTTTGTTCGCTCATTCGCTTTTGGCAATCCGGCCAGCGGCCGGAAGCTGCCGCCTCCTTTCCCATAGGGACCCACAACCTTATTTTCAATTATATGAAAAATATATCATAGTTCCCCTGGATTCGCAACAAGCAACGCCTGACCTTATTTGACGGCATAAAGGCCGAACACGGGTACACCATCATATGCCAGGTTCCGGTCGGCATGGACGCGCGGAGCCACGTCGGCGTCCCACGTGACGGAAAAGCCGATTTTGCGCAGACAGCCGATGTCCCACGCCGGCCGCCGGTTCCGGCTGATGGCGAGGGAGTCCCGGATTTCCGTACATTCCTCCAGCAGACGGTCGGACACGTCGGCATGGACGTCGTTGGCCGCACGCTTGTGCCGGTACGAAAGGAGCCCGTTGTCCGAATCGAAGTTGAGGAGCACGCCGTCCTGGCGCAGCAGCCGGTACCAGGCCCGGTACGCCTGTTCCACATCGGGCAGAGTCCAGGTCAGGTTGCGCGTCACGACGGCATCGAAACTTTCCGCCTCAAAAGCAGGATGCATTGCATTCATCCGGCAGAAGCGCGGTGCCTGATGGAACAGGCGGCTGTTCTTCCGCGCCTCCTCCAGCATCTTTTCCGACATATCGATTCCCGTGACATCGTGTCCCTGCCCGGCGAGCAGGATAGCGAAAAAGCCGGCGCCCGTGCCGATGTCCAGGATCCGGAGCGGCCGCCGGGGCAGCTTTTCCGTGAGCAGTTCGAGCCAGCGGTCCGCATTTTCGCCGAGCAGTTCCAGGCGCCGTTTCCCGCTGAATGCGGCGCTCCGCTCGTCCCAGTAGGCCTCAACGCGCTCCTCCAGGCCCGCATAAGGATCCCGGCAAACCGTGCGGGCGGCGTTATCCGTTGTCTCCGATGATTTCACCATATCCTCCTTCTTTTACGCACAAAAAGCCTGGGCGTCCGAAAGTATATCCTTCAGGATGTCCAGGCTGTTCTTACAGCAAATGCAATGTCATCAAGTTGTTTTCAAGCCGTTCTTCCATCGTCTTCAGACGAAACGGAGCATGTCAATGGATAGCGTCCGCATAAGCCTGCGCAATACAGGTCAGTTCGTCCCAGGCATGGCGTTCCACCCGCTCCCGGTTGATCAGGTTGCCGCCGATGCCGAATCCGTCATAGCCGGCATCCAGGTAGGTGCGGATGTTCTCCACGCCGACACCGCCCACGGCGGCCAGCTTCACTGGCGAAAGGGGCGCTTTGAGGGCCTTCACATAGGCTGGTCCCAGCAGGGAGGCCGGAAAGATCTTTACAATGTCCGCACCAGCCATCCAGGCCGTCTTCACCTCGGACGGCGTCAGGGCGCCGGGCATGGAGAGCAGGCCCAGTTCCTTCGTCTTTTGGATGACCGCCACATCCATGTCGGGCGAAATGATGAATTCCGCGCCGGCTTTGGCGGCCAGGACCACCTGCTCCGGCGTCAGGACCGTGCCGGCGCCGATATGCATACGGCCCCCGAAATGTTCCCGCAGCCGCGTGATGCTGCGCAGCGTATCCCGGGAATTTTCCTCCGACGCCATGTCGAAGGTCACTTCGAGGAAGCGGATGCCTCCCCGGTATACGGCTTCTGCCGCTTCCTTCATATCTTTACTGCAGACGCCGCGGACAATGGAGACGATCTTTCGTTCTTCCAGTTCGGGCATCAAGGCGTGCACTTCCTGTTGGATCATAGGGGTTCCTCCTGTATCAGGCCCCGCAGGAACGCCAGTTCCAACGCCCCCCGGCCGGCCAGTGTCTGTTGCAATTCTTCCCGTACCAGTTCCGTATGCCAGTGCTGCTGTGCGAAGAGGCACTGATAGGCCTGCTGCATCACCGGGCGGCCCGCCACGAGGAAGGTCGCCTGATCCAGGTTCCCGAACAGCGGGTGATTGACCAGGGTCTTCCAATCGTCCCCCAGAAGCAGGCCCAGCAGGTAGTTTTGCGCTTCCAGCGGCTTGTCGTGGAAAAACTGCTCGTGAATGCGGCACAAAAAGGCGCCGTGTCCCAGGCCTGTCGCAGCGCCCCAACGGACACCGCGCAGGAACGGTTCCGGCAGGAAGCGTTCCGCAAAGCCGCGGGCTACGCTGCCTGCCAGGATGCTGTTTTCCGTCAGGTTCTGCAGCAGTTCGCCCGTAAGCGACGTAAGGCACCCGGCGATGCGTCCGTCCTCCGTCACGGCAATGTACTTGTTGTGCGAGCCCGGCAGCACGAGGACCGTCGCCCCCTGCGGCCGGTAATGGGCCAGGAGGGCCGCCGCTTCCGTCTCCTCGCCGCGCATCATATCCATGGACAGGCAGTTTTCCTCCCTCAGGTCCTGGTCCGCCATATTCTTCACCCCGGGCACGAACCAAAACGGCGTGTCGCCCGCCAGTTCCGGAAGCCGCCGTTCCACCATGCGGGACGCCAGTTCTTCCGGACGGAGGGGCGCCGTCTCGTGGGGAATCTCCATCAGGCCCAGGTTCGACGTCAGCATGCCCGAGGCAATGATGAGGCCGATTTCCTTCCCGGAAACACCGGTCGCGTCAGCTCCCTCGTCCAGCAGCCTGCGGATGGTCTCCTTCAATCGGCGGTCCGACCCTTCCATGGCCGTCACCCGTACCCCGACCGGTGCGGCCGCCTTACCAAGAAGGCGCCCGTCCTTCCAGAACAGGACGCGCGTATTCGTCGTGCCCCCGTCCATTGTCACAATCACCATGGTCCACACTTCCTTTTCCTTCCCCCCTATTGTAGCAGAAACAAGGCCCGAAACGCCAGTCCAATCCGTAAAAGGGACCACAACGGACGGGTTCCGGCCGCGCCGTAAGGCACCTCGTCGAAAACCCGTCCGTAAACGGTTTACACGTATGCAGTTTCGAGGGAATCAGTCGTCCTCTTCCGTGCTGCCGGCATTTGCCTTCAGGCGCTGTTGCGTCTTGTGCTGGCTGACCAGGGCCAGGACCAGGGAGACGGCCGCCAGGATGAAGAGCGTCATGGCAATGGGATGGCCGATGAACTGCGAAGCGTCGCCCTGGGCGATAACCAGGAAACGGCGCAGGTTGCTTTCGGCCATGGGCCCGAGGATGAGGGCCAGCAGGATGGGCGCCAGGGGGAATCCGTAGCGCTGCATCAAAAAGCCGATGACACCGAAGGCCAGGGTCAGGAACACGTCGAAGAGGCTGTTGCGCATGGAGTAGGAACCGGTCATGGACAAAATGAAGATGATCGGCAGCAGCAGGCGCTTATCCATGGCGATGACCTTGGAGAAGAAGCGCACGCCGATGGCTCCCAGGATGAACATGGCGATATTGGCCACAAGGAGGGAAGCGAAGACCATGTAGACGACGTCCATGTGATCCTTGTACAGCAGCGGGCCGGGCTGGAGCCCATGGATGATGAAGGCGCCCAGCAGGATGGCCGTGACGGAGTCGCCGGGCACCCCCAGGGACAGGAGCGGAATCATGGCGCCGCCGGAGCAGCCGTTGTTGGCCGATTCGGAAGCCGCCACGCCTTCAATCATACCGGTACCGAACTTTTCCGGCGTCTTGGAGGAGCGCTTGGCTTCGCCGTAGGAGACAAAGGCTGCGATGTCCCCGCCCGCACCGGGAATGGAGCCGATGAAGGTACCGATAATGCCGCCTTTGACATAGGTGGACAGGCACCGTTTCATGTCCGCCACCGTCGGCAGGACCTGCGTGACCTTTTCAGGGGCAATCTTTTTATCTGCCGAAAAATTCTCCACGTTGGAAAGGATTTCTGAAACGGCGAACAGGCCGATCAAGGTCGGAATGAACGGAGGACCTTCATACAGCTGCATGTTGCCGAAGATCCAGCGGGGATAGCCCGAAATGGGGTCGGATCCGATGGTGCATAAGAGCAGGCCGAAGAGGCCCGACATGACACCCTTGATGACGGAGTTTCCCGAAATGGAAACGATGACGGACAACCCGAAGATGGCCAGGGCGAAATATTCCGCCGGGCTGAATTTCAGCGCGAATTTGGAAATCTGCGGCGACAGGAAGGTCATGATGCCGCAGCCGATAAGGCCGCCGATAAAGGAAGCCCACAGGCTCATGGACAAGGCGCGGCTGCCTTGTCCTTTCTGCCCCAGGGGATAGCCGTCGAGCAGCGTCGCCGCCGCGGCCGGCGTGCCAGGGGTCCGGATCAGGATGGACGCGATGGAGCCGCCGTACATGGCGCCACAGTAAAGCCCCAGAAGCATACCGATAGATACGTCCATGTCCATGCCGAAGCTGAACGGAACCAGCAGAGCCACACCCATGGTCGCCGTCAGGCCGGGGATGGAGCCGACCAGGATGCCGCCCAGGGCGCCAGCGAAGACGACAGCCAGATGGGATGGCTGGAGCACGTTCAGCAGAGCCGATAAATACATTGCTAAATCCATAAAATCATTCCACCTTAATTCTGAAAATTTATGGGAGAGCGCCTGTCACCACGGCAGCATGCCGTCCAGAATACCGGCAGGCAGCTGAATCTGCAACATAATCTGGAATGCGAAAATGACAATCGCAATCGTGAGGACGCTGCTCAGGAACATCTTTCCGTAGGACCTGAACTGCAGCATGTACATCATGAACATCATGAACAGGAGCGAATCGATGATGAAACCGAGTATCGGAAGCAGGGCCGCATACACCACGGCAGCGATGAACACGACCAACGCGCGGCGGATGCCGGGATTTTTCAGGGAAATGGACCTGCCGTCCCCGACGGTACCGACCATATACGTATACACCAGCAGCGCGGCCGATGCGATGGCCATAGCCACAGCCATGACACGGGGAAAGAATTCCGGTCCCAGGATCATGATCTTGTCATAGGGGAAATCCGCACTGGAAATCCAGACGTAGGCGCTCAGCAACAATCCTATGATGCCAAAGACGATATTTGCTTTCTTCATTTCAAAACACCCTTATAGAAAAGGGACAGCCAGTCGGAGCGGCCGGCTGCCCCAAAATGAACGGAGATTTGGATTATTTCTTCTTCAGGCCTATGGAGTCCATGGTCTTGTCCACCAGTTCAGCGTTTTCAGCCAGGAATTTCGCAAATTCGTCCGGGCCCTGGTAAGCCAGGTTCAGGCCGGCCTTCTTCGTGTAGGAGATGAATTCCTGATCCTTCATGGCTTTCGAGAAGATGTCGACAATCTGGCTCTTGATGGCCGGATCTACACCCTTCGGCAGGCCGATGCCGCGCCAGGTACCGAATACGACGTCGACACCCTGTTCCTTAAAGGTCGGAACATCCGGGAACAGCGGGTCGCGCTTGGTGTCCATGACACCGAGGATCTTCAGCTGGCCGGCTTTGACCTGGGACTGTACTTCGGCAACGGATACGGATACGGCCTGGATATGATGGCCGACCAGTGCCGTTACAGCCGGGCCGGCGCCTTCAAACGGAACGTGTTTTACCTTGATACCGGTCTGCTGTGCCATCAGGCCGGCAGCGATATGCCAAACGGAGCCAGGAGCGGAGTTGCCGATGCTGATTTCGTCCGGATGCTTCTTGGCGTATTCCACAAATTCCTTCAGGTTGTTGTACGGAGCATCCTTCGGAACCGTCAGGGCTGCTGCGTCCGTGTTGACGCGGATGACGGGGTCGAAATCCTTATAGGTGAACGGAGCCAGTTTCTGGGGCGGCATGGAGTTCAGTTCGAACGTGATCATGCCGATCGTATATCCATCAGGTTTTGCCTTCATGATGGCTGCATGGCCCGTAGCACCGCCGCCGCCGGTGACGTTGGAAACCGTGATGGTCTTGCCCTTCGTCTCTTTTTCAGCTGCTTTGCACAGTGCGCGCAGCACGGCGTCCGTGCCGCCGCCGGCGCCCCACGGGCAAATCATGGTGATGTTCTTCGTCGGATAATCGACTTTCTTGGCGGAATCCTTCTTGTCACCACCACCGCACCCTGCCAGCAACAGGGACAGGGTCACTGCGGATACTGCTGCAACTGTTAAACCTTTCTTCATGGATCTACTCCTCCTTAGAAGTTAAATTTATACTGCCGGCCGGGCAACCGCCCCGGCCGCAGGTACCGGAATCAGGGCTGTTTGCCGATGTAGGCGAGGATGCCGCCGTCGACGTACAGGATATGGCCGTTTACGAAGTCCGACGCGTCAGAAGCCAGGAAGATGGCCGGTCCTTCCAGATCCTCCGGGGTACCCCAGCGGGCTGCCGGCGTCTTGGATATGATGAACTTGTCGAAAGGATGGCGGCTGCCGTCCGGCTGGATTTCCCGCAGCGGCGCCGTCTGGGGCGTGGCGATATAGCCCGGCCCGATGCCGTTGCACTGGATGTTGGCCCCGCCGTATTCCGCGCAGATGTTGCGGGTCAGCATCTTCAAACCGCCCTTGGCGGCGGCGTAGGCCGACACGGTCTCGCGGCCCAGTTCGCTCATCATGGAGCAGATGTTGATGATCTTGCCGTGCCCCTGGCGGATCATGCCGGGGATGACGGCCTTCGACACGATGAACGGGGCATTCAGGTCGATGTCGATGACCTGGCGGAATTCCGCAACGCTCATTTCCGTCATGGGGATCCGTTTGATGATGCCCGCGTTGTTGACGAGGATATCGATGGTCCCCAAATCCCGCTCAATGTCCGCGACGAGCTTCTTCACCTGCTCTTCGTCGGTCACATCGGCAATATAGCCTTTCGCATCGATGCCTTCGTCCCTATAGTCCTTCAGCGCCTGATCCAGATGTTTCCGACCCCGGCAGTTGAAGGCGATTTTGGCGCCTGCCTTGGCAAAGGCCCGCGCAATGGCGAATCCGATACCGTAAGCGGCACCCGTCACCAGGGCGACACGGCCCTTCAGACTGAACATGTTTTCAAAAGACATACCTGTTGCCATTTTACCGCTTCCCCCTTGCTCCACTCACTACCATGCGGGCACTCCGTGCCCGGCGCGGCTCCGGTCCGCTGCACCTTGTTTCAGCGCAGGTCCGTGTTCTTGATATCGTCCATGTCGGTGAAGGTCTTGTTTTCACCGCCCATGGCCCAGATGAATGTATAGTTCGAAGTGCCGCAGCCCGCGTGGATGCTCCAGGAAGGACTGATGACGGCGTCATAGTTCTGCATCACGATATGGCGCGTTTCCTGCGGCTGCCCCATAAAGTGGAACACGACGTTGTCCTTCGGAATATCGAAATAGAAATAGACCTCCATGCGGCGTTCGTGCGTATGGGCCGGCATCGTGTTCCAGACGCTGCCCGGTTTGAGGCTCGTCATACCCATGGAAAGCTGGCACGTTTCCAGTACATCGGGATGGATGAACTGGTTGATGACGCGGTCATTGGAAGTTTCCGCGCTGCCGCAAGGCACCTTGCGGGCCTGCTCAATGGTCAGCAGCGTGGTCCTGCAGGGCTTGTGGGCCGGGGCCGAAACCATGTAGAACAGGGCCGGTTCCTCCGCATCGTCGCTGTGGAACGTGACTTCCTCCGTACCCATGGTCACGTAGAGGCAATCCTTGTGCCCCAGTTTGTAGGCTGTGCCGTCGCAGGTGACGACGCCCGCGCCGCCCACGTTGAAGATGCCGATTTCCCGGCGTTCCAAAATGAATTGAGTGCCGAAGCTGTGCCATACATCGATGCCGTCATCGAGGGACACGGTCTTCGACACGGGTTTGCAGCCGAACACGACCATGCGGTCCACATGGGAATACACGGCCTGTACCGTGTCATCCCGGAACAATCCGGAAATGTGGAATTCCTTGCGGATCTCTTCCGTCGTGTACCGTTTCATATCATTCGGGTTGGCCGAATAGCGAATATCCATACTCTGTCCGAATCTCCTTCCGTCTCGTAATCGTTGCACAACTCCTGTGCAGAGTTGTAATATCAATCCGCGTATCTGTCGCATTTATACGCATTTATTATATCATAGGAACGCCATTTTGTTTCGTTATTTCGCAAATTTTCATCGGTTTAAGAAAACTTTGAATAATCGTCCCTGTGGGTCTTTTTACATCCCGTTTTCCCGTACAACATTTCAAGAAATGAAAGAAAAAGAAATCCTGCCCACAAGGGGCAGGATTTCCTGTCTTGTAATCTGTATACGGTTTTCCGGACCTGTGCGTGCTTTTACATCATGCCGGGCATGCCCCCCTGCGGCATAGCCGGTGCAGCAGTCTTGGGTTCCGGTTTGTCGGCAACCAGCGTTTCCGTGGTCAGCACCATGGCGGCAATGGATGCCGCGTTCTGCAGGGCGCTGCGGGTTACCTTCGTTGGATCGACGATGCCGGCATCAATCATGTCGACGTACTTTTCGTTCAGGGCATCGAAGCCGATCCCCTTCTTGGAATGTTTCACCTTGTCGACGATGACGGCGCCTTCCAGGCCGGCGTTGTGGGCAATCTGGCGGACCGGTTCCTCGATGGCGCGGCGGACGATCATGATGCCCGTCTTTTCATCGCCCGTGGCTTTGATCTTATCCAGGGAGGACTGGGCTTCCAGCAGGGCCGTTCCGCCGCCGGCTACAATGCCTTCGGCTACGGCCGCGCGGGTGGCGTTCAGAGCGTCTTCGATGCGAAGTTTCTTATCTTTCAGTTCCACTTCCGTAGCGGCGCCGACTTTGATGACGGCTACGCCGCCGGACAGTTTGGCCAGGCGTTCCTGCAGCTTTTCCTTATCGAAGGTGGACGTGGTGTCCGGAATCTGGGCGCGGATCTGTTCGATGCGGGCCTTGATGGCATCCTTGTCGCCACCGCCATCGACGATGGTGGTCAGTTCCTTGCTGACACGGACCTGGCCGGCGCTGCCCAAATCTTCCATGGAAGCGCTGTCCAGCTTGCGACCCATTTCTTCGCTGATGACGGTTGCGCCCGTCAGGATGGCGATATCCTGCAGCATGGCCTTGCGACGGTCACCGAAGCCGGGAGCCTTGACGGCTACGGCCTTGAAGGTACCGCGCAGTTTATTGACGACCAGCGTTGCCAGTGCTTCGCCTTCCACATCTTCCGCAATGATCAGCAGTTCACGGCCTGCCTGCACTACCTTTTCCAGTACGGGCATGATGTCCTGGATGACGTTGATCTTGCGGTCCGTGATGAGGACCAGAGGATTGTTCATGACGGCTTCCATCTTTTCCGGATCCGTCGCCATGTACGGGGAAATGTAGCCGCGGTCGAACTGCATGCCTTTGACCGTCTCCAGATGGGTTTCCATGGTCTTGGATTCTTCCACCGTGATGACGCCGTCGTCACCGACCTTTTCCATGGCGTCGGCAATCAGGCCGCCGATCTCTTCGTCGCCGGCGGAAATGGAGGCAACCTGTGCCTTGGCTGCCTTGGTGACGACTTTCCTGGAGTTCTTCTGCAGGGCGTCAACCAGCGTGTTCACGGCGGTCTTGATGCCCTTCTTCAGGATCATGGGGTTGGCGCCGGCAGCCACGTTCTTCATGCCTTCGCTGATCATGGACTGGGCCAGCAGCGTTGCGGTCGTGGTACCGTCACCGGCTACGTCGTTCGTCTTGGTGGCGACTTCCTTGACCAGCTGGGCGCCCATGTTTTCAAACGGGTCTTCCAGTTCGATGTCCCGGGCAATCGTCACGCCATCGTTGGTGATGGTCGGGGCACCGTATTTCTTATCGAGCACGACGTTGCGGCCTTTGGGTCCCAGCGTCACCTTAACGGCATCCGCCAGTGCATTGACGCCGCGTTCCAGGGAGCGGCGAGCTTCTTCGTTGAATAAAATCTCTTTAGCCATAATTCAGTCTCTCCTTTACTTATTCCACAACTGCCAGGATATCGCGTTCATTCAGAATCAGCAGTTTCTTGTCATCGTACTTGACTTCCGTGCCGGAATATTTGGCGAACACGACGGTTTCGCCGGCTTTGACGTCGACAGGGACGCGCTTGCCTTCCACCAGGGAGCCCTTGCCGACGGCCAGGACCTTGCCCTGCATCGGCTTTTCTTTCGAAGCCGTATCAGGGATATAGATGCCGCTGGCGGTCTTTTCCACCGCTTCCTGAACTTCCACAACAACATTTGCGCCTAAGGGTCTTAACATTTGCAATAATCTCCTTTCTGATCCGCATCGTGCGATGCGCCGGCCGTACTGTGTCCGGATTATGTCTGAATGGGTTGTTTTTTGTCTTATTAGCACTTTTATGAATCGAGTGCTAAATTCAATTATCATTATAGCAATAGTTCGCAAAAATGCAATAGTCAAAATGACAAATTAAGGTCATTTTACAATTTTTTCACGCAAAAATCGAAAAATTACTTTTAAACTTGCAAAATAAGATGTAAAAGAGTAAAAAAGGACCGCAAAATCTCATTTTTTACAGACGAAAATGAAAAAATCACTATTTTCGTCAATTATGTAATTTTATGTATTTTATTGCAAACAAAAACTTGCAGGCACCGGCGCCCCGCTGTACCGCGGAGCACGTTCCTGCAAGTTTCATGCATATCAGCCCAGCTTCAGGGCCGGGTCGGCATTCAGGTCCAGGGGACTGCGGTCACCGGCCACATACTGATAATATCCGCGGCAGGCGATCATGACGGCATTGTCCGTGCAGAGGATCTTCGTCGGATGCACGAGGCGTGCCCCGGCGCTTCCCGCCGCGGCGGCCAGTTTGTCCTGGAGTGTCTTGTTGGCCGACACGCCGCCGGCCAGGACAATCTCCTTCAGGCCCGTCCCTTTCAGGGCCAGGACGCTCTTTTGGACGAGGACGTCCGTCACGGCGTCCTGGAAGGAGGCCGCCACATCGGCCTTGTTGACGGGCCGGTGCGCCTGTTCCTGGTTATGCAGATAGTTGATGACGGACGATTTCATGCCGCTGAAGCTGAATTCGAAAGGATTGTCGAGCATGGCGCGCGGAAAATCGATGGCCTTCGGGTCCCCCGCAAGAGCCAGTTTTTCGATTTCCGGCCCGCCGGGATAAGGCATCCCCATGACGCGGGCCACCTTGTCGAAGGCTTCTCCGGCCGCGTCATCGCGGGTCTGGCCCAGCATTTCAAACGAGTTATAGCCTGTCACCTTGAGCAGGGCCGTATGGCCGCCAGACACGACAAGGGCCAGGAACGGCGGTTCCAGGTCCGGGTCGTTCAGGAAGTTGGCGAAGACATGTCCCTCCAGGTGGTTGACCCCGATGAGGGGCTTCCCGGCTGCCCAGGCCAGGGCCTTGGCAGCCGACAGGCCGACGAGCAGGGCGCCGACGAGGCCCGGGCCGTAAGTGACGGCCACGGCGTCGATGCGCTCCAGGGGCACACGGGCTTCCTTCAGGGCTTCGTCGATGACCGGCAGCACGTGCTCGATATGTTTGCGCGACGCAATTTCCGGCACCACGCCGCCAAATCTGCGGTGCACCATGATCTGCGACGCGATGATGTTGGACAGCGTCTCCCGTCCGTTCTTCACGACGGCGGCCGCCGTTTCGTCGCAGCTGCTCTCAATGCCTAAAATGTAGATATCCTTGTCCTGCATGGATGATTCCTTCTTCGCTTGTTCTTTACGCATTTTGCTCGCTCGATGCGCCCGTTGCGCTTTCCACGTCCTGCCGGTACAGCCACATGATGAGGGCCCCTTCCCCGTTGTCCGCGTAGTAATGGGGCCGCACACCGGCCGCCCGGAATCCGCAGCGCCGGTAGACGGCCTGGGCCGGTCCATTCGATTCGCGTACTTCAAGGGTCACAGCCGTACAGCCTTCTTCCCACGCCCGGGCAAGCAGCTGTTCCGTCAGCTGCCGGCCGTAGCCGCGGCACCGCACGGCAGAATCCACAGCCACGCGCATGACCTGCCCTTCGCCGGCCACGTTCCACAGGCCCGCGTATCCCGCCAGCCCCTGTTCCGGCAGTTCCAGCACATACCAGCTGGCCAGGGCTGTTTCCAGCTCATGGCGCCACGTAGTCTCACTCCAGGAGTCAAAAAAAGCCCGCCGGTCCAGTGCCATGACAGCGTCCAGGTCGGACACCCGCATCAACCGGCAGGATGCTTTTTCTCCCATAATTCCTCCGCTTCGGATTTCCTATAATAGAAAGGACGCAGCCGGAAAAGTCCTTCACCGGAAAGCATGTCCTTCCGTTCCGCCGCCAGGCCGACGGACGCAGCATGCGGCAGGCGGATCTGTTCCGCCGCCACGGTGACGTTTTGCGGCAGGGATTCCCTTTTCGCCAGGCGCAGGCATTCGCCCAGCAGCAGGACCGGCCTGTCCAGTTCCCCGGCCTGGCGCAGGAGTTCGCTGCCGGACAGCATCCGTACATCCGTCAGACACTGCAGCGCACCGCCCTGCCAAGTGTAGAACGCCGTATAGACGTTCCCCTTCTGGGCGTCCAGCACGGGGGCCAGCACAATCCCTTCGACCGGCACGTTCCAAGCCATTCCTTCGAGCGTGTTGACACCGCTCACGCCGCATTGCCAGGCATAGGCCATGGCTTCCGCCGCAGCCAGCCCGATGCGCAGTCCCGTAAAGGAGCCGGGGCCGATGCTGACGGCGATGCGGTCCACCTTCCCCTTTGGCAGTCCCGTGCGCCGGAACATCTGGTCAATTTGGGGCATCAGGCCTTCCGAGTGGGTCAGGTTGATGCTGATGTCATAGGCAGCCAGCACCGTGCCATCCTGTACGAGGGCTACGGAGCAGGCCTTAGTGGCTGTATCCAGTGCGAGAGTCAGCACTTCGCAACACTTCCTTGATGAGTTCTTTGTAACGGGGCCCCGTAGGAAACAGTTCCACCCGGCGCCCGTCCTTTTCAATCGTAATGCTTACCTGCAGATAATCCGGCGGCAGTTCCGACATAAACAGGTCGGCCCATTCGATGACTGTCACACCCTCCCCGCCGGCATATTCGTAAAAACCGATATCGGCCAGGTCATCGGGCGAATCGAGGCGGTACAGGTCGAAATGACGCACTTCCAGCTTCCCCTCGTAAATGTTCATGAGGGAGAAACTGGGGCTGACGACATCGCCTTCGGCTACGCCCAGCGCCGACGCAAGACCCTTGGTCAGCAAGGTCTTGCCGGCTCCCAGGTCGCCGACGAGGCAGAAGATGTCCCCGCTTTCCGACAAGGTTCCCACCAAACGGCCCAGTGCCTCCGTGGCCCCGGCGTCGCGGCAGAAAAAGACCGCCATGCCGTTTTCACAACGTTCCAATTCCACGCCGGACAGTGCCGGCACGGGCTTGGGAACAGGTCCGGCGCCATCCGGTGCGGACTCATTGGTTTCGGTCTTTACACACGATAAGTGAGTATCCATAAAATCTCCTATTCCGTCACTGAATTCACTGTTTTTCCGTGCTGCCGGCCTGTTTTCGAATCATGCCGGGCAAGCGTTCCAGAGGATCTCCCAGATCCATATGGCCGCTGATTGTGTCGATGGGTTTGCCGTTCACGAAGAATTTGACCTTCTTGATGCCCTTGATTTCTGTCAGTGTGCAGACCACGGCATTGACCATCATCATCTCGTTGTACGATCCCTGGCCGCGCATGGCGAAGTTTTCGTTGAAGTCGACCGTTGCCGTATCGCCGCCTACCGTCACGCCGAGGACTTTGGTCCCTGCCGGGAACACGTTCATCAGCTGTTTGGAAGCCGGCGCCGTATTGACGAGGGCGTCCATCACCGCTTCAGGCATCTTTTTGCTGCCGATGGCGTATTTCACCTTTTCCGGCACCAGGTGCGTATCCCCGTTCTTGGGGACGCGGTACACGGTCAGTTCGACCTGCTTCAGGTTCGGATCCAGTTTCTCCACGATCGACGTGCCCGAACCAGTCACATCGGTCACGCTGCCCGTCGTGCCGGTCTTGTGCTCCGTCTGGGCGCAGCCGGCCAGGACGACCGTCAGGACAAGCATCAGTAACACTGTCAGTTTTTTAAACATCGTTACCCCTCCTGCCCTCAATTACTGAAATAATCGGCGATGCCGTCGCAGATTGCCTTGGCCACGGTCTTCTGGAACCAGGGCGTGTTGATGAGTTCTTCTTCGCGCTGGTTGCTGATGAAGCCGACCTCGCAGAGGACGGCCGGCATGGAAGACCGCTTGATGACATAGAAATCGGCTTGCGGCGTCCCGTAGTTATTCATCCGCGTGGCATTCACCATGCGGGTCTGCACACAGCGGGCCAGCCGTGCGTCGTAATTTGTCTTGGGATAGTAATAGGTAGCCAGACCGCCAACGGAACGGTTGTTGTTGGCGTTGTGGTGGATGCTGACAAAGACATCGGCCTTGCTGCGCGACGCCACATCGCACCGCGCCTGCAGTTCATCACGGCCCGATGCATACGGTCCATAGACATCCACGTCGGTTGTGCGCGTCATGGTCACCTTGGCTCCTGCCTGTTCCAGGTAGCTGCACAGGTAATTGGAAATGGCGAGGGCCGAGGTCTTCTCCTTATTACCCTTCAAGCCGATGGCACCGGGATCGGAACCGCCGTGGCCCGGATCGATGGTCACGGTCTTACCGCTCAGGCCGCCGCCCACCTTGTAGTTTGTATAGGCCGGCACTGCCGCGGGCGAACCGTTTCCTTTCTGCGTGCCCGCCGGCGTCGGGCGGCGGTTTACCGAGGTCGCACCGTAACTCTTCGAGGCAACGCTCTTCTTGTTCGATTCCACATCGATGACGATACGGGGCGGCCGTCCCGTACGGGGATCCTGCCGCAGCATGAAGCTGTGCACTTCGCTGCGGCGGATGCGTTTCTCCATGGGGATCCGGATGGTCACCCGTCCATTGTCGCGCTGCACGGACATGCTTTTCGCCAGATCACTCTTGATGGTGCTCCGGCGGGCCACTTTGCTGCCCAGCCCGGCTCCGGGCACACGGATATACAGTTGGTTCCCGTCCACGTCGATATTGTACCGGGACGACTCCGTCAAATCCACGACGAAACGCAGTACATTATATTGATTGACGCCCCAATTGACGTCCGTAACGGTTGCTGCCGCCGAAGCAGTCAACGTCGCAAACAGACAGACCGACAGCACAAATAACGCAAAAATCTTTCGGCGCAAGCTGCTTCCCTCCTTCACAAGGATTGTACGAATGGGTTCCCGAAAGGGATGATTTGTGGGTTTCTCGCAATTCCATCGGAATTGTAATATGTTATTATATCACAAAGTTTTGTCCATTGTAAAACATCTTTCCCCAGTTCACCCCATCCCTTGCGGATACGAAGTACCTTAAAGCACCGTCCGCAAATCCCCTTGGACGAGTTTGCGCGCTTCCGGCAGTTTCGCCGACAGCTCCGAAGCCGCCAGGCCCACGCTGCCGCCGGCGGCCAGATCGCCGGCCAGGCCGTGCAGATACACGGCGGAAACGGCTGCGTCGATGGCCGGCATCCCCTGGGCCATCAGGGCTGCCAGAAGACCGGTCAGGACATCGCCGCACCCGCCGGTGGCCATGGCGGGATTGCCCGTCGGATTGAGGTATACCGTGCCGTCCGGATCGGCAACGACCGTCGGCACGCCTTTCAGGACAAGGACGCACTGCCACTGCCGGGCAAAGGCCTTCGCCGTTTCCACACGGTCCTTCTCCACCTGGGCCACCGTAAGGCCCGTGAGGCGCGCCATTTCCCCCGGATGAGGCGTCAGGACCTTTTCCGCCGCCATGTGCAGCAGCAGGTCCGCGTGCCCCTGGAGCGCTGTCAGGGCATCGGCGTCGATGACGCAGGGCAGTTGTGTTTCCAGCAGGGCCTGGCGCACAACCGTCTGCGTTTCTTCCGACGTGCCGAGTCCCGGCCCGATGGCGAGGACGTCGCCGTCCTTGCTTTCGTCAATCAACAGGTCGGCGGCATCCGGTGACAGCCCGCCCGTTCCGGTTTGCGGCAGGCTCTTCACCATGACTTCCGTCAGTTTGACCGCCAACAGCGGCCGTGCGCCGGCCGGCGTGAGCAGCGTGACCAGCCCGGCACCACCCTTGACGGCTGCAAAACCGCTCAGGGCCGCCGCTCCGATATATCCTTCCGAACCAGCAGCCAGGGTGACCCGGCCGGCCGCTCCTTTATGCATGTTTTTGGGACGCAGGGGCAGCAAATCCCGCACGAGTTCCTCCGTAATGACGAAGCGGTCCCCTTCCTCTTCGGAAAGCATCGGTTTCGGCATGCCGATATCCGCCGTCCGCACCTCGCCGGCGTGGATGACGCCGGGATAGAGGTACAGGCCCTGTTTCGGAAGGGCCATGGTCACGGTCACATCGGCCCGGACGGCGTCGCGGTCGCAGCGTCCGTCGTCGGCGTTCACCCCCGTCGGGATATCGACCGCCAGCACGCGGGCGTCCGCCGCATTGACGGCCTGGCACAAGGTGCGGAAAGCCGGGCGCAATTCCCCGGCAAAGCCCGTGCCAAGCAGGGCATCGATGACAAGATCCGCTCCTGCGATGGCGCGTTTCACCGTTTCGATCTGCCCGGTGTCCTCCTGGTTCCAAGCCAGGAAAGACCCGCCGGCGGACAGATAGTATTGCAGTTCCTCGGCGGCACTGCCCGTCAGGTCTTCCGGCCTTCCGGTCAGGACGAGGCACACCCGGGCGCCGCCATTGACAAGCCAGCGTCCGGCACCGGACCCGTCGCCACCGTTGCTGCCTTTGCCGGCGAGAATGACAATCTTCTTGTCCCGGCAGCCGCCCAGCATGCTGCAGGCCGCTTCCGCCACGGCATGGCCGGCGTTTTCCATGAGCAGCAGGCCCGGCAGTCCGTACTGCGTTCCGGCCCGCTGATCCAGATTCCGCATTTCTTCTGCCAAAACGATACGCATGACGCCTTACTCTCCTTCCAGTACCACGACGGCCAGGGCCGAGTCCTTCGTATGGCTCAGTGTGACGTGGAAACGTGTTACGCCGCGTTCCGCCGCAAGTTCCGCGAACCGTCCCGTCACGACGATGTCCGGCTTGCCGAGCGGATCCTTCGTGACCCCGATTTCTGTCAGGCGGCCTTCGCGCAAGCCCGTTCCCAAGGCCTTCAGGAAGGCCTCCTTGGCGGCAAAGCGGGCTGCCAGATGTTCCGCACGGTGGGCATCTTCCGCCAGGACGAGTTCCTCTTCCGTAAAGACCCGCTCCGCAAAGCCCGGTTTTTGCAATGCCGCGGCAATGCGTGCCGTTTCCGCCAGGTCACAGCCGATTCCGATGATCATATGCCAAACTCCTTAAAAAGCCACACAGCCGTTCAAACACGGCCGTATGGCTTCGCGAATGTCCTGTGTTGCCGGTTTATTTTGTTTCCGTTTCTGCTTCTGCATCGGCTGCTTCCGCCTCCGCCTCTGCCGCGGCATCCTTCAGCGGATAGACCGTGTCACTGCCGTAGACCCGGACTTCCATTTCTTCTTCCGTATAGTGGTGCCCCAGCTCCAGCGCCTTGGCGGCAGCCTTGTCCTTATCCTTCACGTAGACGGTCAGGAAGAAGGGGTCCTTGACCACGTAGTCCGCCTCGTCGGCATACACATACAGCACACCGTCCTCTTCGCTGTACGAGCGGACCTCCTTCTCCACAGGGTAATTCAGCTTGTTGTCGAAAAGGCCCGTCAGATCATCGTAAAGCTTGACGATTTCCACGCGCTTTTCCACACCGAAGGGATAGACGGACTTAGGCGGCTGTGCCTCCTTTTCCGCCTGCTTCCGGGCATCCCGTTCCGCTTTCATGGCTTTGGCCTTCGACACGGCCTTGTCCGCCGCTTCCCTGGCCTTCGTCTGTGCCTTGTGCAGCACATCGCGGGCGGTCATATCATTTTCCTGCAGATATTTCTGGCCCAGTTTGTAACCGGCATAGCATACGACGCCGAAAATCAACACTTTCTTCCAAGTCTTCATGATAAACCCTCCTTGAGCGGCCCGCAGAGCGGCAGATTTTTTTGTCTTATATTATATATATATTGTAACATGTCCGGCCGTTTCCCTCAACGGAAATCCATCCCGTACGTACGATGTCACGGTCCGACGGACACGCAAAAAGGGCGGCACGGTGTTACCGTGCCGCCCTCGGGGGAACACATCCGGGGTTCAGGCGCTTCGCGCAGGCCGTCAGTCGACAACCTCGGCCTTCTTGACGACGTCCACGTCGACGTCCCCGTTCCTGAGGACGATTTCCGCCACGTCACCGTTGCTGATTTCGCCGCTGATGATTTTCTTGCTCAGTACATTTTCCACGGTATGGACAATGAGCCGTTTCAGCGGACGGGCACCGAACGCGGGATCAAAGCCTGCCTTGGCCAGGTAGGCCACGGCTTCGTCCGTCCAGGTCAGCTTGATTTCAAGCTGCTTGTTCACACGGTCCGCCAGTTCCTTCAGGATCAGGCCGACGATGCCCTTGACCTGCTCAGGCTGCAGGGCCTTGAAGACGACGATGTCGTCCACGCGGTTCAGGAATTCCGGACGGAAGCGCGTCAGCAGCATGCGGCGCACTTCTTCCTTGTCCAGGGTGCCCTTGCTTTCCATAATCTGCTGGGACCCGATGTTGCTGGTCATGATGATCAGCGTGTTCTTGAAGTCCACGCTGCGGCCCTGCCCATCGGTCAGGCGGCCATCGTCCAGCACCTGCAGCAGGGCGTTGAACACATCGGGATGGGCCTTTTCGATTTCATCGAAGAGGATGACGGAATACGGATGGCGCCGCACCGCTTCGGTCAGCTGGCCGCCCTCGTCGTACCCTACGTAGCCGGGAGGCGCGCCAATCAGGCGGGACACGGTATGCTTTTCCATGTATTCGCTCATATCGATGCGGATCATATTCTTTTCATCATCGAAGAGGACTTCCGCCAGGGTCTTGGCCAGTTCGGTCTTGCCGACGCCCGTCGGGCCGAGGAAGATGAACGAACCAATGGGACGGTTCGGGTCCTTGATGCCTGCCCGTGCGCGGATGACGGCTTCGGCGACGGCCTTGACGGCCTCGTCCTGGCCGATGACGTGTTCGTGCAGCGTGTCCTTCAGGTGGATCAGTTTCTCCCGTTCGCCCGTCCCCAGGCGCTGTACAGGAATGCCTGTCCAGGTGCTGACCACTTTGGCGATGTCTTCTTCATCGACTTCTTCCTTCAGCAGGGAGTCCTCGGAACTGTTCTGTTCCTCCATCTCCTTCAACTGTTTCTGCAGTTCCGGCAGACGGCCGTACTTCAATTCGGCCAGTTTGTTCAGGTCATAATTGCGTTCCGCCTTTTCCATTTCCTGCTTGACGACGCCGATTTCCTTCTTGACTTCCCGCACTTTCACGATGGAGGCTTTTTCAGCGTTCCAGCGCTTCATGAGGGCGTCGTTTTCCTCGCGTAGTTTGGCCAGCTGCTCCTGCAGTTTGGCCAGCCGGTCGGCGGAGGCCGCGTCGTCTTCCTTCTTCAGGGCCTGCTCCTCGATTTCGAGCTGCAGGATGCGGCGCTTGCATTCATCGATTTCCACAGGGGACGAATCGATTTCCGTACGCAGGCGCGCCGCCGCTTCATCGACCAGGTCGATAGCCTTGTCGGGCAGGAAACGGTCGTTGATGTAGCGGTTGCTCATGACGGCAGCCGCCACAAGGGCCGCATCCTTGATGCGCACGCCGTGATGGTTTTCATAAGCCTCCTTCAGGCCGCGGAGGATGGAGATGGTGTCCTCGACCGAAGGTTCGTTGACCATGACGGGCTGGAACCGGCGTTCCAGGGCGCTGTCTTTTTCAATGTACTTGTGATACTCGTTCAGGGTCGTGGCGCCGATGCAGCGCAGTTCGCCGCGGGCCAGCATCGGCTTCAGGATATTGCCGGCGTCCATAGAACCTTCGGCGGCACCGGCACCGACCACGGTGTGCAGCTCATCGATGAACATGATGATCTGGCCCGCGCTGTCGGAAACCGCTTTCAATACCTTCTTCAGGCGTTCCTCGAATTCGCCGCGGTACTTGGCGCCTGCCACGAGGGAAGCCAGGTCCAGGGCGTAAAGGGTCTTGTTCTTCAGGCTTTCGGGCACGTCGCCGGCCACGATGCGGCGGGCCAGCCCTTCGACGATGGCCGTCTTGCCGACGCCCGGTTCGCCGATGAGGACAGGGTTGTTCTTTTTACGGCGGCTCAGGATTTCGATGGTGCGGCGGATTTCGTCGTCACGGCCGATGACCGGGTCAAGTTTGCCCTGGCGGGCTTTTTCGGTCAGGTCCTGGCCGTACTTGGCCAGCACCTTTTTACTCTCGTCATTGGCGGAGCTGTTCAGGTAATGGTCGTAAAGCTGTTCAATCTTGCGGCTGTCAATGCCGTACTGACGGAACAGCGCCTGCACATCGGCACTGCCGTCGCTGGCCAGGGCGCTGACCAGATGCCCCGCGGTGATGCTGCCCTGGCCGGCCTTCTGTGCCATGACGGCGCAGACGCGGGCGAAGTCCGTGCTCATCAGCAGCTGCCGGTCCTGCCCTTTCACGGACGGAATGCGGGCCACCAGTTTGCGGGCCTCCTGCGTGAAGCTGTCCAGGTTGACCTTGAAAGTCTGCAGCAGGAATTTAAAGAAATCCTCGCTGCACAGCGCCACCAGCAGGTGGGCGCTCGTGACTTCCTGGTTATAGTTCATGATGGCCTGCTGCTGGGCGGCTTCCATGATGCTTTTGACTTCTTCAGAATAATTTTCGTTCATAATGCTCAACTCCTTTACGGATATATGGTATAATCAAACTATATTGAAGTATTTTTTATGCAATGATTTGCGAGGGACATTCATTATGAAAACCAGTATTTATACCTACCGTCTGTACGATGTGGCAGATGAAATCAATCTGGATTCCGTCCAGGCTTTATGGATGAGCCGTAATAAAATTGCGTCCCGCCTGCGCCTGAACCGGATCTCCATCCGGTCGATCCAGTTCCAGAATCCCCCGGTTCTGGTGGAACTCGGTTCCCACGAACTGAAGATCGGCGGCAAGGATTACTTTGTCGATGTGTACGCCCGTATTTTCGATATCGGCGTCATCTCCATCATCTTCAATGTCCAGCCGGACGAGGACATCACCCGGCAGGGCTACATGGACCTCGTCATGGGCGTGGAAGACATGCCTGACGAAGAATTCCGCAGCTTCCTCGACGCCACGCTGGAAACAATCCAGCCGGCCTGCGCGAACCCTAACGTTTCCGGGTTTGACGAGGATTTCACGGTCTACTATTTCCAGGACCCGGTGCCACAGGACTGGGACATCGCGCCCTTCCTGCTGAAGGACCGGGAACCGGTTAATGAAGGCACCCGCCAGGATGTCCTTTCCAACCAGTTCTCCTACGCGGACGACGTGACCTATCTGACCTGGGACAGCGCCCTGGTCTATGACGCGACAGGGAGCACGGACATTCCGGACCTGCTGGAATTTGCCAACGCCCAGTATTTGGAATTGCGCTATTACGACAACTTCCTGAACCATGCCATCGACAAGACCTACGACGTCATCGGCGCCTCCGATGCAACGCAGACCGCCAAGATCCAGCAGTTCCGCACCATCCGCGACGAACTGCTGGAAACCATGGCCGACGTCAGCAGCCTGACCAGCAATATCACGAACGCACTCCTGGTGACCGAAGACGTGTTCTACGCCAAGGTCTACGCCCACTATCTGGATCTGCTCAAGGCCCACGTGTGGCAGGAGAACATTGAGCTTAAGATGCAGGTGTTGCAGCGCTGCTACAACATGATCAATGACGCCGTTGCCAATCATCAAATGGAAAAAATCCGGCGGCAGAACCATTTCCTGCTGCTCATCATGACCATCCTGCTCGCCATCATCACGGTATGCGCCGTGATGCCCTGGGCCTCGATGCTGCTCTTCCGTTGGGCCCTGCAGGGCTGAGGAGCGGACTTCCGGACACCCCGCAAGGGGTGTCCTTTTTTCTGTCCAGCTTCATTATAGCATCAAAAGTCAAAAAGTCAAATATAATTTTCTTGACAAATTCCCATTCATAGCGTAAAAATAGGTTATGGTTTTTGTGAAAAAATCATGAACTTTTTTGTTTACGAAAGGGGTCCACAGCAATGCCTGCTCCAGAAGATACAGCCGGTAAAACCCGGCCAACGTCCCATACTTCCCGGTTCATCGCTCTCGGAATCGCCATCATTGCGGCAGCCGCCGCTCTTTTTTATTTCGGTCAGTTGTAAAATGAACTTGAACAGTTAATCAAAAAATAAAAATCCATAGT
>OJNP01000517.1_pt1 | contig 26582 bp, 20 predicted proteins | sample 1597921 | NCBI WGS metagenome assembly OJNP01 (sample SAMN01915213, study PRJEB22387) | human gut metagenome | isolation source: stool | host: Homo sapiens | place: USA | reverse complement strand
GCAGGCCAGCCTTCAGGGAAGCCTGACGAGCGACGTTCTGGCCCAGACCAGCCTGGATGACGCAGCCCATGTAAACATGATCGACCTGCTCGGGAGCCACGTGTGCGCGGTTCAGAGCCTCCTTGATGACGATGGAGCCCAGCTCAGCAGCGGGGACGTTGGCAAGGGTGCCACCGAACTTACCAATGGCGGTACGGCATGCAGATGCGATAACGATCTTTTTCATGTGAATAGCCTCCTGATTGTGTATGTTGTGATTTAAGAAAGACTGTTTTGTCAAAACGCCGAAGCGTTTCTTGCATAAGGAATGGGGGTCAGACGTTCTCTCCCCTGCTGCGCAGCTCGGCCATCTTCTGCTCCACGGCGGCTTCCACATTCGGGGTAACAAACTTGGAGATGCTGCTACCGTAGCGGGCGGCTTCCTTTACAATGGTAGAGGAGAGATAGCTCCACTTGATGCTGGTTGCAAGGAACATGGTCTCAATACCGGGCATCAGCGCGTGATTGGTCTGCGCCAGCTGGATCTCGTTTTCAAAATCCGTTACCGCCCGCAGGCCCCGCACCATGACCGAAGCGTGGCGCTTCTTGGCGAACTCCACGGTCAGGCCGTCGAAGCTCTCCACCGTGACATTGGGGATACCCTTGCAGCATTCCTGCAGCAGGGCCACCCGCTCCTCCACGGTGAACAATGGGTGCTTTGCACTGTTGATGAGCACGGCCACGATCAGATGATCGTTGATCTTTGCCGCGCGCTTGATGATATCGAGATGACCTCGTGTGACCGGATCGAACGACCCGGGGTAAACTGCAGTTGCCATCGGTTTTGTCCTCCTTGCGCGCCTTTGAAAAGCGCATTGGTTCTGACATGATAGCACTTTCCAGTTTGCTGTGCAAGATGTTCTTTTCTTCTGCTACGGTGTATCGTTAATTTTTAAACAATCCCACCCGCAGTGCCACGCTGCATCCTGCTACGCTATAAGTAAAGCACATCGTCAAAATTTTATCAAGTATTTTTTGTGTAAAATTTATTTTTTGTGCACCAAAGAATCTCTACAAAAAGCTAAGATTTTTAGTTATATTGCATCCAGCCCTGTTTTTTGCCAGGAAAGTATTGATTCTCCCGTTTGTTAATGATATAACTAAGTTGGAATTTACAATTCCTTTATGTTATTGTAAGAGAGGATGGTTTATAATGGATTTTACGGAATTGTATGCGCAGAAGAAAATGACAGCTGACCAGGCTGCCGCATTGGTCAAAAGCGGCGACTGGGTGGATTACGGCTGGGCCGTGAACACCCCCGTAGCGGTGGACGCTGCCATTGCAAAGCGTCTGCCCGAGCTGGAGGATGTCAACTTCCGCGGCGGCATCCTGATGTGGGTGCCCGCCATCTTCCAGATTGAGGATCCCGCTGCCCACATGACCTGGAACAGCTGGCACATGGGCGGCATTGAGCGCAAGGCCATTGCTCAGGGCTTCTCCTTCTACTCCCCCATCCGCTACTCTGAACTGCCCCGCTACTATCGCGACAGCTCTGACCCCGTGGATGTGGCGGTGTTCCAGGTGACCCCCATGGACGAGCACGGCTATTTCAACTTTGGTCCCTGTGCTTCCCACCTGGGTGCCGTCTGCGATAAGGCCAAGAAGATCATCGTTGAGGTCAACCGGAACATGCCCAAATGCCTGGGCGGCACCGAGAACTGGGTGCACATCTCCCAGGTTGCCGGTGTTGTGGAGGGCAGCAACCCGCCCATCGGCCAGATGGCCGCTGCCGGTGCCGCCACTGAGGTCGATCTGAAGGTGGCAAACCTCATCGTCCCGCAGATCCCCGACGGTGCCTGCCTGCAGCTGGGCATCGGCGGTATGCCCAACGCCATCGGCAACCTGATCGCGCAGAGCGACCTGAAGGATCTGGGTGTGCACACCGAGATGTATGTGGATGCCTTTGTGGATATTGCAAAGGCAGGCAAGATCACCGGCCGCCACAAGAATCTGGACAAGGGCCGTCAGGTCTATGCCTTTGGTGCCGGTACCCAGAAGATGTACGATTACCTGAACAACAACCCGGAGTGCATGGCCGCTCCCGTGGAGTACACCAACGACATCCGCAGCATCTCCGCCATCGACAACTTCATCTCCATCAACAACGCGGTGGATATTGACTTGTTCGGTCAGGTGAACGCGGAGAGTGCAGGCATCAAGCACATTTCCGGTGCAGGCGGTCAGCTGGACTTTGTTCTGGGCGCATACCTTTCCAACGGCGGCAAGAGCTTCATCTGCCTGTCCTCTACCTTTATGAATAAAAAGACCGGCAAGCTGGAGAGCCGCATCCGTCCTACCCTGGAAAACGGCAGTATCGTCACCGACACCCGCGCAAACGTGCACTACCTGTGCACCGAGTACGGCTGTGTGAACCTGAAGGGACTGACCAGCTGGGAAAAGGCAGAAGCACTGATCAGCGTGGCACACCCCGATTTCCGGGACGAGCTGATCGCTGAAGCCGAAAAACTGCACATCTGGCGCAGGAGCAACAAGCGCTGACATTGCCGCAGGGAATCCTGCTGTCTGCGGCAGGAATGGAGTTTCTATGACATGATGGACAAAAAACCGCATATCAAACCCTATCTCTACGGAATGTTCGCGGGCTTTGGCGCAATCAGCCTGAGCATCCTCTTCTTTTTCCTGATCTACCGCTTTCAGGGCTTCGGCAACGCCGTTTCAACCCTGACCGGCATCCTGATGCCCTTTATCTACGGCAGTGTCATTGCCTATCTGCTCAAGCCGGTGTGCAACTGGCTTGAAGCATTTCTCCACAAGCTGTTCCCGGAAAAGATGCACCGCTTTGCCAACATGCTGGCTGTTGCTCTGACCATCCTGTTCGGCCTGCTGCTGATCTACGCGCTAATCATGATGATCGTGCCGCAGCTCATCAACAGTGTGACCGCCCTGTACTTCACGGCGCGGGACAACATCGGTGACTTTGTGGAGTGGATCTCCAAGCAGGAGTTCATTGCCAACAACAAAAAGCTGCTGGACTTCATCGAGAACTCTTACGACAGCCTGGATGCCAACCTGGATGCCTGGATCAAGAACACCCTGCTCCCCTCCATGCAGAACATCCTCAGTGGTGCCGCTGTAGGCGTGGTGAATGTGGTGACCTGGATCAAGAATTTCGTCATCGGCCTCATCGTTTCGGTGTATCTGCTGGCCAGCCGGAAGAAGTTCGGGCAGCAGGGCAAGCTCATCCTTTATAGTTTGGTCAAGCCCCGCTGGGCCGACCTCATCATGGAGGAAGTCCGTTACGCTGACCGGATGTTCGGCGGCTTCATCAACGGCAAGATCCTGGATTCCGCCATCATCGGCGTGCTGTGCTATATCGCCTGCCTGATCTTCAAGTTCCCCAGCGCCCTGCTGGTGTCGGTCATCATCGGCGTGACCAATGTTATCCCCTTCTTCGGCCCCTTCATCGGTGCCATTCCCGCCACCCTGCTCATCCTGATCCAGAACCCCATCAAGGCGCTCTGGTTCGTGCTGTTCGTTCTGGTGCTGCAGCAGGTGGACGGCAACATCATCGGACCCAAGATCCTGGGCAACACCACCGGCCTTTCCAGCTTCTGGGTGCTCTTTGCCATCCTGCTGTTTGGCGGCCTGTGGGGCTTTGTGGGCATGATCATCGGCGTGCCGCTCTTCGCGGTCATCTATGATGTCATCAAAAAGCTGGTGTTCCACGGCCTGAATCGCAACGACGAATCCGGCATGGTAAACCTCTATCACGATGCCTTCGGTGACCCCGACGACGAGTGATCCCAAACACAATAGAATCGCAAAACCGGCTCTGTCTCCTGCATGGGAGGCGGGGCCGGTTTTTGTATTCCTACCGCATGATTTTCTCAGAGCAGCCGAGAAACGCAAAGCTCCCCCTTCCCGGCGCTGTCTCGGCGCTTGTGGAAGGGGGAGCTTCGGCTTTCAGGGCAGATATACCAAAAAGGGGATTTCAGGGGGAGTGCCTGCAATTACTGCTGATTGGGCTTCCAATCCTTATAGTTCTCGTAACGGCTCTCGCGGATCTTGGTATGGGACCAGATCTCGTCGGCGGTCGGCTGCCAGTTGGCGGCGTAGCTCTTGCACTTGTCGCACAGATGATCCACGCTTTCCGGGCTCTGGAGGTCGGTGCTGTGGGCGCCGGTCTCGTGCACCATCTTTTCCAGCAGTTCGGGGTTTTCCAGCATGGGGCAGGGGCGCAGATGGTTTTTGTTGAAGGGCTGGCCGTTGTGGTAGGCCATGAACAGCGGACTCTGCAGGATCTCCAGGATGCTGCTGTCATGGATGTTGGCATTGGAGTAGTGGATGAACACGCAGGGTTCCGCATCACCGGCGGAGTTGATGTGGAAGTAATTGCGGCCGCCGGCAATGCAGCCGCCCACGAACTCGCCGTCGTTCTGGAAGTCCATGGGGTAGAACGGGATATCGCAGGCTTCACTGCGCAGATAGCGGATGCGCTGGATCATGTACTTGCGCTGTTCGGGAGAGGGCATCAGTTCAGGCGCTGCCTCGTTGCCCACGGGCATGTAGTGGAAGTAGAAGCCGAAGTGTGCGCCCTTATCGCAGAGGAAACGCATAAACTCATCGCTGGTAACGGCTTCGATGTTGTCGCGGGTGTAGCAGATGGAGGTGCCGAACAGGATGCCGTGCTCCTTGAGCAGATCCATCGCGCGCATAACGGCAGCATAGTGGCCCTCACCACGGCGGGCATCGTTGGTCTCCGGGGTGCCCTCAATGGACAGCATAAAGGCAATATTGCCCAGACGAACCACTTCCTTGCAGAAAGGTTCATCGATCAGGGTGGAGTTGGTATAGATGGCAAACTGCACATCGTTGTGCTTCTCGGCCAGCTTGAGGATATCAGCCTTGCGCACCAGCGGCTCACCGCCGGTGAGCATGTACAGATAAACGCCCAGCTCCTTGCCCTCGGTGACGATCTTATCCATATCGTCAAAGCTCAGGTTGTTCTTGTGGCCGTACTCACCGGCCCAGCAGCCCACGCAGTGCATATTGCAGGCAGAGGTGGGGTCAAACAGGATCAGCCAGGGAATGTTGCACTGATATTTGACACGATTCTCGCGGATGGTCTTGGTGCCGCGGAAGAAGGCCTCATAGCCCAGGTTCAGGGCCGTGGTGCGGGCCACGTTGGGGTCCAGCTGGTTCAGCATACAGTTGATGAGCTTCGACCACTTGCTGTTGGGGTCGGTCAGGGTCTGCTTGGCGTGTGCGTAAGTATCCTCGCTGAAGGAATCGCCGTAGAACTGCTTTGAAAGATCTACGATCTGTCCAACCGTCTTGGCGGGGTCCTTCTCAGCGTGAGAAAGCACGAGATCCACAGTCTTGCCCAGTGCAGCACGCTGCATTTTATGCGTCAGAGAATCAAATGCGGTATTCATTTTTATTTCCTCCAGATTCAATAGAATTTTACAGGGCTCTCTTCCCTGCCTGCCGGGCTGAATTCCCGGCGCTCAGATGATCTTATACTCCAGCAGCAGACGGCCCAGGTCGGTGTCCTGTACCTTTTCTACCGCCTTGCCCAGTGCAAATTTTTTGATCCAATTCATTTTCAGATCACTCAGGGGTTTGCCATCCCGCAGCTGAACAGCGGCGTTCAGCAGGTCGCGGACATCGTAGGTGCTGCCCCAGACCTCCGGCACGCCCCGGTCGATATCCAGCAGGGTGTACACGGCTTCCATGCCGGTGCGCATGGAATACTCGGTGGTGAAGATGGTATCCCGCTTCGTCTCGGCAAACTGGCCGATGAAGGCAAAGTTCACCGCGCCCTCCGGCACCACCGCCGGACGGTCGCCTGCCGCGCGGGGCATGAAAAAGGCTGTGATATAGGGCATCATCACAGGCACGGTGTTGGCACTGTGCTCTGCCAGATCCTCAATCTGGTTTTCGGGGACTCCCAGATGATACAGCCACTCCATGCAGATCTCCTTGCCGGTGCAATCCCGCATGGGCTTTTTGATGTAGTCACCGGGCGTGTTGCTGAACAGGCCGTAGATCCAGCCCACGAGCTGGCCCTTGGGCTGATCCCGGAACTGGGGCTGACGGTTGAACGTCCAGCTGAGCAGCCAGCCGGAATCCCGCGCCGTGACGATGCCGCCCGTGACAGTCCTGCCGCTGAACGGGTCACGCTGGCAGATGTTCTGGATGTAGGGCACGATGCGTTCGTCCAGCGTAGTGACCGTGGCGCTCATCCAGTTGGTCTGCTCCGGATCGGAGCAAAACTTCTCCGGGCGGCCAAAGGCCTCATCCTGCGCGGCGATCTTCTTCCACAGATCCCAGCCGTTGCCGGGCCGGAGGGTGGGGTTGAACACTGCAGGCTGATCTTGGGAGCCGATGGAGGTGCTTTCCACGCAGCCCCCGTTGGTGATGAACACCAGATCATTCTCGGTCAGGTCCACCCGTTCCGCTTCATCGTCCACCAGCAGGCAGATGGTCCTGGCCTGCTTTTTGCCCCCGGTCAGCTCAAACTCAATGTTGGTGACCTTGGTGTTGTAGTGGAAGCGCACACCGTGCCCTTCCAGATAGCGGATCATGGGCAGGATCATGCTCTCGTACTGGTTGTACCGGGTAAAGCGCAGTGCCCGCAGATCAGGCAGACCGCCCACATGGTGGATGTAGCGCTTCAGATAGAGCTTCATTTCCAGTGCGCTGTGCCAGTTCTCAAAGGCGAACATGGTGCGCCAATAGAGCCAGAAGTTGGAAGAGAACACCTCCGCGTCAAAGACATCGGTGATGCGCTTATCATAGAGCTGCTCATCCGGGGTAAAAAAGAGCTTGATGAGTTCCATGCAGCCCTGATCCGAAAGGCCGAACTTCCCATCGGTGTGGGCGTTCTGCCCCCGGTTTTCCGTGGCACGGCAGAGCGAGTAGTTGGGGTCTGCCTTGTTCAGCCAGTAGTACTCATCCAGCACGCTTACGCCCTCGGTCTCAAGCGACGGGATGGAACGGAACAGATCCCACATGACTTCAAAATGGTCATCCATCTCCCGGCCGCCCCGCATCACATAACCGATGCCGGGGTACTGGCACCCATCACAGGCACCGCCGGGGATGGATCCCTTTTCAAAGAGATGGATGTGTTCCCCTTTCATCTGACCGTCGCGGACCAGGTAGCAGGCAGCTGTCAGCGCCGCCAGACCGGTGCCCACGAGATAGGCCGATTTCCGATCCACTCCCGCAGGCTTTTTCGGGCGCGCAAATGCCTCATAGTTCCCGCTGGAATAATACATTTTATTCCCTCCGTTTGCTGTGGTTTCCAGGTTTTCACCTTTCATTTTGCGCTGATCATACTGTAACATTTTGTCAAACGGAAAGCCATAAACAGAAAAAGCACCGTGATGGAAAACCCATCACGGTGCCCGGATTGATAAAATATTGTCAGTCGTCAAGATCTGCGGGGCTGCGGTCGGTGCGGAAGCGGCGGAGCGCCCGCTCAAGCTCGCCATGAAGCAGAACATTCAGCCGCTCGGTCATCCGGACGGGGTCCTCCTTCATATCCCTGCGGATCCATTCCAGTGCCATGCCCACCAGCGCGTATTTGTAAAAGTCGATGATGAACTGCTTGTCGGCATCCTGCACGGTAAAGCCCTGCGCACTGCGGTCCACAAAGTCCCGCAGCATGGAGTCCAGCAGTTTATATAAGTACTGTTCCAACTGCTCACGGCTCACGGAGCGGTAAACATTCATCACCAGAACCTTGTTGTCCTGCACCTGATGCAGGATGTCCAAAAAGGCATCTGTCCAGTTCTCAAAGCTCTGTCTGCCCTCCAATGCCTTGGCGGCATCTTCGACCATGATCCAATCCACGAGGTCGTAGATGTCCTTGAAGTGGTAGTAGAAGGTCATACGGTTCACGCCGCAGTCCTCGGTGATATCATTGATGGTGATCTTATTCAGCGGCTTTTGAAGCAGCAGCTTTTTCAGCGATGCCTCCAACGCCCTTTTTGTAGTTTGCGACACGAGATCCATCCTTTCCCAGCGGCACACACTGTGCCGCTGACCGTGGTAGCCGCCCTATGGGGCCAGAGAAGTAAGAATACTTCCTTTATACTATAACGCAAATGCCCCCCGTTTTGCAAGTTCAAAATCTCTCATTTTGATATTTTTTTCACGTTCCTCTCCATTTTGCAGCCGTCCCTCCGCCTTTTTGCCGGGTTTCCGGGAGGTTCCTCTTGATTTTCTGGCTCCGGATGCTTACAATGGATGGAGTGGAACGAATGTGCGTTCCATTTATTTCTTTCTGAGTGAGAAAGGAAGGGAAAGTCAGTATGATCAAGACCATCGGATTTTTAGGCTGTGGGAACATGGGCGGTGCCATTGCGCGGGCCGTCTGCAAGGCTGCCGCCCCACAGAACGTTTATCTTGCCAACCGCACTGCCGCCAAGGCAGAGGCGTTGGCCGCAGAGCTGGGCTGCAACACCACCACGAATGCCGAAGTGGCGGGCCGCTCCGACCTGATCTTTCTGGCGGTCAAGCCCCAGATGATGGAGGCCCTGCTGGCTCCGCTCCGGTTTACCCTGAACGAGCGGCCGAGCCGCTTCATCCTGTGCAGCATGGCGGCAGGACTTTCCATCGCGCGCATCCAGGAGATGGCGGGGGAAGATTACCCCGTGATCCGCATCATGCCCAATACCCCGGCTTCGGTGGGGGCAGGTATGATCCAGTATTGCTCCGCCAATGTGACAGCGGAGGAGGAGCAGGAGTTTCTGAAGCTGATGGCTCCCGCCGGGCGGCTGGACGCTGTGCCCGAGGCCCTGATCGATGCGGCAAGCAGCGTTTCCGGCTGCGGCCCGGCCTGGGTGTACCAGTTCATTGAGGCGCTGGCCGATGGTGGTGTGGCCTGCGGCCTGCCCCGGGCCAAGGCGCAGGAATACGCGGCCCAGATGGTATTGGGCAGCGCCAAGCTGGTGCTGGAAAGCGAAAAACACCCCGGTGAGCTCAAGGATGCGGTGTGCAGCCCCGGCGGCAGCACCATTCAGGGCGTGCGCGTGCTGGAAGAGCACGGCTTCCGCGGCGCGGTGACCGATGCGGTGATCGCCGCCTACGACAAGACAAAGGAAATGGGAAAGGGTTAAGTTTATGCGCATCGTCGTCAAAGTGGGCACCTCCACGCTGGCACACTCCACCGGGCGGCTGAACATCCGCCACACAGAGGATCTGGTCAAGGTGCTGAGCGACCTGAAGAACGCAGGGCACGAGGTCATTCTCGTCTCGTCCGGTGCCATCGGCATGGGAGTGGGCAAGCTGTCCCTGCCCTCCCGCCCCGGTGATATGGCCACCAAGCAGGCCTGCGCCGCTGTGGGCCAATGTGAGCTGATGTACACCTATGACCGCCTGTTCACCGCCTACAACCACAACGTGGCGCAGATCCTGCTCACCGGTGTGGATGTGGAGCACGAGGGACGGCGGCTGAATTTCCAGAACACCCTGACCCGGCTGCTGGAGCTGGGCGCGCTGCCCATCATCAACGAAAACGACACTGTTGCCACTGATGAGATCACCTCCATCGGCGACAATGACACGTTGGCCGCCATCGTCACCTGCTGCATCCATGCGGATCTGCTGGTGCTGCTGAGCGACATCGACGGCCTGTACACCGCCAACCCCCACACCCACCCGGACGCAAAGCTCATCCCGGTGGTAGAGCGCATCACTCCGGAGGTGCTGGCGCTGGCAGACGGGGCAGGCTCCGCATTGGGCACCGGCGGCATGTCCACCAAGCTCCGTGCCGCCCAGATGGTAACGGCAGAGGGCGCGGACATGGTGATCGCCAACGGCTCCCACCCGGAGCTGCTCTACGACATTGCAGACGGCAGACCCGCAGGCACCCGCTTTGCGGGCAGAAAGGAGGGCTGATCCATGACGACACAGGAGATCCTGGAAGCCGCCCGCGCAGCCAGAAGCGCGCTGGGCCTTTCCTCGGGCGAGGTGCGCCGCGCCGCCCTACTGGGCATGGCAGAGGCGCTCTGCTCCCCTGCCCGCCAGCAGGCCATTCTGGAGGCCAATGCCGCCGATCTGGAAGCCGCCAGAGGGCACATCTCGGAGGTCATGCTGGACCGGCTGGCCCTGACACCGGAGCGCATCAACGCCATGGCAAAGGGCATCCGGGAAGTGGCTGACCTGCCCGATCCGGTGGGCAAAGTTCTGCGCCGGGTGGAGCGCCCCAACGGGCTGGTGATCGAAAAGACCGCCGTGCCCATGGGCGTGATCGCCATCATCTACGAGAGCCGCCCCAACGTGACCAGCGATGCCGCCGCCCTTGCCATCAAGAGCGGCAATGCCTGCATCCTGCGGTGCGGCAGGGAGGCATGGCGCAGTGCCAACGCCATTGTAACGGCTCTTCGGGAGGGTCTGCGGACAAACGGCCTGCCCGAAACAGCGGTCTGCCTGATCGAGGACACCACCCACGCTTCGGCCAACGCCCTGATGACGGCGGTGGGCTATGTGGATCTGCTCATCCCGCGCGGCGGGGCCGGGCTCATCCGCGCCTGTGTGGAAAACGCAAAAGTCCCCTGCATCCAGACCGGTACCGGCATCTGCCACATCTTCGTGGATGCTTCTGCCGAGCAGGATAAGGCGCTGGACATCATCGAAAACGCCAAGGCCAGCCGCCCCAGCGTCTGCAACGCGGAGGAGGTGTGCCTGGTGCACCGTGACATTGCGGCAGAGTTCCTGCCCAAGCTGGCCCGGCGGCTGGGCCCTGACCGCGCTGCAAAGGGGCTGCACCCGGTGGAGCTGCGGCTGGACCCGCGTGCCGCCGCCATCATCCCCGGTACCCCTGCAGGCCCTGCCGATTTTGACACCGAGTTCCTGGACTACATCCTGGCTGTCAAGGTCGTGGACAGCGTGGAGGAAGCCGTCAGCCACATCGCCGCGCACTCCACCGGCCACAGCGAAGCTATCCTGACCCGGGACGAGGCCCATGCCGCCCTCTTTACGGCGGCGGTGGACAGTGCGGCAGTCTACGTCAACTGCTCCACCCGCTTTACCGATGGCGGGGAGTTCGGGCTGGGGTGCGAGATGGGCATTTCCACCCAGAAGCTCCATGCCCGTGGCCCCATGGGGCTGGAAGAGCTGTGCAGCTACAAGTACATCATCCACGGCAGCGGCCAGATCCGCTGAACCGTTCAATTGCGAAAACATTTTTCCGTTTTTTTCTTACAGGCCGCAGTGGAAGGACAGCGGCCTGTATTTTTGTTTTACAGGGATGGACTGTTTTTGTTATAGAAACATTTTCGGACCAAAATTTCGGAAATTATTTTTCTGTTCGTATCACGATGTATTTTTCGTTTCTCCATTCTGCACAAAAACAAAGTCGTACTTTTATCGGAAATTAGGGTAAAAATTCTCATTTTCCCCTTGACAACCCATATTTCGACGCGGTAAAACTATATTGGAAAGTATGGGAACAAGTTCGGCGGGGCGCTCTGAAGTGCGCTCGGAACTGTCCTTCCCACAACTGCAATCCATTTCAAACGGATGTCCGCATGACGACACTAGTACAAAGGAGAGAGCGAATTATGACAATTGCCATTCTTGCACATGATTCCCGCAAAGAACTTGCACTTCAGTTCTGCACCGCCTACAGTGGTATCCTGTCCCGGAACACTGTCATTGCCACCGGTACCACCGGCCGGATGTTGAACCAGGCCACCGGCTTGCCAGTTCACTGTTACCTCTCCGGAAAGCTGGGCGGCATCCAGCAGATCACCGCCCGTGTTGCCTGCGATGAAGTGGATCTGGTGCTGTTCTTCCGCGACCCGCTCCGGGCCGACAGCGGCAGCTCCAACGAGCAGAATCTGCTCCGCCTGTGTGATATGCACAGCGTACCCATTGCCACCAACATTGCCACCGCCGAGGTACTGCTCCGCGGCATGGATCAGGGGGATCTGGACTACCGGGAAGGGATGCACCCGCCGGTGATCGAGCCTCTGGCCGCTCCCCGCCGCGCCGTGTGCTGAGGACTGCCTGACATTTTTTGTGTATAGAGGGAAACGTAAAACAGCGCCGCCGAAGCTTTTCAGGGCTTCAGCGGCGCTGCATTTTTATGCGGTTTTCAGTTCATTTTCCGGGGAGTGACATCATTCCAGACCGGCCATCTGCTTGATGCTCTTCATAGCGAAGGTCAGGGTGCGGCCCATAGCCACACCGGCCATCAGGCAGGGATAGTTGTTGGCAAAGAAGCTGCCGGACATATCGCCGGTGATATACAGACCGGGCATGGGCTTGTTATCGTTGTCCAGAGCCTGACCCTTTTCGTTGATGGCAATGCCCTGCTCCGTAGTCAGCAGAGAGGCACCCAGCCAGCAGCCGTAGAAGGGAGCGGTGCGGATGGCGCTGAGGCGGTAAGCGGGCTTGCCGAAGTCCTCGTCGTTCTGCTTGTCGTAGAGCTCGTTGTAGCGCTCCACGGTGGCAAGGAAGGTGTCCTTGGCAGCGCCAGTAAAGCCCATCTTGTCAGCCAGCTCGTCCAGCGTATCGCACTTGAACAATGCACCGGCCTCGATCGCCTCGTCCATCTTACCCTGAATGTACTTCTCACCGCCGTTACGGGTCTGGGCAGAGCAGCCGATGGTGTGGAAACGCTTTGCGTCCTCCAGAATGTTGGCATCGCAGATCTGTGCGTAGACACGGCCCGGCTGGTGAGCAGCAGCGTAGACGATGTCATTGTAGGGGCTGCTCTCGTTGGCAAAGCGCTCGCCGTTGCGGTTCACCTTCAGGAAGGGCTGGGTGCCGGGGTTGTACTGACGGATGGTACCAGGGAAAGCCTTGCCGCCAAAGGCAGTGTCGCTGTCCACATAGCCGCCATCCACACCGGGGGCCACGATGCCGCGGTCAAACAGCATGGGAGCGGCCTCCTTGTCCAGATTGGCACCGGCCCACATTGCAGCCCGGATGCCGTAGCCCTTATCGGAGGGAGAGTAGGAGCATGCGGTGGTGACGGAAGTGCCCAGGGGATCCAGCTGCTCCATCATGTAGGGGTTGCCGGGGAAGCCGCCACAGGCCAGCAGCACGCCCTTGTTGGCGTTGTAGCGGATGAAGTGGTCATCCTCGGTGCTCTGGGCGATGATGCCGGTAATGCGGCCATCGCTGTTCTTTTCCAGCTTGGCCAGACTGGTCTTGAAGTCCACATCGTAGCCCAGCTCCTGAATGTACTGAAGCAGCAGCTCGTTCCGGGCGGCACCACTGGAGCGATCATAGGTATACTCGATCTCGGGGTACATATAATCGGTGTTGTGCTCGGCGTTTTCTGCAGGCCATTTGGCCTCGTCACCGTAGGTGTAGATCATCTTCACGCCGTACTTGTCCTCCATGATGGAGCGGACAAATTCGATCATCTCGGCAGACTCGTTGATCCAGGTCTTGACCACGCGCTGATCACACTTGCCGGAAGCGTAACGGGAGACCTCGCTCAGCAGCTTGGCACGATCCATCTTGATGCCCTGTTCCTGAGCGCCAAAGCCGTCCACGGCACCCACCCAGTGACGGGTATCCTGCACATTGCCGTTCTGCTCGATGACACGGAAGTTCAGGCCCTTGGCAGCGGCATAAGCAGCAGCGAACATACCACCGTTGCCGGCACCCACGATGAGGATATCGGTGTCCACGGTCTCGGTGATGGCAGCCTCGTCAATGTCAGGCTCCTTGCCCAGCCAATCGGTCTCGTCGCCGGTGGGCAGCTGAACGGAAGTTACAGTTGCCTCTCCCTTTGCCTGTGCAAAGCAGCTCTTGGCGGCCTTCTTCACGGCATCGGAGGTGATGGTGGAGCCGGACACGCCGTCGATCTCGTCAGAGCCGGCGTTCAGCAGCTGGTTCTTCAACTCCTCGGCAGCAGCAGCGCCGTAGGAAGCGGTCTCGCCGGAGGTATCGACCACAACGTCGGTCACAGCACTGTCAGAGAAGGTCATGGTGACCTTGACGGTAGAGGAAATGCCCTCAGCAGTGCCGGTGTAGGTACCGGGGGTGTAGCTGCCTGCTGCACCGGCGGAAGCGGCGGTGGAGGAGCTTGCAGCGTTGCAGGCAGCCAGTGCACCGGCGGTGACACCGGACATGGCAGCGGCAGCGGCGATCTTCAGAAAGCCTTTACGCGAGATCTTGTTCATGCTTGGATGATCCTTTCTTCTCTTTTTCTGTTCTTATTCTTCGATTTTCCTTCTTATCCGAAACGCACCGCCACAATACGGCGCAAACTTCGTTCGATAATAAATTAACACAAAGTCCGCCTGTTGTCTTTTAAGAATTCTTAAACATCTTTTCCGTTTCTTCGCTGGGAAATTCCTGTTTTCCACTTTGTTTGATAAATAACGGTCAAATCAGAGCAGAAAAAAGCACCCACGGCTTAAGTTTCCTTAAGAAGCGGGTGCTTTGAGGATTAACGATATTTAAGACAGCAAAACCATTTCAGGCTTCCGTCTCCCCTTCCGGGCGGAAAATATAGCCTTTGCCCCAGACATTTTTGAGGTAGATGGGCTTTGCGGGGTCGGGCTCGATCTTACTGCGGAGGTTATGGATATGCACCTGCACAGTGCGGACATCCCCCAGGCTCTCCTTCCCCCAGATCTTCCGGTAAAGCTCGTTTGCGGTAAAGAAGGTGTTGGGATGCCGGATGAAGAGGGTCAGGATGCGGTACTCCATGTCGGCCAGATGGATGCTCCGGCCATCCTTTTCCACGCAATGGCTGTTGGAATCCAGCGTAAAGGCCGCACAGTGGTAGCCGCTGACGCTGGGCTCTGCGGCATCCATCTGGACACGGCGGATGTTTGCCATGATGCGGGCCAGCAGGACTTTGTGGTTGTAGGGCTTGGTCAGGAAATCATCGCCGCCCAATTCCAGTGCTCGTACCACTGTGTCTGTATCGTCCAGACAGGAAGTAAAAATGATGGGGCAGTGGTGCCAGCTGCGCAGGCGCTGGCACAGATCCATGCCGTTGGTGTCCGGCAGAAGGATATCCATCAGGATCACATCGAACTTTTCCCGGGCGTGGCTCAGCGCTTCGCCGCCGGTGTCAGCACAGACCACCTCAAAATTCTGCTGACATTTCAAGAAATAGCTGGTAGTGTCCCGGATCACCGGATCATCTTCCACCAGAAGAATGCGGATCATGCGGTTTGCCCTCCCCTTTTCGGCGTGAATTTGCTATAATATCTTTATCTAGTATACCGTATTTCCGGGCTGTTCTCAACCGGTTCTCCAAAGTTTTGCAGGGGGTCTTTTTATGATAAAAAAGCGATTTCTGCTTCCGGCTGCTGCCGGGGCACTGGCACTGGCCATTGGGTTGGCAGGGATCTGGTTCAACCAGCGACTGCCGGCGCTGGCGGATTTTGGAGTCCCCGGCATGGACTCCGAAGCCCAATTGGTGGCATGGGCTGCCCTGTTCCCGGAAAAAGGAGTGGCTGCCCTGACCTTCCGCACGGTGCTGCAGTGGATGGCCATTGCGGTATTCTGCACTCTGGGGGCGGTGGTGCTGGCCCTGTACCGATACAAGCCTCAGAAGGAACTGGGGTATTTTCTGCTGTATCTGACGGTGCTGACCCTCTGGGCTCTGGTGATCATTCTGGCTCCGGTGGGGAGTTCCGGCTGGAGCGTCTTTTTCCGCCGGGGATTCTTTACCGTCACGGTTCTGGCAGGTATCCTGCTGTGTACCGCCCTGACAGGGGCTGTGCCGGTGTCTCACGGGCAGCGGCTCCATTCCCTGCTTCTGACGCTGGGGTATCTTGTTCTGACGCTGATTCCCCCCAGCCGTGTACGGGCGGTAGGGCTGCTTTTGGGCATGGGCTACTGTCTGGGCATACTGATGGCGATGTATGCCCGGGGCTCCGACGCTGCCCTGCTGATGCTGTTTCCCTGTGCCATCACCATTGGCTTCCGGGTATGGGTGGTCCTGCCGGGCATGCACGTGCCGTTTTTTCAGGAGAGCGTGTTTTTCTACCTGTTCCGGTGTGCCCGGATCTACGACGCGCCTTTTACTCTGGGCTGCATGGCCTACGTCTGCCGCCGGTATGCCCTGCAATTTGACCGGGCGGAGCAGCTGGCCCGGGAGCTGGATGCTCGGGTCATTCAGCGGACAAAGGCCCTGACGGAGGAGACCGAGGCCCGGAAAAGCATGATGCTGAACATTTTCCACGACCTGCGCAGCCCCCTGTTTGCGGTCAGCAGTGGACTGGACACGCTGGAGGCTGCACCGGAGGCCCTGCCGGCCCTGCTGCCCGCCTTACAGCAGCGGACGGCCTTTCTCCGCCGCCTGACGGAGGATCTGTTTCTGGCTGCAAAGCTGGAGCAGAAACAGGTGATGCTCAACGAGGACCGGGTATCTCTGGGGGAGGTCATCACTGCGGTCTGTGACAGCTGCCGGGAGGAGGCTGAGAAGAAGGGCGTGGTGCTTCAGGCTCCCCCGGCTTCGGAGCTGCCGGTGTGGGGCGACCAGATCCGGCTGCAGCAGATCCTGCAGAACCTGTTGACCAATGCCATTCACTACACCCCTGCAGGAGGGAGCATCACCGTCAACAGCCGGGTGGAGGCCGGTGCTGCTCTGGTGAGCGTCCGGGACACGGGCTGCGGCATTGCGCCGGAGGATCAGGCCGCCGTATTTGACCGGTATTTCCACACCACCACCTCTTCCAAGCACGACTCCACAGGTCTGGGACTGACCATTGCGCAGGAGCTTGCCCACTTGCACCACGGAGAAATCCTATTGGAAAGCGAAGTGGGCAAAGGCAGCTGCTTCACGTTGAAGCTTCCCCTATTATCCGCTTAACAGAGAAATCCCCTCCGCCATAGGCGGGGGGATTTCTTTATAGCATCTTATTTAAATTCAAGCCAGCGGGTCCCACAGCTTCATGGGCAGGGGCTCCTGATCCAGCAGGGCGCGCTGGGCATCGCTCAGCAGGCTCTTGCGGACGGTGATCTGGTAGACATTGGCCTTGAACCACTTCTCGCTGCCGATGTAGTAGCCCTTCTGGCCGGAGGCATCGCCCCAGCTGTTCTCGATCTTCCAGCGGTCAGCCTTGCCATTCTCGTCCAGATTGACACCGCAGAACATCATGCAATGGTTCATGGTACTTTCACGGGTGAGCAGCCGCTCGGCCTTGGTCATGCCAAAGGTCAGGCCGCCCAGCACCTCGCCGTACTGGAAGCAGTCGGGGTCCCAATAGCCGTTGGCGCGGTCGCCGTCGGGGTGGCAGTCGCAACTGAACATGACCCCCTCCCCTGCCTGCAGCTGGCGGATGGTCAGATCCTCCAGCTCCTCCTGCGAGAGGTTCAGCCAGAACATATTCTCCTCCACCACGTCACCCATAAAGGGCTGGCAGTAAGTGCGGTTCAGCGCATGGATGGGCGAGGAGATGATGACGACGTAATCATCCAGATCATTGCCCACATATTTCTCAAGGAAGGTGTGCGGGGTCAGGTTCCGTTCGCAGTGGTAGTGCTCATCCTTGTCGGTATACTCAAAGTCAAAGCTCCTGGGAGGCTGGCCGTAGAGGATGCACAGGGCGTTGTAGATCTCCGCCAGCATCTCCTCGCGGCGGGTGGCCGTGTCCTTTCCCTCTTTTGCCATGGCCCGCAGTTCCAGCGCATCCTCCCGCAGCTTGCGGTTCAGGATGGGTAGATACTTGGCCGTGCCGGTGGAGTGGACGGTCTCCGGCATGACCCAGGAGGGCACCACGCCGTACTTTTTGATCAGGCTGATGGCCATATCCCACTGGCCGCCGTCGGGCAGCGGGCTGCCCAGCAGGGTGTAGGTCTCACGGTCGGTCAGATCCTGATCCGCAAAGTGGAGGATGTTCTCAAGGAAGAGATTTGCCTTTTCCAGCTTATCGTAGAACGCCAGATAGGTGGGAGAGAAGGAGAAATCCTCCAGATCACACTTGGCGATCACCCGCTGGCGCAGGACGTTCAGGGTAGAGAACATCCAGCAGCGGCCGCTCTGCTTCTGGTTGGTGATGTTATTGGTCTTGACCAGCACAGAGAAGTCCATCCGCAGCTTGGCAGCGGCGGCGGGCACAAAGGCCGCGTCCGGCAGAGCCGTGCGGGAAACCGCATTGGACATCACATTCAGCTCCGGGCGGGCAGCATAGCCCTGCTCAAAGCGTTCCAGCATCCGGGCATCAATGGAAGTAACACGATTCATTTGATTCACGCTTTCTTTCTGAAAAGTTCAATCCTTGAAATAAGCATTCTGCACGGCCAGCAGGACACCGGCACGGCTTGCGGCAAAGTTCAGGCCGCCCTGCAGGTAGCAGGTGTAAGGCTCACGCAGGGGGCCGTCGCAGGAGAGCTCAATGGTGCTGCCCTGAGTAAAGCTGCCGCTTGCCATGACGACCTCATCGGTATAGCCCGGCTCCGGAGAGGGTTCCGGTGCGGCATAGCTGTCCACGGGGCTGGCGGCCTGAATGCCGCGGCAGAAGCCGATGAGGGCATCGGCAGTATCGGCATCAAAGCAGGTCACGATATCGTTGTGGTCCTCGCAGTAGCGCGGGATGGGCTTTTTGCCCACCAGCTCCAGCAGGCACTGGGCATAGATGGCGGTCTTGATGGCCTCACACACCACGCCGGGGGCATAGTAGAAGCCAAGGTACATATCACGGGGCGTTTCCAGCGTACAGCCCAGCTCCTTGCCCAGCCCGGGGGCGTTCAGGCGGTAGGCACACAGCTCCACCAGATCCTTCCGGCCAGCGATATAGCCACCGGTGGGGGCGATGCCGCCGCCCGGGTTCTTGATGAGGCTGCCCACCACAAGGTCCGCACCTGCCTGGCAGGGCTCCTTCATCTGGGTGAACTCACCATAGCAGTTGTCCACAAAGATGATGATCTCGGGGTTGGCGGCACGGGCCGTGTCGGCGATCTTCTGAATGGTATCCAGATCAAAGGCATTGCGCTGCAGGTAGCCGCGGCTGCGCTGGATATGGCAGACCTTTGCCCCCGGGGCCTTTTGAGCGATCAGCGCGTAATCCGGGGTGAAATCGGCTTTGAGGGGGGCTTCGTCGTACCGGATACCGTAGTCCATCAGGGTGCCGGTGCCCTTGCCCTTGCCGTCCAGACCGATCACGCCCTCCAGCGTATCGTAGGGGCGGCCGGTAGCAGCCAGCAGGGTATCCCCTGCCCGCAGCAGGCCGAACAGGGCCACCGCCAGCGTATGGGTGCCGCTCTGGAACTGACTGCGCACAAGGGCATCCTCCGCGCCCATCACCTCGGCAAAGATCTGCTCGAGCTTGGCGCGGCCGGTATCCCACAGGCCATAGCCGGTGGTGCCCAGCATATCGGTGGAGGACATCTGGGTATCGGCAAAGGCCTTGAGCATTTTCAGCTGGTTGTAGTCCCGGATCTCCTCCATGTGACGGAAATAGGGCTGACAGAGCTCCATGACTTTTTCGTCCAGCGCCAGGACTTCGGGTTTGTAATCAAAAAAGTGGTTCAGCATTGACATAATCTATCCTTGATCTTTATTTTCATATCGGGCATACTCTCCCAGCTTTTCAAAGCCGAGGCGGGTATAAAAGTGCACTCGTTCCGGGGAGCAGAGGAAAAGGGGCTGCAGGCCCTGCGCCGAGAGGGTGTTGGCCAGCCGGACGATAAGCCGCCCGCCGATGCCGCGCCCCCGCAATGGCTCCGCAGTCTCGCCGCAGGCCATGTAAGCCTGCTCCGTTCCAATGGCGTAAGCGCCCACGGTGCAGGCAAGCTCCCCTCCCTGCTCCAGAGCCCAGACCACAGCCCTGCCGCGGGCGCGCTTTGAGCAGAGCTCAGAGTAAAAGTCATCCTGCCGCGTGGGGCGGTCCGGAAACAGCATCTGTGCAACGGGGCCCGCCGGGGGCTCCGGGTCAAAATGCAGGGAAGCCCAGAGCGTTTCTTCCACAGCGGGTTCCGGCAGCTGCTTTCCGGGTGCCAGGCCAAAGACAAAAAGGGACTTTACCCGGACCCAGCCGATGGGCGGCGGGCACTCGGCTTCGTCCAGGACGACCGCCTTACAGCCGCAGAAATGCAGGAAGCTGGCCAGTTCGTCCGGGTTGGCGTGGCCCGCCAGCCAGGCGGTGCTGCCGCCCACATCCAGCGCCAGCGTTGGCCCGGCGAAGAACCGGCCCGGCTGGCTTTTGCCGAAGAGCTCCAGCGCCTGCGGCATCGTAACCCCAAGGCAGAGCTTTCCACGGCAGGCGCTGCGGAACCGCTGCCTCTGGCGGGGCGTTCTGACCTGCGTGATCATTTCAGTGCGTTGACGATGTTCTTGAACTCGCGGCCGCGCACCTCAAAGTTGGGGTAGAGGTCGAAGGAGGCGCTGGCGGGAGACAGGATGATGATATCGCCGGGCTTTGCGGCGGCACGGGCCAGCTCCACGGCGTGCTGCATATTGTCCGCGTGCTGGATGGGCAGTGCGGCCTCGTTGAAGCCGGGGTCTTCCCGCAGGGCCTTTTCAATGCGGGGGCCGGTGGCACCCATCAGCACCAGATCCTTGACGTGAGCCACGATCTCGGGGGCCAGCGGCTCATAGGGGATGTGCTTATCGTAGCCGCCCGCAATGAGGATGACCTTCTGGTCAAAGCTGCGCAGGCCCGCAATGGTGCGGGTGGGGCTGGTGCCGATGGAATCGTTGTAGTAGAGCACACCGTCCAGCGTGCGCACCGGCTCAATGCGGTGCTCCACGCCGGTAAAGGTGCTGCCCACCTTCTGGATGGCCTCTACGGGCACCTCTCCCCAGACGGCGGCGGCAGCGGCCAGCAGATTCTCGATATTGTGCAGGCCCCGCAGCTTGATGTCCTTCTGGGCCAGGAAGGGCGTTACCACGCCGTCCTCGGCCATGCAGAGCATGTTGTCCTCTTTGCGCAGGAATGCACCGTTGTCGGTATCGCGCAGGCGTGTAAACCAGACCTGCCTGCCCTTGCAGTCCTTCTGCATGGAGCGGCTGATCTCATTCTCGTAGCCCAGCACGGCACGGCAGGGCGGGTTCTGGTAGAGCAGGATGTTGCGTTTTGCGTCGATGTACTCCTGCATATCCTTATGGTGATCGAGGTGGTTGGGGGTGACGTTGGTCACCACCGCGATCTTCGGGCTCTGGTGCATGCTGATGAGCTGGAAGCTGGACAGCTCCACCACAGCCACATCCTCCGGCCGGACCTCAGGCAGCATGGGCAGCAGGGCCGCACCGATGTTGCCGCCCAGATGCACCTTGCGGCCTGCGGCCTCATAGAACTTGGAGATGAGGGTGGTGGTGGTGGTCTTACCGTCAGAGCCGGTCACGGCCACGATCTCGCAGGGGCAGAAATCGAAGAAGAGCTCGACCTCGCTGGTGACCATGGTGCCCGCCGCCATGGCATCCTGCAGGGGCTTTTCAAAGTAGCCCACAAAGCCGGGGGTGCGCATGATGATATCCTGACCCTTGAAGCCGTCCAGATAGTGTTCGCCCAGGCTCAGGTCAATGCCCAGTTCCCGGATGGTAGCGGCATAATCGCCAAACTCCTCCACGCTTTTTTTCTGGTCGCACAGGGTCACATGGGCCCCCAGTTTCACAAACTCCTTGATAAGGGTCTTGTGGCTGACACCGGCACCGATGAACGCCACCTTTTTGCCCCGGATGAGTTCTGCAAGCTTCTGCTGATCTTTCTGCATAAAGAAAGAACCTCCTCTATGAAAATTCAGGCTGAAATTGATTCACTGCTCCATTTTACACCTTTTCCAGCCAATTGGCAACGCCAAACCTTATTCTGGCCCCGGATGCACCGAAATCCTATCTGAATTCACAAAATGTCGATTGTCTTTTCCGACCGTTTCCGCTATACTTTAATTGTATCATTTTACAAGGAGCGCATTTTCTTGAAACATTCCCTGATCCGCTTTTCCGCAGTGGTGCTGACCATTGCGTTTGTTTTTGCCCTGACCGGCTGTGGTTCGGGCTCCAACAGCTTCACCTGGTTCGTGGACAGCATCCCGGCCAACCTTGACCCGCAGGTGGCCTCGGCTTCTGCGGATGTCATCGCCTGCGAGAACCTGTACAGCGGCCTTGTCCGCAAAGATCCCAGCGGCAAATATGAGCCTGCCCTCTGCGAACGGTGGGAGAAGTCCTCCGATGGCCTCACCTACACCTTCTACCTCAAGGACGGCCTGACTTACACCGCCGCCAAGGGCAACGCCACCGACTACGCCATCACCGCCGAGGATTTTGTGTTCGCTTTTCGGCGCTTGTTCCGGGCGGAGACCAACTCCCCCTATGCGGTGGAGTTTGCAGCCCTTGAAAACAGCGCCGCCGTGCTGGCCGGGCAGATGCCCGAGAGCGCGCTGGGAGTCACGGCTTCCGGGCCGCTGACGCTGGTGTTCCACCTGAGCAGTGCCGATGACAACTTCCTCGAGAAGCTCACTCTGCCCGGTGCCATGCCCTGCGATGAGGAATTTTTCAATTCCACCCGGGGCACCTATGGTCTGAATGCCTCGTCCACCCTTTCCAGCGGCAGCTTCTACATCTACAACTGGACAGCCAGCGGCCTGTTCCTGCGGCGTGCCCCCTCGGGCAGCCTCATCGACAGCCTGCGGCTGGTGCAGAACACCAACAGCGCCGGGCAGTCCGCCGCAGAGCTGATTGCCAACGAGAAGTGCTCTGCCGCCCCGGACGACACCGCCGCGCCCACCACCCTGACTTCCCTCTCCTACTCCGATACCACATGGAGCCTGCTGTTCAACTGCAGCAGCGTGTTTGCTTCCACCGAGCTGCGGCAGGCACTGGCCTCCGCCGCGCGGGGTGCAGCCGAGGTGCCGGACGGCGGGCTCTATGCCGCCGCCAACGGTCTGGTACCGGACGGCCTGACTGTGGACGGCATGAACTACCGGGATACCGCCGGGGATGTGACTCCCGCCGCGGTGGATGCCCGAGCGCTCTACCTCACGGCGCGGCAGACGCTGACCACCTCCGACTTCAACAAGGTCAGCCTGATGGTGCCTGCCGGTTCCGGCGTGACCAGCGCCGCCGAGGAGATCAATGGCGTGTGGCAGAAGGAGTTTTCCCTCTTCTTCTCCGTAGAGGAAGTGGACGAGGAGACCTTTGCGAAACGGCTGGCCGAGGGGGACTACACCATTGCCTTGGCCCCCATCAGCGCCGAGGGCGGCAGTGTGTACAACATGCTGAACCAGTTCACCGCAGCGGGCGGCGGCCTGACCGGCTATGCAGATTCCCTGTATGCCACCCAGCTGCAGGCCAGCACCCAGGCCACCGGAAGCTCCCGCTGCCGCCTGCTGGGCGAGTGTGAGCGCCAGCTGCTCAGCGATGCCGTGGCGGTCCCTCTGTTTGCCCAGCAGAAGCGCCTGCTGATCGCACCCGGTATCCAGAACCTCATCTTTGACCCCTTTGGCCCGGTGCTGGATCTGACCTATACCACAAAAGAATGATGTGCCACAAAAAATACCGGAGCAGCCGCCTGCCCCGGTATTTTTCTTATCCCTTTTTGATGCCGAACAGCCTGCGCAGAACACCGCGCAGACACTTCGGGCTTTTGATAACGACCACCTGCATCGCTCTCCCGCCTTTCGTGGTGTGATACCACAATATAAGCGGCAGGACGGCAAAGTGTGCGGCTCAGGCCTTGTTCCCGGTCAGGATCGGTGTATCCGGCACCGTTTCCACGACCACCAGCGCCCCCTTGCGGGAGGAGATGGTGATGCAGTCTGAGCCTTCGGCATACTCATTGCTGACCCCCAGCGGGTAACCGGCCACCAGCACATCATCGGTGAGCTCATAGTAGGAACCGCGCTCACACACGCCCTCCGCCCTGCCCTCCATGGGGAAAGCGGAGAAATAGAAAAATTCCTCCTTCGGGTAGGCGCGGGTCTCGCCGGAGCGGACAAAGGTAATGCGGCTGCGCTCATCCTGAAGCGTTGCCCGCACCCCCCGTTCTTCCAGCCCAAGGCCGGTGGCAAGATTCGAGAGGGTATGCTCGATCCGCCTGCCGCCCAGCGCGCCCAGAAGAAGCACCTCGGTAAAGCCCTTCTCACTGGCAAGCTTGGCGGCATATTCGGTGTCGGTGTCGTCCTTGACGTGAGGCAGGACGATGATATCGTCGTTCTGCTGCACCGGACAGGGCGCGGTATCGAAATCTCCCAGGATGATATTGGGCTTGCAGCCCAGCGGCGCGCAATTGCGATAGCCTGCATCACAGGCGATGATGAAGTCATCGGGGCGGAGCAGACGCTTCAGCTCCGGCGAGACCGGGCAGGCCGAGAGGATCACGCAGCGCATCACATTCCCCTCCTCTGCCAGTCCTTGACATCCTTGACTTCCTCATACATGGCACAGTAGCTGTCGTACCGGGTCTGGGAGAGCTTTCCCTCGGCCAGAGCGGCGCGTATGGCACAGCCCTTTTCCGTGCGGTGGGAGCAGCCCGTGAACTGACACTGCCCAAGGTAGGGCCCGAACTCCGGGAAGGCATGCTCCAGATTCTCCTTGGGGATGAACCCGGCGCGGTTGGCTTCCAGGCTGGCAAAGCCGGGGGTATCCGCAATGCGGCCCCCAAAGGCCTCAAAGATGGTCACCTCGCGGGTGGTATGGCGGCCGCGCCCCAGCTTCTGGCTGATGGCGCTGGTCTCCCGCTCGGCCTGAGGCAGCAGGGTGTTGAGCAGGGTCGATTTGCCTACGCCGGAGTTGCCGCAGAAGGCGCAGAGCCGCCCGCTGATCCACTGCCTGACCTCGTCCAGCCCTTCCCCGCTGTCGTAGCGGATGGCAATGAAGGGCAGAGTGGATCTTTCATAGGCGCTGCGCAGGAACTCCACCTCACCGAGGTCAGCCTTGGTGCAGACGATGACGGGCTGCACCCCCTTGTCCACGGCAATGGCCGAGAGCTTGTCCAGCACCAGTGTGCTGGGGGTGGGCTGGGTGGTGCTGGCCACAAGGAACAGCACATCCAGATTGGCCACAGGCGGCCGGACAAACACGTTTTTGCGGGGTGCGATCTCGGCAATGACTGCCGCGCCGTTCTCGGTCTCCAGCGTCACCTCATCGCCCGCCACGGGGGTAATCTTCTGTTTGCGGAAGATGCCCCGGGGCTTGCACTCGATCACACCCTCTTCGGTCTTGACGTAGTAAAATCCGCCAATTCCTTTTACGATATATCCCTTCATCCGTTCCTCCCTCAGGACAGCAGCGCGCTCCACCAGTCGCCCAGGCCGGTGCCCTCACTGCTGGAAGAATCGCCGCTGCTGGAAGAGCTGCCCCCGATCAGGCCGCTCCACCAATCGCTGGAGGAGCTGCCCGGCTGTTCAGCCGGGGTCTCAGGCACCGGCTCGGGGCCTGCGCTCACGGTAATGCTGACACGGCTGTTCACCTTGACGGTAGATCCTGCCGCCGGGCTCTGGCCGATGATGGTACCGGCGGGCTGGTCGCTGTACTGCTCGGTGGTGCTGCCAAGGCCCAGCTTGTTCTGCACCAGCACGGAGCGGGCATCGTTCACGCTCTTGAGACCGGTCAGGGCAGGCACCTTGGCCGTGGTGTTGACCTGCGGGCGGCTGACATAGACCACCACTGTGGAGCCTGCAGCCACCTGACTGCCCGCAGCAGGTTCGGTGCGGATGATGGAGCCTGCGGCCACGCTGGGTTCCACCGCCTGGGTGATCAGAACAGAGACCCCCAGATCCTTGAGCTGCTGCTCACCATCTGCCTGCACATAGTTGGAGACATCCGGCACGGTGACATACTGGATGCCCAGGCTGACGGTCAGGGTCACGCTCTGGCCCTCACGGACGGTACGGCCCGCCACCGGGGACTGCCGGTAGACGTAACCGGCGGCGTAATCGTTGCTGTAGGCCTGCTCCCAGTTGATGACGATCTGGCCGGATGCCACCTGCTGGGAAGCGTTGACCTCATCCTGGGTCATGCCGCTGTAATCTGCCAGCACCACATCGGCCTTTTCCCCCATCAGGGAGCTGGAATCATTCAGGATCATCCAGCACAGGGCCGCGCAGGCCAGTGCAAAGGCCACGGTGATGCCAAACAGCACCGGCAGGAACACGGTGCGCTTTTTCTTTTTTCTGCCTTTTGCCGGGGCACTGCCGCGCTCCGGACGGGATTCTTTTCTGGGCATAGGGGGTTCCACCACCTTTTCAGGAATTTCATCGGGGAGATAGGTGTAGTTGAACACGATGGCCGGGTTCTCTACATAGGCGTTGAGGGCTTCCAGCATCTCAGCGGCGCTCTTATAGCGGTTTTCGGGCCGCTTTGCCATGGCGCGCTCGGTGATCTCCACCAGCCCCACCGGCACCCAGGGAGCCAGTTCCCTCAGGCTCCTAGGCTGATCCGAGATCTGCTTGATGGCCACCTCCACCACGTCATCGGCATCGAAGGGCAGATGCCCCGAGAGCATCTCGTACATCATCACGCCCACCGAATAGAGGTCGCTGGTGAAGTCGGTCTCATCGCCCTTGGCCTGCTCCGGGCTGATATAGTGGACGCTGCCCATGGCCTTGCCGCCCGAAAGCTGGTTCTCGGCCCGGGAGATACGGGCAATGCCAAAATCCATCATCCGCAGCTGGCCGTTGTCCAGCAGCATGATGTTCTGGGGCTTGATGT
>OJNP01000493.1_pt1 | contig 27749 bp, 23 predicted proteins | sample 1597921 | NCBI WGS metagenome assembly OJNP01 (sample SAMN01915213, study PRJEB22387) | human gut metagenome | isolation source: stool | host: Homo sapiens | place: USA | reverse complement strand
CTCGAAAGTAGCGGGTGCTTTTCTGGTTCTCTTTTGGCACGCAAAAGAGAACTTAACCTCGCGTAACCGCGCTCTACCCCCGCGCCACCGGCGCGAGAACCAGTTCAAAGTTCCTTTAAGAACCCATCCAGCTCCCGCTGGTTCCGAATCAATACATATTTCTCCGGGTACTTTTCCCCGCTCCTCTCCATCTGCGCCCACTTTTGCTTCGTGCGCCCATCGTGGAGGATCCAGCGGACGAATTCGGCATCTATCTTCTCTTCGCACCCGGGCGCAGACGACTCCCTCACACGGCCTTTGTTCTGCTGCCAGCGCCGTATCGCCCGCCAAAGGCAGACCAGCGGTGAAAACCAGAGCACGATGATTTTATCTGCTTCTTTCAGCCGACGGGCATAGCAGGTCTTGCTATAATTGCCGTCGATGACCCAGCCGCCTGCGTTCTCGTCGAGAAACTGCCGGACAATGGCTTCTTCCTCGGCGAAGGGCCGCTCCACCCAGCCGGGCAGGAAATGCACGGTATCCATATGGAGCACCGGCAGGCCGTATCTCTCCCCTAGGCGCTTTGCCAGCGTGGATTTCCCGCTGCCGCTGGTACCAAGTATCGCTATTTTCATCTCTGCCTCCTTTTACCTTATATAAGATGTATCAGACAGTATACGCTGACCGTCTGATAACGTCAAGTTCCGGCTTGACATTTCGTCCACCTGCTCGTATGCTATAATCATAGAGTCTATGACAGGAGGTCTTGCAGATGGCATCTCCAAAAAAACGTGTCAATCCGCTTTTTGTTGCTTTAGCGGTCGTGCTGGTGGCCGTAGTGGTCGCTGTGGGTGTGGTCTTTTTCCAGCTGCACAGCAAAATCTCGGCTCTGCAAACCGGTGCATCCTTCACCTTCCGGTATGAGATAGCGCCCAACAGCCCGGATAAGCCGCCGCTGCTGAACATCCTCGAACGGGTGAACGCTTCCAGCGGCAGTGTCAGCGGCCAGTATGCGCCCGGAAAGCTGCAGCTCTCTTTCTACCAGCTCAACGAAGACGACTCCGTCAAGACGTCTCCCTTCACCCGGGTCTATATCGACTCGGAAGAGACGCTCTTCGACATCGGGCAGCTCTACACCGTTCTGCGTCAGGCTGTCACCGATAAACTCTCCATCGCAAGCGTTCTTCTGCCCGAGTGGAGCCTCGGAGACTACATCTCCCAGACGCAGGCTTCCGCCGTGCTGGGCGTCGAGACGAACAAGGTCGAGCTTCAGGAGCTTTCCGGCTTCACCCTCTCGCTCAAGGGGCTGAAAAAAGTCTCTCCTTCTGCCGCACGGGACGGCTACCGCTACTATCAGTTTCCCGCCGCAGCCGACGGCACGACCCTCGTGCTCGGCTTTTCGACAGACGCTCTCTTCTCGAAGACCACGCCCATCCATGTGCTGCTGACCATCCCGGACCACAACGTCCACATCCAGCTCACCGGCACGGTGACCTCTGCCAAGACGGTGCTCTCTCCCCCGGCTTCCCGGATGAGTGACGAGGACATCGCCACGCTGGCTCAGATACGCCAGAGCATCGAGTCTGTCTGGAAGATGATACAGTCCGCCACCCAGACCACAAACTGAATGATACAAAAAGCAGACGCTTTGTGCAGCGTCTGCTTTTTTTTGTTTGCGATTATTTACCGGTCGAGGATACGGCCATCCACCGAGAAGGTGACGACATTCCAGGGGATGAACTTGCCGCTGTTCTTGAGGGCAGTGACGGCGGCGTGTTCGAGACCTCCGCAGCAAGGCACCTCCATCCGCAGGACGGTAACGCTCTTGATGTCGTTATTGCGGATGATCTCGGTCAGCTTCTCGCTGTAGTCCACGGCATCCAGCTTGGGGCAGCCGATGAGGGTAACATGGCCGCGCATGAACTCCTGATGGATGTTCGCGTAGGCGTAGGCGGTGCAGTCGGCGGCGATAAGCAGCTTGGCACCGTCAAAATAGGGTGCATTCACCGGCACGAGCTTGATCTGGCAGGGCCACTGGGCCAGCTGCGAGGGCTGGGCGGCGGCAGGAGCTGCAGCCGGTGCGGCCTGCTGGCGGTCAAACTGGCGCATGGCGCTGCCCGGGCAGCCGTGGAAGACAGGCTTTTCGGCAGCGGCAGCAGCCTTTTTCTGTTTGTTTTCCAGCACAGCCTGCTCATCGTAGGCAGCGGCCTCCCGCTCCTCGAAGGTGATGGCACCGGTGGGGCAGCCGGGCAGGCAGTCGCCGAAGCCGTCGCAGTAGTCGTCGCGCATAAGCTTGGCCTTTCCGTTCACGAGGCCGATGGCACCCTCATGGCAGGCAGTGACACAGGCACCACAGCCATTGCATTTTTCTTCGTCTATATGAATGATTTTACGTATCATATCCACATTCTCCTTTTCTTGATGGGCCTATTATAACAGATGCTTCGTCCTATTTCTGTTGTCATGACCACAAAGAGAGAGGAAGTTTTTCTCAGTAATGCACGACATTGCCCGCATTGCGGATGCGTGCCAGCACCGGCTCTGCCTCCGGGCTGCGGAAATAGTCGAGGCTGGTCTTGGGCAGCAGCGTCTCGAGGGTATCCCAGTCGCCGCTCTGCAGGCACTGGCGGACGGTGGAAGCACTGATGGCCTTGCCGTTTGCTTCTTTGCGGGGTACAACGACACACTCGATACCCGCTTTGGGCAGCTGCTCGCACATGATCTGGTTGTAAAGCCCCGTCACCTGACTGGTAGGCTCCTCGCCCACATAGCGGGCAGTGATGTTCAGCGCCGCCGCGATTTTCGTAAAGACGGCGAGGTCCAGCCGGGCGTGGCCGTCGATGACAGCTGCCTCATCCTTCAGGAAGTAACTGGGGAAGGTGGCATTCGAGATGATGTAGGGGCCGCTGTCGTGGAGCACCACATTCGGCAGATGGGCCACGCCCGCCTCCACCAGCTTCCTGCGCACGGCAAAAGGCACGAGGCTGGCGTCCTCACTGACCACGAACAGGTGGAGCGTGTCGCAGGCGGCAGCAGCTTTTTCCACAAGATACTGATGACCGAGGGTAAAAGGGTTCGCGTTCATGACGAGGGCCGCACTTTTGCCCTCGGTCCTGGTCTTTTCCAGATCGCGCAGATAAGCCCCGAAGCCGTCGCGGCGGTTTTCCATGAAGACAAGGGTATCCTCCACCCGGGCGATCTCGTAGAAGCCGAGGTCGCCGAAAAACTTGGAGCTTTTTACCTTGGTGTAGAGAAACAGGTGCATATTCCCCCGCGCGCACTGCACCTCGATGAGGTGGGTGATGATCTGGTTCAGCAGACCCTCGCCCTGATGGGCGCTGCTGACGGCGAAGCACCGCAGGGTGTTGCCGAAGCAGCTGCCGGTGCCGATGACGTTGTATTCCTCGTCGAACATGGCGCAGATGTAGTCCAGATTGCCGTCGCGGCGGATGCCCTCCTGACCCAGCAGTGTGTCGATTTGGGCCAGAACGGTTTTATCGGTCGGATAGACCTGCGAAATGGTATATTCACTCATCGATATTCCCCTCAGTAGTAACAAAATGGAGCAGCCAGGTCAGCGCCAGCAGGTCGGCACTGCCGCCGGGCGAGAGATTTTCCGCAATGAACCGGTCATCCAGCGCCGCGAGCGCATCTTTATCCGGGTAAGGTGTCTGGGCGAGAAGGGCTTTCAGCTCTTCGGTGAGGGCCAGCTGACGCTCCCGGCTCGAGCGGGCGATGATGTTGGTATCGGTGCTGTTGGCCAGAATGGCCAACAGTGCGCCGCCGCTGGCGCGGTCGAAGTCGTAACCCTTGGCAAGGCCCTCTTCCAGCACCGGCAGACCGACATTCAGCACTGCGGGAAGTCCAGCTTCCACCTGCCCGCGCACACCGGTGATGCCGTACTGGATATAAAGCTTCTGGCCCACGGTGGCGGCGTTCTGGGCAGTGACGCCTGCAAAATCCTTCTCGGTCAGGCCCGCCGTCATTGCGGATACTTCCGCCAGAACGCGGGCTGCTTCGGCCCAGAGGGAGCGGTCGAGGCGTCCCAGCGCCGCGCAGACGATGCCCACCGAAAAGACCGCGCCCTTGTGGGTGTTGACGCCGCCGGTGGCGTCCAGCATCTCGCCCTCGGCCTCACAACCCAGAGGCCGCAGGGCCGCGAATGTCTCGGGCGCGGGCTGTTCCGCCGTCTCGCGGCCCGTCCGGGCGCTGGCTTCAAAATAGGGATAGAGCGCTGCGGCGCTGTCCATGAAGGTGAACACATCCATGTCCTTATGGCTTCCGCTGTTACGCCGGTCCACAAGGCCGGGCTTCGGGGTGGTGGTCACTTCGTAGAGCAGGGCGCGGACGGCCAGACGGGCCGCGTCGGCAATGTCCTGCGCGTCCCGGGCCTCGGTCAAGATCTCCGTCGTCTTTTCCTGCAGTTCGGCCACGGTATGGATGCGGCGGCTGCTGCACACCTTAGCAGGCCCGCCGCAGATGAGACAGCGGCGGCCTTCGAGGTTTAGCTCTTCTCTGTCCACTTTGAGGCCGTCCGGGCGGATGACGTCCATGTCGAACAGCCGCCCCAGCGGGGTGGCGTCCTCGATGTCGGTGGTAAATTTCTTGATGGTCAGCGGGTCGGCGTCCAGCACATAGAACGCCTCGCAGCCGGTCACTTCCCGGACGGCGTCCTGATACAGCGGCGTCAGCTTTGCCCGCAGAAACTGCTGGCGCAGCAGCTGACGCCCCCGCGCAAAGCCCCGCCGGATGAGGGGCGAATCCTTTATCGGGCCGCAGATATTCATGGTAAAGCAGATGAGCGGCTTGTGGTACTGGGCCAACAGCTCCTGCTGATGCTGCACCCGGCGCTCCCGTGCATCCAGCATCTGGACCAGCGAAACAGTCGTTTCCATGTTTTTCTCCTCTCAGCGGTGCTTTTTGAGCATGTCCATAAAGAGCTGCACCTGCGGCAGGGCGGCCGCGTCTCTCTGGCAGAAAATATAGGTGCGCCGGACGAAGGGCTCGCCGTTCTCGAAGGTGCAGGGCTTGACATATCCTTTGAAGTTATCCAGCGCCACTTCCGGAATCAGCGCCCAGCCAAGGCCCCGCTCCACCATCTCGCGGCAGACCATGATGTTATCCACCACAAAATTACCCGCATCGTTGGTCACGCCGTTCTCGTAGCGCCAACGGGCCATCTGGGCGCTGATGGTGGCGTCGCTGCTGTGGTCGATATAAAGGTAATCGGAGATGGGCCTGTCCTTGTTCTCCTCGCTGCAGATGAAGCAGATATTCTCCTGCGAGAGCAGGAACTGGGTACCGTCCCACGGATACTCGCCCCGCAGCACTGCCACGTCCAGCGAGGAATCCAGCATCTGCTGGTAGATGTTCCGGCTGTGGCCGGTGGCGATGTCGAGGCGTACCTTCGGGTAGGCTTTATGGTACTCGGTCAGCACCTCGGGCAGGCGGTAGTAGGAGAAGTTCACCGAGATGCCTGCTCGCAGGGTGCCGCAGGCTTCGCCCTGAATGGAAGCCAGCTGGCGGCGCATCTTTTCCATCTCGCGGGCGGCGGCGGCGCTGTGGAGCAGCACCTGTTCGCCTGCCGGCGTGAAGCGGATGCCCTGCCGTGAGCGCAGCACGATCTCCACCCCCAGCTCCTGTTCCAGCGCCTTGATGCGCTTGGAAAGTGCCGACTGGGTCATGTACAGTTTGTCCGCTGCGTGGGTGATGTTGCGCGTCTCGTCCAGCGCGTGCAGCAGCTCGTAATCTTTTTCGTCCATCGTAGCTCTCCCCCTATTGCCCTTTATTTTTCTTATCATTCCTGTTTGCGCTTCATCGCGGCGCTTTTTTCTCTGATTCCATATCTGTTATTCATAATACAACAGATTTCAGCAAATGAAAAGGGGGATATTCGCCTTGATTTTCCCGAAAGTCCATTCCCAGATGGAATAACTCAGCACTTTTCTTGCGGTTTTCTTAACCCTGCCTTAATTCCATCTTAACGCGGTATTGTTGTACACAACATCTTCATTTTTTCTTTGCTGATGGGCGGTCTTCCTCCCGCAGTACTGAAAACGCGGTTCTCTTTTCATTTTTGCCTGAAAAAGCAGCAAAAGTCCAGTTTATTGGACATTATTTGTATTATTATAAAAACATGAAAATACTCGTTTCTTTCGTCTTTGTCACTTTGCAGATTTTTCCGCCTGCTTTTTGTGCAAAGTCCCAGAATTTTTCGTCGAAAAGCGCGTTTTGTTGACAGCCGCTTTTTGAAAAGCGTATCCTTATTGCAAACCAGAGTCAGGAGGTCATTTTATGGAGCACTCCACACGTCTTGCCCACATCAGCGAGGACGGCACCCGCACCCAGACCGTCTATGACCATCTCGCCGGCACTGCCAGACTGGCCGGTTCCTTCGCAGCCCCCTTCGGGGCGCAGAGTGAGGCCGAATTTGCCGCGTGGCTCCACGACGTCGGCAAATACAGCGACGCCTTCCAGCTGCGGCTCAAAGGCGGCCCCAAGGTGGACCACTCCACCGCCGGGGCGCAGGAGGCCTGGGTTCGCCAACATCTCCACACTGCCTTTGCCGTGGCCGGACACCACAGCGGCCTGCCCGACGGCGGGAGCCCCGCCGATGACCCGGGCGACGCCACCCTGTTTGGCCGGAGCAAGAAGCCGGTAGCCCCCTACGACGGCTGGCAGGAAGTAACGCTCCCCGCCTCGACGCCGCCCGCGTGGGCCTGCGCCGACCCGCTGAGCCTCGCGTTCTTTACCCGGATGCTCTACTCCTGCCTCGTGGACGCCGACTTCATCGACACCGAGACCTTCATTGACGGCAAGGCCGCACCCCGGGGCAGCGGCACGGACATCGCCGCACTGCGGGACATCGTCTCGGCACAGGCGCAGCGCTATCTCAGTGCTGAATCGCCCTCGCCCGTCAGCGTCCAGCGCAACACCGTCCTCCGCGCCTGCCTCGAGAAAGGCGCGCACGGCCCACAGGGGCTCTACACCCTCACCGTAACTACCGGCGGCGGCAAGACCTTTGCCTCCCTCGCCTTTGCGCTGGAGCACGCCGCCGCCCAGAAGATGAAGCGGGTCATCTACGTCATCCCTTATATGTCCATCATCGACCAGACCGCCGCCGTCTTCTCGGGCCTGCTGGGCGCAGAAAATGTTCTGGCCGACTTCTCCAACGCCGAGTACAAGACTGTTGAGCAGGACGACCTGACCCCCACCCAGTACCGCCAGATGCTGGCCAGTGAAAACTGGGGCGCCCCCGTCGTGGTGACGACGGCGGTGCAGTTCTTCGAGTCGCTCTACGCCAACCGCAGCAGCCGCTGCCGCAAGCTCCACAACATCGCCGACAGCGTCATCATCTTCGACGAGGTGCAGACCCTCCCGGGCGACTACCTTGCCCCCTGCGTCAGTGCCATCGCCCAGCTCATCCAGCATTACCACTCCACGGCCGTCCTCTGCACGGCCACCCAGCCTGCCCTTGAGCCGCTGTTCCGGCGCTTTGCGCCTGAGCTCCACCCGCAGGAGATCACGCCCGACGCGGCCCGCCTCTACGAAGTGCTCCGGCGCACCACACTGCAAGACCTCGGCACCCTGCCGCAGGAGGAATTCGCCTCCCGGCTGGCAAATCAACCGCAGGTGCTCTGCGTGGTCAACCGCCGCAAGACGGCCCAGCAGCTCTACGCTGCTCTGCCCGCCGAGGGCAGCTACTGCCTGACCACCCTGCTCTGCGCCGCCGACCGCCGCCGTCAGCTGGACGGCATCCGCCAGCGACTGAAAGAGGGTCTGCCCTGCCGGGTGGTGTCCACCTCTCTCATCGAGGCGGGCGTGGACGTGGATTTTCCTGTCGCTTACCGCGAGCAGTGCGGTCTTGACTCGCTTTTACAGACTGCCGGGCGCTGCAACCGCGAGGGGCGGCGGGGCGCAGAGGAAAGCATCGTCTACCGGTTCCGGCTGGACGAGTGTTCCACGCCCCAGATGCTCAGGCAGAACGTCAGCGCGCTGGACTACACCGCCCGGCATCAGGACACACTGGACACGCCCCGGGCCATTCAGCTCTACTTCAACGAGCTTTCCGACCTGCGCGGCCCCGACGCCGTGGACAAGCACGGTATTCTGGATGCCTTTCTCCGGGGCATCCGGGGCTGCCAGTTCCCCTTTGCACAGGTGGCGGAGGAATTCCGCCTCATCGAGAACGCTGCCCGCACGGTCTATCTGCCCGTCGGCGAGGGCGCAGCCCTCTGTGAGCAGCTGCGCAGCGGTCATGTCACCCGGACGCTGCTGCGGAAGCTGGGCGTTTACAGCGTCTCCTGCTATAAGGACCAGTTCGACAAGCTCGACGCCGCCGGGGCACTGGAACTGCGGCCCGATGGTTCCGCCATCCTCACCGACACCAGCTGCTACAGTGAAAAGACCGGCCTTGCCATGGATGTGGAGACGGGCATCGGCCTTTACTTCTAAAAAGAGAGAAGCGGCAAAGCATACACCGCTTTGCCGCTTCCCCTTGACATCTCCGACATCAATTAAATATTTCAATCCTCATCAGAGGCATCTAAACCTCCAACGACACCAACAGTATACGGAAAAACGAACTTTTTTTCAACATCTTCCAGATAATTCCTCACAACTCCTTGACAGCGCTTTCGAAAAAGAATATACTAAGCTCAGAAAGGATATATAGACATATCCGATTATCAAATAAATGAAGTAAAATAGTGAAGAGGTGGTTGCAATGGCTAACATTCATCTTAGTCTGAAAATTCAACTTCACCCGGAAAGGAGGCGATGCTGATGTCCATGCTCATTGAAGTATGGGGCGACTATGCCTGTTTCACTCGTCCGGAAATGAAGACCGAGCGTGTGAGCTACGACATGATCACTCCATCCGCTGCGCGGGGCCTTGTGGAAGCCATCTACTGGCACCCCGGGCTGCGTTATACGGTTGACCGCATCTATCTGCTCAAGCCCTTCGGCCTTGACCCCGAGGATGAAGCGTCCACCGAGGAATACACCCAGCGGCCCATCCGGTTCACCAACATCCGGCGCAACGAGGTCAAGTCCACCCTGCTGTCCTCCGCCGCCCTCAGTGCGGCCAAAGGCGGCACACCGCCGGTGCTCTACACCTCGGAGGACATCCAGCAGCGGGCCGCGATGGTCCTGCAGGACGTCCACTACGTCATCGAGTGTCACTTTGATTTGACGGACAAGGCTGCCCCCAGCGACAATCCCGGCAAGTTCCAGGACATCCTGCGCCGACGCCTGCGCAAAGGTCAGTGCTATCACCAGCCCTGTTTCGGGTGCCGGGAGTTCCCGGCCAACTTCCGGGAGTGGCCGGGCGGCAGCATTCCGGCGCTGAAGGTCACGCAGGACCTCGGCTTCATGCTCCACAGCCTCGATTACTCTGATTCGGCCAACATCCGCAGCCAGTTCTTCCGCGCAAAGCTGGTGGACGGCGTGATGGAATGCCGGGACGTGGAGGTGTTTACATGATACTCCAAGCACTCACCGCCTATTATGAACAGCTCTTGAAGCAGGGCAAGGTGGAGGCCCCCGGCTGGGATAGTAAGTTCAAAGTCAGCTATGAACTGCGCCTCGGCCCCGACGGCCAGCTCCTCGCCCTCAACGACCTGCGGCAGGAAGTCCCCAAGGGCAAAAAGACCGTCATCGCCCCCCGTGAGCTCCCTGTCCCCCACCGGGTCAAGCGCGCCTCCGGCGTCGCCGCGAACTTTTTGTGCGACAATACGTCCTATCTGCTGGGCGCAGACGAAAAGGGCAAGCCCGAGCGTTCCCGCCAGTGCTTCGAAGCCTGTGCCGCCCTTCACCACAAGGTTCTCGACGGCGTGGACTCCCCTGCCGCCAAAGCCATCCTCGCCTTTTTTGACAGCTGGGAGCCGGATACAGCCCCCACCCACCCGCTGCTGGCAGAGCAGTGGGCCGACCTGAACAACAACGCGAACCTTGTGTTCGGCTACGAATCCCCCGACGGCGCCCACTGGCTGGCCACCACCGATAAGGACATCCGGGCCGCATGGCAGTCCGCCTTTGACACCTTCGATGCCGACGCCGAGACGGCCCGCTGCCTCATCACCGGCAAAGAGGCTGGCATCGCCCGCATCCATCCCGCCATCAAAGGTGTGATGGGCGCACAGGCCGCCGGTGCGGCACTGGTCTCCTTCAACGCGCCCGCTTTCTGCTCCTATGGCCATGAGCAGGGTGCCAACGCCCCTGTCAGCGAGTACGCGGCCTTCGCCTACACCACGGCCCTCAATCTGCTGCTGGCTGACCGGAACTGCTGTCAGCGCATCGGCGACACCACCATCGTCTGCTGGGCCGAAAACGCCGCTCCCGTCTACTCAAACGCCATGCTGATGTTTTTCTGCGGCGGTGCCGAGGCGCGCGGCGTCTCGGAAAGTGACCTTGCCGCCGCACTGAAAGCCCTTTCTCAGGGACGTCCCGTCTCCTTCCTCGACGACAAGCTGGACCCGAATCAGAACTTCTATGTGCTGGGCATCTCGCCCAACGCAGCCCGGCTCTCCGTCCGGTTCTTCCTGCACAGCAGTTTCGGACAGTTTGCCAAAAATCTGCAGGACCACGCCGATCGGCTCAGCATCACCCGCCCCGCCTTCGACAAGCGGGAAAACCTGTCGGTCTGGGCGCTGGCGCAGGAGACGGTCAACCAGAAATCCCGGGACAAAAATCCATCGCCCCAGCTGGTGGGCGATCTGCTCCGGGCCATCCTCACCGGCGGACCCTATCCCGCCACCCTGCTCAACGGCGTGACCCTTCGCATCCGGGCCGAACGGGAAGTCACCCGGGGCCGCGCCGCCATCCTGAAAGCCTACTATCTCCGCAACTACCCCACCGAGCTCAACAAGGAGGTATTTACCGTGAGCCTGAACGAAAGCAGCAATGTCCCCTATGTTCTGGGGCGTCTCTTCTCTGTGCTGGAGACGATCCAGAGCGTCGCCAATCCCGGCATCAACGCCACCATCAAAGACCGGTACTTCAACTCGGCCTGTGCCACCCCGGCAACGGCCTTCCCTACGCTGGTCAAGCTGGCTCAGAAGCATCTGCAGAAGATGAGCACTCCCAACGAGGTGCATTTCAGCAAACAGCTCACCGAGCTGATGGCCCAGCTGCCCGAGACAGGCTTCCCGGCGCGGCTCAGCCTGCCGGAGCAGGGTGCCTTTGAGATCGGCTACTACCACCAGATCCAGAAACGCTACGCCAAAAAGAATGAGGAGGAATAAACCATGTCTGAGCCCATCAAGAACCGCTATGATTTCGTCATCCTGTTCGACGTCGAGAACGGCAACCCCAACGGCGACCCCGATGCAGGCAATATGCCCCGTATCGACCCCGAGACGGGCTACGGTCTGGTGACCGACGTCTGCCTCAAGCGGAAGATCCGCAACTATGTCGAGACCCTGAAAGAGGACGAAAAAGGCTATCGTATCTACATCAAGGACGGCGTTCCCCTCAACCGCAGCGATGCCGAGGCCATCAGCACGCTGGGCATCGACCCCGACCTGAAAGCTGCCAAAAAGGCCGACCCCGACATCGATGCCAAGCTGCGGGACTATATGTGTGAGAACTACTTCGACATCCGCACCTTCGGTGCCGTCATGACCACCTTCGTCAAGGGTGCGCTGAACTGCGGTCAGGTGCGCGGCCCCGTCCAGCTGAGCTTTGCCCGCTCGGTAGACCCCATCGTCCCGCAGGAAGTCACCATCACCCGCGTGGCCATCACTACCGAGGCCGATGCCGAGAAGAAGGGTACTGAGATGGGCCGCAAGCACATCGTGCCTTACGCCCTCTACCGCGCCGAGGGCTATGTCTCGGCCAACCTCGCCCGGAAGACCACCGGCTTCTCCGAGGATGATTTGAAACTTCTGTGGACTGCCATTCTGAATATGTTCGAGAACGACCACAGCGCTGCCCGGGGCAAGATGGCCGTGCGGGAGCTCATCGTGTTCAAACACGATTCTGAGCTGGGCAATGCCCCGGCCTATAAGCTCTTCGACTCCGTCGCCGTCCAGCGCAAGCCCGATGTGGACGCCGCCCGCAGCTACCGCGACTACACCGTCACGGTGGCAGACACTCTGCCGGAAGGAGTCACCTGCGAGAGGCTGTCCTGATGGGCGGCGCAGACGACTGGCTGCCCCTGTCGGGCATCCAGCACTTCTGCTTCTGCCGCCGCCAGTGGGCGCTCATCCATCTGGAACAGCAGTGGGCGGAGAACCGCCGCACCGTCGAAGGCCAGCTCGACCACGCCCGCTGCCATGACACAAACCAGACCGAACGGCGCGGCGGCCTGCTCATCACCCGAGGGATGCAGGTGGTCAGCCGTCGGCTTGGCCTGAGCGGAAACTGCGATGTCGTCGAGTTCCGGGCCGACCCGGAGGGCATCCCCCTGCAAAGCACGGAAGGGCTTTGGAAGCCCATGCCTGTCGAGTACAAGCATGGCCGCGCCAAGGCCAGCGACGCTGATCGGCTGCAGCTCTGCGCACAGGCCATGGCGCTGGAAGAGATGCTGGTGTGCAGCATCCCGGAGGGTGCGCTCTTCTACGAAGAGACGCGGCGGCGGGAGGTCGTGCCGCTGACCGAAGAACTGCGCCAGGCCACCCAGAAGATGGCCGATGAGATGCACGCCTATTTTGCCCGGGGCTATACCCCCAAGTCAAAGCCCGGCACTCACTGCAACGCCTGCTCCCTCAAAGAGCTCTGCCTCCCCGTGCTGTATCAGCGTGCCGACCCGAAAGCCTATCTCCGCGCCCATCTGGACGAGATGCAGGAGGCCGCGCCATGAGAAAGTTTTTGAACACGCTCTACGTCCTCAACAAGGACGCCTACCTTTCCCTCGAGGGGGAGAACATCGTCCTGCTCTGCAACAAGGCTGAAATTGGCCGGGTCCCGCTCCACACGCTGGAAGGCATCGTCTGCTTCAGCTATCCCGGCGCAAGCCCTGCCTTGATGGGTAAATGCGCCAGCCTCGGGGTCGATTTGAGCTTTTTCAGCCCGCAGGGCCGCTTTCTGGCCCGGGCCGTAGGCGAAGAGCGGGGCAACGTCCTGCTGCGGCAGACCCAGTACCGCATCGCAGACAGCGAGGCAGAGAGCTGTCTCTATGCGCGCAATTTCATCCTGGGCAAAGTCTATAACGCCCGCTGGGTGCTGGAACGGGCCACCCGCGACCACCCCCAGCGGGTGCCGGTGGAACAGCTCAAGCGCACCAGCGCCCAGCTGGCGGCGGCGCTGCCCCTCATCGAGCAGTGTGACGACCTCGACCAGCTTCGCGGTCTGGAGGGCGAGGCGGCACAGCGGTATTTCGACTGCTTTGATTCACTCATCCTGCAGCAGCACGATGATTTTGCCTTCACCGGTCGGAGCCGCCGCCCGCCGCTGGACAATACCAATGCCCTGCTCTCTTTCGCTTATTCGCTTCTGGCCTCCGACTGCACGGCGGCTCTTCAGAGTGTGGGCCTCGACCCCTACGTCGGCTTTCTCCACCGCGCCCGGCCCGGGCGCAGGAGCCTCGCCCTCGACCTCATGGAAGAGCTGCGTGCAGTTTATGCCGACCGCTTCGTGCTCTCCTGCATCAACCAGAAAATCATGACGCCGAAGCATTTCCAGAAGCAGGAGAACGGGGCCGTCCTTCTCACCGATGAGGGCCGCCGCGCCTTTCTGGGCGGGTGGCAGACCCGCAAGCAGGAGACTATCACCCACCCGTTCCTGAACGAAAAGCTTCCGTGGGGCCTCGTGCCTTATGTGCAGGCTCTGCTTCTGGCCCGCACCCTGCGGGGCGATATGGAGCTTTACCCGCCATTTTTCTGGAAGTGAGGGATGTGTATGCTGGTCCTTATCACCTACGACGTCAATACCGAAACTCCTGCCGGGCGCAAACGTCTGCGCAAAGTCGCCAAGCGCTGTGTGGACCACGGCCAGCGGGTGCAGAACTCCGTGTTCGAGTGTCTGCTGGATGCCGCGCAGTATGCCGTTCTCAAGGCGGAGCTGACGGCCCTCATCGACCCCGCGCTGGACAGTCTGCGCTTCTACCAGCTGGGCAACAACTATAAGAGCAAGGTGGAGCATGTCGGCGTTCATCCGCCCTTCGAGCAGGACGGCCTGCTGTTGTTCTGAGTTTCCCGCCCCGGTGCGAAGGGCGAGTTCTCAGCATTTTTCCGGCACCTTCGCACCGGATTTTTGTATCATTTTGCATGATTTGGATAGCTCTTTGACCCGTTGTAAATCAAGGCTCTTCTAAATTCGTGCAGAATGTTGTATAATTTGTTTGAAAATAGAGATTTTGTCTCTGTTTTTGCTGTCGCCCTCCTCGCGGAGGGCGTGGATAGAAATAAAAGTTCGCCATGACGATCCCGGCCCGCATGGGTCGCCCTCCTCGCGGAGGGCGTGGATAGAAATTGCCTGTCCTCATTATATCAAATTTTCCCGGAATGGTCGCCCTCCTCGCGGAGGGCGTGGATAGAAATCAGATGCAGTCGGACACCGGCACATGGATAGCGGTCGCCCTCCTCGCGGAGGGCGTGGATAGAAATTCCTGCCGGGGGAACTCTCCGGCGACACGAACACGGTCGCCCTCCTCGCGGAGGGCGTGGATAGAAATCGCGTTCATGCACCGGGAGAGCAGCACATAGACGTCGCCCTCCTCGCGGAGGGCGTGGATAGAAATATTGCCGAAATGAGCTGCAATGTGACCCGCTCGAGGTCGCCCTCCTCGCGGAGGGCGTGGATAGAAATATTGGCGGCTCCTTTCAGCGGCTCTCGCCGCGCGTCGCCCTCCTCGCGGAGGGCGTGGATAGAAATTTTACTTTACTCTACTCTACTTTGTCGATTGTTTGTCGCCCTCCTCGCGGAGGGCGTGGATAGAAATTCGGAAGAATCCACAGGCTGGATTGCGACGATGAAGTCGCCCTCCTCGCGGAGGGCGTGGATAGAAATTGTCTGCCATCCAAAGCGCGAGTCTGGCACATCTCGTCGCCCTCCTCGCGGAGGGCGTGGATAGAAATATGGTGTCGTGCTCCTTTCAGCAGGGAATGCTCACGTCGCCCTCCTCGCGGAGGGCGTGGATAGAAATTCTCTTTTCCGCCCTTTCTCGGGCAGCAGATGTCGTCGCCCTCCTCGCGGAGGGCGTGGATAGAAATAACCATGCGGCGCTTGTAACCCTGCTTTTGGAGGTCGCCCTCCTCGCGGAGGGCGTGGATAGAAATTGGTATGGCTGCTCTCTTGCCGTTGGTAAGCTGTAGTCGCCCTCCTCGCGGAGGGCGTGGATAGAAATGTTGTCTACTGCGAGAGTCCTCTGAATTTCGGAGTGTCGCCCTCCTCGCGGAGGGCGTGGATAGAAATTTTTTTAAGAATGGCCTGTTCGCCCAGATTTGCGTCGCCCTCCTCGCGGAGGGCGTGGATAGAAATTCGCCCATGAATCGCTTAAAGTGCTCCCAGAGAAGTCGCCCTCCTCGCGGAGGGCGTGGATAGAAATGCTGATGTAAAAGCGCATGGTGCAGGTCGCCGCCGTCGCCCTCCTCGCGGAGGGCGTGGATAGAAATATCGTGAATGCGCCAGACGTGGAAGTCGTGCTGCGTCGCCCTCCTCGCGGAGGGCGTGGATAGAAATTGCTCAGCGATGCCGTAGGTCTTGATGAACAGGCGTCGCCCTCCTCGCGGAGGGCGTGGATAGAAATATCCATCCCCAAATGACGGATGCCAAGGAGTACAGCGTCGCCCTCCTCGCGGAGGGCGTGGATAGAAATACCGCTGCCGGAAGAACTGCCGCCAGATTTACCGGGTCGCCCTCCTCGCGGAGGGCGTGGATAGAAATTGTTTCCCGCCGAGGGTAAAAGCCATGTCCACCAGGTCGCCCTCCTCGCGGAGGGCGTGGATAGAAATAGCATTTCCAGCAGATCGGCATCCCAGCCCGGGGTCGCCCTCCTCGCGGAGGGCGTGGATAGAAATTTCAAGACCGGCGTGTGGGACAACCAGTTCACTGGGTCGCCCTCCTCGCGGAGGGCGTGGATAGAAATTCCATCCGCTGCTTGCTCTTGTCGGTCGTGTCCGGGTCGCCCTCCTCGCGGAGGGCGTGGATAGAAATCGTAAATGACTTGGTGAACATAGACTTGTTCATGGGTCGCCCTCCTCGCGGAGGGCGTGGATAGAAATTCACTGGCCAGAGGGCAGCCATGCGCACTGCATCGTCGCCCTCCTCGCGGAGGGCGTGGATAGAAATAGTCAGGGAGAGGTGCAGGCTGCCAAAATGCTCAAGTCGCCCTCCTCGCGGAGGGCGTGGATAGAAATAGCTATGAGGTGGACACCAAGACCGGGCCGCTGACGTCGCCCTCCTCGCGGAGGGCGTGGATAGAAATTGGAGAGTCAGGAAAAATACTCCGTCTATCTGGGTCGCCCTCCTCGCGGAGGGCGTGGATAGAAATAGGTCACTGAAGGCAGACTTTACGGAGGACAGAGGTCGCCCTCCTCGCGGAGGGCGTGGATAGAAATAAGAAAGGCGTTTCCCTTATGACCCCCGAAGCTGGTCGCCCTCCTCGCGGAGGGCGTGGATAGAAATTTGATTCTCCATGCTTTTTCAGGGTTTTCAGTTTCGTCGCCCTCCTCGCGGAGGGCGTGGATAGAAATTGCTGAATTGTAGCTCATGGCTGCTTGCTGCTCGTCGCCCTCCTCGCGGAGGGCGTGGATAGAAATTCCCAGATTTGCAAAGACAGGGTAATAAAAATCGTCGCCCTCCTCGCGGAGGGCGTGGATAGAAATTTCCCTGTCATGGAAAGCAGCCCCTTGATGATGTCGTCGCCCTCCTCGCGGAGGGCGTGGATAGAAATTGGTCGTAAGTGCCAGCGTTCTTGGCCTGCACTGGTCGCCCTCCTCGCGGAGGGCGTGGATAGAAATTTGCCATCGAGATAAGTTGCCCAGTAGCGGACAGCGGTCGCCCTCCTCGCGGAGGGCGTGGATAGAAATTGTGCACCAGATGCTGCGTTGTCCGCTGCCAGAGTCGCCCTCCTCGCGGAGGGCGTGGATAGAAATTCCTTGCGGAGCGCGACCAACCGTTCAGAAAACTGTCGCCCTCCTCGCGGAGGGCGTGGATAGAAATTGACCCTCGCAAAGGCGCAGGCTGATGTTGACGGTCGCCCTCCTCGCGGAGGGCGTGGATAGAAATATCAATGAGGCCGTGAACCGCTACCTTGCGGAAGTCGCCCTCCTCGCGGAGGGCGTGGATAGAAATTATGCTGGCATGATGGAGAACCACGGGACCGGCAGGTCGCCCTCCTCGCGGAGGGCGTGGATAGAAATTGCCCATCAATGCCAACGAAACCGTTTACCACTTGTCGCCCTCCTCGCGGAGGGCGTGGATAGAAATTATACCGTTGAGGCGGAGCAGACCGGCGCCACCGTCGCCCTCCTCGCGGAGGGCGTGGATAGAAATATAATGTCGGCGAGGTCGCTGCTCCACGAGCTTGTCGCCCTCCTCGCGGAGGGCGTGGATAGAAATCGCTCATTGACGAGACGGGAGCAGCGGCAGGAGGCGTCGCCCTCCTCGCGGAGGGCGTGGATAGAAATTCGACGCGCTTGTCGGTAATGATGCCGCCTGCGGGTCGCCCTCCTCGCGGAGGGCGTGGATAGAAATTTCCCCAACAGCAACTCGCCGAGCAGCGATATACAGTCGCCCTCCTCGCGGAGGGCGTGGATAGAAATAACCCCATGGCATCGCAGCTGCGGCGGTTCTCCGGTCGCCCTCCTCGCGGAGGGCGTGGATAGAAATTTCATGGCGGAACCCACTGCATCCATGATGATGCGTCGCCCTCCTCGCGGAGGGCGTGGATAGAAATAACCTTGAAGAAGAATTTGTTGAAAAAGCAGTACGTCGCCCTCCTCGCGGAGGGCGTGGATAGAAATTGAACTCACTCATTGGGCTTGCCCTCACATACGCAGTCGCCCTCCTCGCGGAGGGCGTGGATAGAAATTACTGCACGGCGGTTGTCCTTTATGCAGAAGACCCGTCGCCCTCCTCGCGGAGGGCGTGGATAGAAATTGGTTCAAGAAGAAGATTTGGATGATTTGACCCGGTCGCCCTCCTCGCGGAGGGCGTGGATAGAAATCTCATAAGAAACGGCATTGTTACCATCAATGACGTCGCCCTCCTCGCGGAGGGCGTGGATAGAAATACGTGATAACGAAGAATTATTATCGTTTTCAACGTCGCCCTCCTCGCGGAGGGCGTGGATAGAAATATCCAGACGGCTCTGGATGAGTGCATAGATGTCTGGTCGCCCTCCTCGCGGAGGGCGTGGATAGAAATTTGAGCTCCGCGAGGGCTTTCTCTTGGAGCTGCAGTCGCCCTCCTCGCGGAGGGCGTGGATAGAAATACCAGCGCACTGCCGAGTCCGCAGAAAGCGGGAGAGTCGCCCTCCTCGCGGAGGGCGTGGATAGAAATGTCGAGTCTTGCAAGTCGTACCAGCCTGTAGTCGGTCGCCCTCCTCGCGGAGGGCGTGGATAGAAATATCCGTTGCGGTTCCGGTGAGATACAGCTCTTTTGTCGCCCTCCTCGCGGAGGGCGTGGATAGAAATTTCGAAGCTTTTAGTAAACATACTGCCGTTGTACGTCGCCCTCCTCGCGGAGGGCGTGGATAGAAATTTCGTCAGTCGGATACAGCATCCAGCACCTCCCGGGTCGCCCTCCTCGCGGAGGGCGTGGATAGAAATCTATATCGCTCTCGCCGGTTTACCATATCTCAGGTCGCCCTCCTCGCGGAGGGCGTGGATAGAAATCCGCTCCATTCTGGCATATACCGCCGCCAAAATAGTCGCCCTCCTCGCGGAGGGCGTGGATAGAAATCGCACCTGACGGTCAGTGATGCCCAGCCATTCGCGTCGCCCTCCTCGCGGAGGGCGTGGATAGAAATCTGGCTGTCCCCGAAACCGACCGCAAGGGTCAGGTCGCCCTCCTCGCGGAGGGCGTGGATAGAAATTTCCGGCATCAGGTGGGCAGTGCGTGCTTCCAGCCGTCGCCCTCCTCGCGGAGGGCGTGGATAGAAATAAACTGACCGGGCACGGGAGAATCGACTTCGCCCGGTCGCCCTCCTCGCGGAGGGCGTGGATAGAAATACCTACGACACTATCCAGAACGGCGAGCGCGGCGAGGTCGCCCTCCTCGCGGAGGGCGTGGATAGAAATCGAAATCTCGCGCACCTGAAAGCCAAACCGTTCCGTCGCCCTCCTCGCGGAGGGCGTGGATAGAAATTGGCAACGCTGGCCGCTATGAGCATGGCTCCTACGTCGCCCTCCTCGCGGAGGGCGTGGATAGAAATCGTCATGCGTTTTGCCAAGGCTTTTTTGAACGTAGTCGCCCTCCTCGCGGAGGGCGTGGATAGAAATAACCGTGCTACTATGCAGCCACAGCAAGCGAGCGTCGCCCTCCTCGCGGAGGGCGTGGATAGAAATCCGCTGTTCCTTGCTGGGCTTCGTGGTGTACTTCGTCGCCCTCCTCGCGGAGGGCGTGGATAGAAATCTGTTCTGCTCTCCATCCCACGGTACAAGCCCGGTCGCCCTCCTCGCGGAGGGCGTGGATAGAAATACAACCAGCTGGACCCGGTCGAAGATGCGCAAATGTCGCCCTCCTCGCGGAGGGCGTGGATAGAAATGCAAACGAACTTTGCGAGGTCCAAATTGATAGCAGGTCGCCCTCCTCGCGGAGGGCGTGGATAGAAATTTGGTACCCGAATGCCTGTTCGTCGGTCGCCGTGCGTCGCCCTCCTCGCGGAGGGCGTGGATAGAAATTTCGAAACTCTTGGTAAACATGCTGCCGTTGTACGTCGCCCTCCTCGCGGAGGGCGTGGATAGAAATTGCCAGTGTCTGCGGTGCCTCGGTAAAGTCTTGGGTCGCCCTCCTCGCGGAGGGCGTGGATAGAAATCTTGTACTGATACAGGACAAGCTGGAACTTCTTACGTCGCCCTCCTCGCGGAGGGCGTGGATAGAAATACCCTCATTGATGAGGACATCCCGGTTGAAGATGAGTCGCCCTCCTCGCGGAGGGCGTGGATAGAAATAACCGTTACGCCAAACGGCTTTTGTGCCAGCTGCGTCGCCCTCCTCGCGGAGGGCGTGGATAGAAATTATTATACCCGATAAATTCCCTCGCTCGGACAAGGTCGCCCTCCTCGCGGAGGGCGTGGATAGAAATCTGATCCAGCGGTGGCCGTCCGGGTAAACGTGCCGTCGCCCTCCTCGCGGAGGGCGTGGATAGAAATTCATTCAGCCAAGAGCATTCGTCGAGGACTACGCCGTCGCCCTCCTCGCGGAGGGCGTGGATAGAAATCATGCTCATCCAGCAGGGATTCCAGCGAGGTTGCGTCGCCCTCCTCGCGGAGGGCGTGGATAGAAATCTCGTACCGCCCCGGAACCCGCAAAGGCTATATGTCGCCCTCCTCGCGGAGGGCGTGGATAGAAATACCTTGGAGACATCACGAAAATCCACGGCAACCAGGTCGCCCTCCTCGCGGAGGGCGTGGATAGAAATATGTCAATGCGGTCCGCATTCATCGTCCCCAGTGTCGCCCTCCTCGCGGAGGGCGTGGATAGAAATCGCCTCAAAACCGTACTGGGCAGAAATGATGGTCGTCGCCCTCCTCGCGGAGGGCGTGGATAGAAATCGGTAAACCGCAAGAAGTGCAAGGTCATCCCGCTGTCGCCCTCCTCGCGGAGGGCGTGGATAGAAATAGCTTATCCACTGGCTCTTCATTATCCGGGTCGTCGTCGCCCTCCTCGCGGAGGGCGTGGATAGAAATATGCCGGGAATATCAACAAAGTGTGTGCTCTTGGTGTCGCCCTCCTCGCGGAGGGCGTGGATAGAAATATCATGGCTTGCGCCCTCCCCCATAAATCGTCGTCGTCGCCCTCCTCGCGGAGGGCGTGGATAGAAATAAGATCAGACGCTCTTTCAGCCGGTCGTCTTTGGTCGCCCTCCTCGCGGAGGGCGTGGATAGAAATACCACGGGACCGTCCATCGCGGGCGAGGCCGGAGTCGCCCTCCTCGCGGAGGGCGTGGATAGAAATCCAGTCCTGCCGTTGTCTGAGTCTACACCCCAGAGTCGCCCTCCTCGCGGAGGGCGTGGATAGAAATCTTGTGCTTGTTGGCTTTGGCCCAAGAAGTATTTAGGTCGCCCTCCTCGCGGAGGGCGTGGATAGAAATCGGGCCTCTCTGGGGTGGGCGCATCTGGCCGCACGTCGCCCTCCTCGCGGAGGGCGTGGATAGAAATCCAAGATTGCCTGCGCGATGGTCAGGCTGGCAAGGGTCGCCCTCCTCGCGGAGGGCGTGGATAGAAATTCGGTGTGCCACCGCCCCGGTTCTGCGCTGGATGTCGCCCTCCTCGCGGAGGGCGTGGATAGAAATTGGATTGCCCAGAAGATGCGGCCATACCTGAAAGGTCGCCCTCCTCGCGGAGGGCGTGGATAGAAATCTGTCCGCTGTTTCATCAAGGCGAATTTGCAGAGGTCGCCCTCCTCGCGGAGGGCGTGGATAGAAATTCATAATCATCGTCGTAACCCACTGCGGCAGTTGTCGCCCTCCTCGCGGAGGGCGTGGATAGAAATACGCCGTCAATGTAAACGTTGAAGCTGTTGACGGTCGCCCTCCTCGCGGAGGGCGTGGATAGAAATCGTCTGCCTTGTGCCATGTCCGAAGTAGAAAGTTGTCGCCCTCCTCGCGGAGGGCGTGGATAGAAATATCGGTCAACGTCAGCTCCGCGGGGAGTCAATAAAGTCGCCCTCCTCGCGGAGGGCGTGGATAGAAATTGGGCAATGTGTACAATGTCACCGATGCTTTCAGTCGCCCTCCTCGCGGAGGGCGTGGATAGAAATCTGCTGGCTGACTGCTGGGGCGTCCTGAATGTGGTGTCGCCCTCCTCACGGAGGGCGTGGATAGAAATAACGCGGTTTTTTGAGGGTAGACCAACGATATGTGTCGCCCTCCTCGCGGAGGGCGTGGATAGAAATGTTTCTGGTCTTGCGCTCCGTCAGTACCAGCAGCGTCGCCCTCCTCGCGGAGGGCGTGGATAGAAATAATTTGTTGCCGTACCGCTGCCACGCCTACCGGGTCGCCCTCCTCGCGGAGGGCGTGGATAGAAATCGGGATGCTGGTGACGCTGGTCCGTTCAGCGGACAGTCGCCCTCCTCGCGGAGGGCGTGGATAGAAATCAGTACAAGAGTAACACAGAAATGAAAAGAAGTCGTCGCCCTCCTCGCGGAGGGCGTGGATAGAAATAGCTTGTCCAGTGCCAGCACAAAGGCGGCGGCTTGTCGCCCTCCTCGCGGAGGGCGTGGATAGAAATAGAAAGAGGTGAAACGCTCTGACCTACAAGGAAATGTCGCCCTCCTCGCGGAGGGCGTGGATAGAAATGAGAACGAAAAGGAGAACATATGCGATGGCATTTGTCGCCCTCCTCGCGGAGGGCGTGGATAGAAATCCAAATCTGCTCCGCTCTCAGCATGATGTTTTGGAGGTCGCCCTCCTCGCGGAGGGCGTGGATAGAAATTTCGACGACCTGCGCACCGAGATCAAGCGCCAGGGGTCGCCCTCCTCGCGGAGGGCGTGGATAGAAATTCTTCGCATCCATTACTTTGTATCAGGGAAGCCGTCGCCCTCCTCGCGGAGGGCGTGGATAGAAATTGACTTAAAGGCAGATGTGAGCGCTTCCGCCCCGCGTCGCCCTCCTCGCGGAGGGCGTGGATAGAAATTGGTGGGTCACCTGATCGCGCCGACCTACGCAGGGTCGCCCTCCTCGCGGAGGGCGTGGATAGAAATCAGATAGGAGTCGATTTCTGCCTGTTGGTCAATGGTCGCCCTCCTCGCGGAGGGCGTGGATAGAAATAAAAAAAACCTTATTGAAAAAGAGTTATTGGACGTCGCCCTCCTCGCGGAGGGCGTGGATAGAAATTCGATAACTGCGTAATGGGATATATCACCATCTGTCGCCCTCCTCGCGGAGGGCGTGGATAGAAATACCCCGGAAGATAAGTATTTCTACATCTACCTGCGTCGCCCTCCTCGCGGAGGGCGTGGATAGAAATACCGTCGTTGACAACCGCTGCGCCGCCCAGAAGCCGTCGCCCTCCTCGCGGAGGGCGTGGATAGAAATAGGGTGGATGCCTGATCGGACGTGCTGCCGTAGGTGTCGCCCTCCTCGCGGAGGGCGTGGATAGAAATGTGACGGGCGTCGTATACGAACCTTTGGTCGAGGACGTCGCCCTCCTCGCGGAGGGCGTGGATAGAAATAAGCAGTCGAACACGAGCAGCAGCTTTTGGAACGCGTCGCCCTCCTCGCGGAGGGCGTGGATAGAAATTCCTTTATGTGTTGAGGTAAGCGAGGTCGTCGCGGGTCGCCCTCCTCGCGGAGGGCGTGGATAGAAATATGAGATGCTGGGACAGGCCGGGGACATCTGGGGTCGCCCTCCTCGCGGAGGGCGTGGATAGAAATCATGCTGGATGAAGTCCCGATGGTCGAAGAACTGCGTCGCCCTCCTCGCGGAGGGCGTGGATAGAAATGAGTGGCGGGACGATGTTGCCGCCGAGAAGTACCGGGTCGCCCTCCTCGCGGAGGGCGTGGATAGAAATTGACTTCCCAGCACTCGCAGGTGTCCTCCGGGTCAGGTCGCCCTCCTCGCGGAGGGCGTGGATAGAAATTCGAGAAGCGCGATTGGAGCGTCAGCAGCTACACCGTCGCCCTCCTCGCGGAGGGCGTGGATAGAAATGTTATGAAGCCCCGGCAGCAGCTTATTGTGGCACTGTCGCCCTCCTCGCGGAGGGCGTGGATAGAAATGTTGTCCCACCGGCCAGAGATTTTGTTGAGCGAGTCGCCCTCCTCGCGGAGGGCGTGGATAGAAATTTGAAGGAGACCAGAGAATTGATGTCGTACTCGAGTCGCCCTCCTCGCGGAGGGCGTGGATAGAAATTCCCACCGGTCGCGGCTCTGGGGGGTCACTGTCCAGGTCGCCCTCCTCGCGGAGGGCGTGGATAGAAATCGTACTGCGGAACATACTGGAAGCCCGTCCAACTGTCGCCCTCCTCGCGGAGGGCGTGGATAGAAATTCCATAGACTGCCACGCCCTGCTGCACAAGGCGGGTCGCCCTCCTCGCGGAGGGCGTGGATAGAAATTATGTTACAAGTGAATGCTAACGCAGAGACGATTTGTCGCCCTCCTCGCGGAGGGCGTGGATAGAAATAGGTCCCACACGCCATCCATGGCGCCGGTGTCGCTGTCGCCCTCCTCGCGGAGGGCGTGGATAGAAATACTATGAATCGTGGGCGGTCAAGGTATATGACGGTCGCCCTCCTCGCGGAGGGCGTGGATAGAAATGGACCCGTGAGTGGAAGAATCTTCCTCCCCAGTAGTCGCCCTCCTCGCGGAGGGCGTGGATAGAAATCCGGTGGGCCGCTTAAAACCTACATGAAAGCCAAGTCGCCCTCCTCGCGGAGGGCGTGGATAGAAATCATTGTGCGTGTCCTCCCTTTGCTGAACGTAGTAGTCGCCCTCCTCGCGGAGGGCGTGGATAGAAATATCATGGACACCGTCATTGATAACACGTCAGTAAGAGTCGCCCTCCTCGCGGAGGGCGTGGATAGAAATCTTGAAGGGCTCGGCATGGAGTTCTTACGCATTCGTCGCCCTCCTCGCGGAGGGCGTGGATAGAAATTTGAAGGTCAGCTTTCCATGCGTGGCATTCGGCCGTCGCCCTCCTCGCGGAGGGCGTGGATAGAAATATTCTGGGGTGGTTGTCCTTGATGGAGGTCAGCACGTCGCCCTCCTCGCGGAGGGCGTGGATAGAAATATGTGCGATGGTTGGCTGCATCCTCGCAAGCACGGGTCGCCCTCCTCGCGGAGGGCGTGGATAGAAATTGCCTACGAGGTGGTAATATACGCCCAGTAGACAGGTCGCCCTCCTCGCGGAGGGCGTGGCGCGGAGGGCGTGGATAGAAATGCTGAAAATTGCAAAGATGCGGGAGAGCGGAAAGAGGTCGCCCTCCTCGCGGAGGGCGTGGATAGAAATATCTCCCGCCCATTCACCAGCAGGGAGTTGATGGTGTCGCCCTCCTCGCGGAGGGCGTGGATAGAAATGGTTTCGGATCCGGCCTGCGGTGCGGGCGCACTGGTCGCCCTCCTCGCGGAGGGCGTGGATAGAAATAAAACGGACGCTCTCTGATGGCCGCCGATAATGGGTCGCCTTCCTCACGGAGGGCGCAGGTAGAAATCGACACAAAAATATGGTAAACTCTTATTAAGTTATTGCCATGCGCTCTCTAAGGAACCGAGTATTTTGACCTACAATTCCGTCTCTTAAAGACGTTGTTTGAAATCAGTTTGTGTTCCCCGGTGCATTCTTCGACTTGAAGTCGCTCCTATTTGAGGGGTGTGGATAGAATAACATAATAATCATATCGCGGTTCTCAAAGGCGTAACCAAGTCGTCCTCTTCACCGAGGACGTAGATAGAAATTGTCACAACCACGCCGGTCTTTTCAGCATCAAGGTTGCCCTCCCCGCAAAGGGTACGGATAGAAATCAGTTTCCACCTCGAATCGGGCATCGCCACAATTTTTCCAAAAAGGAGTTTTCCATGCATACCGTTCCCCTTACCCATCAGCTCGTCACCATCCAGGACGACTTTGACCTCGACAAGATCATCGAAAGCGGTCAGTGCTTCCGGCCACAGAAACTGGCCGACGGGCGCTACCGTTTTCTTTCCGGCGGCGCACTCCTTTATCTGACTCCGCTGGGCGCTGGGCAATACGACGCTGCATGGTATGGCTCAGATTGGGAGTGCTGGGCCAACTACTTTGATTTGGGCCGGAACTATGCCGCGCTGCGGTGCAGCTTGGCGGGACAGAGCAACTATCTGGACAAATCGCTCGATTTCGGGCAGGGCATCCGAATCCTGCATCAGGATCCATGGGAAATGCTCATCACCTTTCTTATCTCCCAGCGCAAAAGCATTCCGGCCATCCGCACCGCCGTAGAACGCCTTGCCCGGTGCTGCGGCGAACCGCTCAGTGCCGAAGGCGATGAAGTCTTCCTCTTCCCCACCCCGCAGCAGCTCTGCGGCCTCTCTGGGGCGCAGCTGATGGGCTGTAGTCTGGGCTACCGCACCCGTTACATCCAGAACGCTGCCGCACAGGCTTCCAGCGGCACACTCGACCTCGGTGCTCTGGCGGCGCTGCCCGACGACGCGCTCTTTTCCCGCCTCCTCGAGCTGGACGGCGTCGGCAAAAAGGTAGCAAACTGCGTCTGCCTCTTTGGCTATGGCCGTACCGCGATGGCTCCCATTGATGTCTGGATACAGCGACTCATTGATGAGGATTTCGGCGGCCGCGACCCTTTTCCTTCCTATGGTCAGCAGGCTGGCATCGTACAGCAGTACCTGTTCTACTACAAGCGCAGCACCCGCCGCAGCGTCGCTCACAAAAAATAAAAAAGTTATTGACAACTCTCCTTTTGACTGGTATAATAATATGCGTCGTCAGGAATGACACGTCAGCTATGGGGGATTAGCTCAGCTGGGAGAGCGCTTGCATGGCATGCAAGAGGTCACCGGTTCGATCCCGGTATTCTCCACCACAAAGACCTGTCAGAGAATTCTGGCAGGTCTTTTTTTTACATATTCGATTATTAGCGCATCCTGCATGCAAAGAACCCATCCGCTTTGTCACACGCCGCGTAAAACACCTCGCCATGCTGGCCGATGCCCTGCGCGTGGAGCCGGGCGTCCAGCCAGCGCTCGTCTCGGCCTGCAGCCTTTAAATTGTCCTGCATGAGATGGCCGTCTATAATCAGGTCATACCAGGCGCTGGCGGCGTCCGGGTGCAGCTGCATATCGTCGGGCGTCAGGGGACGGCTGCAGCTTTTGGGCAGAAAGCTGATCTGGCCGTTTGTCTCTAAAATTGCCGTTTCTATTTCGTTCGGGTCAAAGTACCCGGCCACGCGGGCCTGACCCAGGAACTCGTTCACGTCGATGGCAGCGCGCTGCAGGCTGCTTTTCAGGATAACACCGTCGTCCATCAAAATCAGGCTGCGTCCGCTCCAAAGGCTGCGCATAGCGTTGCTCTTGCAGGCAGTGTAGTGCACGAACCACGTCACCAGCCCATAGACCACAAGCGCAGAGAAGGGCCGCCACCACTGCTCAAGATTCGTCGCCAGTTCTGCGCCGATGGAACCCACCGTGACGGCGTTCAGGTAGTCGAACGGGCTCATCTGCGCAATCTGCCGCTTGCCGCCCGCGCGGGTGAAAATAAACATCGCGGCCAGCGACAGCAGGCTCGTCAGCACGACCTGCCCGACCTCCGGAAAAACGTCAGCCATAAAAAACACTCCTCTCTGCGTTAGCTTTTGCGCAGTTATGACCTTTTATGCGGAAAAATCAGTTGACAAGCGGCGCAAAACGGCATATAATAAGCCTGTAAAAAGGAAAATAGCGATGAAAGGGCCAATGCCGTCCGTTCCGTCCCTCAGAGAGAAAGCCGTTTGGTGCAAGGCTTTCACGCGGAAGCACGGCAGAGCCACCCCGGAGCTTTCGGCGCAGAGCCGAGCGTACCTGCGGCGTTAACGCAGACACAAAGCGGCAGTGCTGTTGTATTATATTCTTGCGGCGCTGCAAACCGGGTGGTACCACGGAAGCATAACAGCCTTCGTCCCTGTATTGGGGCGTGGGCTGTAATTTTTTTGTGGCGGACCCTGCATCGCAATTTTATGGATTGGAGAACAACACCTATG
>OJNP01000472.1_pt1 | contig 28835 bp, 23 predicted proteins | sample 1597921 | NCBI WGS metagenome assembly OJNP01 (sample SAMN01915213, study PRJEB22387) | human gut metagenome | isolation source: stool | host: Homo sapiens | place: USA | reverse complement strand
ATACTATGAGTCATAGAGGGAGCCTCCTTGTTACTTTTTTGTTTTGGCTAAACTTATTGTAACAAATGCTCTCTCTTTTTTCTTTTTATTTCTGTAACATATGTCTTATCACATTACATTTTTGCGGGACAAGGCGGACCCGGACATCTTTTTTCTTTTCCCTTTCCGGCAAAGAAAAACAGGCACGGCCCGTGCCATGCCTGTTTTGATTCTCAGCATACCTATGCCGGATAACTCCGTGACGGGTTATTTGCCCGGGAAGAAAGGCCAGAAGATAGGGATCAGGATTACCGAGATGACGAAGGAAACGATAACCAGACCCAGACCAGCCTTCACATAGTCCATGAACTTGTATCCGCCAGGGCCAAGCACCAGGGTGTTAGGAGGCGTACCTACCGGCGTTGCGAACGCGCAGGATGCGGCAACGGCAATTGCCATCAGCACGGCGTGCGGGGAAGCACCCAGCTGTTTGGAGATTGCGATACCGATCGGGCACAGCAGCGCTGCCGATGCAGTGTTGGACATGAACTGCGTCAGGCCGCAGGACAGGATGAACAGTACGATCGTTACAACGATCGGGGAAGGAGAACCACCCATGGCGCTTACTGCAGCCTGGGCGATAACCTTGCCGGCACCGGTCTTATCCAGGGCATTCGATACAGGCATCATGCCTGCGAACAGGAAGATGGTGACCCAGTCGATGGATGCATACGCCTGTTTTTCAGTCAGGCAGCCGGTCAGCACGCAGACCAGCGCGCCGGTAACGGCAGCCATTTCCAGGGAAATACCCTTGATGCCCAGAGCCATGACAACGACTACGACCAGCAGGATGATGCCGGAAATAGCCATCTTCGTGGTGGACTGGCTGCTGGCTTCGATTTCCTGTTCGATTTCCTGGTCGGCATCCAGTTCCCGTTTCGGGATCAGGTGTTTGCCGATCAGCATCATGTAAACCATGGCGCCGATGGTCAGAGGAATACCGATCTTTGCGAATTCGAAGAATCCGAAAGGACGATAGCCGGCCTGGCCCAGAGCGCCGGCAGCGATGATGTTAGGAGGCGTACCTACCAGCGTGATGATACCGCCGATGCCGCAGGCAAATGCCAGAGGCATCAGTTCGCGGGAAGCAGGGATCTTGGCGGCAGCGCAGACGCCCAGCACAACAGGCAGCAGGCAGGCAGCCGTGCCGGTGTTGGACAGGACGGACGAAAGAGCTGCACCAACAATCATGATACCGAACATCAAGCTGTTTTCACCGGTACCGGTGATCTTGACGACGGTTTCGCCGATCTTCTGTGCCAGCCCGGTGTAGAACATGGCTGCACCTACAATGAACATGCCGGCGAACAGAACGACGGTGGAGTTAGACAAACCACTGAATACCTGTTTCGTCGGGACGAAGCCCAGAAGTCCACAGGCGATGGATGCTGCGGTGGAAGTGACAGCCAGGGGAATGATTTCGGTAATAAAGAAAATCGCCACCACAGCCAACAAAATAAGACACTTTGTTGCTTGAGACATTTTATCTCCTCCTCCAAAAATTTTACGCGCCTTCTTCATACCCTCTGGAAAAAATATGGAAGGCCGTAATGCATAGCCGCTCGGACTACACCTTGATTATAGCACTAATACCTGGAAATGAAAAGCCTTTTGGCGTAATACTTTTCATCATTATTTCACAAATTTTTGATAGAATCCGCATGTTATAGACATTTGGGTATGCTTGGTGCGCAAATTCGATTTATCGTTCATTTTATTTACATTCTTGCGGTTTTCGCTTCTGTTTCGAACTTTTTACGTTAAAATCCCGGTATTCCTTTAAATTCTTCCCTCTTTCCCGGTTCCACGCAAAAAAATACGGCAAAGAAACGTATTCCATATATACATGGAAACGCCCTTGCCGTATTTCCCTCTTTTTAAATCTTGTCTGCCCGCTGCGACATTCTCAATATAAACAGAGGAGTTACCTTTATAATATCAGCCGCCTGTTGGATTGTCAATAGGTTTTTAATTTTTACGACTTTAGTATTACTACCTCAATCCTTTTTTCTAAGTCCTGCTTCCCCATTTCCCGGGAAATCTGCCTATGCGGCAAAAAAAGAAACCGGCCGCACTTGGTTTTCACCAAATGCGGCCGGTTCAGATTACGCTAAACAGGACTACCGCAAATCAATTATTTGCCGGCAGGTCCGATCATAGCCAGCATGGTGCCTGCAGCAACTGCAGTACCGATAACGCCTGCTACGTTCGGGCCCATGGCATGCATCAGCAGGAAGTTTGCAGGGTTGGCTTTCTGGCCTACAACCTGAGATACACGGGCAGCCATAGGAACGGCGGATACACCGGCCGAACCAATCAGCGGGTTGACCTTATTGCCGGAAGCAATACGCATAAACTGACCGAAGATTACGCCCAGAGCAGTACCGGCGATGAAGGCAACCAGACCTAAGCAGATGATCAGCAGGGTCTGATAGTTCAGGAACTTGTCAGCCTGCATGGTCAGGCCGGTACCAACGGACAGGAAAATCGTTACGATGTTCATCATAGCGTTCTGTGCGGTATCGGACAGACGGTCGAAGCAGCCGGCTTCCTTGTACAGGTTACCAAGCATCAGCATGCCGATCAGAGAGCATACAGGCGGTAACAGCAGGGAAATGAAGATCGTCGAGAAGACCGGGAATACGACCCGTTCGAAGCGGGTTACGGTACGCAGCTGGTCCATCTTGATGGAACGCTGTTCCTTGGTGGTCAGCAGGTTCATGACAGGCGGCTGAATCAGCGGTACCAGGGACATGTAGGAATAAGCAGCTACAGCGATAGCGCCCAGCAGGTTCGGAGCCATCTTCATGGTCAGGTAAATGGCGGTCGGGCCGTCAGCGCCGCCGATGATGCCGATAGCGGCAGCTTCACGCAGGTTGAAGCCCAGCAGCATGGCGCCGGTCAGGGCGATGAATACGCCGCCCTGGGCAGCAGCGCCCAGCAGCAACGTCTTGGGGTTGGCAATCAGCGGACCAAAGTCGGTCATTGCACCTACGCCCATGAAAATCAGCGGCGGGAAGATTTCGTTGTTGATACCATACAGGATGACCTGCATTACGCCGGGATCTTCGAAGAATCCGGTCTTAGGAACGTTGCCCAGAATGCAGCCGAAGGCGATGTTGCCCAGCAGCAGCGGTTCGAAGCCCTTGCCGATTGCCAGGTACAGCAGGATCAGGCCGACAAGGATCATGATGACGTTGCCGCCAGTCAGTGCCTGGAACCCGGAGTCGTTCCAAACAGACACTAAGGAAACAATTAATGCATCCATTTAAAGTCCTCCACTCAATGTTAATTTTTACGGGTACCATGTACCCTGGAACCCGGTCCGTACGGAATCCCCGGCGGACCGGGCAGAATTACGGAAGCCGTAATTACATAACTACCATTACGTCGCCAGTGTTGACGGTGGAACCAGCGGAAACGCGGACGTCGGAAACGGTGCCGTCAGCCGGAGCCATGATTTCGTTCTGCATCTTCATAGCTTCCAGGATCAGCAGGACATCGCCGGACTTGACAGCGTCGCCAGCTTTGCATTTAACTTCCAGAACCTTGCCAGGCATAGGAGCGCTAACGGTGGTAGCACCAGCAGCAACCGGTGCAGCAGCCGGAGCCGGAGCCGGTGCAGGAGCAGCCTTCGGAGCAGCGGCCGGAGCCGGGGCAGCCTTCGGAGCAGCTTTCGGAGCGGCAGCAACAGCGCCGCCCTTTTCTTCAACTTCTACATCATATGCAGTGCCGTTAACGGTAATAGTGTATGCTTTAGCCATGAGAATAAATCCTCCTTAAAATTAAGGCATTTGCCTTATCAAAATTTTAGTTGATCATTACGATCGAAGACTGCGCAGGTTGCAGTATGAACCAGCCTTGGCTGATATCAGAACGGTTTGCAAGCCTGGATTGCTTCTGCATGAGCGTTGATGGTCCATGCAGCAGCCTTGTTTGCAATGCGGATGCATGCAACATTTTCGGAACCGCCAGCGGCAGCGACAGCGGCGGCAATGACAGCAACGATTTCTTCGGTGTTGTCCTTGACGGCCGGAGCGGCAACCGGTGCAGCAGCCGGAGCAGCCTTTACCGCTGCTGCGGATTTAGGCTGTTTTTTTTTGGTAGGATCTACCATTTCCAGTACGTGCATCAGGAGGCCGAGGACGATCAGAACGCAGAATACGACGACCATGTTGATGATTGCGACCAGAAACGGGTTAGTAGTTACAGGACCCATTCAATTCACCTCATTTTCTAATTTACGTCAAGCAACTTTCCGAAGCAGGGAATTACAACGGAATATTACCATGGCGTTTCGCCGGACGAGCTTCGCGCTTGGTTTCCAGCATATGCAGAGCGTTGATGACCGTCGGACGGGAGTTCTTCGGTTCGATGATGATATCAACCATGCCGCGTTCAGCCGCGATGTACGGCGTAGCGAACTTCTCAACATATTCTTCGGTGCTCTTCTTCTTCTGTTCAGGATCTTCCTTCTTGAAGATGATGTTGGCAGCACCGGCAGGTCCCATAACGGCGATTTCAGCGGTCGGCCATGCGATAACCTGGTCAGCGCCCAGTTCCTGGGAGCACATAGCCAGATAAGAACCGCCGTAAGCTTTACGGGTGATCAGGGTGATCTTGGGTACCGTAGCTTCGGAGTAAGCATACAGCATCTTGGCGCCATGACGGATGATGCCGCCGTATTCCTGAACGGTGCCAGGCAGGAAGCCCGGAACGTCTACGAGGTTCAGGATAGGAATACCGAATGCATCGCAGAAGCGGATGAAACGGGAGGACTTGTCGGAAGCGTTGATGTCCAGGCAGCCGGCCATTACTTTCGGCTGGTTCGCGATGATACCAACGGTTTCGCCGTCCAGGCGCGCGAAGCAGGTAATGATGTTCGTAGCCCAGTATTTCTGGTTTTCATAGAATTCACCATTATCTACGATGGATTTGATGACATCGTACATGTCATACGCAGCGTTGCTGTTATCGGGCATCAACGTATTCAGTGCGTCGTCGGTACGCATCGGATCGTCGCCGGTATCAACAATCGGAGCGCCGTCCATGTTGTTGGAAGGCAGGAAGCTCAGCAGATAACGGATCTGCTGGATGCAGTCAGCGTCGTCTTCCGCAGCAAAGTTGGCAACACCGGAACGGGAGTTGTGGGTCATAGCGCCGCCCAACTGTTCCTGGGTCACATCTTCACCGGTAACGGACTTAACAACCGCAGGACCGGTAATGAACATCTTGGAAGTGTTCTTTACCATGTAGATGAAGTCGGTCAGTGCAGGGCTGTAAACAGCACCGCCAGCGGACGGTCCCATGATTGCGGAAATCTGGGGGATGACGCCGGAGGAAATGGTGTTGTTGAAGAACAGCTTGCCATAGCCGCCCAGTGCGTCGATGGCTTCCTGGATACGGGCGCCGCCGGAATCGTTCAGACCGACGATAGGAGCACCCATCTTCAGGGCGAGCTGCTGGACCTTGGCAATCTTGTTGGCATGCATTTCACCAAGGGAGCCACCTTCAACGGTGAAGTCCTGGGCGAACACATAGACCAGACGGCCGTCCACGGTGCCGTAACCAACGGTTACGCCTTCACCGGGCAGATCCTTCTTTTCCTGGCCGAAGTTGTAGCAACGATGATGAACGAAACGGTCCAGTTCAACGAAAGAACCTTCATCCAGCAGAGCCGCAATTCTTTCGCGGGCAGTCATTTTGCCCTTGGCATGCTGTTTTTCAATAGCCTTGGGACCGCCAGCGCCGAGAATTACTTCGGACTTTTTGAGCATTTTCTCAATTTTTGCCTGAGTAGTCAAGTTCTGACACCTCCATAAATTATTGGGAGAACTAAAATTGTTTTATATTACAACCCGCCCGTATTTTCGACGGGCGGGATTGTAATCAGATGTTGTGAACGTCGCCGTTCACACTTCCATTAAGGAATCAGCCCTTATGCGGAGTGCAGAGTTCCAGCAGGATGCCGACGGATTTCGGATGAACGAAGGCGATGTCCATTCCGCCAGCGCCGCCGCGCGGAGCCTTGTCGATCATGCGGGCGCCAGCAGCCTGTACGTCGGCAATAGCAGCTTCCAGGTCGTCAACGCGCAGAGCCATATGCTGAATGCCCTGGCCGTTCTTGGCGATGTATTTGCCGATAGGGCCATCATTGTTTTCGGTGATATCTACCAGCAGTTCGATCAGCGTTTCACCGCACTTGATGAATACGGTCTTAACGCCCTGGTCAGGAACCGGTTCTTCACCAGTGCATTCCAGGCCCAGGATGTCAGTATAGAACTTCTTGGACAGGTCTAAGTCTTTGCAAGCGATACCAACATGGTCAACAGCGATTACTTTAAACATAGAAATCTCCTCCTCTAAAATGATAAAGTGAAGTCTATCCTGAAGCACTAAAATTATTTTAGTACTTTAGAAACAATGTTGTCAACTACCGAATACGGTTCCATTTCGCGGTTCTGGAGCTTTCCGATGGTGTCTTCGAACTCCTGCGTGCGAACCACGTTCTTATCTATATAACGATTGACCCGAACATTGATCATATCCGTCACTTCGGATTTGATACGTTCACGACGGATATCGGCCAGCTTGCCCGTATCCATCAGGAACTTGCGGTGCGCGACGATGGAGTCCACGACTTCCACCGTGCCGATGTCCTTGCTGGCAATCGTGCGATTGATGGGCGGACGCCAGCCGGCGATCTTTTCGTTGTTCAGTTCGAGCATCATTTCCATTTCGATATTTAATTTGTCAGCGCCTTCACGGTCCGCTTTGTTGATCGTGATCAAGTCGCCGATTTCAAGTATGCCTGCCTTGATGGCCTGGATATCATCGCCCATGCCGGGGATGACGACGACCATCGTCGTATCTGCAGTCTTGACAATATCAACTTCGGACTGGCCGACACCTACGGTTTCCACGAGGATGACGTCCATACCAAAGGCATCCATCAGCTTTACGGCATCGCCCGCCTTCTGGGACAAGCCGCCCAGGCTGCCGCGGGTAGCCATGGACCGAATGAAGATACCGGAATCCATCATCAAGTCCATCATGCGGATACGGTCGCCCAGGATGGCGCCGCCGGAATAGGGACTGGTGGGATCGATTGCAACGATACCTACGGTTTTTCCGCGTTTGCGGAATTCCTTCGCAATCTTATCAGTAAGGGTAGATTTACCTGCACCGGGAGGACCCGTAATGCCAATTACATAAGCATGACCCGTGTGAGCGTAAATCCTGGTCATAATGTCGACCGCATTGTCATACTCATTTTCTACGGCAGTAATGCCTTTAGCCAGTGCAAGACGATTATGTTTCAAGATTTCACTAACAATATCCATAACTTTGTGTCACACCGCCTTGTAGTTTACCTTGTCGTCCAAAATAAGGAAAGGTGCAAGGCGGGTTACCCCGCCCTGCATCTTTGATTTTAAGAAAAGGAATTACTTAACGTTTGCTTTAATGAAGTCAACAACCTTGGTGGTCGGGGTGCCAGGAGTGAATACTTCGGCAATGCCGGCAGCCTTCAGGCCGGGGATATCAGCTTCGGGGATAACGCCGCCGCCGATAACCAGAACGTCGTTCATGCCCTTTTCCTTCAGCAGTTCAACAACTTTCGGGAACAGGGTGTTGTGAGCGCCGGAGAGCAGGCTCAGGGCAACGACGTTGACGTCGTCCTGCAGAGCAGCTTCAGCAATCTGTTCGGGAGTCAGGCGGATGCCGGTGTAGATAACTTCGAAACCAGCGTCACGCAGAGCGCGGGCAACTACCTTAGCGCCACGGTCATGGCCGTCCAGACCCGGTTTTGCAACTAATACTTTAATGTTAGCCATTTGTATATTACCTCCGTCAAAAGTTATTTTTCGTCAAATTAAAGAGCAGTGTGAGCTTTGAATTCGCCGAATACTTTACGCATTACGCCGCAGATTTCGCCTTCGGTTGCGTAAGCTTCAACAGCAGCCAGGATGAACGGAACCAGGTTGGTGGATTCGTCTTCATGGCAAGCCTTTTCCAGAGCATCCAGGGTTTCTTTAACCTTGGCGTTGTCACGGGTAGCTTTAACTTTGGCGATCTTTTCAGCCTGCAGTTTGCCAACGGAGCCGTCAACGCGGAGCAGGTTCTTCGGAGGTTCTTCTTCCTGAGTGAACTTGTTGACGCCGACGATTACGCGACGGCCGGCTTCAACGTCCATCTGCCATTTGTAAGCGGAATCCTGGATCTCTTTCTGGATGTAGCCCTTGGCGATAGCTTCCGGAGCGCCACCGATTTCATCAATCTTGTTGATGTATTCCCAGCATTCTTTTTCCAGTTTGTTGGTCAGAGCTTCTACATAGTAGGAGCCGCCCAGCGGGTCAATGGTGTCAGCCAGGCCGGATTCGTAAGCAACGATCTGCTGCGTGCGCAGAGCGATGGTAACGGATTCAGTCGTCGGCAGAGCCAGTGCTTCGTCTTTGGAGTTCGTGTGCAGGGACTGGGTGCCACCCATAACAGCGGCAGCGGTCTGCAGAGCAACACGGACGATGTTGTTGTTCGGCTGCTGAGCGGTCAGCATGGAACCAGCGGTCTGGGTATGGAAGCGCAGCATCATGGATTTCGCTTTCTTTGCATGGAAGCGTTCCTTCATGACTTTCGCCCATACGCGGCGGGAAGCACGGAACTTGGCAACTTCTTCCAATACGTTGTTGTGGGCATTCCAGAAGAAGGACAGACGGCCAGCGAAAGCGTCGACGTCCATGCCGGCTTTCAGGGCAGCTTCTACATAAGCGATGCCGTCGGCGATGGTGAAGGCGATTTCCTGAGCAGCGGTGGAGCCTGCTTCACGGATATGGTAGCCGGAAATGGAGATGGTGTTCCATTTCGGAACGTACTTGGAGCAATATTCAAAGATGTTGGTGATCAGACGCATGGACGGTTTCGGCGGGAAGATGTAGGTGCCGCGGGCAGCGTATTCCTTCAGGATATCGTTCTGAATGGTGCCGCGCAGTGCTTCCTGGGGAACGCCCTGCTTCTTGGCTACGGCGATGTACATGCACAGCAGTACGGAAGCCGGAGCATTGATGGTCATGGAGGTGGAAACTTTGTCCAGCTGGATCTGGTCGAACAGGATTTCCATATCAGCCAGGGAGTCAATCGCAACGCCTACCTTGCCAACTTCGCCTTCAGCCATCGGATCGGTGGAATCATAACCGATCTGGGTCGGCAGGTCGAATGCGCAGGACAGGCCGCTGCCACCGTTAGCCAGCAGGTAACGATAACGCTTGTTGGATTCTTCGGCAGTGGAGAAGCCAGCGTACATACGCATGGTCCAGAAACGGCCGCGATACATCGTGGGCTGTACGCCACGGGTGTAAGGATATTCGCCGGGGAAGCCCAGATCACGTTCGTAATCGAAGCCTTCCAGATCCAACGGGGTGTACAGACGGTTGGGTTCCAGGTTAGCGCGTTCCGGGAATTTGGCACATTTAGCATCGGCTTCAGCCATGTACTTGTCAAATCCCGCTTTCAGAGTTTCATTTGCCATTCTCAAATCCTCCTTAAAAATATAAAGTGTTTTCACAGCATGGAGTGGACATTTCCACGCTATGGTGAGAGTGCCCGTCGTGGACGGTTTATGGCAAGATCCGGACGGATCATGTCAACGAAAGGAAGGTCACATGTACCCGGGAGAGCCGCGGAAACCGCGGCCTCACCGGTTACAATTGTAAACCTTTTTACAAATTAATTCAAGTTAAATCCGCATCAAATCGGCTTTGCGGACGGATTATTTTTCCATCGTGCCGGTCTTCAGGAATCTGGTATGGAAGCTGAACGCTTCATCCAGCAGATGCGGGCAATCCATGGTCTTGGCAACCTTGGAAGCCGCGCAGGCGCGGTCGAAGTAGTCCTTCAGCAGCGGCTGGTATTTCGGGTTGGCGATCTTGTCGATGATTTCGACTGCCCTTTCCTTCGGGCTCAGGCCACGCAGGTCCGCCACGCCGCGTTCGGAAACGATGACGTCGACGTCGTTGGACGGATGGTCGATATGGGAGCAGAACGGAACCACGGAACTGATCTTGCCGTCCTTGGCCAGGGAGTTCGTGAAGAATACGGTCAGGAAGCCGGAACGTGCGAAGTCACCGGAACCACCGACACCGTTCATCAGTCTGCTGCCGCAGATGTGCGTGCTGTTGACGTTGCCGTAGATATCGACTTCGATGGCCGTGTTCATGGCAATGACACCGATGCGGCGGGAAACTTCGGGATTGTTGGAAATTTCCTGCGGCCGGAGCAGCAGATGCGGTTTGTATTTGTCCAGGTTCGCATAGAACTTCTTCAGGCATTCCGGAGACGGGCTCAGGGACGTGCCGGAAGCGATATCCAGTTTGCCGGCGTCGATCAGGTCGAACATGCCGTCCTGGATGACTTCGGTGTAAACCGTCAGGTGTTCGAATTCGGAGTTCACCAGGCCGTTGATGACGGCGTTGGCTACGGAGCCTACGCCGGACTGCAGCGGCAGCAGGTTCTTCGGCAGACGGCCTTCCGCCACTTCCTTCTTGAAGAAGGCGACCAGGTTCTGGCCCATATGCTTCGCGTCATCGTCGATAGCGCCCAGAGGACGGGTCTTATCGGTGATGTCGCAGGGAACGATGGCTACGATCTTGTCCAGCGGGCAAGCAACGTAATCGGTGCCGATGCGGTCCCAGGGATGTTCGATCATGATGGGTTTGCGGTTCGGCGGATCCAGCGGAACGAACAGGTCATGCATGCCTTCCAGTTCCACCGGCTGGGTCGTGTTGACTTCGACGATGACCTGTTTGGCGGTCTGTACATAAGACGGGCTGTTGCCGACGGCGGTCGTCGGAACCAGGCCTACCTGGCCATTGCCCAGGTCCTTGATCTTGCAGACTTCCATGATGGCCAGATCGATGCCGCGGCGGTTCGGCAGGAAGCCGTAGCGGATGTTCTGGGCGGACATGGACAGATGCATTTCGGTATATTTGATTTCGTCGTTGTTGATAGCGTTACGCATATCTTTGTTGGTCTGGTAAGGGGCACGGCGATTGATAGCGCCGGCTTTGGCCAGTTCGCCATCCAGTTCCGGACCAACGGAAGCACCGGTATAGAGGTTGATCTTGATCTTTGCGCCAGCCTTTACCTTGGCTGCCAGAGCCAGGGGTACGGCTTTCGGATAGCCGGACGGGGTGAAGCCGGAGACACCGACGTTCATGTCGTCCTTAATGTACTCGGCAGCAGCTTCGGCAGTCGTGACTTTTGCTAAAGCGGCAGCACACTCGATACGATCTTTAATGTCATTCACATCCATAATTTTACCTTCCTCCTTAAAATTTGATAGGAATTTTTCCGCATGGACATGCGGGTAAAACACAAACCTGAAACGCAACCCGTATCCTGATTGCGCACCAGGTAATTGCAGATGGTGCCAGGCTTGACATTTTTTCGTTAATTTTACGAACAAACAGGTGAGACTGTAACATTCCCCGAGACCACCTCAAGGCGCATTGCAATCGCATTCAAGCCCACGTCCATTATAGCACAGAAAGTGATAAAAAGCTAACAGAATCATGAAAAATCCAGGAACCCGTCACGCTTTTTTTGCGCGGACCGGAATGTCCTTGGAAAACATCCCGCCACGTAAAGGGCATACCTGCCCCCAACACATTCTTATCGTTAAGATACGACATCCCTATCGCTCTTTCCTGCAAAGTTTTTAAAAAAAATAGGAAGAAGGCGGTTTTTTGTCAAAACCTGCCTTCTTCACGGTAAATTTTACGCGGATATTGATTTTTCCGTTCAGTTTTTCCTTACTTTTCTTCATTTTTCTACTTTTCCTGCCTCAGCAGGTCCCGGAACATAGAGACCGTACTGCCGGGTCAGGATGAGCAGCGTACTGAGCAGCCAGAAGAGGGCACCCATGCGTACGTTGAAGAAGACGTGGTCCCCCAGTCCCCCGACGAAGATGCCCAGGGACATGAGCAGGTACCCCCGCCCCATGGCCTTCATCCAGAGGAAGCGCCCCGACCGGTGCAGCTGCCACGCCAGCACGAGGAAGAAGATCCAGGCCGCCCCGAAAAGGACGACCCCCTGCAGGCCGAGTTCCGCGGCGAAATTCAGGAACAGGTTGTGGCAGTGGTACATGATGACATCGGGATTCCTGAAGTAGTAGTCGTATTCCGGGAACACGTAGCGGTAATTGTACCAGCCGATGCCCAGCGGATGGTCCCTGACGATGGCCCCGGCAATCTCGATGTAGGCCAGGCGCATGGCGGCGGACGAGTCGGCCGTAATGTCCTTCAGCGTCGCCAGGCGCTGCCACACGGCAGGCCCTGCCAGGGCTCCCCCGGCGGCCCCTGCGCCGAGGAGGAAGAGGATGCCCCTCCGGTAGAACAGGAGGACGAAGGCCAGGACCTCGGCGGCCATGGCGGCCCAGAACCCGCGCGAAAAGGTGTAGACCTGGCAGAGCAGGGTCACCAGCAGGATGCCGCAGAGGATCCAGCGCCGCCGGCTTTCCTTCACGACGCTGATGTAGCTCATGACGTAAGCCGCCACGACACACAGGTAGCCTGCCAGGATGTTCGGGTTTTCCCAGGTGGAAAAAATGCGGGTCTTCAACAGGGGATTGGCTGTCCGGTCGACCCAGACGGCGTCCGTAGCGCCGCCGAAAAAGTGCTGGAGCACGCCGCCCGCCAGCACGACAAGCGCCACCCAGCCGAGGACGCGCAGCACGCGCAGGGGAAACGGCTGGGAACGGAAGACGTCCCCGAACGACCGCCCGGCCCCGCCGGCATCCCCCTGCCCTTCCGCCGGTCCGGAAAGGCCTCCGGCAAAGGGATCGGGCCGGCCGGCAAACAGATTGCCGAACCGGGTGAAGAGCCATACGATGGCCGTGTACTGACCGACAACATAGAAAAAGTTGAAAGTGACGACGGCTTCGTGCGTAACGAGCGGGTTGTGCAGGGACGCGTACCCGTCGGCCAAAAGCAGCAGCAGCAGGTACTTCAGCCCTTTCGGCCAGGTCCGGATCCGCCGCTTCCCGTTCCGTTCCTGCCACGCAAGATAAAGGCCGTGCAGCAGGGCCGCCAGGACGAGTACGCTCAGGAGGGTCTGGTCGATGGCGATGCAGGCAGCCAGAATCAACAGCAGATTCTGCATCCGTCCGTATCCTTTTGTATCCTGTGACATCGCGGATTGGTCCATTTCCTTCTCCCTGTTGCCGTCCCGGTCAGCCCGGGTTCCGCACTTTCCGCACTTTCAACTTCCTTCATTTAATATGATGTTGAATTTTAACTGGCGCTGCGCCGGAGCAGCATGCCTTTAAAGGTTCCCACAAGATAGAGGGAACCGCCGACCACCACCAGCCCGTCGCTGCCGGCGTCGGCCAGGGCCTGATCCCAGGCTTCGCCCACGTCGTCGAAGGGGCGGGCCTGCGGTCCGATCAGGTTCGCCAGTTCCACTGCCTCCGCCGCGCGGGGGCCGTCATCGGCCCGTACGGTACAGACCTTGTCTTCCGGCCGGATGAGGATGCGGACGACTTCGGACACGGCCTTGTCGCCCATCATGCCGAACACGAAATGGACGGGTTTTCCCGGATAGAATTTATCGAGGGCATCCCGCAGGGCCTGCGCCCCGTCCGGATTGTGCGCCCCGTCCAGGATGACGTCGGGCCGGACCAGGATGCGTTCCAGGCGGCCGGGCCAGACCGTTCCGGCCACGCCGGCGTGCAGGTCCGCTTCGGTGACGCGCGGATCGCCTTTCGAGACAATCTTTGCCGCCACGATGGCCACGCAGGCGTTGCGGATCTGGTGGGCGCCGGGCAGGCGGATGGAGTATTCCGATACGTAGTTCGTACCTGCACAGAGACGGAAGACCTGCCCGTCCATGGAGCTCGTGATTTCTTCCCCGTGGAACGACCGGCCGTACACGTAGAGCGGTGCCTGCTTGAAGGCGCTCATGACCTGGATGGGTCCCAGGGCGTTGCCGGCCGCGCCCGTCACGACGGGTACCTTCTCTTTGATGATGCCCGCCTTCTGCAGGGCAATCTCCTCCAGCGTCTTGCCGAGGACCTTCGTGTGGTCCAGGGCCACGTTGGTGATGACCGATACGACGGGCTTGATGAGGTTCGTCGAATCCCAGAGGCCGCCGAGGCCGACTTCGATGACGGCGTAGTCCACATGCTGCAGGGCGAAATAATGAAAGGCCGCCGCCGTGAGGATTTCAAACTGCGTCGGCTGTTCGCAGGCCCCGTTTTTCACCAGGTCGTCGGCGAATCCCCGCACGCGGGTCAGCACTTCGGCGAATTCCGCGTCGCCGATGTCCTCTCCGTCGAGCTGGATGCGCTCGTTGTACTTGACCAGGTGGGGCGATGTGAACTTGCCCACGTGCAGGCCGGCATGGCGCAGAATGTCCGTAATCATCGAAGACACGCTGCCCTTGCCGTTCGTCCCGGCCACATGGATGGTGCGGATCTGGTTTTCCGGATGGCCCAGCACGAACAGCAGCTGCTTGATGCGGTCCATGCCCAGGCGGATTCCGAACCGGCCCAGGCTGTCGAGATAGGCGATACTTTCTTCATAGTTCATGATGCATTCCTCAGAGCGTCTTCAGGTAAGCCAGACGTTCCTCGATGGTCTTCTTCTTCGCCGTGTACTCTCCGGCTTTCGCCTTTTCCTTGGCGACGACTTCGGCCGGGGCTTTGGCGAGGAAGTTCTGGTTGGACAGCTTGCCCGACACGCGGTTCAGTTCCTTTTCCAGGCCGGCCTTTTCCTTGTTCAGGCGGGCCGTTTCAAGTTCCACGTCGATCAGCCCTTTGAGCGGCAGGTAGACTTCCACACCGCTGTTGACGGCGGCCATGGCGTTTTCCGGTTTCGCGGCGTCCAGGGGCAGGACGGTCAGGTCATCGACCGCGGCCAGCTGCTGGAAGTAGCCTTCGTTGGCCTTGATGACATCCCTCAGACTGGCGTCGGCGAGCACGGTGGCCGGTGCCTTTTTGCCCGGTGCGGCATTGACCTGGGCCCGCATTTCGCGGATGGACTTGATGGCGGCCATGATGGCTTCCATCGCCTTTTCGGCCTCTTTGTCGACCAGGGCGGGATCGGCCACCGGCCAGGGGCTGATCATGATGCTCCTGCAGTCGTGCGGCAAGGCCTGGTAGATTTCTTCCGTAATGAACGGCATGTACGGATGGAGCAGCTTCATGGCGCCGGTCAGGACGGTGACCAGCACATACTGGGCCGTAGCGCGGGCTTCCGGCGTTTCCTTGCCGTACAGGCGCGGTTTCGCGATTTCAATGTACCAGTCGCAGATTTCGCCCCAGATGAAGTCATAAATCGTGCGGCCGGCTTCGCCCAGTTCGAACCGGTCCAGGAGGCCCGTCACATCGGCGGCTACGTCCTGCAGGCGGGACAGGATCCACTTGTCTGCCAGGACGTAGGGGGCGCGCGGCGCCTTTTCATCGTAGCCTTCCAGGTTCATGAGGGCGAACCGGGAAGCGTTCCAGATCTTGTTGGCGAAGTTACGGGTCGATTCCACGCGGCTCCAATAGAAGCGCATATCGTTGCCCGGCGTGTTGCCCGTGATCAGCATGAAACGCAGCGTGTCGCAGCCGTATTCGCTGATGACCTGCAGCGGATCGATGCCGTTGCCCAGGGACTTGGACATCTTGCGGCCCTGGTCGTCGCGGACCAGGCCGTGGATGAAGACCTTCCCGAAAGGGACGTCCTTCATGAATTCCATGCCCATGATGATCATGCGGGCCACCCAGAAGAAGATGATGTCGTAGCCCGTGACGAGCACGCTCGTCGGGTAGAACTGTCTGAGGACCTCGTTATCCTTGACCTCGGGCCAGCCCATGATGGAGAAAGGCCACAGGGCGGAACTGAACCACGTATCGAGGGCGTCTTCGTCCTGATGGATGTGCCTGCTGCCGCATTTCGGGCACGTGTCGATGTCCGTGCGGGATGCGGTTTCGGCCCCGCAGTCGTCGCAGTACCACACGGGGATGCGGTGGCCCCACCAGATCTGGCGGCTGATGCACCAGTCGTGCATGTTCTCCATCCAGCCCAGGTAGTTCTTCGTGAAGCGTTCGGGCACGAACTTCGTCCGGCCGTCCTTCACGCAGTCCATGGCTGCCTGCAGGAGCGGCTCCATCTTGACGAACCATTGCGTGGAGACCAGGGCTTCAATGGGATGGCCGCAGCGCTGGCAGTGGCCGACGGAGTGGGGACATTCCTCAATCTTGACGAGGAGGCCCATGTCCTTCAGGTCCCGGATGATGGCTTCGCGGCATGCATCGCGGTCCATGCCGGCGTATTTGCCGGCCTCGGCGGTCATCCTGCCGTCTTTCCCGATGACGACGATTGTATCGAGGTGTTGGCGGATGCCCATTTCATAGTCGTTGGGGTCGTGGGCCGGCGTAATCTTGACGGCGCCCGTGCCGAATTCCGTGTCGACATAATCGTCGGCGATGATCGGCATTTCGCGGTTCATGACCGGCAGCAGGCACTTTTTGCCCACCAGGCCGCCAAAGCGTTTGTCCTTCGGATTGACGGCGACGGCCGTATCGCCGGGAATCGTTTCGGGGCGCGTCGTGGCAATCTGGATATAGCGGCCCGGTTCGCCCACGATGGGATAGTTGATGTACCACAGATGGCCTGCGTCATCCTGGTGTTCGACTTCGATGTCGCTCAGGGCCGTGTTGCAGTGGACGCACCAGTTCGTGATGCGCGTGCCGCGGTAGATGAGGCCCTTTTCATAGAGGGCCACGAAGACTTCGCGGACGGCCTTGGAACAGCCTTCATCCAGGGTGAAGCGGGTGCGGTCCCAGTCGCAGGAAACGCCCAGGGCCTTCAGCTGGTCGATGATGCGGTGGCTGTACTGCTCCTTCCAGGCCCAGACCCGTTTTACGAATTCATCGCGGCCCAGGTCGTAACGGGTCAGCCCCTCGTTCTTCTGGATCTCCTCTTCGACCTTGATCTGCGTGGCCAGGCCGGCATGGTCATAACCGGGGAACCAGCAGGTGTTGTCGCCCATCATACGGTGCCAGCGGATCAGGATGTCCTGCAGGGTGTTGTCCAGGGCGTGGCCCATGTGCAGCTGGCCCGTGATGTTCGGGGGCGGAATGACGATGGAAAAGGGCTTGGCGCCCGGTTTTGGTTCCGCATGGAACAACTTATTGTCTTCCCAGAACTTATACCATTTCTTCTCGACGGCAGCGGGGTCGTAAGTTTTGGGGATATTGTGTTCTTCTGCCATTTGTTCTTCCTCCTGCGTATTGAAAATTAAAAATCCTGCCGCATTGCTGCAACAGGACGATTGAACCGTGGTACCACCTGAATTCCTTCCCGCGGGAAGGCACTCGACGATTTAACGCACCGCACGGGAAGACTTACGCAGCGCACCGCGCCTTCGGCCTTCCGGCTCCCGGACTACCTTCCGGACCTCCGCCCGGATGCTTGCACCATCCGCATCCTCTCTGGGGGCTGAAAAATCCGTACTCCTTCCGTTCCTTGCCGTTCCTATGAAATTGTACCTTACAATTTTATCAATGGACGGGCACGATGTCAAGCCCGTCCGAGTGCCCGCGGCCCTACCCTTTGTAGTCCTCGTCGAAATACCAGTGGATCAGGAAGGGCATGGAGATGTTCATCATCAGGACCCGGACAATCTGGTAGGTGACGATGATGGAGACATCGGCGCCCATGGACATGCCGGCCAGGCACATTTCCGCAATGCCGCCGGGCGCCATGGCCAGGAAGGCCGTGACCAGGTCGAAGCCGTAGACACGGGAAAGGCCGGCGGCGACGGCCATGCTGACAGCGATGAGGGCCAGCGTGCCGAGGACGCAGAAGGATACCGTCGCCCGCGCCCGCAGCAGGCGCTCCTTGTCGAGCATGCAGCCCATGTAGAGGCCGACGCTGATCTGGGCCAGATACAGGATCAGGGACGGCACCTGCTGGAGCGGCGCGCCGTACCAGACCGAAAAGGCCGACGTGGCCAGGATGGGACCCATGAGGGTCGGCGTGGGCACGTGCAGCCGCCGGGCCGCGAACACGCCGAAGGCGCAGACAGGGATCAGGACCAGCCACGTGAGGGCGCCTTCCGCCGGCGGGCTGTCGAAGAGCCCGGCGCGGTTCACGGGCGTGCCGGGCAGAAACGAGGCCAGTACGGGTACAAAGAAGACGACCAGGAAAAGGCGCGTGGTCTGCTCCACGACAACGACATTCGCATCGGCGCGCGGGTCTTCCTCGGCCAGGAGCATCATGAGGTTCAGGCCGCCGGGCAGCTGCCCCAGGACGCAGCTGAGCAGGTTGGCAAAGGTGTGCCTGTACGTGATATAGGCAATGACGATGGCCAGGGCGATGCAGAGGATGGACGCGCCCAGCACGCCCGCGGTCTGGGCCGCGAGGGCATGTACCGTATCCCGCGTGAAGTGCAGGCCGATGCCGTAGCCGACGATGCTCAGGCAGAGTTCGCGCCACGGCCTGGGCCACTGGAAACCGGGCTGCCGCGTAAAGCGCAGTGCTGCCGCTGTCAGGATGCCGCCCAGCATGAAGGGGATGGGCAGCCGGGCCAGAAACAGCAAGGTTCCCGCCAGTGCCGCCGGAACGGCGTAAAAGAGCAGCCGCCACCGGGTCCCGTTCCCTGTGCCCATACCATCACCCCTTTCCCTGCAGGCAGTCCGTTCCTTGACATTCCGCCAGTCAGGCCTTACAATTATTCCTAATACATTCGATGGACCCAAATTCCATCTGCCGATGAAATCAGTCTATCACGGGGCCGCCGCTCCGTCAATCGCTGCCGGCCGTCCCCTGACAGAAGGAGTGCCGCCTATGGACAAGAAAGAATTCACCCAGGAACGCAAGCGCATTGCCACGCGCGTCTCCCTGTACAGCATCATCGTGAACGTGGCCCTTTCCGTCGGCAAGCTGGCCGCCGGCATCCTGGGCCATTCGGCCGCCATGGTGTCCGACGCCATCCATTCCGCTTCCGACGTGTTCGCCACCTTCATCGTCATCATCGGCATCCGCGTTTCGGCGCGCAAATCCGATGACGAACACGAATACGGCCACGAACGGCTGGAATGCGTCGCCTCCCTCATCCTGGCCACCCTGCTGGCCCTGACGGGCCTTGCCATCGGCAGCAGCGGCGTGGAACAGATCCTGCACCGGGACACGGTGCCCCTGCAGGTCCCGACCCTGCTGCCCCTGGCCGCGGCCATCGTCTCCATTTTGTTGAAAGAGGGCATGTACTGGTACACGCGGCATTACGCCATCGCCTTGAAATCGGACGCCCTTATGGCCGATGCCTGGCACCACCGGTCCGACGCCCTGTCGTCCATCGGCTCCCTCGCCGGTATTGCCGGCGCGCGCATGGGCTATCCCATCCTCGACCCCCTGGCCAGTATCGTCATCTGCCTCATGATCCTCTTCGCCGCCTATGAAATCTTCAAGGGCGCCATCGACAAGATGGTGGACCGCTCCTGTCCCGACGAAGTCGAGGCCAGGATGCGCGCCGTCATCCAGGAAGTGGACGGCGTGGACCACATCGACCTGCTGCGCACCCGCCTGTTCGGCAACCGCATCTACGTGGACGTGGAAATCTCCGCCGATGACAACCTCACCCTGCTGGAATCGCACCATATCGCCGAACGCATCCACCAGCAGATTGAGAGGAACTTCCCCGATGTCAAGCACTGCATGGTCCATATGAACCCCCTCAGCGAATGGAAGCACGACTTCTGACACGGCCCGGGGAAGGCAAAAAAAGCATAAAAAAACCGCACTGTCCGGGTGCGGTTTTTTTATGCCTCACGGCTTTGACGAGAACAGGAAAGATGAGGGAGATAAGGAGGAGGAAGTGTGTCTCTGAAAGATTTCAGAATAGCAAAATGTCCATTTACAAATCACACAGCGTCAAGGATTTCGGCCTGCGGGAAAACAAGAGGACCATTCCTGCCGAAACAGGAATGGTCCGGGATTTTGCGCCAATCCGCTTTTCCCCTCTCACCAAAGAAAAGCTTTTTGAGCTCCATCCGCCCCTGTCACCCGCAGGTCAAGCATAGATGCTTATACAACGGGGGCTGCCGGCTGTACGGCGACGGGATCGCAGCGGGATTGCACCGCTTCACCCTGTTGTACGAAATCTTCTTTTGACAACTTAATTGTACCAGTTCCTAATAAGCATGTCAAGCTTTTTGTGAAGCCCTTCTTCAGGAATGTTCCGGCATCCCGCCTGCTACAGCTCCGGCACGACTTCCGCCGAACCCTCGAGGACGCCGAGGATGCGGTTGATGAGTTCGCCCCGCATGAGGGGCTGCTGCACGGAATAGGCCAGGATCTGGTCCCCGGACAGGAAGAGCTCCTTTTTGACGGCTGCCACCTGTGCCATGGCTGCGGATTTACTGACCTTGTCCATCTTCGTCAGGACGATCTGCACCTGCAGGCCGCAGGAGACCATCCAGTGATAGGCCTCGATATCGCTGTCCATGAGTTTGTGGCGTATATCGATGAGCTGGCACACGAGGGAAAGGTCCGGCGCATCGGTCAGGTAATTGCGGATGAAGCCGGACCAGTTTTCCTTGTTGTGCCTGTTCGTGCGGGCAAATCCATAGCCGGGCAGGTCGACCAGGAAGAACTGCGTACGGTCCACCGCATCGTCCGCCGTCCGTTTGGCGTCGAGGCGGTAGAAATTCAGAGTCTGCGTCTTGCCGGGGGACGAAGAGACACGGGCCAGTCCATTCCGCCGGCAAAGGGAATTGATGAGTGACGATTTTCCGACATTGGAGCGCCCGATGAAGGCGACCTGCGGAAGTGACGGTCTGGGATATTGATCAGCCTGCACGGCGGAAGTTACGAATTCCGCCTTGATGACATCCCATTGTCCTTTTGGCATGGGTGGATACCTCCTTTTCACTTGTTGCGGTGCTGCCGGACCCTTTCCCCAATCTCCCTTGCCACAAACACGCCGCTGGCGCTCGCCTGGGACAGGCCCCGGGTGATACCGGCGCCGTCGCCTACGGCAAAGAGGTTCGGGATCTTCGTTTCCAAATGGTCATCCAATTCCATCCGGGCACTGTAGAACTTGACTTCGACACCGTAAAGCAGCGTGTCATCGTTCGCCATGCCCGGGGCGATTTTATCCAGGGCGTAAATCATTTCGATGATGTCGTCGAGCTGCCGCTTCGGCAAAACCAGGCTCAGGTCGCCAGGCGTGGCCGACAGGGTCGGCCGCGTGAAGCTCTTGGCCAGGCGCCGTTCGTTGGTGCGGCGGCCCTTGATGAGGTCCCCGAACCGCTGCAGCAGTACGCCGCCGCCCAGCATGTTCGAGAACGAGGCAATGCGTTTGCCGTACTGGTGCGGTTCCGTAAAAGGTTCTGTAAACTTGTTGCTCACGAGGAGCGCGAAATTCGTGTTCTCGCTCTGCAGTTCCGGGTCGGCGTAGCTGTGGCCGTTGACCGTGACGATGCCGTCCGTGTTCTCGGCCACCACGTACCCGTTCGGGTTCATGCAGAACGTGCGGACCAGGTCGTTGTACTGTTTCGTGCGGTACTGGAGTTTCGCTTCGTACACTTCGTCCGTGATGTGCTTGAAGACGAGGGCCGGCACTTCGACGCGCACCCCGACGTCGACGGCGTTGTTCGTAAAGGACAGCCCCAGCTTGCGGCCCTGCTCGGTAAACCATTCCGCCCCCGCGCGGCCCGGAGCCGCGATCAGGTAATCGGACCGGAACTGGCCGGCCGTCGTTTCCAGGCAGAAGAGGTCCCCTTCCTTGCGGAAGTTTTCGACCTTCGTATCGCAGAGGATGTCTGCTTTTTCCCTTAATATACGGTAGATGTTCTCCATGATCTGCAGGTTGTTTTCCGTGCCCAGGTGGCGCACCTTGCCGTTCAGCAGGTGCAGGTCGCAGCCCAGGGCCAGCCGCCGGATGGAGCTGTTCTTCGTCGTGTAGGTCTCGCCCGGCGCGCCGTTGCTGCAGTTGATGGAGTCCACGTAATCGATGAGGTCCATGACGGTCTTCTTCGGCAGGTAGTCCGGCAGCCAGCCGCCGAATTCCGTCGTGAAATTGTACTTGCCATCGGAAAAGGCACCGGCACCGCCGAAGCCGCGCATGATGGCGCAGGGCACGCAGCGCAGGCAGTGATCCGCCTTGCCCGCCGCCAGGGGGCAGAAGCGTTTATCCACCGGGTGTCCTTCCTCCACGATGAGGACGGACAGGTCCGGATATTTGACCATGAATTCCCAGCCGGCATAAATGGCGGCCGGACCGCCGCCGATGATGGCGACATCGTATTTCTTCACAGCTTTCACCTTTCTTTTCCTTTATTGTTTGCGCCGTTCGTCATTTTACAGCGTCTGCCGCCGTCCCCTTTTTCGTCTTCTTCGGGGCCAGCTCCAGCGCGAGTTTCAACACTTCGTCCATGTGCGCCACCGGGATGAAGCGGATGTCTTTCCGTACGTTGGCCGGCAGCTCTTCCAGATCCTGCAGGTTCCGTTCGGGCAGCAGGATGGTCTTGACGCCGTAGCGGTGCGCCGCCAGGACTTTCTCCTTGACGCCGCCCACGGGCAGCACGCGGCCGGACAGGGTGATTTCCCCGGTCATGGCCAGATCCGCCTTCACGTTTCGTCCCGTCAGGGCCGAGACCATGGCCGTGACCATGGTGATGCCCGCCGAAGGGCCGTCTTTGGGGATGGCGCCTTCGGGCACGTGGATGTGGATGTCCGTCTTTTCGTTGAAATCTTTCTCCAGTTCCAGTTCCTTGTAACGGGAACGGATGTAGGTGTAGCCGGCCTGGGCCGATTCCTTCATGACGGAACCCAGCTGGCCCGTCAGGATGAGGTTGCCTTTGCCGACCGTCGTGAGCACCTCGACGCGCAACAGTTCGCCGCCGACGCTCGTCCAGGCCAGCCCTGTGACGACGCCTACTTCGGAACGGGGGCGCATATCGCCTTCCAGGAAGAGGACCGGCCCCAGGTAATCGGGCAGGTTGCGGGCCGTCACGTGGGACGCCGTTTTCTTCTTCGTCACCAGGCGGAACGCCGTTTTACGGCACAGGGCCGCCAGCTTGCGTTCCAGGCTGCGCACGCCGGCCTCGCGGGTGTAATCGCGGATGACGCGGCGGATGGCGCCGTCCGTGATGCTGAAGCTGTCCGCCGTGAGGCCGCTGGCCTTCATCTCCTTGGGGAGCAGGTGCAGCTTGGCGATATTGAACTTTTCGTCTTCCGTGTAGCTCGAAAGCTGGATGACTTCCAGGCGGTCCAGCAGGGCCGGCGGAATGGTTTCCACCGTGTTGGCCGTCACGATCCAGAACACGGACGACAGGTCGAAAGGGAATTCAATGTAATGGTCGCTGAAGGCGTTGTTCTGTTCCGGGTCCAGCGCTTCCAGCAGCGCCGACGAAGGATCCCCGCGGAAATCGGAGGCCATCTTGTCCACTTCGTCCAGCAGGAACAGCGGGTTCATGCAGCCCACTTTCTGCATGCCGTGGATGATGCGCCCCGGCATGGCGCCGATGTAGGTGCGGCGGTGCCCGCGGATCTCCGCCTCATCCCGGATGCCCCCCAGGGACACGCGCGTGAACTTGCGGTTCACCGCTTCAGCGATGGACTGGGCCAGGGACGTTTTGCCGACGCCGGGCGGGCCGACGAGGCAGATGATGGGCGCCTTGTTGCTGCGGGTCAGCTGCCGCACGGCCAGCTGTTCCAGTATGCGCTCCTTGACCTTCTTCAGGCCGTAATGATGCTGGTCCAGGATTTTCGCAGCCCGGCTGATGTCGAAATTATCTTCCGTATAGTTGCCCCAGGGCAGATCGAGGCACGTATCCAGGTAATTGCGGATGACGGCGCTTTCGGCCATGGCCGGCGGCATCTTTTCCAACCGTTCCGTCTCCTTCAGGAGCAGCTTCGCCACCTCGTCCGGCAGCGGCAGTTCCTTGATGCGCCCGCGGTACGTTTCCGCTTCCGCGTGGTTGTCTTCCTCGTCGCCCAGTTCCCTGTTGATGACCTTCATCTGTTCCCGCAGGTAGTATTCCTTCTGGTTTTTTTCGATGCTCTTGTGCACCTGCTGGGAAATGGTCTTTTCCAGTTCGGCGATGTCCAGCTCCTGCGACAGTTTCGCATAGAGCTTTTCCAGCCGTTCCCGGACAGGGACCGTCTCCAGGAGTTCCTCCCGTTCCGCAATGGGGATCTCCATGTAGCCGGAAATCATGTCGGCCACGAACCCCGCGTCCGGGTTGTCCTTGAAGGTCAGCAGCACTTCGGGGTTGACCTTCTTCGCGGCCGTGACCCACTTCTCGAAGGCATCGATCACCATGCGGCGCAGCGCTTCCAGGGTTTTGCGCTCCTCCGCACCGGGATGGTCCTCCACCGTGCGGTACACGCCCAGCCAGAATCCGTCCGGCAGATTCTGGATGCGGACGATGCCGGCCCGTTCCAGGCCTTCCACCATGAGGCGCAACGTGCCCCCCGGCAGCTTCAGCACCTGCTTGATTTCGGCCACGACGCCGAACGGGAACAGATCCTTCTCTCCGGGGTTGGGCACTTCGGCCCGGCGCTGCGTCACGAGCAGGATCTTCCGGCCCGTGCGCATGGCGGCGTTGACCGCCTTCAGGGAGAGCTCCCGGCCTACATCGAGATTGATGATCATGCCGGGAAATACCAGCATGCCCCGCAGCGGGAGCAACGGTAATTTATCTTCAACTTCTTCCATGTGGATCAAGGAAATCCCTCCAATATATAGAAAAACCGAGTGCATCAGGCATGACCGGCCACAATAGATAGTTTCGGTCATAACGATTCAAGTTTATTGTAACATATCCGTTACGCAGAAAAAAGGGAAAAGGCGACGTACCTTTTCCCTTTTGGCAGGTTTCACAAAATCTTTAAAACCAGTTCGCTTTTCTGCTTCCGCTCCGCCCTTCCGTGACCCGGCACGATGTATCAGGCCGCAGGGCCGGCAAAGACCAGTTTCGGTTCCTTGTGGTCGCGGACCGTCTCGGCCGTCACGATGCACTTGGCCACATCCGAACGGGACGGGACTTCGTACATCACATTGCGCATGATGCCTTCGATGATGGCACGCAGGCCGCGGGCACCGGTTTCCCGGGCCAGGGCTTCGTCGGCGATGGCTTCGAGGGCGCCATCCTCGAATTCCAGGTCCACGTTGTCCATGTGCAGGAAATGCTGGTACTGTTTCACCAAGGCATTCTTCGGTTCCGTCAGGATACTGACAAGGGCCTCCTTGGTGAGGGATTCCAGGGTCACGACGACCGGCAGACGGCCGGCGAACTCCGGAATCAGGCCGAACTTCATGAGGTCTTCCGGCATGACCTTCTTCAGGACCTCGCCCTGGTTGGTTTCGGATTTGCGTTTGATGTCGGCGCCGAAGCCCAGCGTCTTTTCGTCGGTACGGGCCTTGATGATGGAATCCAGGCCGGCGAAAGCCCCGCCGCAGATGAAGAGGATGTTCGTCGTGTCAATCTGCAGGAACTCCTGGTGCGGATGCTTGCGGCCGCCCTGGGGCGGCACGTTGGCAACCGTGCCTTCGAGGATCTTCAGCAGGGCCTGCTGCACGCCTTCGCCGGAAACGTCGCGCGTGATGGAGACGTTTTCGGACTTGCGGGCGATCTTGTCGATTTCGTCGATATAGATGATGCCGCGCTGGGCCCGTTCGATATCGTAGTCGGCATTCTGGATCAGGCGCAGGAGGATGTTCTCCACGTCTTCCCCGACATAGCCGGCTTCCGTCAGGGTCGTCGCATCGGCGATGGCGAACGGTACGTTCAGGATCTTCGCCAGGGTCTGGGCCAGGAGCGTCTTGCCGCTGCCCGTGGGCCCCAGCATAAGGATGTTGGATTTTTGCAGTTCCACATCCCGTTCTTCGGGATTGAGCATCTCGTAGTTGATGCGTTTATAGTGATTGTAGACGGCGACGGACAGGGTCTTCTTCGCTTCTTCCTGGCCGATGACGTACTGGTCCAGGACGGTCTTGATCTCCCTCGGTTTCGGGAGTTCCGTCTTTGCTTCGGCGGCCTGGCGGTCCTCATGGCCGAATTCCTCGCGCAGCACCTCGTTGCACAGCTCGATGCATTCGTCGCAGATATAGCCGTTGCGGCCGGCCAGCATACGTTTCACCTGGTCCCCGCGTTTTCCGCAGAAAGAACAGACGATCTGGCTGCTGTTGTTATCATCAGAAAACTTCATAGTGTACTCTCCTTCCGGTCCGCGGCAGCCCTGGGGACTGCCGGGACGGGATCATACCGTTTCCGGTTTGACTTCGACGACCGCGTCGATGATGCCATACGCCCTGGCTTCGCCGCTCGTCATGAAGTTGTCGCGGTCCGTGTCGGCGGCCACCTTGTCTTTCGGCTGCCCCGTATGTTTGACAATGACATTATACATCTCATCGCGGACACGGAGGATGTTTTTTGCATGGATGGCGATATCCGAGGCCTGGCCTTCGAACCCGCCCAGGGGCTGGTGGATCATGACTTCGGAATGCGGCAGGGCGTACCGCTTGCCCTTGGCACCCGCCATCAGCAGGATGGAGGCCATGCTGGCCGCCAGGCCGACACAGATGGTGGATACATCGGGCTTGATGTACTGCATGGTGTCGTAGATCGCCATGCCGGCGGACACGCTGCCGCCGGGGCTGTTGATGTACAGATGGATGTCCTTGTCCGGATTTTCGGACTCCAGGAACAACAGCTGGGCGATGACCACGTTGGCCACGTTGTCATCGATCGGGCCGGTCAGGAATACGATACGGTCCTTCAGCAGGCGGGAATAGATGTCGTAGGAACGTTCCCCGCGGGCATTCTGTTCCACGACGATAGGTACATAGTTCATAGCTGTCACTCCTTTGACTAAAAGGGCTGCCGGCACACGGACAGCGTACAGGCAGCTCCTTCTTCTTTGTTCAGTTAGGCACCGGGCTTACTTCGCGTTGTCCAGGACCACATGTGCGGCCTTGCGGCGCAGGATGTTGGCCAGGAGCAGGCCCATGTTGTTGTTTTTGCGGATGATGGTCTTGACATCTTCCAGACGGGCGCCGTTCTGGTCTGCAATGGCCTGCATTTCCGCGTCCACATCCTTCATGTCGACCTGCAGGTCTTCCGCCTTGGCGATCTGGTCGAGGACGAGGTCCATGCGGACATTGCGTTCCGCATCGGCACGCTGGGCTTCACGCAGCTTGGCCATGTCCATGCCGGTGTACTGCAGGTATTGCTGCAGGCTCATCTTGCGGGCTTCCAGGTTCAGACGGATCTGTTCAATCATCTGGCTGATGCGGTCTTCCACCATGACGGCCGGTACATCGAGCTTGGCGTTCTTTACGGCCAGGTCGAGCAGGTCGTTCTCGTACCGGGTCTGTGCGTCGGCTTCGGCGGCTTCCTGCATCCGCTTCTTGTAGTCTTCCTTCGCTTCCGCTACCGTCTTGTATTTGGTGTATTGGGAGATGAATCCGTCGTTCAGTTCGGGCAGTTCCCGGTGCTTTACGCCCTGGATGTGTACTTTGAAGACGGCTTCCTTGCCGGCCAGTTCCTTCACGAAGTATTCTTCCGGGAAGGTGACGTCGACGTTGGTGTCATCGCCTTTCTTCAGGCCGATGAGCTGATCTTCGAAGCCGGGGATGAAGGAGCCGGAACCGACTTCCAGAGGATAGCCCTTGCCTTCGCCGCCGCTGAACGGTTCCCCGTCCACCGTGCCGGCAAAGTCGATGACGGCGAAATCGCCTTTTTCGATGACGGTGTCATCGGCGGTGTCCACCATTTTGGCACCGCGGTTACGCAGTTCGTCCAGCGCCTTGTCCACGTCTTCGTCGGATACGGCGGCCTCCTTCTTGTCGACGTGCAGGCCTTTGTATTCGCCCAGTTCCGGTTCCGGTTTCAGGGTGACTTTGATTTCCAGGTCCAGGTCCTTGCCTTCCCCGAAGGAATCGAAGGCAGCCTTTTCCTCATTGACGGACGGGTCGGAGACCGGCATCAGTTTTTCCTGGGTCAGGGCCGTCTGGTACGCCCGGTTCACGACAACATTGAAAGCTTCTTCCTTGACGGCTTCTTTGCCATAATGCATCTCGATCACGTTGCGGGGTGCTTTGCCCGGGCGGAAACCGGGAATCTTCACCTGGCTCGCAATCCGCTGTACGGCAGACTTGTATCCTTTCGCAACATCAGCGGCAGGGACCGTGATCTTCAGCGTTGCGTCATTGCCCTCTCTGTTAACAGTCACATTCATGGAAAAAATCCTCCCTTATATATCTTTCCGGCTTGCTGGCCTGGTTGCACAACTTGCCTATTTTCATATTACGCTACAATATAATAACACAAGCTTTTCCATTTATCAAGTCTGACCGCAGGCGATTTGCGCATGTTACAGATACTTCACATCTTTCCCCTTTACGCCGGAAGGCGCAGGACCACGGTGCCTCCCCGGCAGGAAAAGGCACCCGGTCCCCTGCTTTGCGCAACGGTGCTGCCTGCGGCACGGGGTCGGGGACCAGCGTCCATCCGGCGACGGACGCATCCTTTTGTTTTCAATATAAATCAAAACTACCCGTATAACGGGTAGTTTGCTCTGCGGCTAAAAGCCTTATTACCTGCCTAACCTAAAAGGTTTTTGTAAAAAGGCTACCAACCGCACTACATTCACTAGCAGCCCCTTACCAAAGGGGCTTATTTTTTATTCTTTTTCCCTGTGAAAGGGTCATACTCTTCGAACAGCGTCAATTGATCTTCTACCATATCTTCTTGCATTTGTTGCTGAATATACTCTTGGATTGTTTTCTTATTTCGTCCCACTGTATCT
>OJNP01000467.1_pt1 | contig 29232 bp, 36 predicted proteins | sample 1597921 | NCBI WGS metagenome assembly OJNP01 (sample SAMN01915213, study PRJEB22387) | human gut metagenome | isolation source: stool | host: Homo sapiens | place: USA | reverse complement strand
AAATGAGAAAAACATCCCCGGAGCATAATTTTCAGGTTTGGACCGTTAATTATCTGCGGTGGAACGGTATTTATTGCTTTGCCGTGCCAAACGGCGGAAAACGCGATGTGAAGACCGGAGCTTTTTTGAAGAAAGAAGGCCAACTGGCCGGCGTGGCGGATCTTATTTTGTTGTTGCCGGAAGGTGAGGCGATTTTTGTGGAACTCAAAGCCGGAAAGAATCGCCAGCAGGAAAGTCAGCGACTGTTCCAAAAGAATGTGGAAAAGCTGGGTTTTAATTATCTACTGTGGAATCAGCCGCAAGATGTGATTGATTTTGTTAAAGGCGTAAAAGCCGTAATTATGGGAGATTTTGTGGAATGAGAAAATTGCTTGATTGGATAAAAGGCTCGCCGACGCCGAAACCGAAGACACGTTTTGTGACAATTCCGGTGGAGGAGTACGAGCTATTGAAGACGGCGGCTTGGAATAAAGGCGAAAGATCTGCGGCACAGAAGAAACTGAAAATACTTAATGCGTGGAAGCTTGAAAATGGTTTTTAGGTGGCTGGCGTTTAAAATGCTGCATTTGCAGCTGTGGAGACTGAGAAGAAAGGTTTTGAGGGCAAAGAGATGAGAAAAACAAAAACAATAATGCTTCCTCTCCTTGGCGATAAGAAAGTTCGCATCACAAAAAGTGAAGTATCGGCCATTGAGGAGCAGCTTAATATTGAGGGTGGCATTGATGTTGAAGTATGGATGAAATCCGGCTGGAGATATTTAACAACGCTGTCAAAAAAAACACTTGAGCAGAAAATTTACGGATAGGAGCAGGTATGGATATTACAATTATCGGTGATGAGATCTTTGCAAATGGAAAGAAGGTCGCAACGATTGAGGCGACAACGGCCTCTTTGGTGGGAGATTTCAAAGAATGGATAAATGGCCAGAACGAAAATCAGACTCTCGAGATGGAAATTTCTGACTTAGAGGTTTTAAATGACAAACTTACGGATGAGATCGACGAGACTAAAGAAGATTACAACGATCTGCTTGATGAGCTGGAGGAGCTAAAAGCAAGGATTGAAAAGGTCATATCCGACTATGGCGACAGACACTGACAAGAATGGGCTTGATCCGGAAAAATGGAAGCTTAAGCATAAGCTTATCGTCCAACAAATAAAGGAAAAACACGACTTCAGCCTTGAAAAAATAAACAGGATTATAGAAGAGAGGGATAGCAATGGAAAGAACAACGATATCCACTGATTTACTCATTCAGAAATTAACTGACAATGAGCTTGTAGCTATCGTCAAGTATCAGTCACTATGGGCTATGCTGGAGCGCCAGCCTGATGACAAGACGGCACTAAGATATATGACGCATAAGCAGTTAATCATAGCTAAGAGTTGGGCTGATTCAATAGAGATGTTGGTAACATCTGATATTAATTCTGTTAATAAGAAGAGAACACGCCAAAAAAAGAGCTATGAAAAACAAAAGGTTATTAAAAATTCCGACGCCCCTAATAATATTAAGGGAATTAATAGAATTAATGTAAAGAAAAATAATAAAAAAGAAATTTTACAACAGTTCGAAACTTGGTGGGCTGAATACCCCAACAAAAAATCCAAACAGGATGCCTTGAAAATTTTTGAAAAGCTGATGGAGCGGGAACAAGCTTCCTTTGACGAGCTTCTTGCCGGAGCGAAAGCCTATGCTGAGCATTGCCGACGGGAAAAAACAGATCCGCACTACATCAAACACCCCTCAACCTGGCTTAACCAGGGCTGCTGGGCGGATGAGTACGAACCTTCAAACTCTGCAAATGATGATGAATTTTATCGTAAACTGGAGGCTTTGCAATGAGTGAGCAGCTGAGAGCAACAAAATTTTTTCTCGATAAGGTCAAAAGACTTTATCCGACGTTCCAATACCCCGACGAGATCGATGTTGAACTTTGGACTGAGGTGCTGGGAGGGCATTCGCAAACCGATATTCTGGAGGCTCTGAAAGCCTATCGGCGTGAAACGGAATACAACAAAGCCCCAAATCCTGCCGAATTTAAGAAATTTTTGGCGGCCAACTCTGAGAACTGCAATATGAGAGCCAGAATCCTCAAATGCGCTGATGAGGTAGGTGACAAATGCGGTTCTGCTGCTAGGGAACGCTATCTGAAGGCGGCTCGAGCCAATTGGCCGGAGGTTGATTTATCAGGTCACGAATGGACGGAGCCGGAAATTTTGGAATGTGAGAAAGTTTCCACTGGGGATTACGCTGTTACGCTGATGCAGCGTGATATCAAGCTCAACCGCTGTCAGCACCTATTACCGGAATATCAGGCGGCTGTCCGTTACATTGCCGAGGATATGCTGAGTCAGGAAATTCCAGCCAGTGAATGGCAGAAGATGTCATTCTCCGAGCGTTGTGCAATGGCAATGAAGCGGGGTTTGTTTAACCAATTTGACGACGTTCTAGTTTTGGTTTGTCGCCAACGTCAAGGAAAGGATTTCCAGTTTGAAGCAAATAAAATGATACGGCCGTTTAACGCCAATCAGGCTGTCAATTATCTAGGGGCCCATTATCGTACTGACGAGGCAGATTTCGCACGGGCAGCGGGAATGTGAGGAGCAAAATATGGTAGTGGATAAATATATCGATAAGGCAGAATGTGAAAGGCGAGGGTTTGTCAGAGAATCGGACGGGCGATTTCATAAGCTTAATACACTGGAACGTTATGCCCGGGACGGCTGGCTAGACTTCGGCGACAACAGGTATTCAGCGTTGGATCGTGTGTCAGCAGGGAATCGTTTAGGACGTGATTTTTATCTGGCCGGAATAGACTCTGTTTGCGCTAATGATGTGCGTAAGGTACGTGTTGACGGCTGTGGCTCTTACATCCTCTCGGATAAGCGCTTAGATGCCAGAGATCGGTTTAACAAAGCAATGCAGGCAGTGCCATATGAGTTTTGGCCTGTGGTTAATTTGGTTTGCTGTGAGGATAAAGGAATTGTTCACACTGTTGAGAGTAAGCGGCAACGACTTTATTTTAAGCATACGCAAGCAAATTTTCTTTGTTTGGGGCTAGACCGTTTAATTCAACATTACAGAAAATCAGTTAAAAATAATTATTGATTTTTTAATAATTTGACTCTATTATCATAAATAGAGTTTCAAACCTCTATAAAGCCAGCGGATATTACCGCCCCCGAGAGATAGGCGTTTTTTTGTGTCTTGTTAAAAGTCTTGAATTTGTCATTGTTGTTACTATTTAGCAAGTTTTTATCTGCCGGGAGAGCGTGAATATACTGAATAAACGCTACACGACTGGTTTCGTGGTTTGAACTCCCGGCGCCTTACCGCTTAAGGTAATCTTTTTCAAACAAAGGAAACCAGAAAATGACAAACGAAATCTCAATTTTTAATTTTAAGTCAACCCCGGTACGTACTTCAATTCAAGACGGTGAAGTTTGGTTCTGTTTGGTTGATGTCTGTGATAGCCTTAACCTGAAACGTGGAAGCCGTGTAATTGACAGGCTTTCCGAAGCTGGGGTACGCAAAACGTACGTCAGCTATCCAAGCGGAAAGAAAGAGGCAATCTTCATCAACGAATCGAATCTTTACAAACTGATTTTCAAAAGCAACAAACCGGCCGCGGTACAATTTGGTGATTGGGTAACTGGGGAAGTTCTTCCCACGATTCGCAAGACTGGCGGTTATGGCGCTGTCGATATGAAAGCTATCGGCGGAATGGTGAAACGCTGCGTTAATAAAGCTCTGAGCGATTTTCTGTCAAATGAGCTTCCTATTGCCGAAGATGAGGACGTTTTGCGGAAGAAGTATTATAACGTCAATGACAGAGAAATGATGGATGTGTTCCAGCGTTGGTATTGGTCGCGTAATTATGATGTCCGTAAGGTCATAGATTCGCAACAACAACGGATAGAAGAACTTGAAGCCAAGCTCAGAATGGTTAAACAGGCCATCAACTAATGCTTTGCCGAATCGCTGATTTTATCGGCTGCATCCTGTTTTTATGGGTGTTGCCGTATATAACGTTTTGCTTGTTTTGAATGGCATATTTGTGTTAAACCCCGAGCAACTCGGGGTTTGGCATAAGAGTTGTATCGGAAACATTAATTGATTTGACAAAAGGTAAGAAAATGTTTACTTGTTTTGGCTAAAATGATATTATATCATTAAGAGAGAGGAATTATGGCAAGAAAATTATCAATAAAAAGGATTTTACAAGCTTTGTATTATATACAGAGCCATGCTCCTGTGGATAATGGGTCTCGCTTATCTAAAGTTTATCTGCTTAAAATTTTATTTTTTGCAGATAGATATCATTTGAGGAATTTTGGTGTTTTAGCAACAGGGGATACTTATTTTGCTATGAAAATGGGGCCTGTTGCGTCTGTGACCTTTGATATATTAAAGGGTAAATTTCCAACGGTTATGAATGCGTGGGAATATCCGTTGATGTCTGAGGTTGAAGATATTGATGAAAACAATGTCAATATTAAAGCTCAGGATGATGATGAATTGTCTGAAAGTTTTAAGGAGGCTTTGGATTTTTCTCTTAGCACGTTTGGAAGCTATCAATATGATGAACTGAGTGATATTTCTCATGATTATCCGGAATGGAAAAGGTTCAAAGAAGATTTGGAACATTTAACTGCAAAACGTTTTGAAATGTCAGAAGATGATTTTTTTGAAAATCCAAAAACGTTAGAAAAGTCAAAAAAATATAAAATAGTAAAAGATCCTTACGATGAGGATGAAGAGTTTTTGGCAGTAATGAGGGAAAAACTTGATTAATCTTCCTTTTGAATTGATACCATTAGCACGTTGGAAAGTATATCGGGCACTTTTGCCGAAAGGCAGCGCTATTGAACACCGTATTATTATCATGTCTAACGTGGATGATTTAGAATTTTTTTATGTCACCAGAAGCATAGAGAAAGCAAAGGTAAGAATGAAAAAAGACAAAGCAGCGCTCGTTGAACTATCCCCAGAGGATTGGCCAGAATGTTTGACAGATCGGTGTTGTATCCAGTGCGGTTTGTTAGGTTTGGAAAGCATAAAAAAAGAAGAAATAAAGGAACTTTATGAAAAAGGTAAGTTTTCTTTGATTGGAGATGTTCCTGATAATATTAAGACCAAGATAATAGCTGCAGTTTGTGCTTCAGTTTCTTTTTCTCCAGCCGAAAAAAAATTCTATACATTATAGAGCAGCAGTTAAAAAAAAGTAGTTTGTGAAAGAGTGTTCTCGGCTGAGGCACTCTTTTTATATTTAGTAAAATCAATAAGATATTTGTTCAAACAAAAAAGTCGAATGTTTGAACATTTTTTTGTGAACATTTTTTGAAGAATTATTTTGCTTGAATTAAACTTAGTAGAGGAGGCCGTAATATAAGAGGAACAATGAAGAAACGTCTTTGTTTCGTGTGTGTTTTTTTGTCAATGCGCCTCTAATATGTGTTGACTCGTAAAAATAGTTGTATATTATAAACATTATCTCTTAACGAGATATTTTGAATATTAGAAAGGGTACAAAATGAGAACTACTTTATTATTGGCTGGTGTAGCTGCTTTGTTTGCAGTTAACGCAAATGCCGCTGAAATTAAACCATATGTTGGCTTGGATTATGTTTATTCTATGGCTGATATTGATAAAACTGACGGTATGGAAGCTTTTGAAGAAGATTTAAATGCTTTTGCTATTTCTGCCGGTGCAAAACTGCATAAAAATTTTGGTGTTGAAGCTTTTTATCAACAATCTGAAGAAGGTGAAAAGAAGTTTTCAAACTGCAAGACAACAAATGAATATAAAGCTTATGGCGTTGATTTAATAGGTTATCTTCCTGTAGGAAGTGATGAAAAATTAGAGCTTTTAGGTTCTGTCGGTGCCGGTTATTATGATGCTGATGTTAAAGTTAACGTTTATAATCCGCCTGTTCAGGTTAGTGCTGATGATCAAGGTCTTGGTCTGAGATTCGGCATTGGTGCTCAGTATAATTTCACCCAAAACTGGGGCGCTCGTGTTATGGCGCGTTATGTTGATACAGATATTGACGGTATGGACAATATGGTTGACCTGACTGCTGGTATCAGATACACTTTTTAAAGTTTAAATTAGTTCTATATGTTCATGTAGACTCCCTCTTTTATGGGGGGAGTTTCCTTTTGATTTTTTTCTCTTGACATGGTGACACACCCATGGTATGAATTTTATATAGTGGAAGAATAGGCGTTGAATATTCTTCCTTTTTTTCATTAGTACCCAAGCCCTGCTGTTGCGGGGCTTTTTTTATGAAGTAAATATTGTGTGGGTTTTGATGTGTCAGACAGAAAGAAGTCAGAGGCTGGAATAAGAGACCGGGGAATAGAGCGTATGCGTTCAAAAAATGAGATATTAAAAAATCGCGTTGCTTCTTTGCCGACACGATATGAATATTGGACGGGCGTGATTGCTATCATTGCCGTGGTTTGAATGATGGGATGAAGTTGGCATCTGTTGGCGGAATGTCTGCAATCCACCGGCTTAAGAGACTGGATGCCTGGGACAAAGACCTGAAAAAAGAGATTGTTGATATTCTGGAGATTATCTATGGGGCTAACCGCTAAACAGGAGAAGTTTTGTCAGGGTGTGGTAAAAGGTTTGAGTTATTCCGACGCTTATCGGGAAGCCTATAATGCCGATAATATGAAGCCGGAGACCATAAACAGAAAAGCCAAGGAGTTGATTGATAACGGCAATATAACGGCAAGACTAAAAGAACTTCGCAGCAAGATTGAAGAAGAGCTGATATATTCGGCCAAAGAGAGCTTTAATAAGCTTAAGGAGCTTCAAGACAAAGCTGAGCTTAACGGAAACATCAACGCAGCGATTAAAGCTGAGGAGCTTAAGGGAAAACTGGTAAATCTGTACAAGGAGAAAGAGCAGAATGTTAGTGTTTCCGTTAATGTAATGCCGGCAGTGAAGGTTGACGGAAACGAATTTGAGCTTGATATTGGAGCTGCTGGAGATGATCGAGCTACCGAAGATTCTTAATCTGCCTCCCAAGTTGTTGCCGTTTTTACTGAACATCGGTAAATATCGTTATTATTTAGCTGACGGCGGGCGTGGAAGCGGAAAGAGTCAGGCTTTTGCGAGGATTATTCTCTATATTTGCGAAAAACGCAAGGTTCGTGTCTGTTGTGGCCGAGAAACGCAGAACTCGATTGAAGAATCTGTTTATCGGCTACTGGTAGATTTGATTAAGGCTTTTGGGCTTAATTTTACGATATTAAGCAACAAGATTATTCATAATCAGACAAAATCTGAGATTATTTTTAAGGGCTTTCGCGAAAACGGGGTTGAAAATACCAAGGGAATGGAAGGTTTCGACATTGTTTGGGTAGATGAAGCTCAAACTTTGACAAAGCGTACCATTGATGTGGTAATTCCGACAATCAGAAAGCCGAAGTCGGTAGTTTGGTTCTCTATGAATCGGTTTGTGCGTAATGATCCGGTTTTTGAGTTTTGTAAAAGTCGTCCGAACTGTCTGTGTGTACATATTGATTATTTTGAAAATCCGTTTTGTACACAGGAGCTGATTGATGAGGCGAATATTTGCAAAGCACTGAATGAAAAAGATTACCGGCATATTTGGTTGGGGGAACCGATGGAGCAGGCAAGCGACTATTTATTTAATACGGCTAAGCTTGAGAAAATGCCGCAGATTATTCCTTTTGGCGATATGTTTATGCCGCAGCGAGTGATGGGAATTGATTTTGCTGCGCAAGGAAATGACCTTTCGGTAGCCACGGTTTTAGATAGAGCCGGCCAGACGCATTGGAAAGTGATTGCTCAAGAGGCGTGGAGTGAACCAGACAGTATGGTTTCAACTGGAAAGATTGTAAACTTGATCGGACAATATCATCCGACGGCTGCTGCTTTGGATGTTGGTGGTATGGGTTATGTGGTGTTTAACCGTTTGCAGGAGCTGGGGATCAGGATTAATCCTTTTAATGGTGCCGAGCAGGAAGGTGTGCCGCCAGAATACGGTAATACCAGAGCGTGGGGATACTATACGCTCAATGAATATATCAACAATGAATGGATTATTATGAATAGCCCTGAAACGCAGAAGGAACTTGAGGAAATCCGTTTCAAATATAAGTCTAACGGTGAACGTTTGATTATGAGCAAGGACGATATGCGAAAAATGGGCATACACTCTCCGGATCGAGCAGATAGCCTGATGATGGCGGTTTTCTGCATAAAAAGGTTTATCGGGGATAATCAGGCAACAATGAATTATGGCGGGGCTCCAAGGATAAGACGGCGCTCCGTTTCGCGTTTTTAAGGGAGTAAATGAATATGGGTAGTGTTGGTAAAGTTTTAAGTGATGCCGTAAGCGCAGTTACTTTAGGAACGGTAGATTTGAACAAAAATCCTAAAGTAAAGACTAACGCGGCAGCACAACTGGAACAAGACAGAACTGATAACTCAAAAAAAAGAAAAGCTTTATACGGCACACAGGGCGGTGTGTTAGGACAGGAGGTCACTCAGGTAGGTAACACCAATCGTGGTAATTTGTTTGGAAACTAAATGAATAATACCTTTGAAAATATAAAGAGGCGCTATCAGGAACTTAAGGCCGAAAGAGACAAATATGTTCCTCGCTGGGAAGAAATTTCCAAATATGTGGGGATTAGGGTTCGTCCACAGACTTACTTTAACCAAGGCGAGGTTAACAAGACCGAAGATTTGGACAAATATACCGAAGATCCTACTGCGTCTCTTTCAGTTCAGCAATCTGCGGATTATCTTAAGGGAATTATGTGGGGCAACGGTGATAGAGCCATATCGCTGGAGCCATCTGATGATATTCTGGAGTTAGCCAGTAAAGAAGATTTAGATCCGTGGTTTAAATATGCTACATCTCAGGTTTTGACGCAGATGAATCATCCGGATGCCGGATTGAACTCTGCTTTGAACGCTTATTTTTATGACCAAAATGCTTTCGGAACATCAGGAGTTGGCGGTTTTCCAAACTCGGCGTTCGGGCAAGGATATGACACCAACGTTATGATTTATCGTCCATATGGTATTGACACTTTATGTATTGATGAGGGCAAAAATGGATTGGTACAGATTGTATACAATACTTATCAATGGCGGGTTAATCGTCTGGTTTCTGAGTTTTGCGACAAAAAGGATGGTTTTGACAAGGAAATGTTTGCCAGACTGCCAAAAAAGGTTCAGGATGCTTACAATAACAATAATTTGAACCAAATATTTACGATTGTTCAGGCGATTGTTCCCAGAGATGACTTTGTTCCTGGAGCCTTGGGCAAAAATGGCTGTAAATATGTTGGCTATTGGTTCGACGAAAGCGAAAGCAATTTCTTTTATGAAGAAGATTATAAGGATATGCCTATTCCGGTAGCCAGAGCCGTCAAAATCCGTGGTGAAGTTTACGGACGTGCTGCCGGTTCGATGTTGCTTTCGACTATCCGCTGCATAAATGAGGCTGTTTCCGACTGTATGGTGACAATGGCCAAGATGCTGAACCCGCCGATTGGGATTTTGAACACGGCTTTGTTTGGAGATGATGAGGTTGATACCTCGGAAAACGGATTGACCGTTTTAAACGCAGCAATGTTGGCCGGTGCAAACCCGATTATTCCGATGCAGGATGTGGGAGATCCGACGCCGATTGTGAATTGGCTGGTTCCATATTTAAACGAGAAAGTAGCAACAGCGTTTAAAATTGACATTCTACTTGATTTTTCGGCGAGTTCGGATATGACCGCAACCGAAAGCCTGCAACGTTTTTCTATTCGCGGGCGTTCTTTGTCAGGTATGATTTTACAACAAAAGACCGAGCTATTTGAACCTTTGATTCGGCGGACGGTATCGGTTTGCATGGATAAAGGCGTATTGGGAATTGATCCTACGGATGAGGCTGTCGTTGCAGAGCTAACGGAATTGGGAGTTAGAGACAGGATCATTCCTGAGGCGGTAGTGGCCTGCATTATGGAAGGCAAACCCTGGTATAAAATAAAATTCAACAACGAAGTAGACAAGCTTGGCAAAACCGAAAAGGTTGATGATTTGCTTAAGCTGATTAATGTGATTGCGGCCTTGATGTCGGTTAATCCGCAGATTTCGATGGCTATTGATTGGTATTCTTTGTTAGCGGATGTTTCTGATGCCCTGGGATTGAAGCAGAATATTTTTTCAGAACAACAGTTTAAGGCTCAAGTTGAAGCTCAAGCTAAACAACAAGCTGCTTTGGTGCAGGCTCAGGCTGCACAAGAACAAGCGGTTGCTAACCGAAATAATGCCGCAGCAATTAAGGATATGGAAAATGGACAACAGCAGTAAAATTCTTTCATCATATCAGCAGTATATGGAGGAGCAGAAAAAACAGCAGGAGCAGGCTCTTAAGATTTTAGAAGAGCTTAAACCTGTTGCAAACCGGATTTTTTCGACAGAAGACGGCAAAAAAGTTGCCGGTAGAATGATTAAGTTTTGCCGGTTATTGGAGGCTGAGCCTAGAGTTTTGCCTCCGGAAGAATTGCAAAGGCTTCAGGCTCAGAAGGACTTTGTGAATTTATTTGTAACAAAATTGGTAGACCGGGAAGTGTTTATCAATATTTTGAGGGAAATTTGACAATGGATGATATTGCAACAGATGTTTCCGGGCAAGGTTCGGAGACACAACCTGAAAACAATGTGGCCGCCGCTCCGGTTTCGGAAGGCGGTTTTTCTGTTCCTGAAGCTTATAAGGATGCGGGATGGAGCAAAAATATAAAATCTTATGATGATTTGTGGAAAATGAACGCCAATGCTCAGACGCTGATTGGTAAGAAAACAATCGGTATTCCTGATGAGAAGTCCAGCGATGAGGAATGGGGAGAGTTTTACAGTAAGACGCGCCCAGCCACGGCTCAGGACTATGCTCTTGAGCTTGACGGAGATGACAAGGCTGTGTTTGAGAATTTGTTTTTTGAAAATGGGATTAATGCCAGACAGGCTAGGGCATTGGTTAGCGGCTACAAACAATCTTTGGAAAAAGCTTCTGCATCGTTATTTTCTGAAGAAGGCTACAAGAAAGAGATGAGCGGGCGTTTTGGCGAAGCTTATAGCGCCAAAGTGCAAAGCGTGAACAATTTTATTGCCCGTGAGGCAAGTGCTCAGGACAAAGAGATTCTTGAAAAAATGCCAAATAATGTTTTGGGTATTGTTTACGGCCTAATTGACAAGGTGCAGACCCGCTATGCAGTAAGCGATACCGATATGGCCAAAGCCGGCAGCGGTAAAGTTTCTTCTGCGCCGGACTGGATTAATTATGCGAAAGAAGCCGACAAACTCAAGACGCATTATCATACCACGGCCGATATTCAGGCGCTTAAAGACAAGTTCAACATCCCATATAAATAAGGAGAAAAAAATGATTATCGTAACTTGCAGTGGAGCTTTCCGCAACAATGGGGAAATGGTTGATTTCTCCGATTTGGAATTGATTATGCCAGACTGTCCGGACGAATGGATCCAGTCTAATGCGATGGACCGCTGCTTTGTACCACAGGCGGAAAAGAAGTTCAAAAAAAGAATTGACAGTATTCATTCCCTTTATATTGACAATGTTCAAAAGGGCGTTGAAAAGCAGAAAGACGGGGAAAAGAAAAAAGATATCCCATTAAAACCTTCGTGCTGTGGAAAAAAAATTAAATCCCTGAACTGGGATGAATTGCAGGATTTTGCAATGATGTTCTGTTTGCGCGGCGTTCCATTGTTCAGATCCGGAGATTTGCGAACGGCCAGATCCAAAGCTTATAAGGAATATGTTTCCAAAATTATGGGGCAGAGGATTAATGATAAGTTTGATTATGTCGCTGCCGTTGATTTTGATGTTCCTGATGTGGCGGTTACACGCGCTGAATATCCGGGAAATGCCGAAAAAGTACTGAAAGGCACTGAGAAAACGGAAGGCGAATTATAGAAAGTTTCGGGAGGCTGTAAAGTCTCCTTTTTTATCGGACAAGCTTTTGCCCCGATAATTAAAAGCCCGGCCGGGGGATAAGCGGCAGGAGAATCCGAAAGGACAACTTTCCGATAAGAAATCAAACGTTTTAATTTTTTATTGGAGAAAATATTATGGTAGAAATTGCAGGGAACGGTGGCATTGACCAAGCTGCCCTGACCCAGTTTGAGCGCAACTTCATGACGCTTGCACAGCAAAAGCAATCCAAGCTGGAGGCATCCGGTGTGGTCAGATATTTACCAACTGACGGTAAATACAATACTTTGCCGAGAATCGGCAAACTTGAATTGGTTGAGGTAAATGGCCGCAACCCGTTGAAGCAATATACCGATTATTCGGTTGACAATCGTATGTTGCGGAAACGTCGTTTTACCACGTCTGTTTTGCTGGACAACAAAAACGATGTTAATGAACTGATTGCCGATCCGACTTCTTATATTATGGAGGCTTTGATTGCGGCTAAAAATCGCTCAATTGACCGTGTGATTACGTCTTCGGCCATCGGGCCCGTTTTGGTCGGTTCTCCAAACGGACCGCAGGAGTATTTGTCTGCTGAAGATGACGGCGTGGCAACAGTTGATGCGACTTCCGGCGTTAATTACGGTACTTATACCGCGGTTACGGAAATGTTTATCAACAAAGAAATTCCGATGGATATGATCGAAAGGGTTAAACTTTTGATTACCGGTAAGGAAAACACTGCGTTGATGAACGAGGATAAGTTTATCAATAACCGTTATATCTCTGCCCGTCCGGTGGAAAAAGGTGTGGTTAACCCTGCTGGCGTTTATGATGTTATTCTGTTTGCCGGCTCTGTTAACGGTGGTATTACGGTTGAAAATCCAATTCTTCCGGAAGAAACCACAATTCGCCATTGCTTAGCTTTGGCTCCGGAATCGATCGCCGTGTCTATGGAACTGGCTAGTCTGCGGGTTGAACAATCTTCGCAGCATGTGAATTCTAAGGAGTTGACAATCGACTTCTGGATTAACGGCATGCGCACGGAAGGTGCCCGTGTCATTGATGTTAAAACCACGATTTAGGGAGGCTTGAAAGATGGCTGTTATTGAAAATCCGTATTTGGTTGCCAAACCTTTGGATCCGATGTTTTCCGTTGGGCGCAAGGTGCGTGTTGTGCAGGCCAAAATTTCGCTGAACGCTGGTTCTGCTAACGGAGACGTGGTGATTTTGGCAAAAGGACTACCTGCTACGGCTAGAATTCACCGCATTATGCTGCCGAAGGGAACCAATGCTCTGACTGGTGCCACAATCAGCATGGGCTTTTATGCTTCTGGGACCAATAAGGTTTTGGACGCAGATGCCGTTGTTAAAAGTAAATCTTTTGCAACGGCGTTGGCTAATGTTGATTTGGTTGGCGACGGGGTAGACGATTTTGACGCAACCAAAGATATTGCCACTTTGCTTGGGTTGAATTCGGGCAATGTGCCGGCGCAAGGGTTTGATTTGTGCGCAACCATTGAGGCAAAAGGCACAGCAACCGGCGATATTGAGCTTGATATCTGTGTTGAACAGGATTAAGGCGGAATTATTTAACCAGGCAGGGGTTACTCCCTGCCTTTCTTTTATGCGGAATATTCATGGTAAACACAAAAACGGAAATTTGTAATCTGGCTCTTTCTTGTATTGGAGATAAGGGTTCAGTAGAAAATATAGACGTTCCTGAAAAACAGACGGAAATTGTTTGTGCTAAATGGTATGACGTTTCCAGAAAAACAGCACTACGTCAAATGATGCCGAGCTTTGCCCGGAAAAGAGAGATTTGGCCGCTTGCTGTTGATTATAAACCGGCGTTTGGATATGACTATGCGTATAAGTATAAAAGCAATTGCCTAAAAATACTTGGTATCGGAGAAATAGGACGAAGCTGTAGGGATTATGCCGTTGAAGGCGGATATTTACTGACAAATGAATATCACAAGAATGGTTTGCCGGTGCGTTATGTTTATGACGTGGATGATGTTTCTAAATTTACGCCTGATTTTGTGAGTTTGTTTGCATGGTTTTTGGCCAAAGATATTTGCATTGAACTGACGGAAAATGAAAGTAAATATACGCAGATTGAACAGATTCTACCAACGAAGATTTTGCAATATTGTGGTATTGACGCTCAGGAAAATAGACCAGTACGAGTGTCTGAGTCTAAATTAATGAGAGCCAGGGCCGGACTTTATTCCTTGTGCGGAAGGAAAAGATAATGGCGCAGTTGGTGATCAATAATTTTACGCGAGGACAACTTGACCACGATTTGAATGGGCGGTTTGAGCTTCCATTTTATTTTAATGGGTTTGAGATTTGTCGTAATTTTATATCTAATTATAAGGGAAATGTTAAGTATCGTCCGGGTTTTGAGTATATTGCAAAAACCAAAGACAATCAGGAAGCTGTGTTAATGGAGTTTCGTTTTAACACCGAGCAGTCTTATCTTTTGGAATTTACCGAAAATAAGTTACGTTTTTATACTTATGATGCAAACGGAAATTTTGGGCATGTGATAGATGATCAGGAAAAGATTGTTGAGTTGGATACTGGAATTACGCTATTACAGGCTCAAAGACTGCAAAAGGCTCAGAACTCTGATGTTATGTATTTGACCATGAACGAAATAAATCCGAAAAAGCTCAAACGGACGTCAGCCACTTCTTTTACAATTGAAAATGCAGTTCCCAAGGGAATTGATTTTGATGAAACCGGTTTCCCGTCTTCGTGTGCGTTTTACAGCGGCCGGTTTTGGTATGGTGGATTTAGCAAGAAGCCGTTGAGTATTTATGGATCAAAAACGACGGAATATGACGAATTTACTATTCCAACATCTGGTATAAAACCAGAGGACGCTTTGAAGTTGACCCTCTCTGAAGTTACCGACCCGATTGAGTGGATTATGGGCGGAAAAAACAATCTTTATATTGGGAATCCGGAAGGGATAAGCCTTGTTAACGGCGGTGGCTATGATGTGCCGATTACTTCGACGGAAGTTAATGCCGATTTGGCTAACAAGGAGGGTGCATCTTTCGCTTATCCAACCCAGAAAGATAGCCAGGTCTTTTATATCAGCAATGATCAGCGCAAGATTTATATGTTTGACTATGATTTGTTGACCGAGAAGTTTTTATCAACGGACTTGAACTGGTTGGCTCAGGAAGTGACCCGTGGCAGACTCAAAGACATATTTTATAAAAGAGATGACAATAATCTTATTTACGGGTTACTGGGAAATGGGCAGATGCTAGCACTATTATACAATAGCCGGGAAAATATAAACGGATGGTTTCCATTACAGACTGCCGGTGAAGCAAAAAGTATGTGCACGGTAACACGTCCAGATGGTAAGGACGATTTGTTTGTTTGTATAAAACGAGATGATATTTTCTATATTGAAAAGATTTCTACAGAGGTTGAGTTTAGCAAATTTTATGAAAGTGCTTATTTTATGGAAGATGCTAAGAGAGAATATTACAACCGTCTGATTGCCGAGCAGCTTAAGGAATGTAATTACTTAGATGCATCAAGCCGCTTCAGTTCCTTAAATAAGGTAAAAATTAGCATAAATAATGATGTGATTACAGCCGACAGTCCAGTGTTTAATCAAAATCATGTAGGACATGTGATTGTCTATAAGACGGCAACCGGGAAAGAATATGGCTATTTTCGGATTAAGGAACTTGTTTCTGAAACGGAAGTCAAAATGGAGGTTATGTCTAATGGGTATTATCCAGACAGTTGGAATGAGTGGTATATTTCTTTTAATGAAATATCAGGTTTGAATGACTTTGAAGGGAAAATGGTCCAGGTAGTGGCTGATGGCGGATACTTGGGCGATTTTATGGTAACAAGCGGTAAAATCACTTTTGATCGAGAAATGACTTCTTGCGTCGTGGGGTATTCTTACCTTGGAATTCTGAAGAGTTTTAATTTAGGAATGGCTGTGAACGGAAAAAATTTGCAGACAGCACGCAAACGGATATCTGAATTTGTATTACGTTTTGTCCGTTCAGCTGGGGTCAACATCGGAACAGACTTGTCATCATTGCAGCCGGTGCAATATTTTTCCCCTTCTGGATTTATGGATTTGCCACCACTACCAATGGATGGTGATGAAAAAAGAGCGGTTCCGGACAGTACTAGTGAGGAAAAATATATTTTTCTAACGCAAAATCTGCCGTTGCCAATGAATTTAACTATGATTCAGTATAATATCGAGTTCAGCTGATGATTGAAATTTATCGGTATGAGCCACAAGACATTGAGATGAAGTTTAATAAATGGGCGTGGCCATTTAAAAGTAAAAAAGCCTTAAAAGGAATAAAAAAATATTTAGAGGTTTTTTACGGCTACACAATCTATGACACAAATCTTGATAAGCCAGTGGCTATTTTGGGCTTTCATGAATATGAGGACAGAAAATTTTATGGCTGTATTATTGCCAGTAAGTTGTTTGAAAAAAATCCCAAATATGCCATTAAGATGAAATTTTTGATTGGCAAAGTACGGGAGCAATATGGCGCAGAACGGGTTGAAACAATCAGTGAAGATGCACCGAAATTAAATAAATGGCATGAGTTTTTAGGTTTTCACAAAGAAAAATCCCTTCCCAATCACTATCGGGGGAGGGATTTTATTTTATGGAGTATGTAAATGGGAATAGAAACTGCTGTGATCGCCGGGCTTAGTGTAGCTTCGGCAATAGGGAATTATAACCAATCTAAAAGCGAATCTAGGCAAACAGCTAAAGCAGGGGCTATTGCCGCTGAGAAACGAGCCGATGACATTATGAAACTGGCTTCAAAGCAGCGGATTTCTTATTTGTCGGCAGGTTTAGAGCTGGAAGGAACACCGCAGAATGTGATTAACGACACTTATGAGACAGGTATTGCTGATGTTAATAATATTATCGGTGCCTATAGCCAGAAGTCAAAAAATATTATGACAAAGGCGCGTGCAGATCTTTTGGGCGGTTTGGCCAAAGCTGGTGCTAGTACTATGGCTGGTAACAGAAGTTCGGGCGGATTGTTCAGTGCGTTAAGTGGTATTAGCGAAGACAGCGGCGGATGGGGTTCTGGAAGTATAAACGGTATTTATCAAGGGGGAACAGGATGGTAAATATTCCGACAACAGAAAGACAGTTTTACAATACCCAGCCCAAAGCAAACGCACTCGGGATGACAGCAGAAGCTTTACTACCCGCAGCTCAGCAATATAAAGAGACATTGCTGGGGCAGCAGAAAGTTAAAATAGATACAAACATCACCAAAGCCAGAATTGAAATAGACGATTTTGCCAACAAATGGCGATTAGCTAACCAGGCCAATCCGGATAATCCAGAGGCGAAAAAGCAATTCCAGATTGGTGTATCAGATATTTTGAACCGTTATGGAAGCCAGATAGATCCGATTGCTAAAATGGAATGGGGTACGACGGCAAATCGTTTGCGTGGCGCTTATGATATTTCAAACAATCAATGGGCATTAAATCAACGAGCAGAAAATGCTAAACTTGATGTAGCTGAAAATATACGTCTGAATCTTGATATGGCCTTTAATGCTGGTCTGGCAGGAAACGAACTCGGTGGACTGTTGGATCTTGACCGTTCGTATCTGAACTTGGAAAATTATGCATCTAAAAATATGGGTGAGACAGAGGCCAGAAAGCTATTGGAGACTTACAAGAGCGATTTTACAACAAATTATGTAAACGGACTAATTGCAAAGAATCCTCAGGCCGCGATTGATTTTTTAGATAATGAAGGCAATCAATTGGCAATTAAATTTCCCAGAAAAGCAAAAGCCTTACGTGATATAGCTGAAAAACAACTGATATCCGCTAAAAAACAATATAATCAGCAACTGAAAGTCGATCGACAGTATGCTTATAATCAATATATTTTTAATCCGAACAAAACATTGGAGGATTTAGAATATTATCGGGCAAATTTTGAGCCAGATATGTCGGAAAAAAAGTATGAGAAAATGGCAGATATGATAAATGGCGGAAACCCTAACGCCATTACTGTTTTTGAAAATTATAGCGAAGCAATGAAGAGGATAAATGAAATTGCTAATATGCCGGATACAACGCTTGAAGAGAGAGATGAACTTTTAAAAGCATCTTCGGATGCTAATGAATTTATATATCAGACAAATAAGGCTGGAAAGATAAATGAGAGCGAGCAGAAGAAGTTGAATACAGCCCTGTATGCAGCTTTAGGAGATAAGGTATTTAAGGAACAATTAGCCAAGCTACCGACTCTAGGTACATTCAAATCGATTATACGCAGCATTGATAATTTTGGCTTGTTTTCAGATTTTGGTCCGATAGATACGCCGGCAGCAGCAATAAAGGCAAAGAAAGATATCGAAAAAGTTGCGATCAATACCATGTCGAGATATTTACAGGCAATTAATTCCGGTATGCCGGAGGAAGCAAATAAAATTTACCAAGAAGGCGTTGAGGCCGCTATCAAGGCTAAATATTGGTATATCCCTGACATGCAAAACAAGAAGATGGTTCCTAATGAAACAATATTGAACATAGACGGGAAACCTTATCTTTTCAAAGGATATGGTGCCGAGGATATTTTTGTTGAGGCTAAATGATGGAAAATTTAAAAGATGTGATTGATATACCACAAAAATCAGAGATTGGTGATAATCCTCCAACATCTATGTGGCTGTCTGACGCGGCGAGTATTACAAACGGGAATTTACATATACCTGATTATGTCTATGAATATAAAAGAGGCGCTGTGACCAGATTTACAACAGGTGTGATTGAAGGTATCGAGGCTATAGAGGCCGTCCCCGAGCAGGTTCAAATTATCGGTGGTCAAGCGCAGGTTGCCCTAGGAGGGTATTGGGATGATCAAGAAATGATTAAGCGCGGACAAATGAATATAAGCACAGCGCAAAGGAATTTAGATGCGGCGTTGATGGAGAGATATAGATATTCATCGCCGGAGGAGACTGGCAGTTTTGCTTATACGCTTGGCGGAGGAGCTGTAAATTATGGGACAATGGTTTTAGGCGGTGGTCTTGGAACGGCTGCAAAAGTCCTTGGATCAGGAACAAAGGTAGCCGGAGTTTTGGCAACTACAGGTTCTTTGGGAACAATGGGTGCCATGGAAGCAGGGCAAGAAGCATATGAGCGAACCAGCAAGTATTTGGCGGATACGGGAAATGAGGATTTTTCCGGGTACACGCCAGAGAAAGCAAAACAAAATCTCCTGGCTGAAGCAGCTTATACGGCAGGTTCAGTCACTTTGGAGCACATGATTGGTTTTGGAGCGCAAAAGAAAATCTGGAAACTTGACTTAAAAAAGGCTGGATTGCCGAGTGCTTTTCGGCGAGCAACGATTGATACTGTACGTTCCGGAGCTATTACAGCTGCGTCGGAAACAACAACTGAAATTGCTCAAAGCTTTTTGAATATTGGCATTGATTTGGCTGATGGAACAATGAATATGGCAGAAGTTCCAGAAAGAATTCAACAAGAGATGGTTGGCTGGGCAGCAGCTTCAGTAATAGGAGGAACAGCGGGAATATCCGCAGCAATATCTCATCGTGCAAATGGCTTAAAATATATTAAGCAACAAATTAGTGATGTTGTACCGCCAGAAGATTTAAATAGTGTTGCCAATCTTATTTTTGATACGGGAGCCAACGCAGTAGCCGATAAAGTTTCGGTTGAGCTTGAATTGTCTTCCGAATTGCAAAACAAGCACGGTGCTGTCTATGACAGTATGCAGCGGGCCATCAAACGGGCAGCGGATGAGAGCGGTGCGTTTAAGAATATTTCTGAAGACGAAATGGCTGAATATGTCAGCGATACTGCAAAATTGTTTGCTGATCAGGTATTAGCCGAGGCAAACCAGAGAAATGTTAACATTGACGATGTGTTAAAAGCTTCTGATATTGTTTATGAAGATGGTGGCATCAGGCTAAAAAATAAGAGCGAAGAAACAACCATAGGACAAGAGATGTATCAACTGCCAGTAGCAGCTTATGACAAGCAAGGTAAGGCAGATATTAATTCCGAAGCATTCAAGCGGTGGTTTGGCGACAGTAAGGTTGTTGATGAAAAAGGGAAGCCGCTTGTTGTCTATCATGGAACAAATACGGAGTTTGATACTTTCGACAAAGAAAAAATTAAACGTGGTACTGGGTTTTGGTTTTCTTCAAACAAAGAAACGTCAAAGGAATATGGAGATATAAAAGAATTTTATTTAAGTGTTAAAAATCCTATTGATGTTAATAAAAACAGAAGTGATTTCATTGGGTTCGCCAAAGAAGCAATTCCGGAAATACCGAATGATGTAAGCGAACATTATATTATTACTGATGCTTTAAGTTCGGTAATCTTTAAAGAATATTTGCAAAAGAAAGGATATGACGCAATTTCTTTGGGGGACAGCTATATCGTTTTTGAGCCTAATCAAATAAAATCCATCAATAACTACGGGACGTTTGATCCGAGCAATGACAATATTTATTATCAGGAGCAGACCGCCGGAAATGTTGTAACTATGCCGACTATCGAAGAGTTTAATAATCCGGTTAAGGATTACGAACTTCCAAGATTAAATGAAAGCGATTTGCGCAAATTAGGGAAAGAAGATAAACCCGTTGTATTAAAGAAGAACATTATTGAAAAAAATAAGCGCAATCATCCTGAGGTTGATATCTCTGAATATGACAAAATTTTGACAGATACCCTTATTAATACATCTGAGATAATACAAGTTCAGCCCCAAAAAAAGCCTAATTATTATACCTTTATCAACGAAAATCAAAATGATATTTCCGTTGTCGAATTATCAGAAAATAAGGATAATTACGAGGTTATTAATTTCTTTAAGGTAAATAAGAAACGTATTGATGAATATAGAAAAAAAGCTGTTAAGGATGGCGGCGACATCATCATAACCGAGAGGAAACCTCAAGGGGCAGCTCGCCTTTCTGCTCTTCTTAACAGCGATATCAATAATATAACACCGACTCGGGAAAATGTCAATAAAACTTTGTATCAGAAAAGACCTAATCCTAAAGGATCTTTTGACACTAAAACAGGATTAGTAAAAATCTTTGAAACAGCGGATTTTTCAACTCTACCGCACGAATTAGCACATTATTGGCTTGATAATATGTGGAACTATACTCGCAGCGGTAATGCCAGTGAGCAGTATCTCCAACGGTGGAATGTGATTTCTAACTGGTTAAATATCCGACCAGAACAAACAAGGTTAACCCGAGGACAGCAGGAGAAATTTGCCCGAGGATATGAGCAATATTTATTAAACGGCAATCTTCCGACACCCATGATTAAAGGTGCTTTCGATGATTATGACCGTTGGTTGAAGCGAGTATATGGAGATATGAATCGATTAAATGTTCGTTTGACGGATGATGCTGTGCGATTTTTTCAGTCTATGACCAGTGGTAATCTTCCGGCTCCGAAACTAAAGCCTTTGAAAAAGAAAAAGGATAAAATGACGTTTGCCGAAAAATTGCGGGAAAAGATGAATATACAGCAGCAAGAAATGCAGGAACAAGAGGCTGTTAAGCTTGTTGAAGATGTTGAAGCTGCACGTCAGATGCCGGATAACGTCATTGAAAGAACGGTTATCAGTTCGAACATTACGGATGGTGATACAGGAGCAAGTCGGGTTTATGAGCGAGAGATTGGAAAAAATGTAGAGACATTGACTGAAATTGCTGATGCCGATTTGGAATACCGTAAAATTAATCTCGCTGAACAGGCTAAAAAAGCAGATGAATTTGTCAGAAACAACCTTGATGAGGCGAGAAAGATTGTTGATGGATTAAAGCCTGCTCCAGAAAATATCTTGGATACAGCCATTAGAATCTCCTACGAACAAGAAATGCTGAGAATCGGAAACAATGAAGAATATCTGCGTGCTTTGAAGTTGCATTCAAGTTTGCAGACACTGAGAGGGCAGGAGATTTCGGCAGAAAAAATAACCGCAAAAGATGTTACAAGCCCCGAGTATTGGATTAATAAGGTTGTTGCAAACAGAACATACAGAGCGGCTCAGAAAATGTTTGGCGGATGGAAGTCTCTCGGTGAAAACTCACTAGATTTGTATAAAAAGATGATTAAAGATGAGACGGGAGCCATATCGAATAGGGTATTAGCTGAAAAAACACCGGAAGGACAAAAACGAGTTTTGAATGAAGAAATTGAGCGCTTAAAAAGAGAGTATGATATTGATAACGATCAGCTTGAACTTTTCCAGATGCCCACAGACCAGGTGCTCAATAACAGAAATGTTAAAATGTATATTAACGGAGCGCTGGATAATTTATTTGGCGCTACAGTATCACAGGAAGAAGCAAATCAGATCATCGGCAAGATAGACGAATTAAGCCGAAGTATTGCAAATACATTTGATACAACAGGAAATCCAAGTGTTCAGACTTGGGTAAAAATAAATGAAATAAACAATCTTGTGGAAAGTCTTACCCCGTCGCCGGCTTTGCAAGTTACGACGTCAATCGTTGGACGTGCCATGATGTTGGCGTCTGTCAAATCTCCAGTTTTGAACATCATTAGCAATACGGAAAATATTTTAGCAGAAATGATTATCAGGAGGGCTGTAAATACAATTGAAGGAGGTGCGACGCAGTCGGCTGTTGACAGGCAGGTAATCAGCGAGTATTTGAAATATGCTGATGATGTATACAAAGCATCAGGCTATAATGTTTCAACGACCCAAGACATGGATGCCACGACAGTAACATTGGGAGAGCAGCGAATAAGCACTCAAGGAGAGGGAAGATTCAGAAAATTTTCCAGAGCAGTTGAGACCGGTGTATTTAAATATTTGATGGGATACCCTGATAGTGTTTCAAAAGACATTGTATTTAGTGATGTTGCTAGTCTTGAGGCAACAACGATTGCCATAAATGAAGGTCGGGAAGGAAAAGCATTAACGGATCGAGCGACAGAATTGTTCCGAGATGCAGCAAGGGTTGAGCCAATAACCGAAGAGGGCCAGATTATTAGGGACAAAGCTATAAAAGAGGCAAATATTGCAACTTATACCAATAATACAGCTCTTTCAAAATTGGCTCTAGGAATAAGGGAAGCACTAAACCAGGCAACCGGCAATGTTCGTCTTGGCGACCAGTTGATGCCGTTTGTTAAGACGCCAGCGAATGTTGTCTCTCTTGGTCTTGAATATACCGCTGGTTTGGCGTATGCTTTACCAAAGCTACCGAAAATCATTAAAGACATTAAGTCTGGGAGCATAACTTCTGAATCCCGTACTGCCATTAAGGCGGCCATACGTAACGGTTTAGGTGTGGTTTTGGCTATGTTAGTTGCAATGTCTTTTGATCCTGAAGATTACACGCCAGAGTATGATGCTTTGAGTCCATCGGAAAGAAAACTTGCCTTAGAAAAAGGTGCCGTATTCAATTCGATAAGGATTGGAAACAAATATATTTCGCTTGATTATTTCGGACCGGTCGCCGTACCTCTTTCCGCTGTTTTGACTTCCCGGTATCGAAAAGACAACCCGCTCTGGGGATTTGCCGCAGGTGCTTTGTCTCAAGCTGCCAAAACTCCAGGAGTCGGCGAAATATCTGATGCCATTAAATTTATCGGCGATTCTGTTCGTCGAGATGCGAGAGATAATGTTGAAAACATCGGAAACATTATGTTGGATTATGTTCGGGCAAGAACAATACCATCTTTTGTCAATGATTTAGCTAAATCTTTTGATAGCGTTGAGCGGGAAACTAGCGGTGGAACTTTTGACCGGCTTATGAGCACTATTCCGGGGTTACGAGAGACATTGCCGGAAAAATATTCGACGACCAGCGCAGTACCGAGAAAAACGGAACCAGCCCTTAGTACTATATTATTTGGAGCACGTGTTAAGACTGCCAACGATAACAGGGTTATTTATGAAATTGATCGTTTGTATAAAAGTGGTAACAGAGTGACAATAACAGATGTGACAAGAAGTGGAAAGCTTTCCGAGTTGAGCGAAAATAAACAGCAAAAAGCCAGAAAAGAATTTGCACACAAATATTATGATGCTGTCTACAAACTAATTTCATCTCGTTCTTATCGCCGAAAGGATGATGAGCAAAAGGCTAATGCCTTAAATAAGGCAAGAAGAAAAATTATTGAAAGTTTGAAGAGAGAATTAATAAAGTAGCTCTTGACAAGAGTGTCATCGGCACGTTAATATTTTGATATAGTGAAGGAGTGTAGCTTAAAAGGACTGCACTCTTTTTTTTATAACCGCCTTTATGGCGGTTTTTTTATGGAGGAAACATGACAATAGCAGACAATTACAACCCAATTAAACAGTTGGGGAATGGGGTTACAGTTAATTTTTCTTTTGATTTCAGTCTGCTTGACGAAAGTTATATCCGGGTTTATCAGGAGATTAACGGAGTACAAACATTGGTTGATCCTGAAAATTATGATGTCGACTTTCAATCATCGGGTGGAAGTGTAACGTTCAAGGAAGCTCCGGCTGCCGGGACATATATTGTTATTGGCCGAAATGTTCCTTTGGACCAAGAGACGCCATACAAAACATCAAGTGGTTTTCCAGCCAATAGAGTTGAAGAAAATTTGGATAAGCTCACAGCGATTACTCAGCAGCTTTCGGATGAGGCTGCGCGGGCGCCTAAGCTTCCGGTCGGTTCGTCAGATATTGACCTTAATCTTCCAGCGCCATCAGCAGGAAAAGCCTTAGTATGGAATCAAGAAGCTAATGCTTTAACAAACTCAACCATTAATGTGGACAGCGTTATTAACGAAGTAACATCCTTAACGGAACAAGCCAAACAATCTGCTGATGCCGCAGCAAATTCAGAAAGTTCTGCGTCTGCGTCGGCTCTTTCGGCGTCTAATTCGGCAAACGAAGCAGCCACTATTCTAAATCAGGCTGAAACGGTTATTTCGACGGCAAAGGATGCAGCTCTTCAAGAGTTTAATAATAATAGTACGCAAAAAACTGAAGCTTTTAACACTAATGCAATGGAGAAGCAAAACGCGGTAGATGCCTCAGCTGTTGCAGCCGCAGAAAGCGAGAACCATTCACAAATTTGGGCAGAAGGAACAGATGAAGAGGTTACGGGGATCGGCGGCGAACACTCCGCCAAGGGATGGGCTGAAGAAGCAAAAAAATCTGCTGTTCTTCCAGATCAGACCGGGCAGGCGGGAAAATTTTTAAGTACAGACGGAACATCTGCAAGCTGGAAAAAACTAAGCGAAAAGATAATTAACTTGGGAACTATCCTAGGAACTGTCTCTTTAGAGGAAAATAATATATATGTTGCACAAATCAATTCCTCAACGTCTTTTTCTTTACCTAGTTCGGTTGACAAAACAATATTTAATCAAATTAAAGTTATGGCCGTAGTAAGCGGTACACCGATAATCAACTGGGGAACGACACAATTCTTTAATAAAACTACTCCTGAAATCGAAGCAGGGAGTTATGATTTTTACTTTGACTATGATAACCTAATTGGCGACTGGGTTTGTGGAGCTATACAAAAGGGGATTACTAGCTAATGATAAACTTAAAAAGCGAGAAAATGCTGATGAAAATTTATGAGCCATATGAACCAGAAACTATTTTATTCGAGAGCTCAACTCCGGGAAGCTATAACCTTGAGATTCTAGGGGGCATTTATCTTGTGTATTGCATTGGTGCTGGCGGAGGTGGAGCTTCATCAAGAATCCTTGGTTCAAGACCTCCTAAGACAGCTAGTGCAGGCGGTGGTAGTGGTTCGGGTTTTATTGGAGAACTATATATTAATAAAGGAAGTTATTCAATCACTGTTGGTGCGGGTGGAAATGGGGCTACGGGAGGCGGAGGTTGGAGATATGGTGGAGCTGGAGGTAATTCACTTATTAATAATATTGTTACCTCATATGGTGGAGGGGGTGGTGCTGGTGATGGGGGGGGGCACGAAGGCAGAAGTGGTTCTGCAGGCTCGATTCCCACTATTGATGCCTCTATAATAAGTGAAACATTAAATTCAATTGGAAATAATGGTAGTGCCAATGGATCCCATTCAGGCAACACTAGTGGCGGTGCAAGTTTATATGAAGGCTATGGAGCCGGTGGTGCAGCGGGAATAAGCTCTTCTGACCCTTATGGATACTCTGGAACTACAGGATATGTAAAAATTGTTTATAAAAGACTAGGAGGTTAGGAAGTGAAATACGCAAAAGTTAAAGAAGATAAAACTCTGGAATATGCTCCACGCAATATTCCTGGAATATCTAATTGGATTGAGGATGAATCTGCTGTTTTGGCTGCTGGTTATCTGCCAGTGGTGGAATTAGTGTTGCCGGAGGGAAAGTATATATCTGGCTATGAAATCAAAAACGGTGAGATTTTGCCGATTCTGAAGGATAATCCGCCTTTAACTTATATTGAGCTGCGCCGGCAAGCTTATCCGCCGATCAGTGATCAGCTTGATATGATTTATTGGGACAAAATCAACGGCACTAATATTTGGCAGGAAACTGTTGCTAAAGTTAAATCTGAGTATCCTAAAGCTGAGGTTACTACTATCCAAGAGGAGAATAGAGAAGCTTAAATTCCAATAAATATATTAACGAATATGTTAATCTGTTTTTTTTAGTAAAGAGGACGGGAGAGGGCAATCTCCCGCCTTTCGGGCAGGAACCCGAAAAGAGAAGCTATCTATAGCTAACTTCCTACTCTCTTTGTGTCCGAACGAACACCTTTAAACGAGTAGGCGAATTTTGTGTATGAGTCAACTTTAAAATGAGGACATGATGGAGAAAGAAGTAAAAGAAATTATCAATAACTACAGTATATGGGCTTTTTTTATTGGAGTTGTAACTATGGTGATACGGCCTTTCATTTCTGTGAAACAAACATTGCGAGATATGCTGATAACCTTTCTTGTCAGTATGTTGTGCGGACTTTTGCTCGAATATATGCAAATGCCCGACCCTGTCAAATATGGGATTAGCGGCGTCTGTGGCCTGTTTGCCGTTAGAATTTATATGATTGTTGACAGTGTTTTACGTAAAGCCGAACAAGACCCTATTAATTTTATGAAAGGAATCCGAAATGGCGGCAAGAGGAATCCGGAACAATAATCCGGGGAATATCAGGCACGGTGATAAATGGCAAGGGCTGTCGGCTGAGCAGACGGATTCTGAGTTTTGCGTTTTTTCGCAGCCGGAATACGGAATCCGCGCTTTGTGCCGGATTTTACGGACCTATCAGCGTAAATATGGCTTGCGTGATGTTCATAGTATCATTAACCGTTTTGCTCCCCTAGTTGAAAATGATACAGAATCGTATATTAAAAGCGTTTGTTTGAAGTTGGATGTTACTCCGGAAACGCTGATTGATTTAGAGGAGAAGGGCATCATGCTTAATTTGCTTAAGGCAATAATCAGGCACGAAAACGGCGAACAGCCCTATTCTGATGAGGTTTTGCTTCAGGGAATAGAAATGGCAGGTGTGAAATGACCGAAGAATGCAAATGCAATAAATATAAGTTCTGGTGCTGGCTTATAGGGATGGCCGCTCAAAATCGGCGTATATATTGGCTTTTGTGGGGTTTTTTAGTTGTTCTGGCTATTTGTGCCTTTAAATTTGGTTTGGTTGGGGTCTTATTTTAAGTGTGATGAAAAGATATGCGGTTTTGGGGATTATGCTTGCTCTTGTAGTTGCTGGTGCTTATTGGAGCGGCTATGCTGTTGGTTCTCGCGATGTAAAAATAGAGTATGTTGTTCGGGAAAAAGAGGTTATAAAGTATGTTGAGAATAAAAAGGCGGACATTTATGTTAAGCCTAACGCTAGCCGCATTGATTTGTTGCAGCTCATGCACGACGGTAAATTATAACAATTGTCCAGTTTATCCGGTCGGCGGTAACGCTGTCGGTACTGAGCTCGAAACGATTCCTGATGCCGGATATGAAAATTTTTGGGAATGGCTTGGACGGATTGACAAGCTGCGACAGGAACTGGAATTGTGCAAATAAAAAACCCGGGAGACTTGTTTATTCGTCCTTTCCGGGTTTTGCCTTCCAATTTAATGGCGAGGTCTTGCAAGCCAGATTAACTGGATACTTAAGCGGCCATTATCTGATAATTTTCTTTGAAACCGTCAATATCAATATTGTCATTAGCGGCCTCAGCAGCAGATAATTTTGAAATATCTTCGTAATTAATGCCAACATCTAATCCAAGATATTTAATGGCTAAAGATCTTATTAAAATATCAGTTGTTTTATCAGTCGAGGTTTCTCCTCTTTCCCACCTTCCGACGGCTTGGGCTTCCTTGCCTAACAGCTCTGAAAATTCAGCCTGTTTAAATCCGATATGTGTACGGATAAATCTTATTTCATCCCCATTTAATAAACCTTTTTTCATGATAAGAGCTTTCGCAATAGTATCATGCAATAAATTTATTTTAGGAATGCAGATTGTTTCTTCTCCATTATGGTCTTGGACAATTGGAATATTATAAAGATATACGTTATCCAAACCGCACTCAGTATAGTGATATGGTTCTAATAAATTCATTTTTATTTCTCCTAGTCCTTCCACATTACAGTAATAATATCTTTTATTTTTATAGCAGGGTCTTGAAATCTATCAACTTCAACAAGAATAACAAGGCTGATTTGTCTAACACTCCTATTTCTTCCGTCATAGTCTCCCGTTATCTTATATTTATGAATTTTATATTCCCCCTTGTGCTGACCCTTTTCAATATACTTTTCAACTATTCCAAACTTAAAAACATTAATAACATCAAGCGTAGAGATACCGCGGGCTTTCATTTGTTCCTTTGCATGGGCTGTGAAATAAAGGCTAAAGTTCTTATTTCTCGCCATGGTGTTGATTACACCTGTCATGTAGGCTAAATCTTTTATGTTATTCTCTACATTCATTATATATCACCATGATAGTTAATTCAAGATTAATAGGTCATTTTTTTTAATGAGTCAACTATAGCTTTACAATATTAATACAATAAAAGGCTAATAAATGCAATATCGTTGTGAGAACATCACTTTCGGCAAAATCTTGGCAATTATAAAAATAACTCTTAATTTATTTATTAAAATCAATAGGTTATTAGGTGAGGAAACATCTTTGCCAAGGTTGATGTCGAGGGTTCGAATCCCTTCACCCGCTCCAATTCAAAGCC